>LBJMC04200__coassemble_138_pt1 | contig 150098 bp, 135 predicted proteins | sample LBJMC04200__metabat2_low_PE_022 | metagenome-assembled genome bin LBJMC04200 | reverse complement strand
ATTTTGATGTCATTCAGGGTAGACAAGCCTGTCCGGGCTGATATCATACAGAACATTTTGCAGATATCTGTCGGCAAGATATTTTGCCATTCCAAGATTCATGTCCAGATAATTTCCGCAGTCTTTCGCGGAAGCGCCCGGGATTTCTCCCTCGTAATCGCGGATAAACTCAAACATTTCCGTCATCAGTCCCACGATATCCCTTGATTCGTAGTCGCCTGCCAGAAGAAGATAATTGCCGGTACGGCAGCCCATCGGGCCCCAGTAAATGACTTTCGGACCGAATTTGCCGTGATTCCGCAGAAAAGTTGCGGCCAGATGTTCCATGGCATGGAGTTCCGCGGTATTCATGACAGGTTCCTCGTTGGGAGAGGTCATTCTGATATCAAAGGTGGTGATCACCTGGTCTCCCAGATAATCTTTCCTGGAAACATAAATTCCGGGCTGAAGTTTAATATGGTCTATAGTAAAACTTGCGATTTTTTCCATTGCTGCCTCCTTGTTGGTTTTTCTGTTTTTTCTATTTTAACAGAGTAGGCGCAGGGTTACAAGTAATTGACTTTATTTCCGCAGGATGATACACTGTAGAATATTCTTATCCGCTGTCTGCAGAAAATATATATGGATAAAAGCAGAGCGGAATACCATTTAGAAATGAGGAGGAATAAACATGAAATATAGAGCAGCGGCAATACTGTGTACCATGGTCCTTACAGCAGGGGCTTTTTCCGGATGCGGCAATGACGGCGCGGATACGGCAGAGACAGAGAACAGTTCACAAGAAGAGAGCGTATCAGAGGAAGCTGTGAGCGAAGAAGAGGCGGCGGCTGCCGGGTTCAGCGACGGAACTGACGAGGAAGGCAATATTACCGGTGAAACAGTCCTGGATACCAGCAAAGAGCTGACCGGGATCCATCACGCGAATATCAGCATCGAGGGATACGGAGATATTGAGATCGAACTGGATGCGGATACGGCGCCAATTACTGTAACCAACTTTGTGAAGCTTGCCCAGGAGGATTTCTATGACGGCCTTACTTTCTGGAGGATCATGGACGGCTTCATGATGCAGGGCGGCGACCCGCTGGGGAACGGAACCGGCGGAGCGGATGAGAACATCAAGGGTGAATTTGCGAATAACGGCGTGGAGAACGATATCTCTCACACCAGAGGTACGGTATCCATGGCAAGAGCCTCAGATCCTGACAGCGCAAGTTCCCAGTTCTTTATCGTACAGGCGGACAGCACTTTCCTTGACGGGGATTATGCAGGATTCGGTCATGTGACGGAGGGCATGGATATTGTGGATCAGATCTGCAAGGATGCGAAGCCCACAGATAATAATGGTACGATCGCGGCAGAAGAGCAGCCTGTGATCGAAAGCATCACCATACTTGATTAATTGCTGAAACAGAGAGGAACAGAGATTTCTTTTTTTAGAAAAGCTCTGTTCCTTTTATTATTTCCGGCGGACGCCGCCTCAGAGGCGTATGATCAGTACCGGAATGGGCGGGTTGTTGGGACGGTTATAGTAATCGCTGCGGATCACCAGATACTTCCGGGGATCCAATCCGGACAGCCAGGATAATACGGCGTCTCTCTCTTCAAAACCGGAATCTCCGCCGCTGTAGATGCACAGGGAGACGAGGCCGCCCTTTTTCAGAAGTATAAGGCTCTGTTCAAGCGCCTGAATGGTGGAATCGCTCCGGGTTGCCATAGAGTGATCCCCTCCCGGGAGATATCCCAGATTAAAGACAATACAGCTTACAGAGCCAGGTTCGGCGTAGCGGGACATATGCGCATGGGATTCCAGGAACAGTGACCAGTTCTCCGGGGCGCCGTCTTTGCGCAGCCTTTCTTCTGTGCGGCGCAGCGCGCTTTCCTGAATATCGAAGGCGAGGACTTTTCCGGCGCTGCCGGCAAGGGTGCTTAGAAGCAGGGTATCGTTTCCGTTTCCCATGGTGGCGTCAATGCAGATATCTCCGGGCTTCACCTGTTCCCGGATGAATCGGGCGCACCATTGTGTGATCTGATAATTATTCATGGTATATTCCTCTTCTGTCTGAAAAAATAATTCCGGCTGGTACAGAAACCAAAAAAATGCATAAAACCGGATACAGTCTAAAATATTATTGCAAATATTTTACAGGATGATTATAATATAACAAGCAAAAAATGAACAGGGAGGATTGGGGAAATGTTAAAAGGAAAGACGGTTCTTCTGGCGGTTACCGGAAGTATTGCCGCGTACAAAACAGCATATCTGGCCAGCGCACTGCACAAACTTCACGCGCAGGTACATGTGCTCATGACTGCAAACGCCACGAATTTCATCAATCCCATTACCTTTGAATCCCTTACCGGAAATAAATGTCTTGTGGATACTTTTGACCGGAACTTTCAGTTCCAGGTGGAGCATGTTTCCATTGCGAAGAAGGCGGACATAGTAATGGTGGCCCCCGCAAGCGCCAACGTCATCGGTAAGCTGGCCCACGGTATCGCGGACGACATGCTGACGACAACCATTATGGCCTGTAAGTGCGGGAAGATCATTGCGCCCGCCATGAATACGAATATGTATGAGAATCCCATCGTGCAGGATAATCTGGCGATACTGGAGCATTACGGATATCAGGTAATCGAGCCCGCCAGCGGATATCTTGCCTGCGGCGATACCGGGCCGGGGAAGATGCCGGAGCCGGAGATCCTTCTGGAGTATATTCTCCGGGAGATTGCCATGGAGAAGGACCTTAAGGGAAAGAAGATCCTTGTCACCGCCGGCCCCACCCAGGAGGCGATCGATCCGGTGAGATATATCACCAACCATTCTTCCGGAAAGATGGGATACGCCATTGCCAGGGAGGCGATGTTAAGAGGCGCGGAAGTGACTCTTGTTAGCGGGCCCTGCGCCATCGAACCGCCGCCCTTTGTGAAGCTGATCCCGGTGGTTACCGCGAAGGATATGTTCGAGGCGGTCACTTCGGTAAGCGGCAGTCAGGACATTATCATCAAGGCGGCCGCCGTGGCGGATTACCGTCCGGTAAGGACCGCGGAAGAAAAAATCAAAAAACATGACGGAGAAATGAACATAGAACTTGAGAGGACGGACGACATTCTGAAATATCTCGGGGAACACCGCCGTCCGGGACAGTTTTTGTGCGGATTTTCCATGGAAACAGAGAATATGATCGGTAATTCCAGGGCCAAGCTTGAGAAGAAGCATCTGGATATGGTAGCGGCCAATAATCTGAAAGTGGCGGGCGCCGGATTCCAGGGCGATACCAATGTGCTGACCCTGATTACAAAGGATGAGGACGTATCACTCCAGCTGATGAGTAAGGAGGATGCAGCCAACGTCATCCTGGATAAAATTCTCTCAATGACAAACGAGAGGGACGTAACCCGTAAATAACAGGATGCGGGCGAAGGCCCGCAGTTCCATCACCGTATTGTATCCCTTAAGGGAACGATAACAAGGAGGAAAAAACATGAAAACGAAACTTACAACATCTCAGCTTACGGTACTTGGCCTTATGGCCGCTGTGCTTCTTCTGATGGCCTATACGCCGCTTGGGTATCTGAATATCGGACCGCTGGCGATCACTTTCAATGTGATCCCTGTGGCGATCAGCGCTATCGTGCTGGGCCCGGCGGGAGGAGCTGCTGCAGGAGCCATTTTCGGACTTACAAGCTTTCTTCAGTGCATAGGCGTAGGCGGAACAAGCGCGATGGGGGCCATGCTTTTCAGTATCAACCCGGTATTTGCCTTTCTTCAGAGATTCCTGCCCCGTGTTCTGGACGGACTGCTTCTGGGCTATATTTTCAGCGGAATGAAAAAAAGGACAAATATCTATCTTTCCTGCGCTGTGACAGGATTCTTTTCCGCATTCCTGAATACCGCGTTTTTTATGACGGCGCTGGTGCTCCTTTTCGGAAATACCGAATACATTCAGGAGATGATCGGGGGAAGAAATATTATCGTATTTATCTGCACATTCGTGGGGATCAACGCAGTCTGCGAAATGATCTCCTCCACGGTACTTACCGGCGCGGTGGGCACAGCCTTATCCAGGGCGCATCTGATCCCGGCTTCCCGGATGCAGGGAGGACAGCCGGCGAAAATACGTCCGTGAAGACGACAATTTATTATAAAAAGAAAGATTCGGGAATAAAATATGATTTTAGCTATTGATATCGGAAACACCAACATTGTAGTGGGCTGTATAGACGATGAAAAGATTTATTTTATAGAGAGGCTTTCCACTGTCCGGACGAAGACAGAACTGGAATACGCCATTGATCTGAAGACGGTTCTTGATATTTACCATATCAAACGTACAGATATCGAAGGATGTATTATTTCTTCTGTCGTACCCCAGATCACTAATGTGGCGAAGCTCGCGGCGGAGAAGATCCTGAAGAAAGAGGCTCTTGTCTTGGGGCCGGGAGTTAAGACCGGACTGAATATCCTGCTGGATAATCCCGGCGAGATGGGCGCGGACAGAGTGGCGGACGCGGTGGCTGCACTTACTTATTATCCGGTCCCCCTGGTGATCGTGGATATGGGAACGGCGACTACCGTGTCGGTGGTGGACGAAAAGAAGCGATACTTGGGCGGCATGATCCTGCCGGGAGTGAGAGTCTCTCTTGACGCCCTGACGTCAAGAGCGTCGCAGCTGAGCGGAATCAGTATTGAAGAGCCGAAACGCCTGATCGGAAAAAACACTGTGGACTGTATGAAAAGCGGGATCCTCTACGGAAACGCGGCCGCTGTGGACGGCATCATAGACAGGATCGAAGAGGAACTGGGACAAAAGGTTACCGCCATCGCTACCGGCGGAATGTCGAAGAAGATCATTCCCCACTGCAGAAGAGAGATCATTCAGGACGAGGATCTGCTTCTGAAAGGCCTGCTGGTGATTTACGAAAAGAATAAATAATTTAAAACAGCCGTTTTTCTTTCCGGTATATTCCGTAGAGAAGAACGGCTGTCTGTGTATGTGGAAAAAATCAGGCACATGGAAACTACGGATAAAAACTGTAAAAAGCGATCAGCTTAAAAAAGCGCGGCAGATGTCTTCGGGAACCGGCGCGGTGATACAGAGCGCCTCCCCCGTCAGAGGATGACGGAAATCCAGCTGAAAAGAATGTAGGGGCTGCCGGCTGAAGCGGGAATAATCCGGGCAGTAGAGATAATCCGCCGGAAGGGGATATCCCAGATATCCCATGTGGACCCGGATCTGATGGGTGCGGCCTGTTTCCAGATGGATCTCAAGAAGGGAGTGTCCGTTTTTTACGGCAAGGCGCTCAAAATAGGTTGCTGCGGATTCTCCGCCTGCAAAATCTATCCGCCGTTCTATCAGAGAACCGGGGGTACGCCCTATGGGAGCGGTAATACTTCCCTGAAGGGGCGGGATCCCTTTGACTACGGCGAGGTAAGTCCGGCGGATCTGTCTTGTTTTCATCTGCGATGAGAGAACAGAGGCACTGAGAGGGTTTTTCGCCAGGATCAGCGCTCCGGAAGTATCTCTGTCCAGCCTGTTGATGCAGCGGAACGGACAGTTTTCCCCTTTGTGGAGAAACCAGGCGGCCGCGGCGTTGGCGAGAGTGTTCCCGTGATTCCCCGCGGAAGGATGGACCGGCATACCGGCAGGTTTATTGAGCACCAGAAGATCTTCGTCTTCATAGAGGACATTGAGATCCACAGAGACAGGAGGGATTTTATCCCACGGATCTGTTTCCGGAACAAAAATACGCAGGCTGTCTCCGGATCTCAGCAGAGCGCGTCCTCTGGAAGGGCTGCCGTTGAGGAGAATGGAACCGGGGAAGTCTTTCATGGAACGGAGGATATGGCGGGAGAAGCCCTGCTGTTTCAGGAAATCAATAATACAGAGATTTTCCTGCTGTTCTGTTATAGTATATAATATAATCCGTTCCATAGAATCCCTCAAATCCGATAAGATATTGCAATTGCCGTTATCATATCATAAAATAGGATGAGAGACAATCAACGGGGAGAGAAACGGCATATTTAAACTGCCGGAGAATACAATAGACCAGGGGAGAAATATGAAGAAAAAAATAAGACTGAGCAGAAAAGCACAGAAGATTATTCTTGGAGTGAGCATCGCCGCGGCAGTACTGCTGGCGGCCGGACTTTTTCTGTATATCTATATTTCAGATAACGGAACGCTGGGACGGAGCATTTCTGTTTACGGGCTGGACGTGTCGAAACTGAACGCAGAGGAGGCGGGGCAGAAGATCTTCGCCACATTCGCGGACCGGGAAGTGGTATTTGAAGAAGACGGCCAGGAGGTGTTCCGGACTACTTTCAGTGAACTGGGTTATTCTCTGGACGAGGCTTCTCTGAAAACGGAACTTGTAAATCTGCAGGCGCAGAGAGAGGCGGAACGAAGAGTTTTTTCCGTGGAAGAAGACTTTAAACTTCCTTATCAGGTGGTGAAAAACCAGGAGCAGGAAAAAGCGGTTCTGGTTTCCGGGAATTTCGGCGACAAAGAAAGAACAGCGTCCTCCGACGCCTATGTGCAGTATGATGAGAACGCAAAGGAATTTGTTGTGGTGAATGAATCCCAGGGAAATCAGATCGACGAGGCAAGACTTCTTACATACGTGAGCCAGACTCTGGATGATGCCATCTTTAAAGATCCGCTGGGAGGAGATGTGGAGATCACTCTGGGGACGGAAGTATACCGGCAGCCGGTAAAAGCGGATTCCGAGACCATCCAGACGAAACTGAAGGATCTTAACGGACAGCTGGAAACATACCGGAACGCTTCGGTTACCTACACCTTCGGGGAATCCACGGAGGTCCTCGGACCGGATGTGATCAGTTCCTGGATCAAAGTGGCGGGCGACACGGTAAGTATAGATCAGGAAGCGGCCAAAGCCTATGTGGAAAATCTGGCGACAAATTATAATACGATCTATGTGCCGCGTACTTTACATACTTCCTACGGAAGCGACGTTACCATATCCAATAATGAATATGGATTTCAGATCGATCAGTCCGCGGAGCTTGTACAGCTTCTGGCAGATATCAGCAGCGGCAGCCCTGTTACCAGGGATCCGGTGTACAGTATCAGCGGAATGAAGAGAAACGGCAAAGACGATCTTGCCGGCAGTTATATTGAAGTCAGCCTTGACAGCCAGCACCTCTGGCTGTATAAAGACGGCGCTCTGATCACAGAGACGGATATTGTCAGCGGCGCGCCCACTCCGGAGCGGGAGACCTACAGAGGCGCCTGGCCCATTGCCTATAAGGCAAGTCCCTACACGCTGACCAGCGACGTATACGGATATACGACGCATGTGACATACTGGATGCCCTTTGTGTACGGGCAGGGGCTTCATGACGCCACCTGGCAGTCCTCTTTCGGAGGAAACCGGTATAAGTCAGGGGCAGGCAGCCACGGCTGCATCAACCTGCCAAAGGATCAGGCGGCGCTGATCTACAATACCATCGACGGAGGATATCCCATCATAATCTACTGATAAACATTTTGCGAATCCTGAAAATAAATACGGCATTCCATGATGACGAAAGGCCATTCAGCATATTGTAGCTGTAATGGTCTTTTTTTGCGCAAGTGTGCCCGGCAGCCATATGGTAAAATCCGGCGCAGGTTTTGCGAAAAGAAGATGACAAAAAAAGTTGTCATTTCATATTGACAAATATAGTTGTCAATGATATGATGAACATGACAAGAAAAGTTGTCAAATAATCCGCGGAAAAGTTCAGAAAGGAGATGGTTCTGTGCCTTTATTAAATCAGTTAAAAGAATACCGCACAAGGCTGGGGGTTAATCAGACAGAGCTGGGAAGATTGGCAGGAGTATCCAGACAGACCATCAGTCTTATAGAGAGAGGAGATTATTCGCCCTCAGTAACACTGGCGCTGAAGCTGGCCAGGATTTGCAACGTAAGTGTAGAAGATATTTTCAGTTATGAGGAGGATGAACAATGAGGAATAACAGGAAGAAAACCAATGCTTATTTAAAATTGGCGATGATCACACTGATCTCAGCGGCTGCGGGAGCAGTCTTTGGATTCGCTATGTTCTGGTTTGTCGGGGGCGGAGAGGCGGAACCGGCGATCCGTTCCGTTTACAGCTGGATGCAGACGGCAAGTCTTCCGGTCATGGCGGCGATCACTGTTCTGGCCGTTGCCGCGGGAGAGATCTATATCAGAAAACTGAAGGATCTCAACATGAGAATGCTCCATGCGGATGATGAGGAATGTGATGCTTTGGACTATGAGGAGGAGAAGACAGGGGCCGTCGGCATGAATATCAGTATTCTGGTCCAGGGGTTGGCCTTCGTGTTTCTTTCCTTCGGATATTCCTCGGAATATCTTGGAATTTCGGACGCTGTTACGAGGCGTTTCCTCATTACCTGTATCCTGTTTATCATCTGCACGGTATATGAGGGATTTTGGCAGGTACGCTATGTGAAAGCTATCCAGATCGGACATCCCTATATGAAAAAAGCGGATCCCTCCTCCAGGAAATTCCAGAAGCAGTGGATCGACTGCTGCGACGAGGCGGAAAAGGAGATGATCTATCAGAGTTCATACAGAACTTATATGATACTGAATCAGACCATCCCCTTTCTGATCGCGATCACGATGCTGTGCCATCTGTTTTTCCAGACCGGAATACTTGCCGTGCTGGCGGTAGCCGCGATATGGCTTCTGGTATCCTTTACCTACACCAGTTCCTGTGTTTCGGTAAAAAGGAAAAAAATAGAAAGATAAGAGTTTCAGGCAGTTTTCTTTACAAGCAGTTCATGCATAACGATCATGAATATAAGGATCACCAGCATATAGAACGGAAACAGTGAAACGCTGATATGATTGGCGATCAGCCCGAAAAGCGGCGGCATCAGCAAAGTTCCCAGGTAGGCGCTGGCCATCTGGACGCCGATCACAGCCTGGGACCGTTCTGCCCCGAAATGCGCCGGGGTGGAGTGGATGATGCAGGGATAGACCGGCGCGCATCCAAGCCCGATGACGATCAGTCCGGCAAGGGAACCGGTTTGTCCAAAGGGAAGGATCATAATAAGTACTCCAAGCCCGATGAGACACTGCCCCATACGGATCATCTGCACGTCATTCAGTTTCATGGTGATAAATCCGCTTAAAGCGCGGCCGGCGGTGATGCCGATGAAAAACAGCCCGGCAAATCTGGCGGCCGTTTCCGAAGAAATCCCTCTGTACAGATGAAGATAACTGCTGGCCCAGAGGATCGCCGTCTGCTCCACAGCGCAGTAGCAGAAGAAACAGATCATAACCTCCTTCGCCCCGGGGATCTGTATGATCTCTTTCAGGGAAAGAGATCCGGACTGTATCTCGCGGCCGTTTTCATCTGTGAGAGTGGGCCGTCCTTTCCACAGGGGCAGGGTAAATACAAGGATCAGTGTCAGGAAGACCTGCAAAACAGAGATGATCCGGTATCCTCCGGTCCATCCCATCCCGCCGGTCAGGGCGAAGTTCATGATATACGGTCCGGCAGTGGCGCCAAGTCCCCACATACAGTGGAGCCAGCTCATATGATGGCTTTTGTAATGGAGAGCCACATAGTTGTTCAGGGACGCGTCAACGCTTCCCGCTCCCAGACCATAGGGAACGGCCCAGAGACAGAGCATCCAGAAGGACGTGCTGACGGAAAAGCCGAAGAGCGCCGCCGCCGTCATCCCCACGCTGATGGCAGTGACTTTTCCAGTTCCCAGCTTCCTGGTGAGGCGGTCGCTCTGAAGGCTGGATATGATCGTACCGAAGGCGATGATCATGGAAATGATCCCCGCGTAGGAGATGGGGACGTTCCATTCTCTGTAAATAGACGGCCAGGCGGAGCCCAGCAGGGAATCCGGAAGCCCTAAACTGATAAATGAGATATAAATGATCACAAGCAGAAGCTGAAACATTCTCTGGTACCTCCTTTTGCCGCCTTTCTTTCTTACGGCGGCACGATAAAAATTCTGTTCACGATATAGAATAATACCGTCTCTTTTTTCTTGATTCAATCTCAAAACAGACTTATAATATAACAAAACCGACTATGTATAATGGAGATGAACAGTTATGAGCCTTCAGAAGTGCGGACGGAATCCTGACCGCAGCCGCAAGGAACAGATACCTCACGGGACAATGGGATTTCCCTGCGCCGGTTATAACGATATTTATACAAAAGAGACGGGAGATTTTTTTCCATGGCACTGGCATGAGGAATTTGAGATCAATTATGTAAAAAAAGGAAGTATAAAACTGCAGATACCGAATGAGGAATTTATCCTGAATGCAGGGGATCTGGCTGTACTGAACGGGAATATCCTCCATTATGCGGAGACCTCCGACTTCTGTGACCTTCAGTCGCTTGTTTTTTCGCCGTCGCTCCTTGCCGGGAGCGACGCCTCGGCATTTGCTCATAAATACATACAGCCTCTGATGTCCTGCGCCTCTTTCAGAGGAGTCTGTTTTCCTGCGGAGGATCTGGTGGCAGGCGGCTGTTTCCGGCGCGCTTTTGAGGCGTTGCGGACCGAAAGTTTCGCTTTTGAATTTACAGTAAGAGAACAGCTTTCGCACATTATGCTTATGATATATAAAAAAATGGAAGACAGCATTTTTCAGGTGCAGTCTGTGAAAAACACGGATACCGTCCGCGTGGAGCAGATGCTTTCCTACATCCACAGCCATTACGCGGATAACATTACACTGTCCGACATAGCCGGCGTTTCCGGGATAGGGGAGCGGGAGTGCCTGAGATGTTTTAAAAGGACGATCAGCGAGTCGCCCATGCAGTACCTGTTGAAATACCGCCTGATGCAAAGCGCCGCCATACTGCTGGAAAGACCGGGGGAAAGTATCTCTGATATCGCGGGAGCCTGCGGGTTCGATTATCCCAGTTATTACGCAAGGCAGTTCCGGCGTTTTTACGGCTGTACGCCCAGAGAATACCGTAAAGGAAAATAACGCCGCAAAAAACAAAAAAAGAGGAATCTGTTCTCCGTCCGGGGAGACAGGTTCCTCCTGAATTATATGCTGAAACTATATATACCAACGCTGGATTTATGCTTCCACGATCTCCAGTACGCCGGCGGGACAGGCCTTCACGCAGATGCCGCAGGCAATACATTTGCTGGTTACGGGAGAGGACTCCGCCTTCACCATTACGCCGAAGGGGCAGGCTTCCACGCATTTGCCGCAGCCGGTACATTTCTTCTTGTTGATCATATAAACGCCCTTCGCGTTCTGGGTGATCGCTTCCTCGGGACAGGCTTTGGCGCATTTGCCGCACTGTACGCAGACCATCGGCTTGGGGCTGCCGTTCTTCTCGATGATGTGGATGCAGGATTTAGCCGGATCGAATTCCTTATAAAAACTGGTGGAACATGCGTCCTCGCACGCCAGACATGCCATACATTCAGCACCTTTTACGACTTTAAGCTTCTTCATATCTTATCCTCCGTTTCATTCATCAGATCGGTTTGCAGTGTTCTGCAAAGCTACTTTGATTTTAACATCTTATGCGAAATTAGACAAGATGTTTCTGTTTTGGTATCCGTCTTTTCTTGCCTGAGAGGGTATCCCGTGTTAGAATAGAACATTATGAGATACAGACGGGAAAGGAGCGCCGGGAATGGGGCATAAGACAGGGCTGGAGGATTACTATATCATAAAGAACAACAGGAAAATGCGGTTCGGTTATACTACCGGTTCCTGCGCGGCAGCCGCGGCGAAGGGAGCGGCGGAGATCCTTCTGGGAAAACAGAAAATAAAAGAAGTACCTCTGATGACTCCAAAGGGGATCCTTCTGTATCTGGAACTTCTGGATATCAGAGAAGAGGACGGCGCGGTATCCTGCGCGGTGAGGAAAGACGCCGGAGACGACCCGGATACAACGGACGGGATCCTGGTCTTCGCCAGAGTGGAGAAGTTAAAGGACAGCGGGGAATCCGCGCAGCCGTCGATCCTTCTGGACGGAGGCGAAGGGGTTGGCCGGGTGACAAGGCCGGGATTATCTCAGAAAGTAGGGGAAGCGGCCATAAATCCGGTTCCAAGGACCATGATACTGAACGCGGTGAGAGAGACGGCGGAGAAATATCAGTACAAAGGAAAATTAAAAGTTATCATCTCTGTCCCGGGAGGTGAGGAAATCGCCCGCAGGACGTTCAATCCGCGTCTGGGGATCCTGGGAGGGATCTCCATCCTGGGGACCTCCGGGATCGTGGAGCCTATGAGCGAAGCCGCCCTCATCGAGAGTATCCGGGTGGAAATGGCTCAGAAAGCGGCGGAGGAGATGGAATATCTTCTGGTGACGCCGGGAAATTACGGGGCGGACTACCTTAAGGAACATATGGACCTGCCTTTTGAGAAAAATATCAAATGCAGCAATTATGTGGGAGAAACCATTGATATGGCTGTGAACATGGGGATAAAGGGAATCCTTTTTGTCTCTCATATAGGTAAATTCGTCAAGGTGGCGGCGGGGATCATGAATACCCATTCCCACAACGCGGACGCGAGAATGGAGACCCTGTGCGCCTGCGCCATCCGCGCAGGGGCGGGACTGGACTGCGCCAAAGAGATCCTCGACTGCGGCACGACAGACGAGGCGCTGGCAGTTCTCAGAAGATACGGAGTTCTGAAGGAAAGCATGGAGCAGATGATGCTGAAAATACAGTTTTATCTGGATCATCGTTCCTATGAGCAGATCCTCCTTGGAGCGGTGATCTTTTCCAATGAATACGGTTATCTGGGACAGACGGAAAACGCAGGGCGGCTTATCGGAAAGCTGAAGGGAAATTGACTTTTAACGGTCAAAATAATATAATAAAAAACGGATTTCTGACACAGAAAAACAACAGAAAAAGGAGTAAAGAAATGGTACATTTCGTAGGCGCGGGACCGGGAGCACCGGACCTGATCACAGTGAGAGGAAAACAGTATCTGGAGGAGGCGGACGTGATCATTTACGCCGGCTCTCTGGTGAATCCGGAACTTCTGGAATATACGAAAGACATCTGTACAATTTATAACAGCGCGAAGATGACGCTGGAAGAAGTGATATCTGTCATGGAGAAAGCGGAGGCGGAAGGAAAGACCACCGTCCGACTGCACACAGGAGATCCCTGTATCTACGGAGCGGTCCGTGAGCAGATGGATATTCTGGACGAGAAGGGGATTCCCTATGATTCCTGTCCGGGCGTCAGCTCTTTCTGCGGCGCGGCCAGCGCGCTGAATCTGGAATATACACTTCCTGATATTTCCCAGAGTGTGATCATCACAAGAATGGAAGGAAGGACTCCTGTCCCTCCGAAGGAAAGCATCCAGTCTTTCGCGGCCCATCAGGCGACCATGGTGATCTTTCTCAGCACCGGGATGCTGGAAGAACTCAGCAGGCGTCTGATCGAGGGCGGATATACGGAGGACACGCCGGCGGCCATTGTCTATAAAGCCACCTGGGCGGATGAGAAGAAATATATCTGCACAGTAGGCACTCTCGCCCGGACCGCGGCGGAGAACAATATTACAAAAACCGCTCTGATGATCATCGGAGACGCGGTGAAAACATCAGATTATCAGCGGTCAAAGCTTTATGATCCGGGATTCACTACGGAATTCCGCAAAGCGTCTGAATGATACGGAATGAATAACGGTTCCGGGATACGAATATATGGAGACAAACAAATTGAAAATATCCATGATCTGTTTCAGCCTTACGGGCCTTCATACGGCGGAACAGCTGAAAAAGGGACTGAATGAACAGGGGTATTCGGTAACCCTCGCAAAGAAAAGCAAATATCTGGAAGGTTCCATAGAGGAGAGCGTCGGTACCTGGACAGGGAGCAGGTTTCCTTCGGACGACGGGATCATTTTTGTCGGCGCATGCGGGATTGCGGTGCGGAGCGTCGCGCCTTATGTGAAGGGCAAGAAATCCGATCCGGCGGTCCTGGTGATCGACGAGTGTGGAAAATATGTGATTTCTCTTCTTTCAGGGCATCTCGGAGGCGCCAACGATCTGGCGGTGAAGGCCGCGCAGGTTCTCCACGCACAGCCGGTGGTAACGACGGCGACAGATCTTCATCACCGGTTTGCCGTAGACGTGTTCGCGAAAAAAAATCACTGCGCTATCTTCAATATGAAGGCAGCGAAAGAGGTTTCCGCGGCTCTCCTCGCAGGCGGAAAAGTTGGATTCTACAGCGAATTCCCCCGAAAGGGCAGCTTGCCGAAGGGACTGGTAGAGTGTGACAGATCCGGCGTTCCGGCAGTATCCCCGGATGAAGACGGGAATGCGACAAACCGGAAAGCAGAGAGCGGCCGAACCGCGGGAAAGGCGGAACCCCTGCCTCTGGGGATCGCGGTCACCATACATTCTGCCTGCCTGCCCTTCGGATCTACCGTTCAGGTGGTTCCCTCCAAAGTCACACTGGGAATGGGCTGCAGGAAGGAAATAGACGCGGAAGCGATCGAAGCGGCCGCTTTGGAATGTCTGAAAAGGGCAGATGTTTACCGTGAGGCCGCAGAGTGTCTCGCCAGTATTGATCTGAAAAAGGACGAAAAAGGACTTCTGTACCTGGCAAAGAAGTGGAAGATTCCCTTTGTAACGTTCAGCGCGGAGAAACTGAGAGAAATGGAAGGGGATTTTACCCCGTCCGCCTTTGTCAGCTCGGTCACAGGTGTGGATAACGTATGTGAAAGAAGCGCCGCGGCGGGAGCGGGACAGGGTATACTGATCGAGAAAAAACACGGCGCCGGCGGTGTGACTGCCGCCCTGGCGGTCCGGAAATGGGAGGTAAGTTTTGAATAAACTTTATGTAGTAGGAATCGGCCCGGGAGGCCATGAACAGATGACGGAGAGAGCGTCCGAGGCTCTGAAGGCCAGCGACGTGATCATCGGATATACGGTATATGTGGATCTTGTGAAGGATGCTTTTCCGGATAAGGAGTTTCTCACCACTCCTATGAAACGGGAGACAGAACGGTGCGAGATGGCCTTTGAGGAGGCGTTAAAGGGCAAAACGGTTTCCATGGTATGCAGCGGAGACGCCGGCGTGTATGGAATGGCCGGACTGATGTACGAGGTGGGAGTGAGATATCCGGAAGTGGAACTGGAGATCATTCCCGGAGTAACGGCGGCGCTGGCCGGCGCGGCTGTTCTGGGCGCGCCGCTGATCCACGATTTCTGTCTGATCAGTCTCAGCGACCTTCTCACTCCGTGGGAAAAGATCGAGGCCAGGCTTCTGGGCGCTTCCCAGGCGGATTTTGTGATCTGCCTTTATAATCCTTCCAGCCGGAAACGCCATGACTATCTGCAGAAAGCGTGCGACCTTATGATGCGGTACAAGTCTCCGGATACAGTCTGCGGCACGGTTTCCATGATCGGAAGAGAAGGGGAGCAGGGCCGTGTCATGACCTTAAAGGAGCTTCGCGACACGCAGGTGGATATGTTTACCACAGTATTTGTGGGTAATTCCCAGACAAAAGAAATCGGCGGAAAAATGGTTACACCCAGAGGATACCGTAATGTATAGAACGATTGTATTTGCCGGAACCACGGAAGGATACGAGATCTGCCGTTTCCTTTCGGAAAACGGAATTTCCGTTCTGGGCTGTACCGCCACAGAATACGGAACAAAATCTCTGAAAGAAAATGAGTATCTGAAGCTGCAGGGGAAACGTCTGACAGAAGAGGAGATGAAAGCTCTCTTTCTCAGTGAGAAACCGGAGCTTGTTCTCGACGCCACACATCCCTACGCTTCTGAGGTGACGGAAAATATCAGGAACGCCTGTAAGGAAACAGGCTGTGATTATATAAGAGTGCTCCGGTCCGGAAGCGGACGTCAGGAGGCTGTTTATGTGCGCGATACGGAGGCGGCGGTGGAATATCTGAAAGATACGGAAGGCGGCGTGCTTCTGACGACAGGCAGCAAGGAACTTGCCTCCTTTACCGCACTCCCCGGTTACAGAGAGAGACTGTATGCGAGAGTGCTGTCTCTTCCTTCCGTGATCGACGCATGCCGGGAAATGGGATTCGAAGGCCGCCATCTGATCGCGGTCCAGGGACCGTTTTCTCAGGAGTTCAACGAAGCCCTTCTCCGGCAGTACGACTGCAGATATCTGGTAACCAAAGACACAGGCAAAGCCGGGGGTTTTGAAGAGAAGATCCAGGCGGCGTTCGCCTGCGGGGCTGTCCCGGTGATCATCGGCCGTCCGGTGGAAACGGAGGGGATGTCTCTTACCGAATGCAGACGTACGCTGATCAGGAGGTTCGGCCTGAACCCGATCCCACGGGTGTCATTGGTGGGGATCGGCATGGGAAGCCGTGATACTCTTACTTTGGAGGCAAAGGAAACTCTTGAGAAGGCGGATCTGATCATCGGCGCCAGAAGGATGGCGGACGCGGTGCGGCTTCCGGGACAGGAGGTGTTCTATGAGTACCGCAGCGGGGAGATCGCCGGATATATCCATGAGCACCCGGAATATTCCCGGATCGCGGTGGCGCTGTCGGGGGACGTGGGATTTTACAGCGGAGCGAAAAAGCTTCTTGAGCTTCTGGGACCGGAGACGGAGATTATCTGCGGGATTTCCTCGGTTGTCTATTTCATGGCAAAGATCGGCCTTTCCTGGGACGACGCGGAAATAGTCAGCGCCCATGGGAGGGAATGCAGTCTTATCCCGCTGATCCGGACCTGTGAGAAGGTTTTCGCGATCCTGGGAACAGGAGACATGGTCTCTGAACTTGCCGCCGGACTGGTGGAATACGGTATGGGCGAGGTCCTTCTCCATGTGGGTGAGAATCTCTCTTATGACGATGAGAAGATTTTTGTCAAAAAGGCTGAGGAGCTGACGGACTATAAAGGAGAGGCCCTCAGTGTAGTCTGTGCTTATAATGAGAAAGCAACGCCCGCGCCGGCCACACACGGACTGCCGGATGAGGCGTTCATCAGAGGAAAAGCGCCTATGACGAAAGCGGAGGTGCGCGCGGTATCTCTGGCCAAACTGGGACTTACCGAAGACGCGGTCTGCTATGACGTCGGCGCGGGAACAGGTTCCGTGTCTGTGGAAATGGCGCTGCGCGCCCGTCGCGGAAGCGTATATGCAATAGAAAAAAAAGAGGAAGCGATACAGCTTCTGGAAGAAAATAAGAAGAAATTTGCAGCCGATAATCTGACTGTGGTGAGGGGAACAGCCCCTGAGGCGCTTCATGGTCTTCCCGCTCCCACCCATGTTTTTATCGGAGGCTCATCCGGAAATCTTCCGGAGATCGTAAAGGTTATCCTTTCCGGAAACAGAAAAGCCCGTATTGTGATCAACTGTATTACCCTGGAAACAGTATCCGAAACAATGGAATGTATCCGCAGTCTCAAAGAAGAGGATCCTTCTGCAGGCTGGGAGACGGAGATCGTTCAGCTCGGGGTGTCCAGGGCGAAAACAGCGGGCCGGTATCACATGATGATGGGGGAGAATCCCATCTATATCATCACCATGCAGGCGAACGACAAGGAGAATGCAGAATGAAGATTCCAAGGATCCTTCTGGCTGCGGGAGCCAGCGGAAGCGGAAAAACCCTGATCACCTGCGGCCTTCTGCAGGCGCTTGTGGACAGAGGACTGAAAACCGCTTCGTTTAAATGCGGCCCGGATTATATCGATCCCATGTTTCACAGCCGTGTGATCGGCACAAAATCAAGAAATCTGGATACGTTTTTTACGTCTTCCGAAATTACCAGGTATCTTCTGGCCCGGAATGCCTGCGGCTGCAGGATCGCGGTGATGGAGGGCGTCATGGGGTATTATGACGGCGTGGGAGGAACCACCTCCAGAGCGAGCGCCTACGATCTTGCCCGCGTTACAGATACGCCGGTAATCCTGATCGTCAACAGCAAGGGGATGAGCGTTTCGCTGGCCGCATATGTAAAAGGTTTTCTGGAATACAAAAAAGACAGCAGGATCCGGGGCGTGATCCTGAACCAGATGTCCCCCATGCTTTACCCCAGGATGAAAGATCTCCTGGAAAAAGAGACGGGGATCCCGGTTCTGGGCTATGTTCCGAAAACAGAAGACTGTGTGATCGAAAGCCGTCATCTCGGGCTTGTCCTGCCCGATGAGATACCAAAGCTTAAGGATAATCTCAGGAAGCTGGCGGAGATTCTGGAGAAAACCCTGGACATAGACGGGATCATCAGGCTGGCGGACAGCGCGCCCGGGCTGGATGTGGAAACAGAGGATCCGGTGAAAGCGTATTCCGGATCCGGGGGATGTGAAAACCGGAGTTTTTCAGAATGTTTCCGGCTGGAAAAACCTGTGCGCATCGGAGTGGCGCGGGATGAATCCTTCTGCTTTTTTTATGAAGATAACTTCCGCCTTCTCCGGGAAATGGGAGCGGAGCTGATATTTTTCTCCCCCATGCATGACGCGCGTCTTCCGGAAAATCTGGACGGCCTTTTGCTGTACGGCGGATATCCGGAGCTGAACGGAAGCGTACTGGAAAAGAATGAAGCCATGCGGCGCGAGATCCGGGACAGGATCCTGGACGGGATGCCCTGCATGGCGGAATGCGGAGGTTTCATGTACCTCCATGAAGAGATGGAAGGTATGGACGGAGAATTTTACAGGATGGCCGGCGTGATACCGGGACGGGCATACCGCACGCCCCGACTGTCCAGATTCGGTTATGTAAGGCTCCGTCAGAGGAAGAAAGTATTCGGTACCGATGATCTTGGCGGGATCCCGGCTCATGAATTTCACTATTTTGATTCGGAAAACTGCGGGGAAACTTTTTTAGCCGTAAAGCCGGAAAGCAGCCGTTCCTGGAACTGCATCCACGGCACCGACACCATGCTTGCCGGATTTCCCCATCTGTATTATTACGGGAATCCGAAAATACCGGCGGCTTTTCTCAGGCAGTGCGCCCTTCGAAGAAACACGGCCGGACATTCAGAAAAACAATAAAGGGAGAAAACTCTTGTTATATCATATCGTAGCTTTGGCAGCAGGTTTTCTGCTGGATTTATTTTTCGGCGATCCCAGGTGGCTCTATCACCCGGTATGCCTTATCGGCAACCTGATCGCCGCACTGGAAAAAATCATCCGGAAGATTTTTCCGAAATCAGAAAAGGGAGAGCTGGCGGGAGGCTTTCTGGAAGTCCTTCTTGTATGCGCTTTCTGTCTGGGGATTCCGGGCGTCGTCATGTATATCCTGTACCGGGTCCTTCCCCCGGCGGGGTTCCTTCTGGAAACCTTCTGGTGTTATCAACTTCTTGCCGCAAAATCTCTGAAGCAGGAGAGCATGCGGGTATATGACAGACTGAAAAACGGCACCATTGAGGAAGCCCGTCACGCCGTATCCATGATCGTAGGCAGGGACACCAACGCCCTGACCGAAGAGGGCGTGACGAAAGCGGCGGTGGAGACTGTTGCGGAGAACAGTTCCGACGGAGTGATCGCGCCGATGATCTATATGGCGCTGGGAGGCGTTCCTCTGATGTTCCTCTATAAAGGCATCAACACGATGGATTCCATGCTGGGATACAAAAATGACAGATATCTGTATTTCGGCAGATGCGCGGCGAAGCTGGACGATGCGGCGAATTATATCCCCGCCAGGATTTCCGGCTGGCTGATTGTGGCCGCGGCGTTCCTTTCCGGCCTGGACGGGAAGAACGCATGGAAAATATACAGAAGGGACCGGAAAAACCACGCAAGCCCCAACTCCGCGCAGACAGAGTCGGCCTGCGCGGGGGCTCTGGGCGTGCAGCTTGCGGGAAACGCATATTATTTCGGGAAACTGTACGAAAAACCTTCAATCGGAGATCCGGGAAGGCCTGTTGAGCCGGAGGATATCCCCCGGGCCAACAGACTGATGTATACAGCCGCATTTTTGAGTCTTGTACTTTGCGTCCTTGCGGGAACAGCGGCGGCGATGATTTTCTGATCGGCGTCAATCATACATAAAGGAGAAGGAATATGAAAAAACACGTACACGGAGGAAATATATACAGCTACAGAGACTGCGTGGATTTTTCAGCCAACTGTAATCCCCTGGGTACGCCGGAAGGGGTGAAGCTGGCTGTTGTCCGCAGCCTGGACTGCGTCGGGAATTACCCTCAGGTGGGGTACGCGCCTCTTCGGGAGGCTCTGGGGAAATATGAGGATATCGATCCGGATTCCGTGATCTGCGGAAACGGAGCGGCGGAGCTTATTTTTTCTCTCTGCCAGGCGATAAGGCCCAAAAGAGCCCTCGTTCCTGCGCCCTCTTTCGCCGAATACGAGCAGGCCCTTATAAGCGCAGGCTGTCAGGTGGAGCATGTGTTTCTCAGAGAGGAAGAGGATTTTGCGGTAAAAGAGAACTTTATAGAAAGTCTTCACAAGGGACTGGATATCGTCTTTCTCTGTAATCCCAATAATCCAACAGGAGTGCTTATGGACAGAGAATTCCTTTTTCAGGTGCTCAGGTACTGCCGTGAAATGGACATTCTTCTTGTGGTGGACGAATGCTTCCTGGATTTTGTGGAAGAACCGGGAAAATACACGCTGAAAGCCCAACTGTCCAGATATCATAATCTTTTTATCCTGAAGGCGTTTACCAAGCGGTACGCGATGGCGGGCATACGTCTGGGATACGGCATCTGTGAAAACAGAGAGCTCCTTGAAAAGATGGGCGGGGTGACTCAGCCATGGAATATTTCCGTGATGGCCCAGGCTGCGGGGATCGCCGCGCTGAAAGAAAACGCCTATGTGGAAGAGGGGCGGAGGATCGTCTTTGAAGAGGCGCCCAGGATAAAAAAAGAAATGGAAAATCTGGGGCTTAAAGTGTATCCTTCCCGGGCAAATTACATATTTTTCCGGGGACCGGAAGGACTGTTCGACGTCTGTGTGCGCCATGGGGTCCTGATCCGCGACTGCGGCAACTATACAGGGCTGGAAAAAGGATACTACCGGGCGGCGGTGCGTACCCGCGGCGAGAACGACAGGCTCCTTGCGGCTTTGAAACTTGGAATGGAAGAAGGAAGGCGGCGGTAAAATGGCAAAAACAATTATGATACAGGGGACAATGTCAAATGCGGGAAAGAGTCTTCTCACGGCGGGACTGTGCCGGATCTTCCGGCAGGACGGCTACAGGGTGGCTCCTTTCAAATCTCAGAACATGGCGCTGAATTCCTATATCACCAGCGAAGGCCTGGAGATGGGGCGCGCGCAGGTGATGCAGGCGGAGGCGGCGGGGATCGAACCCTCCGTCCTTATGAACCCCATTCTCTTGAAACCTACCAACGATACGGGATCCCAGGTGATCGTAAACGGCGAGGTCCTGGGGACGATGAGCGCCAGGGATTATTTTAAATATAAGAAAAATCTTGTCCCGGATATTATGAAGGCGTTCCGCGCCCTTGCAGAAAAAAACGACATTATCGTGATCGAAGGAGCCGGAAGCCCGGCGGAGATCAATCTGAAAACAGACGACATCGTAAATATGGGTATGGCGAAAATGGCGGACGCCCCCGTGCTTCTGGCGGGAGATATCGACAGAGGCGGCGTATTCGCCCAGCTGTACGGTACGGTGGAGCTTCTGGAACCAGAGGAGAGAAATCGTATCAGGGGTCTTATCATTAACAAATTCCGGGGCGACAAGACGATACTGGATCCAGGGATCGAAATGCTGGAGGAGAAATGCGGGATTCCCGTAGTGGGAGTCGCGCCATATCTGGACATCCAGGTGGAGGATGAGGACAGTCTGACAGAGCGGTTCGACAGAGGCCAGGAGACGGGGCTGATCGATATTGCGGTGATCCGTATCCCGAGGATCTCCAACTTCACGGATTTTAACCCTCTGGAGAGCATTCCGGGAGTATCCCTGCGCTATGTGAAACATACCTCTGATCTTAAGAATCCGGATGTGATCATCCTTCCCGGTACGAAAAACACCATGGAGGATCTCCGGTGGCTCAGGGAAAGCGGCATGGAGGCGCTGATCTTAAAGGCTGCGGACAGGGGGACGCTGATCTTCGGCATCTGCGGAGGTTATCAGATGCTGGGAGAAACACTCAGCGATCCTCACGGCGTGGAAGCCGGAGGTTCTATGAGAGGGATGGGCCTTCTTCCCATGGATACCATATTCGCGGAGAAGAAGACCAGGACGCAGGTGACCGGACGATTCCTCGATCTGGACGGGGATTATGAAACTTTATCGGAAGTAGAATTTACCGGTTATGAGATCCACATGGGAGACAGCGTGCGCAGAAATCCGGCGAAACCCTGTACTTCCGTCCGCGATGAAGTGACGGGAAAAGAAAAAACAGAGGGAACTTTTACCAGAAATGTCTGCGGCACTTATGTGCACGGGATTTTTGACAAAGAGGAGACCGCTCTGGCGCTGATCCGCGCCGCCGGAAAAAAGAAAGGTGTGGACGTATCCCGGATGGAAGGCGTGGATTTTGCCTCTTTTAAAGAACAGCAGTATGATATTCTGGCCGCGGAGCTTCGGAAACATCTTGATATGAAGAAGATATACGAGATTCTGGAACAGGGCGTGTGACGCGCCGTGATCAGGAAGATTGCGGAGCCGGTCCGGCAGGCGGGAAACGACAGGAGGAATTTTATGAAGGTGGAACTGGAAAATGTAAAACCCATGGACATAGAGAAAAGAAGTTTTGAGATCATCACAGAGGAGCTGGGAGATAAAAAACTGCTTCCGGGCACAGAGCTGATCGTCAAACGGTGCATCCACACCAGCGCGGATTTTGACTATGCGGACAATCTCTGCTTTTCACCGGACGCGGTGGAGAAGGCGCTGGAAGCCATTAAGGAAGGCGCATGTATCGTTACGGACACCCAGATGGCAAAGTCTGGCATTAACAAGCGGGCCCTTGCCCGTTACGGAGGCGAAGTATTCTGTTTCATGTCCGATGAGGATGTGGCCGAAGCGGCCAGGAAAAACGGAACCACAAGAGCCGTGGCAAGTATGGATAAGGCCGCCGCTATGGACAGAAAAATGATCTTCGCCATAGGAAACGCTCCCACCGCGCTGGTGCGGCTTTATGAACTGATCGGGAACGGAACGCTGGATCCGGAGCTGATCATAGGCGTTCCGGTGGGATTCGTCAACGTGGTACAGTCCAAGGAGCTGATCATGGGAGCAGGGGTTCCCTATATTGTGGCCAGAGGCCGCAAAGGAGGCAGCAATATTGCCGCCTGTATCGTAAACGCCCTGCTGTACATGATCGACAACCGCAGAGACTGAACCTGCTGTCGGAGAATCACTGAAAGGTTACAGAAGCTTTTTCAGAAGCTCGCAGGCCGGACGGAAATCCTCCGAAGGTATGGCGGAACAGGAGAGAAGAAGTGTCACAGAACCGGATGCTTCCCCCAGGATTTCCAGGCGCAGGCCCTCGGCCCGCGCCGTTTTTTTCAGTTCGCTGCCGCTTCTGGAAGAGGGAACGGTAAGGGCGAGGGCGGTTCCCGCGGCGCCTACCTGCACCCGGCATCCGCTGCCGAACACATTTTGGATTTCAGCAAGAAGCTGTTTCATCTTTGCGGAATACAGCCGTTTCAGCCGGCGGATCTGAGCGCCCAGATGTCCGTCCCGGATAAACTGGCAGAGAGCGATCTGCTCGGCTTTGGACGCGGTCTGGTTATAGCATGCGGATTTTTTCTGGTAGGCTAGAGACAGTTCCGGCGGCAGGATCATAAAACTGATCCGGATGGAAGGAAGCAGAAGCCGGGAAAAGGAACCGATATACACAACGCCCCGCCCGCCGGAAAGACTGAACAGGGAGGGCGTGGGTTTCTGCAGATAGACAAACTCATTTTCAAAATCGTCTTCTATGATCAGGCTGTTCCGTTCCCTGACGTGGCGGAGAAGCTCCATACGTCTGGAAACGGGCATGATCTCGCCCCATTTCGTCATGTGGGCGGGAGAAACATAGATCACCCCGCTGTCCTTATTCCGGTAACGGACGTCGAATCCGTAATCAGAGAAAACAGTGCTTCCCTGTATAAATGACGAGGTGGGAAAAGAAACCGTTTTTTTATCCCGGATAAGGGGGCAGAGGATATGGAGAAGGCTCTGGACGCCCGCGCCGATCACGATATCGTCGGGAGAGCAGGTGATATTTCTTCCCTGACGGACATAATCGGAGAGTACCTGGCGGAAGTCCGCTTCTCCCTGGGGCTCCCCGTAGGAGAGCAGACGATCGTTCTGCCTGAGCGCGCTTTTCAGGTACCGCTGCCACAGATCGAACCGGAAGCTTTCTCTGTCAACTCCGGAGGAGGCGAAGTTATAGCGGACAGGAGGGAGTTCCGGCCTCTGGCTTTTGGGCGGCGAAGGCTGCTGTCGTGCGATGTCCGTCACATAATAGCCGCTCTGGGCTTTGGAAACGATGTATCCGTCCGCGGCAAGCTGCAGATAGGCGCTTTCCACCGTGGTTCTGCTGAGATGGAGATCTCTGGCGCAGGTGCGCAGAGAAGGCATCCTGCTGCCCGGCGGAAGGCGGCGGCTCAGGATCAGGTCCCGGTAATAATGATAAACCTGAAGATACAGATGTTCTTTGTTTTCTGAGTTGTCAAATGTAAAAATCATAAACTGTCCCTCTGAAATTGTGCTGAATTGGATGTTTATAAGTGTACACCATAGTGGTATGCTGATGCAATAGAATCAGATCAAATAATAAATACAGGTAAATGGATATGAAAAAAATAGCGATTTTGAATGATCTGTCGGGGCTGGGGAAATGTTCGCTCGCAGCGGCGATCCCGGTGATCTCGGTGATGGGCGTGCAGGCGTGTCCTCTTCCCACCGCCATCTTAAGCGCCCAGACAGGGTTTGACTCTTATTATTATGACGATTACTCGGCCCATATCAGTGAGATCATGGGAGAATGGGACAAGATGGGATTCCGTCCCGACGGCATCTATACCGGCTTTCTGGCAGGGGAGACTCAGGCGGAGAGAGTGCTGGAATTCATCCTAAAGTTCGGAAAAGAAAATACAAAGATACTGGTGGATCCGATCCTGGGAGACAACGGAGAGGAGTATCCCATGTATACGGAAGGACTCTGTGAAAAAATGAGAAGCCTTGCAAAAAGAGCGTCTGTCATCACCCCAAACCTTACGGAAGCCCTCCTTCTTCTTTACGGACGTGAAGAGGCCCATCGTAAGTGGAAAGAGTTCGGGGAAATGGAGGAAGCCGGTTTCAGAAGAGCGGTGCAGGAAACAGGAACAGAACTGTCCCGTCGTTTCCGGACAGAGTCGGTGGTCACGGGAATCGATATCCCGCGCGCAGACGGGACTGTGGAAATCGGAAATCTGATCTCCGGCGCTTTGGGACAGGAGTGGGTGACCGCGCCCAAAGAAGGGGGAAGCTATTCCGGCACAGGAGATCTCTTTGCCTCTGTGCTGTGCGCCGGAATGGTAAAAGGAACCGCCACCGCCGTTTCTGTGAAGAAGGCGGTGAGGTTCCTTTCAAAAGCGATCCATGATACAGTTCTGGAAGGCACAGACCGGAATGAAGGCGTGTGCTTTGAGAATCATCTGTATGAACTGCATGAATAAAGATGCAAAAGCCGGGACCGGCGGAGGGGTTATGAATTCTTCCGGGTTTCCTTTGCGATGATGAGGGAATAATATCCGGCGTTATCGGGTATCTCCTCCGTGCCGTGATAAACGTGCTCGTTTTCCATGCCGCAGTTTTCCACCATGTAGACGTCGCGTCCGCTGTTTTTCAGAAGTTCTTTTACCTGGCTCATTTTCCTTCCGGATTTCATCAGCACATAGTTTCCGCCGTCTTTCAGCTCCGCGTCGGAATGATGGGCCGCGGGAAGGATGTGGAGCTGTTCGTTCCATTCTGAGAGAGGAAGGTTCAGCCGGGCGGCTGCCGCGCAGAACGAGGTGATCCCGCTGACAAGTTCGGTCCGGAATCCGTCGTCCATCACAAGCTTCTGAAGATAAGTGTAAGTGGAATATACACAGGGATCGCCCAGAGTGAGAAATACCACGTTCAGCCCTCTGCTGAGATAAGATTCCAGAAGTTGTGCGCCTTTCTGGTGGTTCCGCTTCATTTCCTCCCTGTCGTGGATCATAGGCATATATACGGGCAGAAGTGTTTTTTTCGCCAGTTCGGGAACCGCCTGTACCGCGATCTTATAGGCTACGGTTTCTTTTGCCTCGGCGCCGGGTACGGCGATGATATCATTTTCACGGATCAGGCGTACCGCTTTCAGCGTCATCAGTTCCGGATCTCCGGGACCAACGCCCACACCATATAAAATTCCGCTCATTTATTTTTCCTCCTGTATCAGACAAATTTCTTCTATTATACTTGAACGGCGGAATAAATGCAATGAATGCCGGCAATAATAAGCGAAGAAGAAATGATAAAATAAATCGAAACTTCGAAAAAAATTAAAAAAATCAGTTGCTTTTTTGGGGGAAATGGTGCAGAATAAGGAGAAGGCAGATGATGCATATAAGGGAGTAGTCGGCATCTTGTGATGCAGCAGAATCAACACACGGCCCGCCGGGCCTGGTTTTGTTTGAAATGACGAGACTTATTCACAGGGCATACTTGTGGATGGGTCTTTTTTTCTACCACGGCATCAAAATATGTATGTGCGCAGATAACAGTCATATGCGCGGAATGGAGGTAACGTGAAAGAATATCTGTCAGATTATGAAGAGGTTCTGAAAGAACAGCAGTCCTCAGAGGACGGTCTGTCTTCCGGCGAAGCGGAAGCAAGACTGGACAAATACGGCAAAAACGAGCTGGAAAAAGGAAAAAAGGATTCTCTTTTCAAGCGTTTTATGAAGGAGCTTTCCGATCCCATGATCATTATCCTGATCGTGGCGGCGGTGATCTCCGGTATTACAGCTTTCTACGAAGGAGAGTCTTTTGCGGATGTGATCATTATCATGGCTGTTGTTATCATCAACGCGGTTCTGGGCGTGTTCCAGGAAAGCAAGGCGGAAGCGGCCATTGAAGCTCTGCAGGAGATCGCAGCGGCCACCAGCAAGGTGCTCCGGGACGGTAAGCAGGTTACGCTGAAAAGCGACGAGCTGGTGCCGGGCGATATTGTGATCCTGGAGGCCGGCGACGCGGTTCCCGCCGACGGGCGTATCATTGAGTGCGCCAGTATGAAGATCGAGGAGGCGGCTCTTACAGGAGAATCGGTTCCGGTCAATAAGATCGTGGATCTGCTCCAGCTGAATTCCCAGAAGGACGTGCCCCTCGGCGACCGTAAAAACATGGTCTATATGGGATCCACGGTTGTCTACGGACGTGGTAAGGCGGTAGTCACCGGCACAGGGATGAATACCGAGATGGGTAAGATCGCCAAAGCCCTCTCCCAGGCCCAGGACGAGGCGACTCCCCTTCAGATCAAACTGAACCAGCTGAGTAAGATCCTTACAGTCCTGGTTGTAGGCATCTGCGCGGTGATCTTTGCAGTGGGTCTTATGCGCGCGGGAATCAGCAGCGAAACTATTCTCAGTACCTTTATGGTAGCCGTTTCCCTGGCGGTTGCGGCGATCCCGGAAGGACTTGCGGCGGTGGTGACCATCGTGCTTTCCATCGGCGTTACCAATATGTCGAAACGCAACGCCATCATCCGTAAGCTGACGGCTGTGGAGACGCTGGGATGTACGCAGATCATCTGTTCTGACAAAACAGGTACCCTCACACAGAATAAAATGACAGTTGTGGAGCATGTGGCGGACGATGAGAAGCTTCTGGAGACGGCCATGGCTCTCTGCTCCGACGCGGAACTGGACAGAGATTCCGGCGAAGCGGTGGGCGAACCTACCGAGTGCGCCCTTGTCAACGACGCCGCGAAGAACGGACTCCCCAAACCGGAACTGGAAAAAGAGTATGAGCGCGTGGGCGAAGCGCCTTTTGATTCTATGCGCAAAATGATGTCCACAGTGCACAGGACGCCGGATAATAAAATCATCCAGTTTACCAAAGGCGCTCCCGACGAGATCCTGAAACGCTGCGCTTACGCGCTGCGCGACGGTGAAAAGGTCCCCATGACGGATCAGGTGAGAGAGGAGATCCTCAAAAACAACAAGGCCATGGCGGACAGAGCGCTCCGTGTACTCTGCGCGTCTTTAAGAGAATGGGATGACGTGCCGCAGAATACGGAACCGGAATATCTGGAAAAAGATCTGACGTATGTGGGCCTCTCCGGTATGATCGATCCGGTGCGTCCGGAGGTAAAAGCAGCGATCGAAGAGTGCCGCGAGGCCGGCATCCGTCCGATCATGATCACCGGAGACCATAAGGATACCGCGGTTGCCATCGGTATGGAGCTGGGAATCATTTCCGAGCCTTCCCAGGCGATCACCGGCGCCCAGCTGGACGACATCAGCGACGAAGAATTTAAAGACAGGATTACGGAGTTTTCCGTGTATGCCCGTGTGCAGCCGGAACACAAAGTCCGTATCGTGAAGGCGTGGAAGGCGAGAGGTATGATCACCGCCATGACAGGAGACGGCGTGAACGACGCCCCCTCCATCAAGAGCGCGGATATCGGAATCGGTATGGGAATTACCGGAACAGACGTTACGAAGAATGTTGCGGATATGGTTCTGGCGGACGATAATTTTGCCACGATCGTGTCCGCCGTGGAGGAAGGACGAAGGATCTACGCCAATATGCGAAAGGCGATCCAGTTCCTGCTGGCTTCCAATCTTGCGGAAGTTCTTTCCATCTTTTTCGCTACGATGATCGGATTCACGATCCTGCAGCCGGTCCATCTTCTGTGGATCAACCTGATCACAGACTGCTTCCCGGCGCTTGCCCTTGGACTGGAAGAGAGCGAGCCGGACAGTATGAAGAGAAAACCCCGTGACCCGAAAGAGGGCATCTTCGCCGGAGGAATGGGATTCGACGTGTTCTTCCAGGGAGTTATCGTTACGGCGCTGGTGCTGTTTTCCTATGTCCTGGGCCACCGCATGGAATCCGGCGTGTGGGAGTTTGTAAACAGCCCGGACGGAACGACAATGGCGTTTCTGACCCTTTCTATGGTGGAAATCTGTCATTCACTGAATATGAGAAGCCGCAGAGGCTCCATATTTAAGCTGAACAGCCATAATAAATTCCTTTACGGAGCAATGCTGGCGTCGCTGATCCTGACCACGGCAGTGATCGAGGTGCCCTTCCTTGCGTCTGCGTTCCAGTTTACGCCTATCGATCTGGAAGAGTACGCTGTCGCGCTGGGGCTTGCGATCCTGATCATCCCCATCATGGAAGTGGTTAAAGCGATCCAGAGAAAAACCGGAAAGTAATACAGGAGATAAAATGAGATCAAGAGTACGAAGAGTCAGCTTTCAGAGAACCATAAACGCCTGCTTTGCAGGCTACGTGGTTCAGGCGGTGGTAAATAATTTTGTCCCCCTTCTGTTTGTAATGTTTCAGGACAGTTATCAGATCCCGCTGTCAAAGATCACTCTGCTGATCACGGTGAACTTTGTTTTTCAGCTTGTGATCGATATTCTTTCGGCCGGCTTTATAGATAAGATAGGTTATAAGACGTCGGTTATTATCGCGCATTTCTGCGCGGCGGCAGGTCTTATTTCGCTGACAGTCCTTCCGGAGATTTTCGGGGATCCGTTCGTCGGGATCCTTGTCTCCGTAATGATCTACGCCGTGGGAGGCGGGCTTCTGGAAGTCCTTTTAAGCCCGATCGTGGAGGCCTGTCCAACGGCAAACAAAGAAAAGGCGATGAGCCTTCTTCATTCGTTCTACTGCTGGGGACATATGGGAGTGGTCCTTCTCTCCACAGTGTTTTTCAGCGTTTTCGGAATCTCAAACTGGAAGGTCCTTGCACTGATATGGGCGCTGATCCCTGTGATCAACGGGATCGTGTTCTTTACGGCGCCGATTTACTCTCTCCAGGAGGAGGGGGAGAAAGGTCTGAGCCTGAAGGAACTGTTGTCAAAAGGCGTGTTCTGGGTGATGATCCTTCTTATGGTCTGTTCCGGAGCCAGCGAACAGGCGGTAAGCCAGTGGGCTTCTACTTTCGCGGAGCAGGGGCTTGGCGTGAGCAAGACCATCGGGGATCTGGCCGGTCCCATGGCCTTTGCCTTTATGATGGGACTTTCCCGGCTGTTTTACGGAAAATACGGAGACAGGATCGATCTGGATAAATTTATGAGCGGCAGTACGGTTCTGTGCCTTGTTTCTTATCTTTGCATATCCTTTGCCCCGTTCCCGGTCCTCAGTCTGGCAGGCTGCGCGGTGTGCGGCTTTTCCGTGGGCATCCTCTGGCCGGGAAGCTTCAGCAAAGCGGCGGCGGCCATCAAAGGAGGCGGCACAGCCATGTTCGCGTTCCTTGCCCTGGCGGGAGACCTGGGCTGTTCCTCAGGACCTACGCTGGCAGGATTTGTCTCAAGCCATATGGGAGATAATCTGAAAGCGGGGATACTGGCCGCGATCATTTTCCCTGTGCTGATGCTTGCGGGTATTTTCCTCAGCAGGAAGGTGAAGCAGTAAATAAAAAAGTGCTTACGAACACAACAGTCTGTTGTATTCGCAGGCACTTTTGTTTTATTTGTAAATTCCGTTAACGGTTACATCGAATACGGCTTCTTTGCCGTTAAGGTCTTCCTTGCCGTAATCTTCCGGGAAGGTGACGGTCACTTCAACTTCGTCTCCCGGATGGGAGCCCACTAGCTGGTCTTCAAAGTCGTCTATATAGAGTCCGGAACCGATGGTAAGATCGGTACCCATCCCGCCAGTGCTGCCGCCGTCGAATTCTGTTCCGTCTACAGTTCCCACATAGTCGATATTTACGGTGTCACCGTCTTCCACAGTGAGGGAAGCGTCTGTCTGAAGCGACGGCGCTTCCGTGGGTTCCGCCGTGGATTCAGCGGTTGTCTCCGAGGTGGAGGAGGCGGAATCCTCAACAGTATTCTGTGAATTGCGAACGCTGTCAACGATGATCACAATGATCAGGATCGCGATGATCAGAACGGGAACGGCGATCTTCAGGATCTTATTTCTCTGTTTTTTTCTTTCCAGGAGTTTTCGCTCTGCGGCGCGGCGCTCCTGAGCCAGTCTGCGGTTTTCTTTTTTCATATTGCTTCATTGCCTCGCTTTTAGTTGTAATTTCTGTCAGGACGCAGTCCGCGGCGCAGGTATTATGCCTGTCCGGTAATGGCCTGTTTCACGTGATCGATAAAAAGAGAACGGATGCCCGGATATTCGCCCAGGCCCTTCAGTACCGGCTGCACCTCGTAATTGTGCTGGCGGAACTGATACGCCCAGGAATCCGGTTCGTCTCCGGCCATATCGTTATGGGCGTGATCCCCGGCCACGATCATAAACGGCGCGAGAACAACCTTCTTCGGATCGTAGGAACAGACTTCCCTTACAAGATCCTGGATAGTGGGTTCCGCCTCCACTGTGCCGAGGAAAATGTTGGAATGGCCCTGTTCTTTAAACATGCTGTCGATCTCAGCATATACGGAATTAACCCTGTGGGAAGTTCCGTGTCCCATAAGGACGAGGGCGGTATCCTCAAGGTGTTCGCTGAATTCTTCCGCCACGGCTCCGATCACCGCGTGGGCGTCCTCCCGGCTGGAGATCAGCGGGGTGCCGAAGGTGATGGAATGGAAGCTGTCCCGGAAAGCGAGGGCTTCTTCCTTCATGATATTGTTTTCGATCCCGTCCAGGATGTGGGTGGGCTGGATGATCACGTCCTGTATGCCGTCGGAGAGCATCTGTTCCATGGCTTCCGTTACATTGGGGATGATGAGATTGTCACGTTTTTTCAAAATGGACAGGATCATCTTGCTCGTCCAGGCGCGGTAGATCCTGTAATCAGGAAAGGCTTCCGCGATATCCTGCTCTATTTTTTCTATGGTTGCTTTCCTGGCCGCTTCATAACTGGTTCCGAAGCTAACCGCCAGGATTGCCCTGGTACATGTTGTGTTCATGTATTTTCCTCCGTCAGATACTGATATTTGCATTTAAATATTATACTATAAACTGCCTTTTCAGGGAATAATAAAATTGTGAAAATTCTGGGGATTGGAAACAGTATTGACATCCTCAGTTTTCACCTATAAGATGATAAAGGATTAACAATCGTAACAGGGCTGTATTCCGTAAAATACAGTGTGGAAAAATAAGAAAGGCGGGCTGTAAATATGATGAAAATCGCGAAAGACGTTACGGAACTGATCGGAAATACTCCGCTTCTGGAGATCGGGAATATAGAAAAAGAACTGAAACTGAAGGCAAAAGTGCTTGTGAAGCTGGAATATCTTAACCCGGCGGGCAGTGTGAAGGACCGGGCTGCGAAATATATTATCAGCGACGCGGAGGAAAAGGGGCTTCTGAAAGAGGGCGCCGTGATCATCGAGCCTACTTCCGGCAATACCGGGATCGGCCTGGCGTCCATCGCGGCAGTGAAGGGATACCGCCTGATCCTGACCATGCCGGAGACGATGAGTGTGGAGAGAAGAAATATACTGAAAGCCTACGGCGCGGAGATTGTCCTGACCGAAGGCGCGAAGGGTATGGCCGGAGCGATAGCGAAGGCGGAAGAACTGGCGGAAGAGATTCCGGGAAGTATCATAGCGGGCCAGTTTGTCAACGGGGCGAACCCCAGAGCCCACAGAGAGACCACCGGACCGGAGATCTGGAGCGCTACGGAGGGAAAGACGGATATCTTCGTGGCCAGCGTGGGAACAGGAGGTACGATCACCGGAACCGGAGAGTACCTGAAAGAACAGAATCCGGATATCCATATCGCGGCAGTGGAACCGGCGGATTCCCCGGTGCTTTCCGGCGGGGAACCCGGCCCTCATAAGATCCAGGGGATCGGAGCGGGATTCGTACCTGAAGTACTGAATACGGAGATTTATGATGAAGTGCTGAAAATCACTGCGGAAGATTCTTTTGCCGCGGCGAAGCTTCTGGCGAAAAAAGAGGGGATCCTGGTGGGAATATCCTCCGGGGCCGCCCTTCACGGAGCGCTGGAGCTGGCAAAGCGTCCTGAGAATGAAGGCAAGACCATAGTGGTCCTGCTTCCGGATTCCGGGGACAGATACTATTCCACACCGCTTTTCGAAGCTTAAGTGAAAAAGAAGGAAAACAGGAGACAGACCCGCGCAGGGTCTGCCTCTCGCTGTAAAGACTACATAGAGGGAGTAAACAGATTAATATAATGACAGAAAAGATTATCAACCGGGAAACGGTTTCAGAGATATCAGAGGGAAAAACAGACGCGGAGCGTACAAGAGAGATTGAGAGAAGTATCATAAAGAAATTCCGCAAACCGGTCTGGCGCAGGTTTACAAAAGCGCTGAATGATTATGAACTTGTAAAAGACGGAGATAAGATCGCGGTCTGTATTTCGGGAGGGAAGGATTCCATGCTGATGGCGAAGCTTTTTCAGGAGCTGGCCCGTCATGGGAAAAAGAATTTCGACGTTGTGTTTCTTGTGATGAATCCCGGATACAATGAAAGGAATTTTCAGCTGATCAAAGAGAACGCCAGGATACTGAATATCCCCATCACTGTTTTTCAGTCGGAGATTTTTAATATTGTAGCCTCAGAGGAAAGCTCTCCCTGTTATCTCTGCGCGAGGATGCGCCGCGGACATCTTTACAGCAAGGCAAAAGAACTGGGCTGCAACAAGATCGCCCTGGGCCATCATTATGACGATGTGATCGAGACCATCCTTATGGGAATGTTGTACGGCGGACAGGTGCAGACGATGATGCCGAAGCTTCACAGTACGAATTTCGAGGGGATGGAGCTGATCCGTCCCATGTATCTGATCCGTGAGGCAGACATTATCCACTGGGCGGATTACAATAATCTTCATTTTATCCGCTGCGCCTGCAGATTCACCGAGAAAGTGGCGGCTGCCGCAGAGGAGGAAGACAAGGGTTCCAAACGCGCGGAAGTGAAAGCTCTGATCCGTCAGCTGGCGGCAAAGGATCCGGTGGTGGAATTCAACATTTTTAAGAGTGTGGAGAATGTGAACCTGAATACTGTGATCGCCTATAAGAAAGACGGGGTAAAGCATCATTTTCTGGAAACATATGACGGGATATAAAATTCCGGAGCCGGGATTGACATTATTCCTCTCAGTGTTTATCATTAAAAGTGTTGCCCCGGATTGCCGGGGACAGATACGAAGGAGAAGCATAGAATCATGAGTATTTCCATGATCGGAATAGATCACGACAGAGCGCCGGTAGATATCCGTGCCCTGTTCGCTTTTACGAAAAAAAACGCGGGAGAGGCTATGGAAAAAATGAAAAAAACAGCCGGGATCTACGGCTGCGTCATTCTTTCCACCTGCAACCGCCTGGAGATATGGGCGAGCCACGAGGATGACCAGGAGCTTTCCCTTTATCAGTGTCTCTGCGACCTGAAAGGAATTGAGGATGGTTCTTATGAGAAATATTTTGTGGCAAGATCGGGCGAGGAGGCTGTGAAGCATCTTTTCTACCTTGCGGGAGGACTGAAATCCCAGATCCTGGGAGAGGATCAGATTCTGACACAGATTAAAGACGCATTAAGTCTTTCCAGAGAACATTATGCGTCGGACGGAGTTCTTGAAGTGCTGTTCCGCATGGCGGCGACGGCGGGTAAGAAGATCAAGACGGAAGTGCCCCTTGCACACGGGAATCCCTCTGTGATCCATCAGGCCCTTTCCTCCCTGCGTGAACAGGGATACGACGTGCAGGGAAAAACCTGTATGGTGATCGGGAACGGGGAAATGGGCAAGGTTGCGGCGCAGACTCTTAAAGAAGCCGGGGGAGAGGTTACGGTTACGGTACGCCAGTACAGAAGCGGGATCGTGGAGATTCCGGCCGGATGCAGCCGTATCAATTACGGTGAGAGGCTGGATTTTCTCCCGAAATGTGATCTGGCGGTGAGCGCTACAGCCAGTCCAAATTATACCCTCAGGGAAGAACAGCTTAATGCGCTTGATATCAGCAAACCTCTGCTGCTCTTGGATCTGGCGGTTCCGCGGGATATTGAGCCGTCTGTCGGAGAAATAGACGGAATAAAGCTGTACGATATGGACAGCTTCCGCTCGAAGACTTTCTCGCCGGAGCAGAAGGAAAGTCTGGATAAGGCGGCGCGCATTGTGCAGGATCAGATGGATGAATTCTTCCAGTGGCTGAACGGAAGAGATCTGATCCCGAGAATACAGGAGATCAGGGCGGATGCTGTGCAGGATCTGAATCTCCGCATAGATAAAATACTGAGAAACACACCCATGGAAGAAGCGGACAGAGAGAAGCTGCTTCAGGCAGTGGACACGGCCGCAGGCAAAGTGGTCAATAAGCTGATCTTCGGCCTGAGGGACAGTCTGAATCAGGAGGCGTTCCGGGAGTGTGTTGCCGGACTGGAGAGACTGTATGAAGAATAAGAGATATTTTCCCATGTTTGTGGATCTGACTGACAAAAATATAGTGGTTGTGGGGGGCGGCAATATCGCTACCCGCAGGGTAAAGACACTTCTGCAGTTCACCAGGAATGTGACGGCGGTTGCCCCGAAGGTCACAGCAGAGCTTCAGGAACTGGGAAAAGCCGGCTATGTAAACCTGATCATGCGTCCTGTGAAGAGGACTGATTTCCAGATGGCGTATATGGTCATAGCCGCAACCAATGACTGGAAACTGAATGATGAGATTTACCGCGTCTGTAAAGAAGAGGGCATCTATGTAAACGTGGCGGACGACAAAAACAAATGTGATTTTTATTTTCCGGGTATCTATATGCATGACGAAGTGGTGGTGGGGATCACCGCCAGCGGACTCAATCATAAGAGAGCCAGAAAAGTAAGAGTGGCGATCCAGGAGGCTATGGAGGAATCAGACAGAAATGACGACGAAGACTAAGGTGATCATCGGCAGCAGGGAAAGTGTTCTTGCCGTACTGCAGAGTGAAATGGTGCGCAGCTACATAGAAAAAAAGAATCCAGGAATCTCCGCAGAGCTTCTTACCATGAAGACTACCGGAGACAGGATCCTGGACCGCACGCTGGACAAGATTGGCGGGAAAGGCCTTTTCGTGAAAGAACTGGACAGAGCCCTTCTTGACGGCAGATCCGATATTTCGGTCCACAGTCTGAAGGATATGCCTATGGAAGTTCCGGAAGAACTCCCTCTTCTCGCATTTTCCAGAAGAGAAGATCCCAGGGACGTGCTTGTTCTTCCCGAGGGGGTCCAGAGTCTTGACAGATCGAAGCCGCTGGGCTGTTCCAGCCTGCGCAGGACGATCCAGCTTAAGAAACTGTATCCGGACATGGAGGTAAAAAGCATCCGCGGCAATCTCCAGACACGTCTCAGGAAGCTGGATGAGGGCGGCTATGCAGGCCTTGTCCTTGCAGCCGCAGGACTTAAGAGACTGGGGCTTGAGAACAGGATCAGCCGGTATTTTTCTACAGAGGAGATTCTTCCCGCCGCAGGACAGGGAATCCTGGCGGTGCAGGGAAGAAAAGAGGAAGACCACAGTTACCTGGATGGATACTGCGACGCCGGCGCCTGGATTGCGGGTCTGGCCGAGAGGGCTTTTGTGAGATATCTTGACGGCGGCTGTTCTTCCCCGGTGGCCGCCTATGGCGAAGTGGCGGGGGACGAGCTTACGCTGACAGGACTTTATTACAGAGAGAACGACGGAACATATATTAAGGGCAGCATCAGAGGACCGGTTTCCCGCGGGGAAGAACTGGGCGTGGAACTGGCGCAGAGACTGAAACGATCAAAAGAAAAAGGAGAACTGTCATGAAGATGGGAAAAGTATGGCTGGTAGGTGCAGGACCGGGAGACGCGGGACTTTTTACTCTGAAAGGGCAGGAGGTCCTGAATAAGGCAGATGTAGTTGTATATGACAGTCTGGTGGGGCAGGGAGTGCTTACGATGATCCCGGAATCCGCCAGACTGATTTACGTGGGAAAACGCGCCGACAGACATACCATGCCCCAGGAACAGATCAACGAGATCCTTCTGGAAGAGGCGCAGAAAGGATACCGTGTGGTAAGGCTGAAGGGCGGGGATCCGTTTCTCTTCGGAAGAGGAGGGGAGGAACTGGAACTCCTTTCCCGGAACCATGTGCCCTATGAAGTGGTGCCGGGAGTCACCTCGCCTCTGGCGGTCCCGGCTTATAACGGAATCCCTGTGACGCACCGGGATTTCTGTTCTTCCCTTCATATTATCACCGGACACAAAAGAGCCGGAAAAGAGTATGATATTGATTTTAAAGCCCTTGTGGATACGAAGGGCACGCTGGTGTTCCTCATGGGAGCGGCAGCCCTGAAAGATATCTGCGCCGGACTTCTGAACGCGGGAATGGATCCGGCAATGCCGGCGGCCCTTCTTCAGAAAGGAACTACAGCCGGACAGAAAAGGATCGTCGCGGACGTGGGAACGCTTCCGGAAGAAGCACAGCGCCGTGGTGTGGAGACGCCGGCGATTATCGTAGTGGGAAAAGTATGCGCTCTGGCGGATACGTTCGCCTGGTATGAAAAACTGCCTCTGGAGGGCTGGAAAGTCCTTGTGACAAGACCAAGGAACAGAAGCTCGCGGACAGCGGAACTCCTCCGGGAAAAGGGGGCGGAGGTTCTGGAACTTCCCTCCATAAAAACAGTTCCTCTGAAAGACCAGGGACCGCTCCACGCCGCCATGGAAAAGATGGAAACATATCAGTGGATGGTATTTACCAGCCCGACAGGCGTGGAAGTGTTTTTTGACGAGCTGAAGAAGCAGAAAAAAGATATCCGCAGCCTCTGCGGTATCCGGGTGGCTGCTATCGGCCAGGGAACAGCTTCGGCGCTGGAACAGAGAGGACTTCTGGCAGATCTTGTCCCATCTGTTTATGACGGCGATACCCTTGCCAGGGAACTGGCGGAGAAACTGGACGGCGGGGAGCGTATCCTGATTCCCAGGGCGCTGAAGGGGAATGAAAATATCGTTCCGGTCCTGGAAGAGAAAGGCGCGTCCGTGGATGATATCGGCATATATGAGACGGTATATGAATCCAGCCGGCTGATCGATCCCGGAAAAGAACTGAAAGCAGGAAATATTGACTGTGTGGTGTTCACAAGCGCCTCGACGGTGAAGGGGTTTGTGGAAAGCACAAAGGGAGCGGATTATTCCGGCCTTGTGGCCGCCTGCATCGGAAAACAGACAAAGGCGGCGGCCGATCAGTTCGGAATGGAGACATATATGTCGGAGAAGGCGACTATCAGCTGTCTTATCGACCTGGTAGAAAAAATAAAAGCACAAAAAGAAAGAGAGTGAGAGATATGGATTTAATCCAGAGACCGAGAAGGCTCAGAGGAAGCGAAACATTAAGAAAGATGGTGAGAGAGACCAGGATCGACAAATCCTCCCTGATCTATCCTCTCTTCGTACAGGAGGGAACAGGCAGAAAGGAAGAGATCCCTTCTATGGAAGGACAGTACCGGTACACGGTAGACCTTCTTCCCCGCAAACTGGAAGAACTGGCGGACGCGGGAGTAGGCAGCGTTATGCTTTTCGGTATTCCCGATCATAAAGATGAAGTGGGAAGCGGCGCTTATGATGAGAACGGCATTGTGCAGAAAGCGCTCCGGGAAGCAAAGAAGCAGGTTCCGGAGCTTTATTATATAACAGACGTATGCATGTGCGAATACACTTCCCACGGCCATTGCGGCGTTCTCTGCGGCCATGAGGTGGACAATGACGCCACGCTGGAGCTTCTGGCGAAAACAGCGCTTTCTCATGTGGAGGCAGGAGCGGATATGGTGGCTCCTTCCGATATGATGGACGGACGCGTGCGGGCTATCCGCGAATGCCTGGACCGGGCGGGACACAAGGAAACGCCGATCATGTCCTACGCCGTGAAATATGCGTCCGCTTTCTACGGTCCTTTCCGTGAAGCGGCGGATTCCGCGCCGGCTTTCGGCGACAGGAAAAGCTATCAGATGGATTTTCATAACCGGAGAGAAGGCATGAAGGAGGCCCTCACAGATGTGGAAGAGGGAGCGGACATTATCATGATCAAACCCGCCATGTCTTATCTGGATATGGTTTCCGAGGTGTACAAAGCGGTTCATGTGCCTGTGGCGGCTTACAGTGTCAGCGGCGAATACGCCATGGTAAAGGCTGCGGCGAAGATGGGCTGGATCGAGGAGGACAGGATCGTCTGCGAGATGGCGGCCAGTGTGTTCCGGGCAGGAGCCCAGATCTATCTTACCTATTACGCCCAGGAACTTGCGGGATATATTGACGAAGGGAGAATCGGCTGATGACAGTATCGGAAACATTATTTGAGCGCGCGGTAAAAAGAATACCCGGAGGAGTCAACAGCCCGGTAAGAGCCTACGGGGCCATCGGGGAGGCTCCCAGGTTTATCGATCACGCGGACGGATGTTATATATACGACGCGGATGGCAACGCCTATATCGACTATATCGATTCCTGGGGACCGATGATCCTGGGACATAATTTCCCGGCGGTACGGGAGGCGGTGATCAAAGCCTGTGAAAAGGGGCTGAGTTTCGGCTGCGCCACAGAGATCGAAGTGGAGATGGCGGAATTTATCTGTGAGAATATCCCCCATGTTGAGATGATCCGTATGGTGAATTCCGGTACGGAGGCGGTCATGAGCGCGGTGCGGGCCGCCAGAGGATTTACCGGACGGGATAAGATCATTAAATTCGCCGGCTGTTATCACGGCCACAGCGACGCGCTTCTGGTAAGCGCCGGATCAGGGGTGATGACAAGCGGGATTCCGGACAGCGCGGGAGTTCCGAAAGGATGCACCATGGACACCATGACGGCCGTATATAACGACCTGGACAGTGTGAAGACGCTGCTGGAGCAGGCGCCGGATCAGGTCGCCGCTGTGATCGTGGAGCCTGTGGGAGCGAATATGGGAGTGGTACTGCCGGAGGAAGGTTTCCTTGAGGGCCTTAGAAAACTCTGCGATCAGTACGGCGCCCTTCTGATCTTTGACGAGGTGATCACAGGTTTCCGCCTGGCTTTCGGAGGAGCGGCGGAATATTTTCATGTGAAGCCGGACATGGTCACATACGGAAAGATCATCGGCGCGGGCATGCCTGTAGGCGCCTACGGAGGAAGAAAAGAGATCATGGAGATGGTTTCTCCTGTGGGACCTGTCTATCAGGCGGGAACTTTAAGCGGCAACCCGGTGGCTATGGCGGCCGGACTTACCCAGCTGAAATATCTTCGAAGCCATCCGGAAGTGTACCGTGATCTGGAGAAAAAAGGCGGGAAACTGTACGGAGGCATGGAAGAGATCCTACGGAAGAACGGCCTGAGTTACCAGATGAACCATATTTCTTCCCTGGGAAGCTTGTTCTTCACCGGTGAAAAAGTAAAAGATTACGCGTCGGCGAAGTCATCAGATACAAAAGCGTTCGCCCGGTATTTCCTGGCAATGCTGAAAGCGGGAATCCATCTCGCGCCTTCTCAGTTTGAGGCGATGTTCCTCTCCGCGGCCCATGACGACGAGGCGATCGACAGGACGCTTATGGCGGCGGAAGGGTATTTCTCAGGTCTTCTGTGAGAACCCGGAAAGGATATGCAAATGAACAAATCAACATTTGGAAGACAGTTTACGGTCACTACCTGGGGCGAGTCCCACGGGAAAGCGCTCGGCGCGGTGATCGACGGATGTCCGGCGGGGCTGCCTCTTGCGGAGGAAGATATCCAGAAATACCTGGACCGGAGAAAACCGGGGCAGAGCCGGTATACAACCGCACGTAAGGAAGGCGATCTGGTGGAGATCCTTTCCGGCGTGTTTGAGGGGAAGACGACAGGAACTCCCATCTCCCTTATGGTGCGCAACACAGACCAGCGTTCCAGAGATTACGGAAATATAGCCTGTTCCTACAGACCCGGACATGCGGATTATACTTTTGACCGGAAATATGGGTTCCGGGATTACAGAGGAGGCGGCAGGTCTTCGGGAAGAGAGACGATCGGAAGAGTCGCTGCCGGAGCTGTTGCCGCGAAGATCCTGGAATCTCTGGGCGTGACATTCTGCACTTACACGAAATCCATCGGACCGGTGGAAGCGAAGGAGTTTGATAAAGAGGAGATTATCCGAAACGCCTTTTATATGCCGGATAAGAACGCGGCTGGAGAAGCGGGGATCTATCTGGAGAAATGTATGAAAGATCAGGACAGCGCAGGCGGCGTGATCGAGTGCCGTATCCAGGGCGTTCCCGCCGGACTGGGTTCTCCCGTGTTCGAGAAGCTGGACGCTGTTCTGGCCCAGGCCGTGATGTCCATAGGCGCGGTGAAAGCCGTGGAGGTGGGAGAAGGCATGAACGCGGCGAATCTCAACGGATCCACGGACAACGACGGATTCTGCGCGGGAGAGAACGGAATCTTTAAGACGTCCAACCATGCCGGCGGGATCATGGGCGGTATCAGCGACGGCAGCGAGATCGTCATAAGAGCGGCGGTGAAACCCACACCCTCCATCAGCCGGCCTCAGGATACCGTGACGGACAAAGGAGAAAACATTTCTCTTGAGATCCACGGGCGTCACGACCCTGTGATCGTACCCAGGGCTGTGGTCGTTGTGGAGTCCATGTGCGCTCTTGTCCTGACAGACGCTCTGTTTACCAATATGAGTTCCAGGCTTGACAGGATAAAAGAATTTTACGGAAAACAGTCTGACTGATGTTTTACGCCGGAAGGCGGCTGTCAAAGACGGAGAAAAAAATAAACGGAAGAAGGAAATCTGAAAAAGATTTCTTTCTTCCGTTTTGTTAACTGAATATTAAATCATCTGTCCGTGCCGGTATCTTCCCCTTCCTCCGAGGCGCTTCCGGCGGTATCCGGTACCGGATATATATGGATACAGTTAGGAGTCTCGATCTTATGAGGTTTGTCGTTCATTACGATAATATTCTTCTCATAATCCACTGTAAAAGTAGTGATGGTATTGCTTGCGTGATTGGCGATGGCTATATGCTGATTGTCCGGGAAGATCACAAGGTCTTTCGGATAGTCGCCGCTGATGGGAAGCGTAAACTTCTTGTCCAGAAGACCGGTTTCGGGATCGATCTCATACATGGACACCGTGTTCTCGCCTGCCGTGGTACAGAAAAGATGGGTTCCGTCCGGCGCCAGGGCCAGTCCTGAGGCGGCGTTATGATAAGCGTCCTTGTCATGCTCCTTGGAAAGAGTGGAAATACTCTGAAGAAGTTCAAACTCAGGCGTGTTTCCGCTTCCGTCATAGCTGTATACCTTGATCTCGTTGCTCAGCTCAAACAGAAGATAGGCAAATCTGCCGTCTTCGCTGAAACGGATGATCCTGGGGCCGCTTTCTCTGGGACAGCGGAGGATATCCACCAGTTCCAGTTTGTGGCGCCTCTTGTTGATGCGGTATAATTTCACCTGATCGATACCGTTGTCTACCGCGCAGAGATATTTATTATCCGGCGTGGGGCGGACACAGTTCACGTGAGGACGGAAATTACGCTCCGCAACGCTTCCGAGACCCTTGTGGAACACGCCGTCCATAAGACTTCCCAGACGTCCGTCCCTGTGAGTGTGGACTACAGTCACCTTGCCGTCGTGGTAGCCCGCCACGTAGAGATATTTCCCGTCAACGTCTGTGGCAAGGAAACAGCCTCTCATTCCGTCTATATCCACACTGTTGATCCTGGTAAGATCGCCGTTCTCATCCCGGGCAAAAACAGCCACGCCCTCGTCCTCAATGGAATACAGGAATCTTTTATTCTTGGAAACCGCGGTATGGGAAGCGTTGCTGACTCTCACCTCGCTGCGTTCGATCAGCTTCCCGTTCTCCACATCTACATCGTATACCTGAATACCCTTGCTGCTTCCGTGGGTATAGGTACCCACATAAGCTACATATTTTTTATTCCCCATAGATAATGCCTCCTAAATTACACATATACAACTGGTATTTACCGTACCCAATATCTGAAAATATTATAGCATAAAGAATCTGTGAGAACAAGTTTCCCTTCAGGCGGAAATGTATTTTCTCACGTACTTTGTTAAATTATTGTAAATGGAAATCTATAAGAATTGACAAAAAACTGAGCACAACTTATAATGAAAGCTGTATTTTCGGGAGCAGGGGGTTCCCGGAAAAAAGAGACAGAGAGTGGAAAGGGGGATACGGCTGTGATAAGAATATTCCGGACGACAGACGGAGCGATCCGTGAGATCCAGGAACCGCAGGACGGATGCTGGATCGCGCTTACGAATCCCACAGCGACGGAGATTTTCGAAATATCCGAGCAGTTCCAGATTGAAGTGGACGATCTTCGCGCTCCTCTGGATGAGGAAGAGCGCTCCCGTATTGAAGTGGAAGATACCTACACACTGATCCTGGTGGACGTGCCTATGATCGAAGAACGAAATGAAAAAGACTGGTACGGAACCATCCCTCTCGGTATTATCGTGACTGACAAAATGATCTTTACCATTTGTCTGGAAGATACGCAGGTGCTCACCAGATTTATGGAAGGAAGGGTCAGGAATTTTTTTACTTATATGAAGACCCGTTTTATTCTGCAGATTCTTTACAGAAACGCCAGCATGTATCTTCGTTATCTGCGTATCATAGATAAGAAGAGTGAACAGGTAGAGGAGAAACTTCATCTTTCGCCCCGTAACCAGGAACTGGTGGAGCTTCTGGAACTGGAGAAATCACTGGTATACTTTACCACGTCCCTGAGATCCAATGAAGCGGTGCTTGAGAAACTGATCAAGGTGGACAGCATCAAGAAGTATCCGGAGGATACGGAACTTCTGGAGGATGTTATCATAGAGAACACACAGGCGATCGAGATGGCCAATATCTACAGCGGGATCCTGAGAAGTATGGTGGATATCTTCGCTTCAGTGATCTCCAACAACCTGAACGACGTCATGAAGGTTCTTTCCATTATCACTATTGTGATGAGTATACCTACGATCGTGTTCAGCGCCTATGGAATGAATCTCAGTGCGGCGGGGATGCCGTTTTCCGCCTCCCAGTGGGGATTCCTTATTGTTATTCTGATATCCGTAGCAATGAGTATTATTGCCGCGCTGGTATTGTCCAGAAAGAAGCTTTTCTGACGCGGCCACTATGTAAAAGGAGATATGTGTTTTTATGAACTGGATCGACAAGCTGGAACGGAAGTTCGGACGGTACGGGATACCGAATCTGACTTTCTATATTGTGATCTGCTATGTGCTGGGATATATCCTGATGCAATTCAACCCTGCGCTTCTGAATATGATGAGCCTGGAGCCGGCAATGATACTCCAGGGGCAGGTATGGAGACTGGTCACCTGGGTGATCTATCCGCCAAGTACAGGAAATATCTTGTGGTTTGCAATTTCCATATTGTTTTTTTATTACCCCATCGGGTCGTCTCTGGAACGCACCTGGGGCACATTCCGGTATAACCTGTATATCTTTTCCGGTCTCCTGTTTGTGATGATCGCGGCGTTTCTGACATATTTTGTCACGGGACGGATTTATCTTATGGGCAATGTGTTTACCACTTACTATGTCAGTATGTCGGTATTTCTTGCCTATGCTGCAAGTTATCCGAATGTGCAGATCCTTCTGTTTTTCGTGATCCCTATCCGTATGAAATGGATGGCGTGGGTATATGGCATTATGATCGTTTATGATATGGTGACTTATATCCGTCTTGGAGCCTGGGTGATGGCAGTCCCCATTGTGGCATCTTTCCTGAATTTTATACTTTTCTTCTTTACCGGAGGACGTATGAGCCGTTTCCGGCCGAAGGAAGTGAAGCGGAGGAGGGAGTTCCAGAAGGCTGTGAACAGAGGCAGGGTAAACCCGGAAACCGGCGGCATTGCCAAGCATAAATGCGCCATCTGCGGGCGTACAGAGCTGGACGATCCGAATCTTGAGTTCCGTTTCTGTTCCAAATGCAACGGCAATTATGAATACTGTCAGGACCATCTGTTTACACATCAGCATGTAAAATAACTGCAAACGAGGAGAAGATACATTATGAAAAAAAAGCCTTTTGTGACACTGGAGAAACTGAAAGAGATAACAGCGCAGTATCCTACGCCTTTTCATCTCTATGATGAGAGAGGAATACGGGAGAATGCGAAGGCATTGAAAGAGGCTTTTGCCTGGAACAAAGGATTTAAAGAATTTTTCGCCGTGAAGGCAACGCCCAATCCGTTTCTGATCCGGATCCTTCAGGAGTACGGCTGCGGCTGCGACTGCTCCTCCATGACGGAGCTGATGCTTTCCAAAGCCATCGGATGTAAGGAAGGGGATATTATGTTTTCTTCCAACGATACGCCGGAGGAGGAATTCCGTTACGCGGACGAAATCGGCGGTATTATTAACCTTGACGATATTACCCATATCGAGTCGGTGGAGCGCGCTGTAGGAAGGATTCCGAAAACCATCAGCTGCCGTTACAATCCCGGCGGACTTTTTAAGATCAGCAACGATATCATGGATAATCCGGGGGACGCCAAGTACGGCATGACTACGGAGCAGATATTTGAAGCTTTCCGTATCCTGAAGGCAAAAGGCGCCGAGGAGTTCGGAATACACGCGTTTCTTGCCAGCAATACGGTAACGAACGAATACTATCCCATGCTTGCGAAAGTGATGTTCGAACTGGCGGTGAAGCTTAAGAAGGAGACGGGAGCCCATATCAGTTTTATCAATCTTTCCGGAGGAATCGGCATTCCCTACAGTCCGGATCAGACGCCAAACGATATCCGTGTGATCGGAGAGGGAGTGCGGAAGGTTTACGAAGAAGTCCTGGTTCCCGAAGGAATGGGCGACGTAGCTATTTATACAGAGCTGGGCCGGTTTATGCTGGGACCCTATGGCTGTCTGGTGACAAAGGCGATCCATGAGAAACATACCCATAAGGAATATATCGGTGTGGACGCCTGCGCGGTGAATCTCATGCGTCCGGCCATGTACGGCGCATATCATCACATCACAGTCATGGGTAAGGAAAACGAACCCTGCGATCATAAATATGACGTGACAGGTTCTCTCTGCGAGAATAATGATAAATTTGCCATCGACCGTTATCTTCCCAAAGTGGATATGGGAGACCTTCTTGTGATCCACGACACGGGAGCCCACGGCTTTTCCATGGGCTACAACTACAACGGCAAGCTGAAATCTGCCGAGATCCTTCTGAAAGAGGACGGAAGCTTTGAACTGATCCGCAGGGCGGAGACGCCGAAGGATTATTTTGCGACGTTCGACTGCTTCCCCATTTACGAAAAGCTCCTGGAGGATATGCCGCAGGAACAGCACTGATTCCGAAAAAAGACTTGCGGACAACCGGGAATTATGGTATGATAATTCCCGGTTTACAGGCCGCTGTGGCGGAATTGGCAGACGCACTTGACTCAAAATCAAGCGGATCAAACCGTGCCGGTTCGAGTCCGGCCAGCGGCATGAGATTCTCCCCGGAAGTGTTTCCAGCGCTTCCGGGGATTTTTCTTTGCAAAGGGACAACAATGTGGATTTTAATGAAAATTTAATAAAAGTTCACCGAATGAACATTGAATCCGACAGGAAAAAGTGTTATGTTACATCTTGTATTTATTATAAAACCGGAGGAAGAATAACATATGAAACTGGGTGATAAAAAGCCTGAAAAGATCCCCATGTATGTGTATTACATTATCGTGGGCGTGATCATTGTGGTCCTGAACCTTCTTGTGGTTCCTGCCGTACAGGAGAGAAGCGTGCAGAAGACCGATTACTCAACATTTATCGAGAACGTGGAAGAGGGCAATGTGTCCAAAGCCACTGTAGACGAAGACTATATCTACTATGAGATCGGATCGGAGGAGAGCGGGGCGGCCGTTCTCTGCAAGACGGTCAAGATGGACGATCCCGATCTGGTGAACCGGCTTCTCGACGCCGGCGTGACTATGGACGAAGTGCTGCCGGAAAGCCCGTCTATCCTGGCTACATTATTCTTCAGTTATGTGATCCCCATAGGAATCTTTATCCTTCTGGGACGCTGGCTCAGCAAGAAGATGATGAGCTCCATGGGCGGAGGCCCCGGCGGAATGATGTCTTTCGGCAAGAGCAACGCCAAAGTATATGTGAAGTCGTCCACAGGCATCAAGTTTTCGGATGTAGCCGGAGAGGACGAGGCGAAGGAACTTCTGACGGAGATCGTGGATTATCTCCACAATCCGCAGAAATATTCCGAGATCGGCGCATCCATGCCCAAAGGCGCCCTTCTTGTAGGACCTCCCGGAACAGGTAAGACACTTCTGGCGAAAGCGGTTGCCGGAGAGGCGGAGGTACCCTTCTTCTCCATTTCCGGTTCTGAATTTGTGGAAATGTTCGTAGGTATGGGAGCGGCCAAGGTCCGTGACCTCTTCAAGCAGGCCAATGAGAAGGCTCCCTGTATCGTGTTTATCGACGAGATCGATACGATCGGTAAGAAGCGTGACGGAGCGGGCTTTACTGGAGGCAACTACGAGAGAGAGCAGACTCTGAACCAGCTTCTCACCGAGATGGACGGTTTTGACAGTTCCAAGGGTGTTGTGATCCTGGCGGCGACCAACCGTCCGGATTCCCTTGATCCGGCGCTTCTCCGTCCGGGACGTTTTGACAGAAGGATCCCCGTGGAGCTCCCGGACCTTCAGGGCCGTGAGGAGATCCTGAAAGTTCACGCGAAAAAGATCAGGATTGCCGATAACGTGCGTTTTGACGAGATCGCCAAGGCGGCTGCCGGAGCTTCCGGAGCGGAACTGGCCAATATCGTAAACGAGGCGGCGTTAAGGGCTGTGCGCGACGGGAGAAGATTCGCCACGCAGGCGGACTTTGAGGAGAGCATCGAAGTTGTAATAGCAGGATACCAGAAGAAGAACAGGGTCCTCTCCAATAAGGAGAAGCTGATCGTTGCCTACCACGAGGTGGGACACGCCCTTGTGGCCGCGAAGCAGACGGAGTCGGCTCCGGTACACAAGATCACCATTATCCCGCGTACTTCCGGCGCTCTGGGTTATACCATGCAGGTGGACGAGAAAGAGCACTTCCTTATGACGAAAGAGGAACTGGAAAACAAGATCGCAACCTTTACCGGCGGCCGCGCCGCTGAGGAGCTGATCTTCCATTCCATTACCACGGGAGCCTCCAATGATATCGAACAGGCTACCAAACTTGCCCGGGCGATGATTTCCCGGTACGGTATGAGCGACGAGTTCGGCATGGTTGCCATGGAAACTGTGGGAAACCAGTATCTGGGCGGAGATTCCAGCCTGGCATGCTCTTTTGAAACGCAGACCCTGCTCGATAAGAAAGTTGTGGATCTGGTGCGAAAACAGCATGACAAGGCGCTGAATATACTGAAAGAGAATATCGGCAAGCTTCATGAACTTGCAAAATACCTTTATGAGCATGAGACGATCACAGGAGAGGAATTTATGAAGATTCTCCTTGCGCCGGCTCCCGCTCTGGAGGATGATAAGACACAGGAAGCGTAAATGAGGACTGTGGCGGTTTCGGCGAAAAACGTTGTGAACCGCCACTTTTTATGTTATGATGAGTCAGTGAAATCAGACTGAAAAGGAGGTTGGCCGGATGAGGGGAAAAGGACAGGTATCAGAACTGGACTGCCGTACCGCGGAGAGTATGGTAAACAGGTATATTGACCATACTCTGAATGTAGACGAGCTGGAAGAGTTCCTGGATCATGTGGAATCATGTCCTTCCTGCTACGATGAACTGGAGACGTACTTTATCGTGCATGAGGTCACGCAGCAGCTTGACGAGCAGGAGAACGGCACAGTCCTGGATTTCAAGGACCTTCTGACCCAGGATATCCGGAGAGCCAGAAGATATATCCACAAAAAAAGGGCGATGAAATTCGGAATGGGACTTCTGATGATAGTTTTTACAGGATCTCTTGTCGCTTTTTTTGTTTTTATCATATTCCAGCTGGGAATAAATCTTTGACAGCAGCCGCTGAAGGAGGACGGAAATTTGAGTGAAAAAATTTTGCTGATCGACGGACACAGCATACTGAACCGGGCGTTCTACGGGCTTCCGGATCTTACCAATACGGAGGGAAAACATACGGGGGCGGTTTACGGCTTTCTGAACATTCTGTTCCGGATCCTGGAGGAAGAGAAACCGGATTATCTCACAGTGGCTTTCGATCTTCATGAACCCACGTTCCGCCATAAGATATATGAAGCGTACAAGGGAACCCGTAAAGGCATGCCGGAGGAACTTAGGGAACAGGTTCCGCTTATGAAAGAAATGCTGGGAGCCATGAAGGTAAAAATGGTTTCCCTCGCAGGATACGAGGCGGACGATCTCCTGGGAACTCTGGCCGGAAGAAGCGAGAAACTGGGAATGGACGTGACCATACTCTCCGGTGACCGGGATCTGCTCCAGCTGGCTACGGACAAGGTGATGATCCGTCTTCCCAAGACGTCCAGAGGGAAGACTACAATAGAAGATTTTCATGCGGAACAGGTAAAAGAAAAATATCAGGTGACGCCCCGGCAGATCATCGAGCTGAAGGCTCTGATGGGCGACAGTTCGGATAACATTCCCGGGATCCCGGGAGTGGGCGAAAAAACAGCCACAAAGATGATCGTGGAATTTGGTTCTGTAGAGAACGCCTACGCTCATCTGGAGGAGGTAAAACCGAATAAAGCGAAGGAGTCCCTCCGCGCCCATTACGATATGGCGTCATTAAGCAAGACTCTGGCGACCATCGATACGGATGTCCCGCTGGAATTTTCTTATGAGGAAGCCAGACTGGGAAATCTTTATACGCCGGAGGCGTATCAGCTCTGCCGTGAACTGGAATTCAAAAATCTGCTGGGAAGATTCGACGCGTCTTCAGCGCCGGATCAGTCCGTGGAACAGAACTTTTTTGTATGCGAGGACCCGGAAGGAGCGGATATGATCTTCCGGAAAGCGGCGGAAAAGAATAAGGCCGGGATCGCTCTTATCAGCGACCGGGATAATGTTTACGGTTTGGGGATCGCCCTTGCGGAAAACGATATTTATTATCTTCCTGCGGGAGGATCCGTCACCGGAACATATCTCTGCAGAAAAACAGAAGAACTGGCGCACAATACGATAATCGCCTCCATGGATATCAAGAGTATGCTGAAGCATGTGGACATTTCCAGACCGTCGTCTGTGTTTGATCTTGGAGTTGCCGCATATCTTCTGAACCCGCTGAAATCTGCCTATACCTACGACGATATTGCAAAGGAATATCTGAACGGCCTTCTTCTTCCGTCCAGAGAAGAGCTGATCGGAAAAGAGGAATTCAGCCGTGCGGCAGAGCACTCTCCCGAAAAGACCGGAAACCTTGCCTGTTATATGGCCTATGTGTCTCTCATGGCCGGGGAACCTCTGACAGAAGCCCTGGAAGAGACCGGAATGAGGAAAGTATATGAGGAGATTGAGCTCCCCCTGGTGTTCACGCTGGACTCCATGGAAAAATGGGGGATCCGGGTAAAGGGCGACGAACTGAAGGCCTACGGAGAAAAATTAAGCGTCAGGATCCATGAGCTGGAAAAACTGATCTGGGAACAGGCGGGCGAGGAGTTCAATATTAATTCCCCGAAACAGCTGGGAACCATCCTTTTTGAAAAAATGGGGATCCCCGGCGGAAAAAAAACAAAAACGGGGTATTCCACAGCGGCCGATATTCTGGAAAAGCTGGCCCCGGAACAGCCTGTCATAAAAGATATCCTGGAATACAGGCAGCTTACAAAGCTGAAATCCACTTACGCGGACGGCCTGGGCGCAGTGATCGAAAAAGACGGCAGGATCCATTCCACCTTTAATCAGACGATCACCGCTACGGGAAGGATCAGCAGCACAGAGCCCAATCTTCAGAATATCCCTGTGCGGATGGAACTGGGAAGACTGATCCGCAAAGTGTTTGTGCCGGAAGATGGATTTGTTTTCCTGGACGCGGACTATTCGCAGATCGAGCTGAGGGTGCTGGCCCATATGTCGGGCGACGAGAAACTGATCCAGGCTTACCGGGAGGCTCAGGATATCCACAGGCTTACCGCGTCCCAGGTATTTCATGTTCCTTTTGACCAGGTGACGCCGCTTCAGAGGAGAAACGCAAAGGCGGTAAATTTCGGTATTGTGTACGGCATCAGCTCTTTCGGTCTCAGCCAGGATCTGAGCATAACGCGGAAAGAGGCGGCCGAGTATATAGAGAAATATTTTGAAACCTATCCGAAGATCAAAACCTTCCTTGACGGAATGGTGGAGGAAGGGAAAGAGAAAGGATATGTTTCCACCATGTTTGGAAGAAGACGTCCCATACCGGAACTGAAATCCAGCAATTTCATGCAGAGGTCTTTCGGCGAGCGTGTGGCGATGAATTCGCCCATACAGGGAACCGCGGCCGATATCATTAAGATCGCCATGAACCGGGTATACAGGCGCATGGCGCAGGAAGGCCTGGAATCCCGTCTTGTTCTCCAGGTACATGACGAACTTCTCATTGAGACAAAGAAAGACGAGGTCGCCGCGGTTGCAAGGATACTGGAAGAAGAAATGAAGGGCGCGGCCCATCTGGACGTGGAACTGGATGTGGATATGCACGAAGGAGAAAGCTGGTACGAGGCAAAATAATGAAGATCATAGGACTTACCGGCGGCGTGGGCGCGGGAAAGAGCACTGTGCTCCGCTGCCTGGAAACAGACTGGTCCGCATATACGATCCAGGCGGACCAGGTGGGGCACCGGATCATTGAACCCGGGGAACGGTGTTATGACCGGATGACAGAATTATTCGGAAAACAGATTATAAAAAATGATAAAACCATTGACCGCAGGATGGTTTCCGATGTAGTATTTGGTAATGAGGAGATGCGGCGGAAACTGAACAGCCTTCTTCATCCTGCCATTAAGGCGTATATCCTTGAAAAGCTTGAAGAGGAACGAAAGGCGGGAAGGAAGATCGCGGTGGTGGAGGCGGCGCTTCTTCTGGAAGACCATTATGACGCGTTCTGCGACAAGATATGGTATGTATATACGGAGAAAGAAATCCGGATCAAAAGACTCATGGAGAGCAGGGGCTACACAAGGAACAGGGCGGAAAATATGATCGCCAGTCAGGCCTCCGACGCGTTTTTCCGTGAGCATGCGGATTTTATCATAGAAAATAACGGCGATCTTAAGGAGACATACCGGCAGATCGAAGAAGGGATCAGAAAATTATGAGATTATGCAGCATTGCAAGCGGCAGCAGCGGGAACTGTATTTATGTGGGTTCCGACTGCGCCCATGTGCTGATCGACGCGGGAATCAGCGGCCGCAGAGTGGAGGCGGGCCTGAACAGTCTGGAGCTTACAGGAAGGGATCTGGACGGTATTCTTATCACACACGAACACTCCGACCATATCAAAGGTCTTGGAGTGATCGCGAGGAAATACGGCATACCCATTTATGCAACGGGCGGAACTGTGGACGCCATGGTGCGTTCCGGCTCTCTTGGAAAGATCCCGGAGGGGATTTTCCGGGAGATCCGGGAAGATGAACCGTTTCTGATAAAAGATCTGGTGGTGAATCCCTTCACTATTCCTCATGACGCGGCACAGCCCGTAGGCTACCGTCTGGAATGCGGGGAGCATTCCGTGGGAATCGCCACGGACCTTGGGAAATATAACGAATATATCATTGAGAACCTCCAGAATCTTGACGCTCTGCTTCTGGAAGCCAACCATGATATCCGTATGCTTCAGGTGGGAAGGTACCCGTATTATCTGAAACAGAGGATCATGGGAGACAGAGGGCATCTTTCCAATGAAAACGCCGGACAGCTTCTCTGCCGGCTGCTCCATGACAATCTCAAGGCTGTTTTCCTCGGCCATCTGAGCAAAGAGAATAACTACGAGGAACTGGCCTATGAGACGGTATGTTCTGAAGTGACTATGGGAGACAACCCTTATAAATCAAAAGATTTTAAAATTCAGGTCGCGAAGCGGGATTATATTTCCGAGACAGTGACCGTGTAGAAAGGCGAGGGCAAAAAATGAAAAAGACAATTATCACAGTAGTAGGAAACGATACCGTGGGGATCATAGCGAAGGTATGTACATATCTGGCTGACAATAACGTGAATATCCTGGATATTTCCCAGACGATCGTGCAGGGATATTTTAACATGATGATGATCACCGATACCAGCGCTTCCCGGAAGGATACCGGCACTCTTTCCAGAGAGCTTGCGGAACTTGGAGACCAGATCGGGGTTGTGATCCGCTGCCAGCACGAGGATATCTTCAATAAAATGCACAGAATTTAAGGGCGGATTCGCTGTAAGGAGACAGATATGATTAATATATTTGAAGTAAATGAAACAAATAAAATGATCGAGCACGAGAACCTTGACGTGCGTACCATTACCATGGGGATCAGTCTTCTGGACTGTGTGGACAGCGATCTGAAGAAACTTAACGAAAACATTTACAATAAGATCACCAACTGCGCGAAGAATCTGGTGGAGACCGGAGAGAAGATCTCCATGGAATACGGGATTCCCATTGTAAATAAGAGGATCTCCGTAACCCCCATCGCTCTTCTGGGCGGCGCGGCCTGCCATTCCAGCGAAGATTTTGTATCCATAGCCAAAACTCTGGACAGGGCGGCGAAAGAAGTGGGCGTGAATTTTATCGGCGGATATTCCGCTCTTGTCAGCAAGGGAATGACTCCTGCGGAAGAACTTCTGATCCGTTCCATTCCCCGCGCGCTTGCGGAGACAGAGAGAGTCTGCAGCTCTGTAAACGTAGGTTCCACCAAGACCGGTATCAATATGGACGCTGTGAAGCTGATGGGAGAGATCGTTCTTGAAACCGCCAAAGCCACCAGAGACCAGGATTCTCTGGGATGCGCGAAGCTGGTGGTATTCTGCAACGCGCCGGACGACAATCCTTTTATGGCGGGCGCTTTCCACGGCGTTACCGAGGCGGACTGCATCATTAATGTGGGCGTCAGCGGTCCCGGCGTTGTTAAGACGGCCCTGGAGCAGGTGCGCGGCAAGGATTTTGAAATGCTCTGCGAGATGATCAAGAGAACGGCTTTCAAAGTTACCCGTGTGGGCCAGCTTGTTGCTCAGGAGGCGTCAAAGCGTCTCGGAGTTCCCTTCGGAATCGTGGATCTTTCTCTGGCGCCTACGCCGGCTATCGGCGACAGTGTTGCCGAGATCCTGGAAGAGATCGGTCTGGAAAGGGCCGGCGCTCCGGGAACCACAGCGGCCCTGGCTCTTCTGAACGACCAGGTGAAGAAAGGCGGCGTGATGGCTTCTACCGCGGTTGGTGGATTAAGCGGCGCGTTTATCCCGGTCAGCGAAGATCAGGGAATGATCGACGCGGTCAATGAAGGGGCTCTTACCATTGAGAAACTGGAAGCCATGACCTGCGTATGCTCCGTGGGACTGGACATGATCGCCATTCCCGGAGATACGAAAGCGTCTACCATCTCCGGCATTATTGCCGATGAGGCCGCTATCGGTATGGTGAACCAGAAAACAACCGCGGTGAGAGTGATCCCTGTGATCGGAAAAGGAGTGGGCGAGACCGTGGAGTTCGGCGGACTTCTGGGATATGCGCCTATCATGCCGGTGAATTCCTTCTCCTGCGACGCCTTTGTGGAGAGAGGCGGACGTATCCCGGCGCCTATCCACAGTTTTAAAAACTGAGAATATAATTATTGACAATGGCAATGTAATGTGCTAAAGTAAAACCAGCAAAACCGATGAGGAAGAATAGTAAGCAGTTAAGCGACATCTCAGAGAGCGGAGGATGGTGCAATCTCCGTATGAAGCCGGTTGCCGAATGGCCTTCCGAGGGCAGCCTGAAATCCGTTGGGAGAGTAGGCGCTGACGGGAACCGAACCCGTTACCAATCAGGAGTGTATGTTTGTACATGAGAAAGTGGACTTTTGTCAATTTGAGTGGTACCGCGATAATAAGTAATTATTACCGTCTCAAGCCTAGCTTGAGGCGGTTTTCTATTTCACGGAAAAGTTTTTATCCCGGCGCCGCGGCTTTCTTTCTCACAGACAATCCGGAGAAGATTGGCTCATATCTTTTACGGAATCAAATTTATTGCAGAGAGAGGAGAAAAAACAATGAAAACAAAGACAACAGCAAAAATGATCGGAGCAGCATTCTTAACCATGGCGCTTACGGCGGGAACCGTTACTGTATACGCGGAAGAAGAACAGTATACGATCGGTATCGAACAGTTCGCTGAGCACGGATCTCTGGATAACTGCCGGGAGGGATTCCTGGAAGGACTTAAAGAAGAGGGGATCGAAGAGGGTAAGAATCTTACTGTAGACTATAAAAACGCGGCGGCCGATATGGGGACCTGCGGACAGATCTCGGACAGTTTCGCCGCTGACAAAGTAGACCTGATGGTGGGGATCGCAACCCCCGCCGCACAGAGCCTTTACAACGCGGCAATGGACGCGGATATCCCCGTGATCTACACGGCGGTCACCGATCCGGCGGCGGCAGAACTGGCGGATGAAGAGGGTAATCCTGTAGGAGAGATCACAGGAACCAGCGATAAGCTTCCTGTCAAACAGCAGCTGGAAATGATCAGGGCGATCCTTCCGGACGCGGAGACCATCGGCATTATGTATACGACCAGCGAGGCGAATTCCGAGTCTTCCATTAAAGAATATGAGGCTCTTGCAGAAGATTATGGTTTTACTATCGAAACCGCCGGAATTACCACTACAGCGGATATCCCCCTCGCGGCCCAGTCTCTTCTGGAAGAAGTGGACTGTATGACAAATCTTACGGACAACACAGTTGTCGCCTCCCTGCCGACGATCCTGGAGATGGCAAACGAACAGAACATCCCGGTGTTCGGCAGCGAGATCGAGCAGGTGAAGATCGGCTGTCTGGCTGCGGAGGGTCTGGACTATATTGAACTGGGAAAACAGACCGGAAGAATGGCGGCGCAGGTATTAAAAGGCGAGGCGAAGGCATCCGAGCTTCCTTTTGAGACCATTGAAGAAGCGTCCCTGTATGTAAATACCGCGGTTGCGGAAAATCTGGGTATCGAGATCCCGGAGGATCTCACCTCTTCCGCTGCGGAAGTTTTTGAGGAAATCACAGAATATACGGCAGAAGAGTAGAACAGCGTGCAGAGAATTTTCTGCGGTATGAAAAACTAAATGGAGGTTTAGGCAGTCATGGACTTTTTTATCACGATCGTGGAGCAGGGACTGATTTACGGAATCCTGGCTCTGGGCGTATACATCACATATAAAATACTGGATTTTCCGGATCTGACCACAGACGGAAGTTTTCCCCTGGGAGCCGCGGTGACGGCGGCTCTGATCAGCAAAGGAGTAAATCCCTGGCTGACGCTTCCTGCGGCTTTCGCGGCGGGCGCTCTTGCCGGGATCTGTACGGGACTGATCCATGTGAAAGGGAAGGTCAGAGACCTCCTTTCCGGTATTATCATGATGACGGCCCTCTGGACGATCAATCTGAGGATTGCCGGAACCTCCAATGTTCCGCTTTTTTCAAAAGAAACGATCTTCAAGAATGATTTCATGGAATCAGCCGTTCCGGAGAGCGTTCAGCCGTATACAACCCTGATTGTGATCATTATACTTACCGTGATCACGAAACTTATCCTGGATTTTTATATGAACAGTAAATCCGGATTCCTATTAAGAGCGGTGGGAGACAACGATAAACTTGTGACAGCTCTTGCCAAAGATGAGGGCAATATGAAGATCCTGGGCCTTGCCATCGCAAACGGACTTATTTCTCTTTCCGGCTGTATTTTCTGCCAGGAGGAGAGAGTGTTCGAGATTTCCATGGGTACCGGAGCGGTGGTCATCGGGCTTGCCAGCGTGATCATCGGAACCAGTCTTTTCCGCGGATTTACATTTATAAAAGCTACTTTTGCGGTAATACTGGGATCTGTCCTTTATAAGGCCTGTACCGCTGTTGCCATGCGCAGTTTCGAACCCCAGGACATGAAATTTATCACTGCGGCTCTGTTCCTGATCGTGCTTCTGATCAGCATGGAGAGAAAGAAAAAGGTGAAGATCGATGCTTGAACTGAAAAATATTTATAAGTATTATAACCCGGGTACGGTGAATGAACTCTGTCTGTTCAAAGGATTCAATTTAAATGTTGAGAAGGGCGAATTTCTTTCTGTAGTCGGCAGCAACGGTTCCGGAAAAACATCCATGCTGAATATTATCTGCGGCAGTATTCCGGTAGAATCGGGGAATATTCTTCTGGACGGGAAGGACATCACGAATATGAAGGAATTTCGCAGAAACGAGAAGATCGGCCGTGTTTATCAGAATCCTGCCCTGGGAACCTGTCCTTCCATGACGATACTGGAAAATATGTCCCTGGCAGACAACAAAGGAAAGGCATACGGGCTGAGAAGGGGCGTAAATAAAAACCGCATGGAATATTACCGGGAACTGCTCCGTCCTCTGAATCTGGGACTGGAGGACAAAATGAACGTAAAAGTGGGATCTCTATCCGGCGGACAGCGCCAGGCAATGGCCCTTCTCATGTCCACCATGACGCCCATCGAATTCCTTATCCTGGATGAACATACGGCGGCCCTTGATCCGAAGACCGCGGAGATCATCATGGAGCTGACCGACAGGATCGTAAAAGAGAAAAAACTGACCACGATCATGGTTACCCACAATCTCCGGTACGCCGTGGAATACGGTAGCCGCCTCCTGATGATGCACCAGGGGGAATGTGTGATAGACTGTGCCGGGGAAGACAAGAAAAATGTCAATATAGACGATATCCTGAAAAAGTTTAACGAGATCAGCATCGAATGCGGAAACTGATTGTCCGAAAGGACAAGCAGGTTCCAACATTATCCCCGTCCGTAGAGACGGGGATTTTTTTTAAAGAGCCATCAGAGGATGACAAGCTGCTTTTGATATTCATGTTTAAACGGCTTTCTACTTTTGTGGCACAGAATGCTTTCGTATATGTTGGACGCCCTGGTGTTTTCCTCCAGAAAAGCAGACGCTTCAAGAGAAATCAGGGAAGAGGCGTTCGCGGGTTTTGTGATAAGAGGCAGAGAGCCTCTTTTTTTTATCTCATTGAGAAGAGGAAGCGCTTCCCTGCGAAATCCCAGGACGCGGGCATAAGGGACGCGCTGCGGTGCGCTGCGGATCCCAAGGAGCAGGTGAAGCAGGGCCCGTTGGATTCTTGTCCGTGTGATTTCCTTTGTTTTCAGAAGATCACAGAACTGGACAAATCCCCGGTATTCGTTCAGTCTGTTTTTTATCCTTGCCGCGATCTCCGGAGAAATATCGAGGAATTCTCCGTAAGTGTCCCCGGAGGAGAGCAGCGCGTAATGAAGGAGCAGGTCCAGATCTGCCTCTTCCACAAAGGCGTTTGCCTTCACCCCCGACAAAAGGATCTCAAGAGCTTCCTTTGGGATCTTATCGGAGAGCAGGCCAAAAGCGCTGTGCTGTTTCAGAAAAGAACGGATGGCGGTGGCCGAGGGAGCACTGTCCCTGCAGAGATCCTGTTCATGGTAGCCCGCGCCCGTTCTTTTCAGAGTGACCGGAGCAATATTGCTCTTAAGGCGTCGGATCGCCCTGCAGTATTCGATCCCCAGAATATTGTTGGGAGAAGAGAGAAGGGCGGCGATCTCCCTGCCGGTGACAGGCAGATGGAGAGCGTCGGCGTATTCGCACAGCGCCAGGGACCTGGCCGCCGGATAGGATCTGCCTTCCCGCAGATGTTTTTTCAGAAGAGTCCCGTAGGGGGCAGGTTCTTCGTTCAGTAAATCTGACGTCAGAAGAAAACGGCCGGTATCGCCTGATTCGCTTCCAAAACAGAGGTGGGTGACCACGCCGGTTCCGTCCAGAAGAGAAACGGCTCCCGTGGAGAATCCCTCCGCGCTGGCAGAAGAAAACTGGACCGGAAGCTCAAGGACAAGGTCCGCGCCGCAAAGTAAAGCCATTTCTGCGCGCGTATGTTTGGAGAGGATCGCCGGGCTACCCCGCTGCACATAATCTCCGCTCATGGCGACCACGATATAGTCGGATTTCAGCTCTTTCCTCACCCAGTCGATCTGGTACTGGTGGCCGTTATGAAAAGGGTTGTATTCTGCAATGATTCCGGTTACCGTCATTCTCTGTATACTCCTGTAAAACGTTTTTTCAGATGCAAGATAAAAAATGCATTGTTCTGTTACGGTCATATAATCTGCATTTTCAGTATATTTGATTTAATATTAAAAATCAATTCGTAAATATAAACATAGAAAATCTGTTTACATTAACCGGGAAAATCCTTATAATTGTATTTACAATATTTCATAATTACTGCTTTTTTTGCAGGTGAAACGGGAAGGGGGAGAATATAATATGAATGAAATTGTCAAATATTTATTAGTAGTCATTCCCTTGTTGATCATTCTGGAAGGGCTTCTTTTTCTTATAAATAAACCCAAAAAGGACACAGGGAAACGGGAAGTCCGCCTGTCTCCGCTCCTGGCTTATATCCTGGCGCCGATAGCAGCGGGATGTATCGCTGCTATTTTGTGGATGAAAAAGGAAGCCGTTTTCTGGGATTTCTTCTTGATACTGGTTATACTGGGAATCCTGGCAGTTGTCTGTATCGGCGGCGTGCTGAGCTTTTTTATATGGCGGATATGGTATGATACAGAATGTATTACAGTACGTGATCTGACCGGAAAAAAGAAAACCTATTATTATACTGATATTACAGAACTTTCTCTGGATACATCCATAACTGTTTTTTTTAAAAATGGTAAAATTGAAGTGGACAGTATGTGCAGAGGAAAAGAAAGGTTTTTACGTTTTGTTATCAGACAATATGAGATTTATAACGGGGGAAAGGATATTCCCATTTCTCAGGAGAGTAAAAGCAGTGTGAGAGATGCACTTCTCGTTTTAGCTTTTGCATTTATTGTGTTTGCGGTAATAGCAGCAAGAATGCTTCTTCCAGCTTCTGATCTGTCCACCGGGAGTTATTCGGGTAAAATCAAGACTGTCTACCTTTACGGAAACGAAGAATACGCCTATTTCTATCTGCATCCGGATTACTCGCGTAGATTCGTGATCCTGAATCCCCAAAAATCGATAGAGGATTTTGAAGGATTTATTGACGAGGCAGAGAATGGTACCGACTTTGTGATCCATGCAGAGGAAATGAAACAGGATGGAGATTCCTATTATCAGGTTTTTGAGATAGAAGATAAAGAAGGTGGAATATATCTTGCATACGAAGACGCCAACCATCAGGACTGGCAAAAAAACAGGCTGAAGAAGGCGGTACTGCTGCTTTTCGGAGGAGTTTCGCTGGCTGGTTTTGTGTTTTGCGTTTATCTGATTCTCCGGCCGGAAAAATTTCCGCGTCTTCGCCGGATGCTTGTCCGGCACTGAAAGAAAAAAGTTTCAAAATTGCATTTTAAAAAATACTTCACTTTGTCAGATTATGGGATGGAAGTGCTTGAAATACACTCCCCCTGGGGGTATAATAAATATAACTATGGAGATTCCGACGGGAACTTCATTGGGCCTTCAGGCCGAAATTACGAAAGGAGCCATTTAACCATGGGATATGTTGAAGTGCTCAAAAAAAGAGCAAAAGAAAGCATTAAGACAATCGTGCTGCCGGAAACAGAAGATATGAGAACCATCGAGGCGGCAGACAAGATTCTGAAAGAAGGAATCGCGAAGATCATTCTGATCGGTAACGAAGAGGCTATCAATAAGAAAGCTGCTGAAGGCGGATTCGATATCTCCGGCGTGGCTATCGTTGATCCGGAAACATCTGACAAGACTCAGGCATACATTGACAAGTTTGTTGAACTGAGAGCAAAGAAAGGAATGACCCCGGAGAAGGCGAAAGAGATCCTTCATACCCAGTATCCGTACTATGGCGTCATGATGGTTAAGATGGGCGACGCAGACGGAATGGTATCCGGAGCATGCCATTCCACAGCAGATACACTTCGTCCCTGTCTGCAGATCCTGAAGACTAAGCCGGGAACCAAGCTTGTTTCCGCATTCTTCCTGATCGTAGTTCCCGACTGCGAATACGGCGCCGACGGAGCTTTTGTTTTCGCTGATTCCGGACTGAATCAGAATCCTACTCCGGAAGAACTCTCCGCGATCGCAGCTTCTTCCGCTGAATCCTTCCAGCTTCTCGTACAGCAGGAGCCTGTTGTGGCAATGCTTTCCCACTCCACTAAGGGAAGTGCGAAACATGCCGACGTAGACAAGATGGTAGAGGCTACCAGAATCGCAAAAGAAGAGCATCCGGAACTGAAGCTTGACGGAGAATTCCAGCTTGACGCAGCTATCGTTCCCAGCGTTGGCGCATCCAAGGCTCCCGGAAGCGATGTGGCAGGCAAGGCCAATGTTCTGATCTTCCCGGATCTTGACGCAGGCAACATCGGTTATAAGCTTGCGCAGCGTCTTGCGAAGGCCGAGGCATACGGACCTATCACTCAGGGTATCGCGAAGCCTGTAAACGATCTGTCCAGAGGATGTTCTGCAGACGATATCGTGGGCGTTGTTGCCATCACTGCAGTACAGTGCCAGGCAGAGGATAAGTAAGAGTACATAACTCAGGGTATTTTTAATTTTATTATTAATTTAGAACAGGAGAGTAAAAACATGAATGTATTGGTAATTAACTGTGGAAGCTCCTCTTTAAAGTATCAGCTTATTGATTCCAAGACAGAGGCGGTTCTTGCAAAAGGTCTCTGCGAGAGAATCGGTATTGACGGAAGACTGGTGTATCAGAAAGCCGGCGGCGACAAAGAGATTACAGAAGCTGCCATGCCCACACACAAAGAAGCGATCCAGATGGTCCTTCATGCGCTGGTTAATGAGAAGACAGGCGCCATCAAGAGCCTTGACGAGGTAGGCGCTATCGGCCACCGCGTGGTACACGGCGGAGAGAAATTTGCGGCGTCTGCAGTGATCACAGACGAGATGATCAAGACGGTGGAAGAGTGCAACGATCTTGCGCCGCTGCACAACCCGGCGAACCTGATCGGTATCCGCGTATGTGCGGAACTTATGCCGCATGTACCGCAGGTAGGCGTTTTTGATACCGCTTTCCATCAGACTATGCCGCCGAAAGCATATCTGTATGGTCTGCCGTTAGACTACTACAAGAAATATAAGATCAGAAGATATGGTTTCCACGGAACTTCCCACAGCTATGTTTCCAAACATGCGATTCAGTTCCTGGGACTGGATCCGGATAATTCCAAAGTGATCGTATGCCACCTGGGCAACGGTTCCTCCATCAGCGCTGTACAGAACGGCAAGTGTATCGACACCACCATGGGTCTGACACCGCTGGAAGGCGTGATCATGGGAACACGTTCGGGAAGCATTGATCCGGCTATCGTTGAGTTCATTGCCAAAAAAGAAAATCTGGATATCGCAGGCGTTATGAATGTCCTGAACAAGAAATCCGGACTTCTTGGAATGTCAGGAATTTCCAGCGATATGCGTGACCTGGAAGACGCGGCGGCAGAGGGTAACGAAGATGCGAAGAACGCAAGAGAAGCTCTTGCATACGGCATCGCGAAATATGTTGGCGGTTATGTAGCGGCTATGAACGGCGTAGACGCCATCATCTTTACCGCAGGTATCGGCGAGAACGATAACCTTGTACGTGAGGATATCTGTTCTTACTTTAAATATCTGGGTGTTGCCATTGATCTGGAAGCAAATAAGAAACGCGGAGAGGATATTGTGATCTCCACACCGGATTCAAAAGTTAAAGTTGCGGTTATCCCGACGAATGAAGAGCTTGCAATCTGCAGAGATACAGTCGCTCTTGTAAAATAATAAAGAAGAATCGGGCGGGGTGCGCCGCCTGCGGGAAAAGGTCCACTGTTACAGTGGGCCTTTTTTGTGTGCATACAAAAAAGAATGTGTAAAATGAATATGTGCAACAATTTGAAAAATTAAAATAAATACACCTTAAAACTATAAATAATATACGAAAAAATATTGACAATTAAAGATTTGCATAGTATAATTGCATCAATGAAACGTTTCAAACACACCTGTTTATGGAAGGAATGACTGAAATGACCGCGAGAAGAAAGGTGACTATCAGGCAGGTGGCTGAGCAGGCGGGAGTTTCTGTTGGAACAGTTTCTAATTATCTTAACGGGAAAACTGCTGTTTCAAAAGAACGCGCGGAAAAGATCCAGAGGGCGATCAACGAACTGGAGTATGTTCCGGATATGCTTGCAAGTTCTCTCAGGAGAAAAGACAGCAGAAACATACATGTGTTGACGCCGAACCTGAACAACGGATTCTACACGAATATTATCGGTTCATTTATGGGTTACGCATACAGGGCCGGATATACAGTGCATATTTCCGGCTATGAGTATTCTCCCGAAACAGAAAGAGAGCACCTGCGCAATCTTGAAACCGGGAAACCGGGGACGGTTGTTGTGATATTTAACGGAAATAATGACGAGGAAGAAATCAGAAGGCTGATCAAAAGAGATATTCATGTGATCCTGGCCGACAGACAGACGACAATCGAAAATACATCCAGTATCGGTTACGATAACCGGGAAGTGATATACCATGTCATAAGACAACTGAAAGGGAAAAATTACAGGTCGATCGGACTTTTGACAGAGCTGACCAGTCTTGAGAACGTAAAAAAAAGAAGGGACAGTTTTCTGGAAGCAATGGAATATTTCGGATACAAAGATCCGCAAAGCTGCGTCTATGCCAGAGAATCCCTGTCTCTGGATAAGCTGAAAAACGGTTATCTTTATATGAAGGAGATTCTGGAGACACACGCCAGAGAACAGCTTCCGGATGTATGGATAGCGACGTCGGATTATCTAGCCATCGGCCTGATGCGGGCTATAAAAGAAAAGGGTTATTCAATACCCGGCGAATTCGGCGTGGTAGGTTATGATAACCTGGAATTATCAGAATATGTATGTCCCACACTTACTACTGTAGAGCAGGACCAGAAGCTGTTCGGTGAGAAACTGTGGGAAATAATAGAGAATTACAATCATACGAAACGGGTGCAGGAAATCCTGCTTCCCCAGAGACTTATACTCAGGGAGTCCTGTTGAGTTTACTGCGGAACCTGAAATAAGGCCATGCCGTACGTTTCCGTATCAGATGGTCTTGTTTTAAATATGACATTGAAACGTTTTATAGAGCGGCAGTTTCTGAAATTGAATTACAGTTGACTGTGATTATCAGAAATGAAAAATCCGGAGTGGTAAAGGAGGTGCGCGGCAATTACCCGGATCGGAAAGGCGGTTTGCTTTTGCTATAAAATGTTTCGCATTCTAAAAGAGAAAGGGGTATTTACAATGAAAAAATCACTGGCTATTACTTTATGTGTTGCAATGGCAGCAGGAATGATCGGATCTTATTCACCGGTATTTGCAGCAGATGCTGAGCCGGATCCTGCAGCTGATGAGTCCGTTGCAAAGGCTGCGGAAGAAGGATGGGAAATCGCCGTTGTGCCGAAGGATTCTACGAACCCATGGTTTGTCCGCATGGATACAGGTGTCAAAGAGTTTGCAGAAGAAACCGGTGTAAACTGCTATCAGATAGATACAGGTACCATCGATGCAACCACACAGGCACAGCTGGTAGAGGACCTGATCGCGCAGGGCGTTGACGCGATCTGTGTTGTTCCGGTAGATATTGCGTCTATGGACTCCGTTCTCCAGGAGGCGAAGGACGCTGGAATCGTAGTAATTGCCCATGAAGGCGCGGACCTTACGAATGTTGATTATGATATCGAGGCGTTCTCCAACGCAGGTTACGGCGCATTTATCATGCAGAACCTGGCAGAGGCTATGGGCGAAGAGGGATTATATACCACAATGGTAGCTTCTCTTACCAACGGTTCCCATAATGAGTGGGCGGACGCTGCTGTAGAATATCAGAAAGAAAACTATCCGAACATGCAGCTTCTGGAAGAGAATCCCCGTGTAGAATCTGATGACAACGGAGATACCGCTTATAATGTTGCAAAAGAGCTGATCAAAACTTATCCGGATCTGAAGGGTATCATGGGTACTTCTTCCTTTGACGCTCCCGGCGTTGCCCGCGCGATCCAGGAGCTGGGCCTTCAGGATAAGTTCTTTACATCAGGAACAGGTATGCCGGCTGATAACGCTGAACTTCTGAAATCCGGCGTTCTGAAATCCCTGACACTCTGGGATCCCGCACAGGCAGGCCAGGCTATGATCGATCTTGCCTGCAAGGTTCTTAACGAGCAGGAAATCGCAGCTCCCGTAAATCTGGATGTTGAAGGTTATACAGAAATGTCCTTCCGCGAAGGATCTGAAACAGTTCTTGAAGGACAAGGCTGGATCACCATCACTGCAGACAACGTAGACGATATGGGATTCTGATACAAAAGAAAATACAGCGGTTTTGCTGCCGCTGCCTCATTTCAGCAACAGGTCAATCCGCCGGTTTTCCGGCGGATTGATCTGAAATAGCGGGAATAATGCCGGCAGGAGCGTAGTATTCAGACCTGTTGCCGGATGCAGCCAGGGGAAAGCAGAGAGGAGGAAGTTATGGCTCAGAGTTTATTAAAAGCGGAGCATGTGAAAATCTCCTTTGGAAACGTACATGCTTTAAGAGATGTATCTCTTGAAATACTCCCGGGTGAGATTCATTGCCTTATGGGAGAAAACGGATGCGGAAAATCAACACTTATCAAAATTATATCCGGCGTGTACCAGCGGGACGGCGGAACAGTGGAGTTCAATGGTCAGAAGCTGGATAAGATCACGCCTATCGACGCTATCAATCTGGGGATACAGGTAATCTATCAGGATTTCGCCCTGTTCCCGAATCTTACTGTTGCGGAAAACCTTGCCTTGAATACGGAGCTGGCTTCCGGAAAGAAAACGGTAAGCTGGAAAAATGTAAAAAAGATTGCGGAAGAAGCAGTCGCGAAAATCAATTTCCATGTAGACATGGATCAGAAGGTCAAGGATCTCAGTGTGGCGCAGAAACAGATGGTAGCCATCAGCCGCGCTCTGATGTCCGACGCAAAACTGATCATTATGGACGAACCCACGACAGCGCTGACAAGGAAAGAGGTGGACGCGCTGTTTAAAATCATATTGAAACTGAAAGCTCAGGGAATCGCGATTTTGTTTATCAGCCATAAGCTGGATGAGGTGTTCGAGATCTCTGACCGGTATACCATTTTCCGTAACGGCGAAATGGTGGCGACCGGAAATATGAAGGAACTGGATGATAAGAAGTTCACTTACTATATGACAGGCCGGGAGTTTTCGGATAAAGTATTCGTAGCGGAAAATATGTCTGACAAGCCTGTCCTGGAACTTAAAAATCTTTCCAGGGAAGGAGCTTTTTCTGATATAAGTTTTTCCCTCAGAAGAGGGGAGATCCTTGGTATTACAGGACTTCTGGATTCCGGACGCACGGAACTCGCTCTGGCTATGTTCGGTCTTCGTCCGGCAGATTCCGGAGAGATCCTGAAAGAGGGACAGCCTCTGCAGATCAAAAATCCCAGGGACGCCATAGCGGCAAAAATCGGTTATGTTCCGGAAGACAGGCTTTCCGAAGGTCTGTTTCTGACACAGTCTATCGGAGATAATATTATCATTTCCGAGATCGACAGACTGAAAAAGAGCAACGGCCTGTTTGACCGGCCGAAACGTAACGAGGAAGTGAAAAGATGGGTCGGTGAACTGGAAATAAAAACAGATAATCCTGATAATCCCGCCACAACACTTTCCGGCGGAAATCAGCAGAGAATCGTTCTGGCCAAATGGCTGGCATGCGATCTTGACGTTCTGATCCTGAACGGGCCTACCGTAGGCGTGGATATCGGTTCAAAACACGATATTCACATGATCCTGCAAAAGCTTGCCGGTCAGGGACTGGGAGTGATCATCATTTCCGACGATCTTCCTGAGGTTATTCAGAACTGTTCCAGAGTAATCGTTATCCGGAACGGAAAGATCAAATCTGAATACAATACCCAGACAGTCAATGAAAAAATGATTCTTGACGATATGATGTAGGAGGCGGTCAGATGAGCAGAAGAATTAAAAAAGCGTTTCGTTCAAACGAACCGTATATACTTATTATAATCATTATTTTGGGCATTTTCATACAGATCCGCTCCGGCCAGTTCTTTACCGGGAATAATATCGTGGATCTTTTAAGTGCGCTGATCGTGCCGGGTTTGTTTGCTATCGCAGAATTTCTTGCCCTGATTTCAGGCGGAATCGACGTATCGTTTCCGGCACTGGCGTCTCTTTCCGCATATGCGACAACGAAAATGCTTCTGGACATGGGGTATGAGGGGAATGTTATCGCAGCCTTTGCCATTGCCCTCCTTATCGGTGCTGTACTTGGCGCGATCAACGGATTCTTTATCGGTTATCTGAATCTGAACGCCATGATCGTTACTCTTGGAACGGCAAGTATCTTCCAGGGGTTTATGCAGGGCGCGCTGAGAGCGAATCAGCTTTCTGTTATTCCCTCCGGCATGAAGGCTTTCGGAACAGCTTCATTTATCACCGCGACCAATAAGGTAAACGGTCTGAGTTCGATCCTGCCTTATACATTTATTATTCTTGTCGTGGTCTGCGCAGTGATGTTTTATCTGTTCCGCTATACCATCTTCGGACGCGGGATCTACGCGATCGGCGGAAACGCGCAGAGCGCGCATACAGCAGGTTTTCATGTGGAAAGAACAAAATTTCTGATCTACATTATTATCGGCATGATCGCGTCCGCGGCGGGCATATGCCGTGTGTGCATGATGCAGCAGTGCCATCCCACCAATATGCTGGGTATGGAAATGAATATCATCGCCGGCGTCGTTCTCGGCGGAGTTGCCCTTACCGGCGGAGCAGGTACTCTTACCGGCTGTATGCTGGGTACGTTCCTGATCATTCTTGTGGAGAATTCCATGATCCTTCTTGGCATCCCCACAACCTGGAGCGATGTGTTTGTAGGACTCGTCATTGTGATCGGCGTATCTTTGACGGCACTGCAGTCCGCCAGATCCTCTAAGGTCAAAAAATCTGCGGCAAAGGGGGAAGCATGATGAACAAAGTGAAAAGTATTTATCGGAAAAATCCTGAAGTGAGCAGACTTTTGATCATCATGATCTGCTGGCTGGTTTTCATGATGTTCACTCAGGCGGAAAAATTCTTCACCGGAGCCAATTTCCTGAACATGGCCGGAAAGTTTCCCGAATACGGCTTAATGGCCATAGGAGGCATGCTGTGTATGATCACAGGGGGAATCGATCTGTCTGTGGTGGGAACCGCCAACATGGCCTCTATCATCAGCGCCTTTACGCTGATCCATGTATTCGGTGAAGACGGAAGCATGCCCATGGCGTTTTCCGCGGCCATCTTTGCAATAGCGATCGTGGTGGGACTTGTGGTAGGAAGCCTGAACGCTTTCCTGATTTCCCAGCTTGGAGTTCCGCCCATTCTCGCCACACTTGGCGTAAATGAGCTGCTGACCGGTATCTGTATTGTAATGACGGACGGTTCTACGGTTTCCAAGTTTCCAAAAGAATTCAGCACTTTTTTCAAAGGCGAGCTTCTTGGATTTATTCCGTGGAGACTTGTGGTATTTATTATTGTAGCCGTGGTGATTTATATCATGCTGGAAAAGAATACCTACGGAACAAAACTGCGCTTATATGGTACAAGCGCTCATGTGGCGAAATATTCCGGCATCAATACATCGGCTCTCTTATTCCGCACGTATATTACTTCATCCATCTGCGCGGCTCTTGGCGGCCTGATGATGCTGGCAAGCTACGCGTCGGCGAAACCGGATAACGGTGAAAACTACACCATGCAGTCCATTCTTCTGATCGTGCTCGGCGGCGCCAGCCCCAACGGAGGCAAGGGAAGGCTTTCCGGAGTGATCGTAGCGATCATTCTTCTGAACATGATCGAATCCGGTATCAACCGTTTCAGAAGCGTATCTACATACTATGTAAAACTTATCTGGGGCGCTGTCCTGATCCTTGCTCTTGTGATCGACTACATGAGCCAGAAACCGAAGCGTTCAAAATAGGAGGAGTACATATGCCGAAAAAAGTATTATTTGCCGGGGAATCATGGACGGCAACGCTTACAGAGGTAAAAGGTTTTAACAGCTTTGTCTCCTCGAAGTATGAAACCGGTCTGGGATGGATCGACCGCGCTATAGAGAGAGCGGGATATGAATTTGTATATATGCCGAACCACGAAGCCAACGATCATTTTCCTTTTACAATGGAAGAACTGAAGGAATACGCCTGCGTGATCCTTTCTGATATAGGAGCGGACACGCTTCTGATCCCGTCGGAAACATTTTCCGCAGGTAAAATGTTCCCCAACCGCTGCTCTCTGTTGAGAGATTATGTGCTGGAAGGCGGAAGCCTTCTGATGATGGGCGGATATATGACGTTTACAGGAATCGGGGGCCAGGGAAAATGGTGGGCGACTCCGGTTCAGGATATCCTTCCGGTCCAGCTTCTGCCTTACGATGACAGGATGGAGCACTGCGAAGGCGTTCGTCCGGAGATTGCCGCTCCGGATCATCCGGTATTCCAGGGTATCGAAGGAGAGTGGCCGAGGGTCCTGGGATATAACAAAAGCGTTTTAAAACCGGATGCGGAGCTGGCGGCGTCTGTCTGCGGCGATCCGTTTATTGCTTTCCTGCGATGCGGCAAGGGTAAAACCGCTGTTTTTTCCAGTGACTGTTCGCCTCACTGGGCGCCGCTGGAATTTTGCAACTGGAAATATTATGATCAGCTGTTTAAGAATATTATTGATTATATTACGGGCTGACAAGGGTAAGGCATAAAGCGTAAATCCGGTTTCTCAAATAAAAAGGAGGAAAAATGCATGAAGACAATTAAAGATAAACAGATACTTGTAGGCGCGGATTTTGCAGGTTTTCCACTGAAAGAAGCGGTTGTGGCCCATCTGAAAGAATACGGATGGACGGTAACGGACGTGGGAGTGCGCTCTCCCCAGGATGATGATACGGATCTGATGTTTCACCGCATCGGCCTGCGCGTCGGCTCTATGATATCAGAGGGAGAATTTGAACGCGCGCTGATCTTCTGCGGCACGGGCATGGGTATCCATATTGCCGCAAGCAAATGTCCGGGAGTTTTTTCCGGAGTTGTGGAAAGTGTGCCGGCGGCTCTGCGGGCCATCACCGGAAACGGAGTGAATGTGCTTGCCATGGGAGCGTTTTATGTGGCGCCCCAGATGGGATGCGATATCGCGGACGCCTATCTGACCCATAATCTTGGAGACGGATATGAATACTGGCCGAATTTTTACGAATTTCATAAACTCGCCTGCGACGAACTGAACGCATTCAATTACGAAGAGTATAAGGCGAACGGATTCAAAGTAAAACATCTTGGCGATTACCCGCTGGAGCTGATGAGCCCTCCGGATATTTTTGACAATCTGAAATAAATATTCATACAGCTGAAAGATAAGGCTGCTGTGCCCCTTGGCGGCATTGAATAAAAAGCAACGCGTACTCCGGAAACATGGTTTTCCGGCGCGCGTTTCTTTTTGCTGAAAAATTCTCTTCAGGTGCTTAAAATTTCGTTGACAAATGAGAAAGGGATATGTATAATTGACTAAGTGTGAATAGGAGAAAGCTATGCAGATTCATTTATCAGATATCACGTTCAGTGAAGGAAAAACAATGCAGGTAACTGCAGAACTGGAAATGAACAGGATTCTCTTTCAGCTTGGCGACTTTCCGATCCTGGACAAGGAGCCGGTGGAACTCACTGTAGTCAATACAGGCGACAGAGTTCTGGAGATTGAAGGAGAGGGAAGCGTGACAGTGGGAATTCCCTGCGACCGCTGCCTGGAACAGGTATCCGTGAAGATTCCTTATCATATTAAGAAGAAGCTTGATATGAAGCTGACCGAGGAAGAGAGGATCAATGATCTGGATGAAAGCAGCTATCTCACAGGAATGGACCTGGATGTGGACCGTCTGGTCTATCTTGAGGTACTGATGGGCTGGCCTTTGAAGACACTTTGCAGTGAAGACTGCAAAGGTATCTGTAAAAGCTGCGGTAAGAACCTGAACGAAGGTCCCTGCGGATGCGCCGAGGAGCCGAAGGATCCGCGGATGGCGGCCATCAGTGATATATTTAGTAAATTTAAGGAGGTGTAACCTATGTCCATATGTCCAAAGAACAAAACATCCAAAGCAAGACGTGACAAAAGACGCGCAAACTGGAAGATGAGTGCTCCGAATCTGGTGAAATGCAGCAAATGCGGCGCCCTGATGATGCCTCACAGAGTTTGCAAAGCCTGCGGAAGCTACAATAAGAAAGAGATTATCAAAATCGAAGATTAATCAGAAAAACGGAATCCTGCACAGGGTTCTGTTTTTTATTGTACTGAAAATACAAATAATTTCAGGGAACAAAACAAAATTATTTAAATTACATAAAACAAAATACATATTGACAAAATAGTTTGTACAATTTATACTATGAATTAATCGGAATAAGTGGTGGAGTCTGTCATAATATTTCAAAAGTGCAGACAGTAAACACAATTATCTGTTGACTGTCGGGCTTCTGGATATATTATTTATTCTCGATTCAGATAGTAAGGCGTACAGGGACCATCTTCTTATTTTCGACATTATAATTCTGGCCTGAAAAGAAAATGAAAGGGAAAGGTGGTTTTTATGGAGCAGAATCTGTCACTTTTTTACGGGCTGTCCTTTCTGACAGCCGCACTGGCGTTCGCCTACGCTGCTTATCTTTATCTCTGGGTTAAGAAGCAGCCGACGAAGAACGCGAAGATCAAAGAAGTATCCGCGCTGATCAAGGCGGGCGCGAATACCTTCATGCGCAGGGAATATCTGATCCTTGCCAAATTTGCCGGTATCGCGGCGATCATTATCTTTATCCTTCTTCCGTCTCCCGTCTGGAGCGGCAATATTTTATCCAACGTTGAAATGACAGCAGCATACATACTTGGTACTGCTTTATCTGCCGTGGCAGGTAAGATCGGTATCCTTGTGGCGACTCATTCCAATTCCCGAGCGGCTGAAGCTGCCAAAAAGGGGATTGAGCCGGCTTTCCTTGTGGGATTCCGAGGCGGCGCCGTTATGGGGCTCCTTGTGGTGGGCTGTTCCCTTCTTGGCGTTGCGGCTGTGCTCATGGTAGTGGGAGACACCAGTATCATTCTGGGATTCTCATTCGGAGCAAGTTCCCTTGCCCTTTTTGCCAAGGCCGGCGGCGGTATCTTTACCAAAACCGCAGATGTTTCCGCCGACCTTACCGGAAAAGTGGAACTGGGCATCCCGGAGGATGATCCCAGGAATCCTGCGGTTATCGCTGATAATGTAGGCGATAACGTAGGCGACGTCGCGGGAATGGGAGCGGACCTTTTTGACTCCAATGTGGCGGCCATGGCCTCCGCGCTTGTTATCGCGCAGTCTCTGTCAGGCGGCGAATACAACAATATTTCCATGGTGTTCTGTTACGCGATCCTGGGACTTCTGGCTTCCATTATCGGTATTGCCAACGCCCGTATCGGAAAGAACGGAAACCCCACTCACGCGCTGAATATGTCCACATATGTGACAACAGGAATCTTTCTGGTCCTTACCGCCGTGGCGACGGCTGTGTTCGACGGATTTTCCTGGAGGATCTGGGGCGCCTCTACAGTAGGCCTGATCGTAGGAGTTATCATCGGTATTACCACGGACTATTTCACAGACGATTCCAAACCTATCGTTAAGAAAGTGGCCCACGCTTCACAGTCCGGACCGGCGTTTACCGTCCTTTCCGGCGTTTCCTACGGATTTATTTCCGCCCTTCCGGCAATGGTGGGTATTGCGGTATCCGCCCTTCTGGCCTATAAGATCTGCGAGCCCATGGGCGAGGGATACGCGATTTTCGGAATCTCCATGGCGGCAGTTGGAATGCTTTCCATCGTCGGTATGATCATCTCCAACGACGCTTACGGACCTATTGTGGACAATGCGAGAGGTCTCGCGGAGATGGGAGATCTGGGAGAGGATACGATCCGCAGGGCGGATGAACTGGACAGCGCGGGAAATACGGTAAAAGCCGTTACCAAGGGATTCTCTATCGGCGCCGCGGGCCTGACGGTAATTTCTCTTCTGGGCGCGTTTATGTCAGAAGTCAACGTCTCTCTTGCGGAAGCGGGAAGGGAACTTATCACCGGTTTTGATATCATGGAGCCGACAGTCTTCTTCGGCGTGCTGATCGGAGCGGGCATCCCGGCTGTGTTCTCGGCAATGCTGATCCTCGGCGTGGACAAAAACGCCCAGAGGATGGTTGCGGAGATCCACCGCCAGTTTGATACGATCCCCGGCCTTCGTGAAGGAAAAAAAGGCGTTAAGGCAGAGTACGGCAAATGTATTGATATTGCCACGACAGGCGCGCTGAAAGAGCTGATTCCCGCCGGCCTCATGAGCATCCTCTCCACAATGGTGGTAGGATTCATCGGCGGTCCTCAGGCGATCGGCGGTTTCCTTCTGGGAAACATCGTCAGCGGACTTCTTCTGGCCCTGTTTATGTCCAACGCAGGCGGCCTCTGGGATAACTCCAAAAAATACGTGGAATCCGGAGAGGAAGGCGGCAAGGGCAGCAAGGCCCATAAAGCTGCAGTCATCGGCGATACGGTGGGAGATCCCTTCAAAGATACGGCGGGACCTTCCATCAATACACAGATCACAGTTGTTTCCCTGGTATCCTCTCTGATGTCCTCGATTTTCGTGGCGTTTTCTTTCTTTGGATGATACCTGTCAGTTTCAGCCGGCATCTTCGGATGCCGGCCTGTTTCGTATTGACCTTCTTTTTTCTCTCTGTTATACTCTACACCAGAGACTGTTTTAGCAGTATATTTCAGAAAACGGGAGGTTAGTGATGAATGAAAAAAATCAGATCACAGAAGGCGTGATCTGGAAACAGCTGCTTCTTTTTTTCTTTCCTGTTGTTGCGGGAACTTTCCTTCAGCAGATATATAACGCGGCCGACACGATTGTTGTCGGTCGTTTTGTGGGTAAAGAGGCTCTGGCGGCGGTAGGCGGATCGGTGAATCAGATCGTGAATCTTATCGTGGAGGTGTTTGTAGGCCTCACGTCCGGAGCGTCCGTGATCGTTTCCCAGTTTTACGGCGCCAGGGACAAAAAGAACCTGGAGAAGACCATTCATACAGTATATGCTCTGGCTGTGGCGGCGGGGATCGTCATCGGGATCCTGGGTCTTCTTTTATCCGGAACCATACTTGAATGTATGAATACGCCCGGAGAACTGATGAAAGACTCTCTGACTTATCTGCATATTTATTTCATAGGTATCGTATTCAATCTTGTATATAATATGGGCGCGTCAGCGCTGAGGGCTATGGGGGATTCCCGGCGGCCTCTCTATGTTCTCGCGGTGGCCTGTTCGCTGAACATTGTCCTGGACCTTCTTCTGGTGGTGGTGTTTCAGATGGGCGTGGCGGGAGCTGCCACGGCAACGATCTTCTGTCAGGGGATCAGCGCCTGTATTGTAACCTGGATGCTGATGTCCAAAGAGAAAATGTGTAGCCTCAGGCTGAAGAAAATACGTTTTTATATGAATTCTCTTCGCTCTGTGGTGCGTATCGGTATTCCGGCGGGATTTGAAGCCGCCATGTACTGTGTGGCCAATATCGTAATCCAGGTGTTTGTCAACCGCCTGGGAACAGATTATGTGGCTGCCTGGGGAACGTTTGGCAAGATCGACGCTGCGTTCTGGATGATCGTCAACGCATTCGGGATTTCCATCACCACCTTTGTGGGACAGAATTACGGCGCCGGCCAGATCAGGAGAATGAGGAGAAGCGTAAAGGATTGCCTGATCATGTGTTATGTGTCCGCTGTCTCCATGAGTATTCTTCTGATGACCTTCGCGGAACCTTTGTACCGTCTCTTTACCACTGACGGGAATGTTGTCTCCATCGGGGTATATATGATGCGTTTCCTGATGCCTTCCTATTTCCTGTATGTGGTGATCGGAATCCTTTCCGGAGCGCTCAGGGGCGCCGGGAGAGTGCTGGTTCCTGTCCTTCTCACCTGCGGCGGCGTATGCGTTTTGAGGATCACATGGATGTTCGCCCTGCTGCCGTCGCACCCGGGAATTGAGACGATCATGCTCAGTTATCCGGCGTCCTGGAGCATTACGGCGGTACTTTTTATCATATATTATGTGAAGCGGTTTCCGAAACCCGGAAGCCGGTCGATTCTTCCCTGATGTTTCCGAAGAATGAGACCGGTGGTTTGAGACAGAAAAAGGAGAGCAGATTTCATGAATAATATCTTAAATATGGAACACATCAGCAAAATTTATGGCGATAAGGTGATCTTTGACGATATTACCTGCGGGATCCATCAGGGCGACAAGATCGGTATCATCGGTATCAACGGAACGGGAAAAACCACTTTTCTCAGGATCCTTGCAGGACTGGAGGAGCCGGATGGCGGACAGGTGATCCTCCAGAACGGCCTGCGGCTGTCTTTCCTTCCCCAGCATCCGGAATTTCCGGAGGGCGAGACTGTCCTGTCTTATGTTGCCGGTCAGAAAAGAGAGGAGGACTGGACTCCGGAGACAGACGCCCGCATGGTGCTGAACAGGCTGGGGATCGCGGATCATGAGGAGAAGATCGATCATCTTTCCGGAGGCCAGAAGAAAAGAGTGGCTCTGGCGGCGGTTCTGGTAAACCCCGCGGACGTGCTGATCCTGGACGAGCCCACCAATCATCTGGACAATGAGATGGCCGCATGGCTGGAGGAATACCTGAACGCTTATAAAGGGGCGGTGATCATGGTGACCCACGACAGATATTTCCTTGACCGTGTCACCAATAAGATCCTGGAGATCAGCCACGGAAAAATATACATGTATGAGGCGAAGTATTCCCGTTTCCTGGAACTGAAAGCGGAAAGAGAGGAAATGGAGGCTGCCTCCTGGAGAAAACGGAACAGTATCCTGAGGATGGAGATGGAGTGGGCGAAAAGGGGCTGCCGCGCCAGAAGCACGAAACAGAGAGCCCGCCTGGAACGTCTGGAAGCGTTGAAGAACGCTGCGGGACCGGCGGCGGATCAGAAAGTGGAGATCGATTCTGTGGAGACCAGAATGGGAAAGAAAACCATAGAGCTTCACCACATCTTTAAAAGCTTCGGAGAGAAAGTATGTATCCGTGATTTTGATTATATAGTGCTTAAAAATCAGCGGCTGGGGATCATCGGTCCCAACGGATGCGGCAAATCCACTCTTCTGAAGATCATTGCCGGGATCACGGAGCCGGACAGCGGTTCTGTGGAACTGGGAGAGACGATAAAGATCGGTTATTTTTCCCAGGAGCCGGAGGAGATGAACACCAGCCAGAGAGTGATCGATTACATAAAAGATGTGGCGGAATATATTCCCACAAAAGACGGACTGATCAGCGCGTCGAAACTTCTGGAACAGTTTCTTTTCGATTCTTCCATGCAGTATTCTCCCATAGAAAAGCTTTCCGGAGGCGAAAAGAAACGGCTTCATCTTCTGAAAGTCCTTGCCGCGGCGCCCAATGTGCTGCTTCTGGACGAGATCACAAACGATATCGATATCCCTACGCTGACGATCCTTGAAGATTATCTGGATTCTTTTGCCGGAATCGTTATTGCGGTATCTCATGACAGATATTTTCTGGATAATCTTGCGGACCGTATTTTTGCTTTCGAGGGAGACGGCAGGCTGGTCCAGTATGAGGGCGGTTATACCGATTATCTGGCGGCGCGGGAACGGAAAAATACGGAAGAAAACATTTCCCTGTCCGGAGAAATGAAGAAAACTGCTCCGGCGGAGGAACTTAAGGAAAAAGACTCCGTAAAAACATGGAAACAGAACCGTCCCCAGAAGCTGAAATTCAGTTTCAAAGAACAGAGAGAATATGAAACCATAGATGATGACATTACGAAGCTGGAACAGAAACTGGCGGATCTGGACAGAGAGATCCTGGCGAACGCCACAAATTCCGGCCGCCTGAATGAGCTTACCGGAGAACGGGAGGAAACCCAGGCTCTTCTGGATGAGAAGACGGAGAGATGGGTTTATCTCACTGAGCTGGCGGAAAAGATCGAGGCGCAGAAGCAGGGCTGACAGAAAATGTTTCCCTGCGCTGCACACAGAGGAGGAACCATATGGGAAAAAGCCCGATGACGACGCTGTGCTACATTGAAAAAGACGATTCTTATCTGATGCTGCACAGGGTTTCGAAGAAAAACGACGTAAACAAAGACAAATGGATCGGTGTCGGAGGACATTTTGAAGAAGGGGAAAGCCCCGATGAGTGTCTGATGCGGGAGGTGTACGAGGAAACCGGACTTACCCTTACTTCCCATCGTTTCCGGGGGATCGTCACTTTCAGCCAGGAAGGATACGGAACAGAGTACATGTGCCTGTATACGGCCGACGGATATGAGGGAGAGCTGAAGCCCTGCGGCGAGGGGGTCCTGGAGTGGGTGAAGAAAGAGGATGTCCTGCAACTGAATCTCTGGAAAGGGGATCTGATCTTTTTGAAACTTCTGAAAGAGGACGCGCCCTTCTTCTCCCTAAAACTGGTATATGAAGGGGACGAGCTGAAAGAGGCGGTGCTTGACGGAAAAACCATAATTTAGTATGATAAACTGTATTGATACAGAAAGAATGCAATTTTTAAACAGGAGGCATATTATGGCAGACGTAATCAGAGTGGTCGTGGATGCCATGGGCGGCGATAACGCGCCGCAGGAACCGGTGAAGGCTGCGGTGGAAGCGGTAAAGGAACGGGAGGATATCCATGTGATCCTCACAGGTATCGGCGACGTAATAGAAAAGGAACTGGCGAAATATCCGGATCGTCCCGCGGACAGGATCCGGGTGGTCCATACCTCGGAAGTGATCGAGACGGCGGAACCGCCGGTATTTGCAATCCGTAAGAAAAAAGATTCTTCTATTGTAGTCGGATTGAATATGGTCAGAAAAAATGAGGCGGACGCTTTTGTTTCCTCCGGAAGTACAGGCGCGGTACTGGTAGGCGGCCAGGTGCTTGTGGGAAGGGCGAAAGGTGTGGAACGTCCTCCGCTGGCTCCCCTTATTCCTACCATGGACGGCGTAAGCCTTCTGATCGACTGCGGCGCCAACGTGGACGCCAGACCGTCCCATCTGGTACAGTTCGCCAAGATGGGTTCCATCTATATGGAGGAGGTTGTGGGCGTTAAGAATCCAAGAGTCGCCATTGTAAATAACGGCGCGGAGGAAGAAAAAGGCAATGCCCTTGTAAAGGAAACTTTCCCTCTTCTCAAAGAAACTGAAGGGATTAATTTCATCGGAAGCATTGAAGCAAGAGAGATTCCCAACGGTTACGCGGATGTGATCGTCTGCGAGGCGTTTGTGGGAAATGTGATCCTGAAATTATATGAGGGAGTGGGCGCGGCGCTGGTTAAAAAGATCAAAGAAGGCATGATGACAAGCCTTCGCAGTAAAATCGGCGGCCTGCTTGTAAAACCCGCTCTGAAGGAGACCATGAAAACCTTTGACGCTACGGAGTACGGCGGGGCTCCTCTTCTGGGGCTGAAAGGTCTTGTGGTCAAGACCCATGGAAGCGCCACTGCGGCCGAGATCAGAAACGCCATATTCCAGTGCGTGCAGTTCCGGCAGCAGAGAGTGAACGAAAAGATTGCAGAGAGGATCCTGCCTCCGGCAAAAGAGGATCCGGAATCTGAAAACTAATTGGAAAGAAGGAAAAACAGTATGGAACGTCTGGAACAGATCATTGGTTATACGTTCCGGAACAAAAAACTGCTGAAACAGGCTCTGACGCACAGCTCATACGCCAACGAAAAGAAGCTTGGCAAACTGGGCTGCAACGAACGTCTGGAGTTTCTCGGGGACGCCGTTCTGGAGCTTGTCAGCAGCGACGTGTTATATGCAAAATTCCCCCAAATTCCCGAGGGGGAGCTGACAAAAAAAAGAGCGAGCCTGGTGTGCGAGCCCAGTCTTGCCTATTGCGCCAGACAGTTTGATCTTCCGAAGTATCTTCTTCTCGGCAGGGGCGAAGATATGACGGGAGGACGTATGCGAGATTCTATCGTGTCGGACGCTACGGAGGCTCTTCTGGGAGCGATCTATCTGGACGGCGGTTTTGAAAAAGCAAGAGAATTTGTTCTGAAATTTATTCTGAACGATATGGAGCATAAACAGCTTTTCTATGACAGCAAGACGATCCTTCAGGAACTTGTCCAGGAAAAAGGCAGGCAGACTGTGGAATATGTTCTCACAAAAGAGACGGGACCGGATCACAACAAGCAGTTTTCCGTAGATGTGCTGATCAACGGCACTCCGGCGGGAAGTGGTACGGGACACACGAAAAAAGCTGCGGAGCAGGCGGCGGCCTATCAGGCGATCCGCGGATATCAGCAATAGCAGGTGAAAGATGTATTTAAAAAACATAGAAGTGCACGGGTTCAAATCCTTTGCCCAGAAGATCAATTTTGAATTTCATAACGGAATCACAGGTATCGTGGGACCTAACGGCAGCGGAAAAAGTAATGTAGGCGACGCTGTCCGCTGGGTCCTTGGCGAGCAGAGCGCAAAGCAGCTCCGCGGGGGAAATATGCAGGATGTCATATTTTCCGGAACGGAGACGAGGAAGCCTCTCAGTTTTGCTTCGGTCGCCATCACTCTTGACAACAGCGATCACAAGCTTCCTGTGGATTTCAATGAAGTCACGGTTACAAGAAGGCTGTACCGCTCCGGGGAGAGCGAATATCTGATCAACGGAAGCAACTGCCGTCTGAAGGATATTCAGGAAATGTTTTATGATACCGGTATCGGCAAAGAGGGATATTCGATCATCGGCCAGGGACAGATCGACAAGATCTTAAGCGGCAAGCCGGAGGACAGGCGCGAGCTTTTTGACGAGGCTGCCGGAATCGTGAAGTTCAAAAGAAGAAAGAACACTACGATCAAGAAGCTGGAGGAAGAGCAGAGAAACCTTGTCCGTGTCACCGATATCCTGAACGAGCTGACGAAACAGCTGGGACCGCTGGAAAAACAGGCGGAAACGGCTAAAATATATCTTGCCCGGAGAGATGAACTGCGGGAACTGGATGTGAATCTCTTCCTCATGGAGTATGACCGTACCGGAAAACTTCTGGAAGAACTGGAAGCCAGACTGGAAATTGCGGAGCATGAACTTGGAGAGACAAAAGAGGCCTATGATGAGACGAAGGCCGAATATGAGCGCCTCGAAAAAGAACTGGAAGAACTGAACCGGAAGCTGGACGCGCTGAAGGAAGAGCAGCAGGAGAACGCCCTTTCCAGGCAGCAGTACGAAGGCCAGATCCAGGTGCTTGAGGAACAGATTTCCGCGGGAAAGCAGAACAGCGAGCATTATCAGAACCGGATGAATACGCTGCAGGAGGAGATCTCCCGCAGAAAGGACGAAACCGCGAAGCGGAAAGAGGAGAGAGACGAACTTCTCTCTGCGAAAAAAGAGATCCGGAGCAGACTGGAAAGAGAAGAGAAGCATCTGGAAACGATTCTTGCCGGCGTGGAGGAATGCTCCCGCGCGGTAGCGGACGGCAAAAACGAGATCATCGAACTTCTCAACAGTCGCGCTACAACCAAGGGAAAAGCCCAGCGTTTTGATACGATGATGGAGCAGCTGGATATCCGCAGGGCAGAGATCAGTAAAAGAACCCTTCATCTTAAGACAGAAGAGGAGTCTCTGGCGGCAGAGAAGAAAAAAGCCGAGAGTACATACAAAAGCGTTTCCTCTTCCATAGAATCCATGAACGCGGAATGCGTCCGTCTGGATGAAGAAGTGCAGAAGCTTCAGGACAGACTGAAAGAGCAGAACCGGCAGATGGAAACCGGACAGACCGCCTATCACCGCGAGGCGTCCAGACTGGAATCCCTGAAGAATCTCACAGAGAGATACGACGGGTACGGAAACAGTATCCGAAGGGTCATGGAACAGAAAAAACAGGAACCGGGTATCCGGGGCGTGGTAGCGGATATCATCCAGGTACAGAAAGATTATGAGCTGGCTGTGGAGACGGCGCTGGGAGGCAGCATACAGAATATCGTTACCGATAATGAACAGACCGCGAAGCGGATGATCGATTTTCTCAAAAAGAACCGCTACGGCCGGGCCACCTTCCTGCCGCTGTCCAATATCAGCGGCAGAGGGGGAATCCAGAATACGGACGCTCTCAAAGAACCAGGGGTGATCGGTACGGCAGACACCCTTGTTCATGCGGATAAGGAGTACGATTCTCTGGTGAAATATCTTCTGGGAAGAGTTCTTGTCGTCGATCATATCGACCATGCGATCTCCATCGGGAAGAAATACCGTCACAGTCTGAGAATGGTTACGCTGGAAGGGGACTCCCTGAATCCCGGCGGTTCCATGACAGGAGGCGCTTTCCGCAATAACAGCAATCTTCTGGGGCGCCGCAGGGAGATCGAGGAACTGGAGCGCAGCGTCGGCCTTCTGAAAAAAGATCTGGAGGAAATGCAGAAAGCGATCGATGAAAACAGAAGCCGCAGGAACGTTCTCAGGGATACCATTGCGGATTTTCAGGAAAAACTGAGACTTCAGTATGTGGAACAAAACACCGCGAAAATGAACCTTGATCAGATTGCGGAAAAAGAAAAGAATATACGTGAAAGCAGCGGCAGGATCCGCTCAGAGCAGGAGGATCTCATGCGGCAGGCGCAGGATCTGCGTTCCGATCACAGCGGCATCATCAAAGAGCTGGAAGAATCCCGCAAAGATGAAAAAGAACTGGAAGAGTTCATTGAAACCAAGCAGAAAGAGCTGGAGGAATGGAGGGCGGAAGAGACTGCCAAGACGAAAGAACTGGAACAGATCCGTCTGGAAGAGTCCGCTGTTTCACAGAAGGAGAGATTTCTTCAGGAAAATCTCGACCGCCTGACGTCAGAAACAGAGAACGCGCAGAAAGAGTGCGACGAGCTGGCCGAAAGCCTTAAGAACAGCAGGGAGGACACCAGGAAGAAAGAAGACGGTATCGACGCGCTTCGAAAGGCCATTGAAGACTGCGGAAAGAAAGAGGGAGAATATTCGGCGCAGAGAGAGCAGTGGCAGGAGGAGAAAGAAAAGAGAAACCTGAGCCATAAATCTTTCTTTGAGAAAAGAGACCAGCTTTCCGAAAAAATCTCCCTTCTGGATAAAGAATGTTTCCGTCTGAAAAGCCAGACGGAAAAAACAGAAGAGCAGAGAGAAAATCAGATCTCCTATATGTGGGAAGAATATGAGATCACGCCAAACAGCGCGCTGAAATACAGGAATGAAGACCTCACTGACGTCCAGGGAATGAAGAAAAAAATTTCTTCCATCAAGGATGAGATCAGGAAACTCGGATCCGTCAACGTAAACGCGGTTGAGGATTATAAAAATCTCCTGGAACGCCATACCTTCCTCTCCGGCCAGTACGACGATCTGGTGCAGGCGGAAAAAACGCTGGAAAGCATCATTCAGGAGCTGGACGAGGGTATGCGTAAACAGTTTGCGGAGAAATTCCGGGATATACAGAGGGAATTCGACAAGGCGTTTAAAGAACTGTTCGGAGGCGGAAAAGGAACACTGGAACTGGCAGAGGACGAGGATATCCTGGAGGCCGGAATCAAAATCATTTCTCAACCGCCGGGTAAGAAACTTCAGAATATGATGCAGCTTTCCGGAGGGGAGAAGGCGCTTACCGCGATCGCCCTTCTGTTTGCCATCCAGAACCTGAAACCGTCGCCCTTCTGCCTTCTGGACGAGATTGAGGCGGCTCTTGACGATTCCAACGTGGGAAGGTTTGCTTCTTATCTTCAGAAGTTGACGAAGAATACCCAATTTATTATAATAACACACAGACGCGGTACCATGAACGCGGCGGACCGGCTGTATGGTATTACCATGCAGGAGAAGGGAGTTTCCACCCTGGTATCCGTAGATCTTGTCGAGAACCAGCTGACTAAATAACAGGGAGAGAGAAAAATGGCTGAAGAAAAAAAGGGATTTTTTAAACGTCTTGTAAGCGGACTTACAAAGACAAGAGACAATATTGTAGCCGGTTTTGATTCCATTTTCAGCGGTTATTCCAGCATAGACGAGGAATTTTACGAGGATTTGGAAGAGATCCTTGTTATGGGAGATATCGGAATCAACGCGACGTCCTCGATTCTGGAGAATCTGAAAAAACAGGTTGCCGAGCGGCATATCAAAAACCCGGCGGAATGCAAGCAGCTTCTCATAGACAGCATCAAAGATCAGATGCGTGTGGACAGCACAGAGTATGCATTTGAGGACAGAAAATCCGTTATTCTTGTCATTGGCGTCAACGGTGTGGGAAAAACCACTTCTGTGGGAAAACTTGCCGGCAAGCTGAAGGATCAGGGAAAAAAGGTGATACTGGCGGCTGCGGATACTTTTCGCGCGGCGGCGGGAGAGCAGCTTGCGCTCTGGGCAGACCGGGCGGGGGTGGAACTGATCGGCGGCCAGGCGGGAGCGGATCCGGCCTCAGTGGTATATGACGCCGTTGCGGCGGCCAGAGCCAGAAACGCGGATATACTGATCTGCGACACTGCCGGACGCCTTCACAATAAGAAAAATCTTATGGAAGAGCTGCGAAAGATATACAGAATCCTGGAGAGAGAGTATCCGGAAGCCTATCTGGAAACCCTTGTCGTTCTTGACGGAACCACAGGGCAGAATGCCCTCGTACAGGCAAGGCAGTTTTCTGAGGTGGCTGATGTGAACGGTATCATCCTCACGAAGCTGGACGGCACCGCCAAGGGCGGCATAGCCGTAGCGATCCAGTCTGAGCTGGATATTCCCGTGAAATATATCGGAGTGGGAGAATCCATTGACGATCTGCAGAAATTCGACGCAGACGCCTTTGTGAACGCTCTGTTCAACGTAGGTGAGAAAGAACCGGATGTAAATGAATAACAGCAGGGAGGAATGGCAGATGTTGACACTGGAGAGTTTTGAAGAAGCATCGGAAATCGTAAAAAAAGTCACGCAGGAGACAAAACTGATCAAAAGCAGTTATTTTTCCGAACTGACAGGAAATAAAGTTTATCTGAAACCGGAAAACATGCAGAGGACCGGCGCTTACAAAGTAAGAGGAGCCTATTATAAGATCAGTACCTTAAGCGACGGGGAAAAAGAAAAGGGCCTGATCGCCGCCTCCGCGGGCAATCACGCCCAGGGAGTGGCATACGCGGCCCATAAATTCGGCGTGAAGGCTGTGATCGTCATGCCTACGACCACACCTCTTATCAAAGTAGAAAGGACCAAAAGCTACGGGGCGGAAGTGATCCTTAAGGGCGACGTCTACGACGAGGCCTGCGCTTACGCTCTGGAACTGGCGGAGAAAGAGGGATATACGTTTATCCATCCTTTTGACGATCCTGCCGTGGCTACCGGACAGGGAACCATCGCAATGGAGATCGTTCAGGAGCTTCCGCTGGTGGATTATATCCTGGTACCTGTAGGCGGCGGCGGACTTGCTGCCGGCGTTTCCACTCTGGCGAAACTACTGAATCCTCATATCAAAGTAATCGGCGTGGAGCCGGCAGGCGCGGCCTGCCTGAAAGCTTCTCTGGAAAAGGGGGAAGTAGTGACGCTTCCTCATGTTAATACCATTGCCGACGGTACTGCCGTGCAGACCCCGGGTGAAAAGATCTTTCCATATCTTCAGGAAAATCTGGACAGTGTGATCACTATAGATGATGATGAACTGATCATGGCTTTTCTGGATATGGTGGAAAACCATAAAATGATCGTGGAGAACTCGGGACTTCTTACCGTCGCCGCACTCCGCCATCTCAGCTTTACCGGCAAAAAAGTAGTGTCGATCCTGAGCGGAGGAAATATGGATGTGATCACCATGTCTTCTGTGGTTCAGCATGGCCTGATCCAGAGAGACAGAATCTTCACCGTATCCGTACTGATCCCGGATAAGCCGGGCGAACTTGTGAGAGTAGCCACTATTATTGCCGAAAATCAGGGAAATGTTATTAAACTGGATCATAACCAGTTTGTGACGACCAACAGAAACGCTGCCGTGGAACTGAAAGTTACCATGGAAGCATATGGTACGGAACACAAGAATCAGATTGTTAAGGCCCTGGAGGACGCGGGATGTAAACCGAAGGTTATCCGGGCGAGCCTGTAAAGGTAACGACGGAATTTATATGAATTAAAATACAGAAGCGCTTCCATATTCTGCATTCAGAATGTGAAAGCGCTTTTTTTGGCCGATGCTATGAATGATGTTTATTTCACTTCGATCAGCTCATATTCATCATTGCCGAGACCGATTTTTTTGGCGTGTTCGATACCGGTTCTCCAGTTCGTTGTGGGGAACATTGCTCCGAAATGATCGTGGCCGGTATGATCCGCCTCCGAAAGGCATGTATTGGAAATCACCGGCTGCGCGTTTACCGCGTCGGCACAGGCGATATCCAGGGCGACAGGATCAAATGAGGCGAAAAATCCCACATCCGGAACAATTGCCGCGTCGTTTTCCGCATGACAGTCGCAGTAGGGAGACACATCGATCACCAGATTGATGTAGAAGCAGGGCCGCCCGTCCACTACGGCTTTGGTGTATTCCGCGATCTTGCAGTTCAGCACATCATTGGACTCGTCAGAGGCGGGAAGTACCGCGTCTTTGGGACAGACGCCGATACATCTGCCGCAGCCCACGCATTTGTCATGGTTGATGGAGGCTTTGCCGTCTGTAAATTCCGGCGCTCCGTGGGCGCAGATCTTCTCACAGCGGTGGCAGCCGATACAGAGATCCTGGTCCACGTGAGGTTTGCCGGCGCTGTGCATCTCCATCTTGCCTGCCCTGGAACCGCATCCCATGCCGATGTTTTTCAGCGTGCCGCCGAAGCCGGTGGCTTCATGGCCTTTGAAATGAGCCAGGGAAATAAAAACATCCGCGTCCATGACCGCCTGTCCGATCTTGGCTTCCTTCACATATTCGCCGCCGTTTACAGGCACATAGGCTTCGTCCGTACCTTTCAGGCCGTCGGCGATCAGGACGTGGCATCCTGTGGAGAAGGGGGAGAAACCGTTGGTATATGCGCTGTCCAGATGATCCAGGGCGTTTTTGCGGCCGCCTACATACAGAGTGTTGCAGTCGGTGAGAAAAGGTTTTCCGCCCAGTTCCTTCACAACGTCGGCGACAGCTTTCGCATAATTAGGGCGGAGAAACGCCAGGTTGCCCGGCTCTCCGAAATGAATCTTGATCGCCGTATATTTTCCGTCAAAATCTATATCCGCTATGCCCGCTTTTTTGATGAGGCGTTTCAGCTTATTGAGAAGGCCGTCGTCGAATCCGGTGCGCATGTCGGTAAAATAAACTTTTGATTTTTCCATGAAAGTATCCTCCTTTAGACATATATTTCATGCGGGACTTTCCCGTCTGATAAAATAATACTCCTTCCATGGTCTTCTGGCAAGAATATCTTCGGTTTTTGCGTTACTTCCCGGGATGCTGCAATCTGCCGATATTTCCGGCTTTTTTTTATGGATTTTATACTTGCGCCGGGATAAATGCTGGGGTATATTGAAACTGTTGAAGACAGTAAACGATATGCCGGAGGAAATGTGTTATGACAATGGACGATTATAACAAAGCATATAAAGCAGGCAAGAAAGATTACCAGGCAAGACTGCTCCGCGGCGAGCAGCCCACGCTGAAGATTCTTGACGACATCCTCCCGCCCAGAGGATCTTATTCAGAAGTTCCGCTGGGACTGGTGCAGATTCCCATCGAACAGATCGTGGGAACCAAGACCGGAGGAAGAAGCAGCGCTTTTGCCGGCAATTTTATGCCGATTCTGAGAGAAAATACAGAATTTGCCAGTAAATGGGCCGCCTTAAGCGAGAGCCACTTAAATGAGGGCATCCGGGATCCCATCAAGGCATATGAGTATATGAATAAATTCTATGTGGAAGAGGGGAACAAGCGGGTAAGCGTTCTGAAGTATTACGACGCTGTTTCCGTTCCCGGTATTGTCACCAGGATCCTGCCGCCCAGAACAGAAGAGAAGGAAAACAGGATCTACTATGAGTTTGTGGATTTTTATGAGCTGTCCAAAGTAAATTATATCTGGTTTACAAGAACGGGCAGTTTTGCGAAACTTCAGGCCCTTACGGGAAAAGAGCCCGACCAGGTCTGGTCCGACGACGACAAGCTGACCTTCAGCTCCGTTTATACGAGATTTACAGCGGAATTTGAAGCGGCGGGGGGGAAGAAGCTTTCTATTACACCGGGAGACGCGTTCCTTGCCTTTCTGACGGTATATGATTATGATACGGTATGCGGCATGACTGCCGCGGAGATGAAAGCCACGGTAGCCAAAAGCTGGGAGGAATTCCATCTTCTGGAACATGACGACGAGATCGATGTAAAGATGGACCCCACTGTTGAGAAGAAGCCTCTTCTTACCAGGCTTCTGCCCTTAAGCTCCCCGAAGCTTAAGGCAGCCTTCCTCTATGCGAAAACACCGTCCTCCTCGGCGTGGACATACGCCCATGAACTGGGACGCCTTCATCTGGAACAGACCTTCCCTGACGAAGTGTCCACCATATGTTACGAAAACATTACTCCGGATCTAGCGGAGAAGGCCATCCGGGACGCCATTAAGAAAGGCTGCAATATTGTATTCACCACGGCGCCGGAGTTTGTCCAGGCAAGCGTGCAGGCGGCGATAGATAATCCGGATGTCAGGATACTGAACTGCTCCCTGAATACTTCACACAGGTACATAAGGACATATTACGCCCGCATGCACGAGGCGAAATTCCTTATGGGCGCCATTGCCGGAGCCATGTCGGAGAACGGACTGCTGGCATATATCGCGGATTATCCGATCTTTGGAACTATTGCAAATATCAATGCTTTCGCACTGGGAGCGAAGCTGATCAATCCCCGGGCGAAAGTTTATCTGGAATGGTCTTCTCTGAAAGACGCCGATCTCGGCAAGGTTATGGACGGCCTGGCGGAAAAAGGCGTATCCATCGTGTCCGGCCGGGACATGGTGATTCCGGAGGACGCGTCCCGCTATTTCGGCCTTTACCGCATGGAGAACGGTATGCCCCATAATCTGGCAATGCCGCTGTGGCACTGGGGAAAATTCTACGAACAGCTGATCCGGACCATTATGAACGGAGCCTGGAAGTATGACGACATTACGGCGGAGAAAAAGGCGATCAACTACTGGTGGGGAATGTCCTCGGGGGTGGTCGATGTGATCTGTTCCCAGAACCTGCCTATCGGTACACAGAGGCTTGTATATCTGCTGAAGGATACGATCAGAAGAGGAGAGTTTAATCCGTTTTCCGGCGCTCTGTATTCTCAGCAGGGAGTCGTCCAGGAGGACCCGGACAGAAGCCTGTCCCCGGAAGAGATCATCCGGATGAACTGGCTTGCGAGAAGCGTGATCGGCTCTATTCCGGAACGCCAGGATCTGAAGGAACAGGCGAAGCCGGTTACTCTCCAGCAGGGCATAGAAAAATAAAAGGATATATTGATATAATGAAAATACTTGCGATCGCAGATGAAGAATCAAAATATCTGTGGGATTTTTTTGAAAAAAGCAAAGTGGAGGGGATCGATCTTATCATTTCCTGCGGGGATCTGGATCCCCACTATCTTTCGTTCCTTGCTACGCTTGCAGCTGTACCGGTGCTTTATGTCCATGGAAACCATGACGATAAATACGAACGGATCCCCCCGGAGGGCTGCATCTGCATTGACGATAAGATCTATGTACATGAAGGCGTGAGGATCCTGGGACTGGGCGGCTCCATGAGATACAAACCCGGAGGCTGGCAGTATACAGAACGGGAAATGAGGCGCCGTATCCGAAGACTGTGGCCGAAACTTCTCTGGAACCGGGGATTCGATATTCTTGTCACCCACGCCCCGGCGTACAGCATCAACGACGGACGAGACCTTCCCCATCAGGGATTTAAAGCTTTCCTGAAACTGATGGATAAGTACCGGCCGAAATATCTTCTCCACGGGCATGTACACATGTCTTACGGCAGACAGCATAAACGTTTCGATCAGTACCAGGATACCAGGGTGGTCAATGCTTTTGAACGCTGCGTTATCGAGATAGAACCGGAAACGCCGGCCTATATAGGTGAAAAAGGATAGATGTCAAGAAAAACTACTTGACATCTTTCTTTTTATAAGGTATGATACCCAAGGTGGTCAGCAGATGGAAAAAATTGTAGAACAGACTTTACTGTATGATTTTTACGGGGAACTTCTTACAGAACGCCAGAAGCAGGTGTATGAGAGCGTTGTCCTGGAAGATTTTTCCCTCAGCGAGGTGGCGGAGGATCTTGGGATCAGCCGTCAGGGAGTGCATGATATGATCAGGCGCTGCAATCATATTCTGGAAGGTTACGAGGAGAAACTTCACCTGGTGGAGAAATTTCTCCGTATCAGGGAACAGATCCACAGGATCCAGCAGATAGCCGGCGAGAATCATGTGCAGGAGATAGAGAAGATTTCCAGTCTTATTTTGGAGGAATTATAGAGAATGGCATTTGAGAGTTTGACAGAAAAACTTCAGAATGTGTTCAAGAAACTGCGGGGCAAGGGACGTCTTACGGAAGAAGACGTTAAAACCGCGCTGAAAGAAGTAAAAATGGCTCTTCTGGAGGCGGACGTCAATTTTAAGGTTGTCAAGCAGTTTACGAAAGCGGTGCAGGAACGGGCAGTAGGGCAGGATGTGATGAACGGCCTGAATCCCGGCCAGATGGTAGTCAAGATCGTTAACGAAGAGCTGGTCAGCCTTATGGGCAGCGAGACGACGGAACTTCCCATAAAACCGGGCAACGAGATTACCGTCCTTATGATGGCGGGACTTCAGGGCGCCGGTAAGACCACTACTGTGGCGAAACTGGCGGGCAAACTGAAATCAAAAGGCAAAAGACCGCTTCTTGCCGCCTGCGACGTATACCGTCCGGCTGCGATCACGCAGCTTCAGGTCAATGGAGAGAAACAGGGTGTGGAAGTATTCTCCATGGGAGATAAGCAGAGCCCTGTAAACATTGCGAAGGCTGCGGTGGAACATGCGAAAACACACCAGCAGAACGTAGTTCTTCTGGATACGGCGGGCCGTCTTCATGTTGACGAGGACATGATGCAGGAACTTGCCGATATCAAGGCGAATGTACAGGTGGACGCCACACTTCTTGTTGTGGACGCCATGACAGGACAGGACGCGGTCAACGTGGCGAAGACCTTTACAGATAAAGTCGGGATCGACGGAGTGATCCTTACAAAAATGGACGGAGATACCAGAGGCGGAGCTGCTCTTTCCATCAGGGCGGTGACCGGAAAGCCGATCCTCTATGTGGGTATGGGAGAGAAGCTTTCAGACCTTGAACAGTTCTATCCTGACAGGATGGCTTCCAGGATCCTGGGAATGGGCGATGTGATGAGCCTTATCGAGAAGGCGGAAGCGGCTTTCGATCAGGATCAGGCTGCAGAGATGCAGAAAAAACTGAAGAAGATGGACTTTGACTTTAACGACTATCTTACCAGCATGGAACAGATGAACAAGATGGGCGGGATCGGCAGTATCCTGAATATGCTTCCGGGGATCGGCGGCAAGATGAAGGATATTGAAAACATGATCGATGAAAGCGCCCTGGAACGCACCAAGGCGATCATCCTTTCCATGACGGCTCAGGAGCGGAGCAATCCTGGAATCCTTAACGTTTCCAGGAAGAACCGTATCGCCAGAGGCGCCGGGGTGGATATTTCGGAGGTCAACCGTCTTGTGAAGCAGTTTGAACAGAGCAGGAAGATGATGAAACAGATGCCCGGACTGATGGGCGGCAAACCAGGTAAAAGAGGCGGCTTCAGGCTTCCCTTTTAAATAAATAAAAACAGATAAAAGCTATAAATGGAGGAAAACAAAAATGGCAGTAAAGATCAGATTAAGAAGAATGGGACAGAAAAAAGCACCTTTCTACAGAATTATTGTTGCAGATTCCCGCAGCAAACGTGACGGAAAGTGTATCGAGGAGATCGGAACCTACGATCCGAATCTGGAGCCCAGCGCATACAAGGTAAACGAAGAAGCCGCTAAGAAATGGCTTGCAGCAGGCGCTCAGCCTACAGAAACTGTTGCCAAGATCTTCAAAATCGCCGGAATCGAGAAATAATAGATACCGGTACAGACAGATACCGGCACAGGGAGGTATGTGATGAAAGAACTGGTTGAAGTAATTGCAAAATCTCTTGTTGATCATCCGGACGAGGTAGTTGTTACCGAGAACGAAAAAGAAGATGCAGTTATCATCGAATTAAAGGTGGGTTCTTCCGACATGGGCAAAGTGATCGGAAGACAGGGCCGGATAGCCAAAGCGATCCGTACCGTGGTAAAAGCCGCTTCTTCAAAGAGCAGCAAAAAAGTAATTGTGGATATTCTGCAATAAAGTTTGGACAGGAGCTGTGGAAACATGGCTCCTTCTTTCACGTAGGAGTTGTATATGGAAGATTTACTGAAGGTTGGAGTGATCACGACTACTCACGGTGTGAGAGGTGAAGTGAAAGTATTCCCTACGACAGACGATCCGGAACGATTCCTGGAGCTTGAATATGTGCTCCTGGATACCGGGAAGGAGCACAGAAGGCTGGATATCAGCCATGTGAAGTTTTTTAAAAATCTTGTGATACTGAAATTTGACGGTGTGGATAACATCAATGACATAGAGAAATATAAAGGCTGCGACCTCTGGATCCCCAGAGAAGAAGGACAGCCGCTGGGCGAAAATGAATATTACGTGGCGGACCTTCTGGGAATGGACGTGGTGCTGGAAGACGGCGCCCATTTCGGCGTCCTGAGGAATGTAATGGAAACGGGAGCCAACGACGTGTATATCATTGATTCTGATGAGAACGGTGAAGTCCTTCTTCCCGCGATCCATGAGTGTATCAGAAAAGTGGATACCGAAAAGAACACCATGACCGTACATCTGATGAAAGGGCTGATATAAATGAATTTTCATGTTCTGACGCTTTTTCCGGAGATGATCGAACAGGGAATGAATACCAGCATTATCGGCCGCGCCATTGCCGGGGGATATCTTACGGTGCAGGCTGTGAATATCCGGGATTTTGCTTTTAACAAACACCAGAAAGTAGACGATTATCCATACGGCGGCGGAGCGGGGATGCTGATGCAGGCGGAACCTGTATATCTTGCCTATGAGTCGGTTGAGAAGAAAATCGGAAAAAAGCCCAGGGTGATATATCTTACCCCCCAGGGCAGAGTGTTCCATCAGGAGATGGCGCGGGAATTCGCCCGGGAGGAAGATCTTGTTTTTCTCTGCGGCCATTACGAGGGCATCGACGAGCGTGTTCTGGAAGAAATCGTGACGGATTACGTTTCCATCGGCGATTATGTGCTCACAGGCGGCGAACTGCCGGCCATGGTGATGATGGATTCCATTTCCAGAATGGTTCCCGGAGTGCTGAGCAATCAGGAATCCGGCGAGACGGAATCTTTTTCCGGCGGTCTTCTGGAATATCCTCAGTACAGCAGGCCGGAAGAGTGGCATGGGCGAAAAGTACCCCCGGTGCTTCTTTCCGGCCATCATGCAAACATCGACGCATGGAGACGGGAACAGTCTCTTATGCGCACCGCGAAATACAGGCCGGATCTTCTGAAAACCGCGGATATCACCAATAAAGAGTGGAACCTGATCCGGCAGTGGAGAAAAGAATGGAAGGCAGAGACAAATAAGGAGTAGATTATGAAAACATCAGATTTTTATTACGATCTTCCCAAAGAGCTGATCGCCCAGGATCCGCTTGAGGACAGAAGCTCTTCCAGGCTCCTTCATCTTTCCATGAAGGACGGAAGCATTGAGCACAGACATTTTACGGACATCCTGGAATATCTCCATGAGGGAGACTGCCTTGTGATCAACGATACCCGCGTGATCCCGGCGCGGCTTTACGGACATAAGGAGGAGACGGGCGCCCTTATTGAGATCCTGCTTCTGAAACGGAAAGAGAACGATACCTGGGAGTGCCTGGTGAAGCCGGGGAAGAAAGCGAGACCAGGAGCCCGGATCACTTTTGGAGACGGGATCCTGAAGGGAGAGATCCTGGATATTATAGATGAAGGCAACCGCCTGATCCGGTTTGAGTATGACGGTATTTTTGAAGAAATCCTGGATCAGCTTGGAGAAATGCCTCTTCCTCCGTATATTACCCATAAACTGAAGGATAAAAACCGGTACCAGACTGTTTACGCGAAGAACGACGGGTCTGCGGCGGCGCCTACCGCCGGCCTTCATTTCACGGAAGAACTCCTGAAAAAGGTGGGAGAGAAAGGCGTGAAGATCGCCCATGTGACCCTCCATGTGGGACTTGGAACTTTCCGGCCGGTAAAGGTGGACGACGTGGAACAGCATCATATGCATTCAGAATTCTACGTCGTTGAGGAGGATCAGGCAAAACTGATCAACGATACAAAAAAACAGGGAGGCAGGGTGATCTCCGTGGGAACGACCAGCTGCCGCACTCTGGAATCCGCCACAGGCGACGACGGGATCCTCCGAACAGGGAGTGGATGGACGGATATCTTTATCTATCCCGGGTACCGGTTTAAGATGATCGACGGACTGATTACCAATTTCCATCTTCCTGAGTCCACGCTTCTGATGCTTGTTTCCGCTCTTGCGGGAAAGGACAGGATCATGGCGGCTTATGAGGAGGCTGTGAAGCAGAGATACAGATTTTTCTCTTTTGGCGACGCCATGCTCATTGATTAAGGACTACCCTTTTTCTTTATTATTTGCTATAATAGGCAGTAAAAGAAAAAGGGTATTTTTTTATCAAGAAAGCATAAAGGAGAAGAATATATGGATACACCAACGATCGCAGCTTATTACAGAGAATCAGACCCTATGAAAAGGAAACAGCTTCTGGATCAGTCCATAGCTGCAGGCGAAGAACCTGAGGAAAATCAGATCCGTCAGGAACTCTGGGAGGCGCGTTATCATGAAAAGGGAGAGAACGGGACGCTTGCCGACGGTTTTCTGAAGCTGTGGATGGCCATGGAATTCAACAGAAATTCAGGCAACCGCTGGTTTACCGGATCTAAAGGAGCCAGGAAAGAGATCGGCCGGGAACTTGCGGCGGTGAAATTCCACGAACTCCGGGAGAAAAGTGATCTGCATGAGCAGCTCCTTTACAGGGAATGCTGTCATATGGTGGATCTTTACATGAATCTCTGTGTCACCGACAAGTCCTATAATACCATTATCTGCGGTATCATCACGATCAGTAAGGACAGCGCCAAAGCCAAACTTCAGAAGGATATCTATGAAACGGCAGTGAGACTTCCTAAAGATCTTGGAATGACAGAAGAGCTGGATATGATCACGAAAGCAGCCAGGGAGATCTATGAGCTTCAGTTCCCGGGAGAGGGCGGAATGCCGGAATAACATCGGGGACGATGGAAATACTATCTAAAAACGGAGGCAGTAATGGACAGAAATAGAGTAACAGCATATGAGATCGTAAAAGAAGAAAACCTGGGGGATATCCGTTCCACAGGTTATCTTCTGCGCCACAAAAAGACAGGAGCCAGAGTTATGCTCATCGAAAATGACGATGAGAATAAGGTGTTCAATATCGCGTTCCGCACTCCGCCGAAGAACAGCACAGGCGTGGCGCATATTCTTGAACACAGTGTTCTCTGCGGATCCAGGGAATTTCCGCTCAAAGATCCTTTCGTGGAACTGGTGAAAGGATCCCTGAATACATTTCTGAACGCCATGACATATCCGGACAAGACCTGTTATCCGGTAGCAAGCTGCAACGATCAGGATTTTCAGAATCTAATGCATGTTTATCTGGACGCGGTTTTTTACCCGAACATTTACCATAAAGAAGAGATCTTCCGTCAGGAGGGATGGAGCTATCATCTGGAACAGACAGACGGTCCCCTTACCTATAACGGAGTTGTCTACAATGAGATGAAAGGCGCTTTTTCCTCACCCGACGAGGTTCTGGAGAGAGAGATCATGGATTCTCTTTTCCCGGATACGCCTTACGGATTTGAATCCGGCGGAGATCCGGATGTGATCCCGGAACTGTCCTATGAGGAATTCCTGGAATTCCACCGTACCTACTATCATCCCTCCAACAGTTATATCTATCTCTACGGAAATATGGACATGGCGGAAAAACTGGCGTTTATTGATGAGCATTATCTGTCCCATTTCGATAGGCTGGATGTAAATTCGGAAATTCCTGTTCAGAAGCCTTTCTCTGAGATGCGAGACCTTCAGATGGAATATCCTGTTGCGGAAAATGAAAGTGAAAAAGATAACGCTTACCTTGCCTATAACGTGACTGCGGGAAACGCTTCCGACGTCCTTACGGGAACAGCGTTCGAGGTCCTGGATTATGCTCTTTTAAGCGCGCCGGGAGCGCCTCTGAAAAAAGCGCTTCTGGACGCAGGCATCGGTATGGATATTTACGGTTCCTACGGCGACGGCATCCTGCAGCCATATTTTGAGATTGTGGCAAAAGGGACAGAGCCGGACAGGAAGGAGAAGTTTGTTTCCGTTATCCGCAGTACACTTGCAGATGTTGTGAGAAACGGGATCGACAGGAAAGCTCTGGAGGCCGGGATCAACTGCATGGAATTCCGTTACAGGGAAGCTGATTTTTCCTCCTACCCCAAAGGGCTGATGTACAGCCTGGCTGTTCTCGGAACCTGGCTGTATGACGATGAGAAAGCTTTCGCCCAGGTACAGGCTCTTCCGGTGTTCGAAAAACTGAAATCCCTTATCAGTGAAAGATATTTTGAAGGACTGGTGGAGAAGTATCTCCTGGACAATCCCCATGGCTCGGTGATCACACTCGTACCTTCAAAGGGACTCGCGGCCCGGAAAGAACAGGCGCTGGCGGAGAAACTGGAACAATATCTGAACAGTCTTTCCATGGATGAGAGAGAAGAACTTGTCCGAAGGACAAAGGCGCTGGAGGAATATCAGGAGGCTCCGGAGGCAGAGGGGGCAAAGAAGTGCATCCCTATGCTGAAACGCGGCGATATCAGAAAAAAAGCGGGGAAATTTTACAATCAGCCTCTTGATGTGGATGGAAGTCTGTTCCTTTATCATCAGGTTCCCACCAACGGCATCGGTTATCTTGACCTGATGTTTGATCTTAACGGCCTGGCTCCGGAAATGGTTCCCTATCTGGGACTTCTGAAGTCTGTCCTGGGATATGTGGATACGGCGGGTTACACCTATGGAGAACTGTCAAATGAGATCAACGCCGAGACCGGAGGGATCCAGTGCGGTGTGGAGGTCTTTGAAAAGGCGGATTCCATAGAAGATTACAGGGCGTTTTTCTCCCTCAGAGGGAAGGTCATGTATCCCAAAATCGACGTGCTCTTTAAAATGGCACGAGAGATCCTGAACACATCGAAGCTGGACGACACAAAGAGACTGTATGAGATCATTGCCGAGGTGAAATCCAGAGCCCAGGCAAACCTTGTGAGCGCAGGACATTCCACGGCCGTTCTCCGCGCTTCTTCCTATACGCTTCCCATGGCGGCTTTTCAGGATGCTATGGCAGGCATCGCCTATTACCAGTTCATTGAAAAGGCGGAACAGGAATTTGAGCAGCGGAAAAATGAGATCGTAGAGAAGTTAAAGGCACTTACCTTACAGATTCTCCGTCCTGAAAATCTTTCGGTAAGCTATACAGGAGAAGAGGAATCCCTGGAACAGGTGCAGAAACAGGTAAAAGCGCTAAAACTGACGCTTCATACAGAACCGGCAGAGTTTTCCTCAGAGGCCATGCCCCTTGAAAAGAAGAACGAGGGATTTATGACTTCCGGTCAGGTGCAGTTCGTCGCTCAGGCCGGCAATTTCCGCAGGAAGGGTCTCGTGTATCACGGGGCGCTGAATATCCTGAAAGTAGCGTTAAGTTACGATTATCTGTGGAACAATCTCCGTGTAAAGGGCGGCGCGTACGGATGTATGTGCGGTTTCAGGCGCAGCGGGGAGAGCTATTTCGTGTCTTACCGGGATCCCCATCTGAAGCGTACGCTGGACGTTTACCGGGGAATCCCCGAGTATGTGAGAAACTTCCGGGCAGACGAGAGGGAGATGACGAAATATATCATCGGGACCATCAGCGGCAAAGATGTGCCGAGAACGCCCCAGATGCAGGGAAGCCTTTCCAGGACGGCGTGGTTCTGCGGCGTCACGGAGGAAATGGTACAGAAGGAACGGGACGAGATCCTTCAGGCTACAGTGGAAGACATCCATAATCTTGCTCCCCTTATTGAAGCGGTGCTGGAAGAGGAATCTGTCTGCGTAGTGGGAAGCGAGACTGCGGTACAGAAAGAGAAAGAACTGTTCGGAGAAATCAAATCTCTGATCACCTGTTAAGGAGAAATACATGAAAGACAATTTTAAATCCGGTTTTGCGGCTATTATCGGACGGCCAAATGTGGGAAAATCCACCCTGATGAACCACCTTATCGGACAGAAGATCGCTATTACGTCAAAGAAGCCCCAGACTACCAGAAACCGTATCCAGACTGTTTATACCTGTGAGGACGGACAGATCGTGTTTCTGGACACGCCGGGAATCCACAAGGCAAAGAACAAACTGGGAGAATACATGGTCCAGGTTGCGGAAAGGACCCTTAAGGATGTGGATGTGATCCTCTGGCTGGTGGAACCAACCACCTTTATCGGCGCGGGCGAGAGACATATCGCAGACCAGCTGGGCGGCCTGCACCTTCCGGTAATCCTGATCATCAATAAAGTAGACACTGTTGACAAAGAAGAGATTGCCAGAGCAATCGATACTTACCGGAAACTTTATGATTTCGATGAGATCATTCCGGTTTCCGCACTGCGGGGAGTGAATACGGAGGATATTATTCCAAGTATCCTGAAATATCTGCCCTACGGTCCCATGTTTTATGACGAGGATACCGTTACAGACCAGCCTCAGAGACAGATCGCGGCAGAGATCATCAGGGAGAAGGCGCTTCACGCCCTTGATGCGGAGATTCCTCACGGAATCGCAGTAGCCATTGACAGGATGAAAGAACGGCCGGGAAACAAAAAGCTTGTGGATATAGACGCCACCATCATCTGTGAAAAAGATTCCCACAAGGGTATAATCATCGGAAAGCAGGGCGCAATGCTGAAAAAAATCGGTAGTAACGCACGTTATGAACTGGAACGGATGCTGGACGGGAAAGTAAATCTGAAATTATGGGTGAAGGTAAAAAAAGACTGGCGTGACAGCGATTTTCTGATCAAGAATTTCGGATACGATAAAAGGGAAATATAGGCAATGAGTGATCTGATAACCGTTCAGGGCGTGGTGATCTCCGCCATGCCGGTGGGGGAATATGACAAAAGAATCGTGCTCCTTACCAGAGAGCGGGGAAAGATATCGGCTTTTGCCAGAGGAGCCAGAAGAGTGAACAGCCCCTTTATGGCGGCGGCTGATCCGTTTGTCTTCGGTAATTTTACTCTCTACGAGGGCAGGACCAGCTACAATTTGAACCAGGTCAGCGTCACACATCATTTTGTGGAGCTTGCCGCCATGCAGCCGGGAGTTTACTACGGTTATTATTTCCTTGAGCTGGCGGACTATTTCGGCCGTGAAGGAACAGATGAGAGAGAGATGATGAATCTCCTTTATGTAACTGTGAAAGCGCTTCTGAATCCACACGTTGACGATGAACTGGTGCGCTGTATATTTGAACTCCGGACTATGGCGGAGCAGGGATACTGCCCGGAACTTGTCTCCTGTGTTTCCTGTGGGAAGAATGAGATACCGGAGAACGAGTGCTTTTTTTCCCAGACGCACCACGGGATCCTTTGCAGAGAATGCGCCTGCGGGATAAGAGATGCGTTCCGGATATCGGGGGCAGCGTTATACGCCATGCGTTATATTGTCAGTTCTCCTATGGGCAGACTCTATACTTTCACGGTGACTCCGGAAGTTCTGGAGGAACTGAAAAGGATCATATTCGTCTATACAGAAAGAAATACTGACAGAAGATTCAAAAGCCTGGAGATTCTGAATCTGATGAGCAAATAAAAAACGGGAGGGATTTTACATGAAACAGATCAAAGCTAAACCGATCACAGCGGAAAACTTTAAGGAATTTGGAAGTTTTACAGATCTTCTGAATCCCGAGGGCTACAGCCTGGGTGATTTCTACCAGGACAGGCTGAAAATGCACAGTTCCGGAAATATGCAGATTACTTTTTCACCGCTGCTTGTGCATAAACCGGAAAAAATGGTGGTAACGAGCGCGGAGTATCACAATTATACCCAGGAAGGAGTTCTCTGTCTGGACGACGATGTGATCGTTCATGTGGCTCCTGCCGGAAAAGATCCGGTTCCGGAACTCACGGAAGCGTTTCTTGTACCCCGGGGTACCATGGTGGTCCTGAATACGGGAGCATGGCATCTGAGCGCTATTCCGGTGAATAAAGAACTGGCTCATGTGCTGATCGTACTTCCGGAGCGCACATATTTCAACGACTGTGTTGTTGTGGATTATCCGGAGGATAAATGGGTGGAGATCATTCTCTGATCACTTTTATACATAAGAGCAGATCTGACCGGCGCGCAAGCTGCGTAAAAGGAAGGGAGGACCCTTCCTTTTTTGCTGATTGCAGGTTGAAAAAGAAGAAAGATACTAGTATAATAAAAAAGATCTGAAAACGAATATATAATTTAGGAGAGATAGCATACCATGGAAAAGACAATGGAAAAAATCGTAGCTCTGGCAAAGGCAAGAGGATTCGTTTATCCCGGTTCCGAGATTTACGGCGGACTTGCCAATACCTGGGATTATGGTAATCTGGGCGTAGAGCTGAAAAACAATGTAAAACGTGCCTGGTGGCAGAAGTTTATCCAGGAGTCCCCGTATAATGTGGGCGTTGACTGTGCGATCCTTATGAATCCCCAGACATGGGTGGCTTCAGGACATCTCGGTGGATTTTCTGATCCTCTGATGGACTGTAAGGAGTGCCATGAGCGTTTCCGCGCGGACAAGCTGATCGAGGATTACTGCGAGGAACATGGAATCGCCATTGAGGGAAGCGTAGACGCCTGGTCTCAGGAGAAGATGATGGAATTCATTAAAGAGCATGCGATTCCCTGTCCTACCTGCGGAAAGCACAACTTTACCGATATCCGTCAGTTTAACCTGATGTTCAAAACTTTCCAGGGCGTTACGGAAGACGCCAAGAATACGGTATATTTAAGACCGGAGACAGCTCAGGGTATTTTTGTAAACTTCAAAAATGTACAGAGAACTTCCAGGAAGAAGATTCCTTTCGGCATCGGCCAGATCGGTAAATCCTTCCGAAATGAGATCACGCCCGGAAACTTCACTTTCCGTACCCGTGAGTTCGAGCAGATGGAGCTTGAGTTCTTCTGCGAGCCCGGCACGGATCTTGAGTGGTTCGCGTACTGGAAGAAATTCTGCCTCGACTGGCTCAGCTCTCTGGGTCTGAAAGAAGATGAGGTGCGTTACCGTGACCACGATAAAGAAGAACTGAGTTTCTACAGCAAGGCTACCACAGACGTGGAATTCCTCTTCCCATTCGGATGGGGCGAGCTGTGGGGCATCGCGGACAGAACGGATTATGACCTTACTCAGCATCAGAATGTATCCGGACAGGATCTTACCTATTTTGACGATGAGAAGAAAGAGAAATATATCCCCTACGTAATCGAGCCGTCTCTCGGCGCCGACCGTATGGTGCTTGCTTTCCTCTGCAGCGCATATGACGAAGAGGTACTGGACGCGGAGAAGAACGACGTGCGTACCGTCCTTCATTTCCATCCGGCGCTGGCTCCTGTGAAGATCGGCGTTCTTCCTCTTTCCAAGAAACTGAACGAAGGCGCAGAGAAGATTTTCCAGCAGCTCAGTAAGAAATACAACTGCGAGTACGACGATCGCGGAAATATCGGAAAGCGTTACAGAAGACAGGATGAGATCGGAACTCCGTTCTGTGTGACATATGATTTTGATTCTGAGACAGACGGGGCGGTTACTGTCCGCGACCGCGATACCATGGAACAGGTCCGCATAAAAATTGAGGAGCTTGACGCTTACTTTGCAGACAAGTTTACCATCTGATCCTGTATTTAACAGAAAAATGCTGCAGCAGGTGGCGGTTATAAATATACAAAGTAAAGTCTCCGGATGCGGCTGTTCCAGCCGTGCCGGGGACTTTTTCTATAATTTATGGATAATGTCGGATTTATTTGAATGATATATGGCATTTCGTACAAAGAAAACTTGACTTTCTTGTATTGCATTGTTAAAATTTACTATTATAGGCGCGGCGTCGGTTTGTGAATACAGTCACGTTTATTTATACCGGCGCCAAATACAGGAGGAGATGTCATTATGGCGAAAAAAAGAAATATCATTGTAGGACAGTCGGGAGGCCCCACGGCTGTGATTAATTCCAGTCTGGCGGGAGTTTATAAGAATGCCATTGAGCGCGGATTCGACAAAGTTTACGGTATGCTCCACGGGATTCAGGGACTTCTTGACGAACAGTATATAGATCTGTCAACCCAGATCCATTCCGAACTGGATATCGAACTTCTGAAGAGAACGCCGTCCGCGTTTCTCGGATCCTGCAGGTTTAAACTGCCGGAAATCCACGAGGATAAGTCCATCTATGAAAAGATTTTTGAAATCCTGAACAAGCTTGATATCGACGCGTTTATTTATATCGGCGGAAACGACTCTATGGATACCATTAAGAAACTGTCCGATTACGCGATCCTTACCGGGCAGACCCAGAAATTTCTGGGCGTTCCCAAGACCATTGACAACGATCTTGCCCTGACGGATCATACTCCAGGCTTCGGAAGCGCGGCCAAATATATCGGCGCTTCCACCAAGGAAGTTATCCGCGACGCCCAGGGACTTACCTATAAGAAGAATATGATCACTATCATGGAGATCATGGGAAGAAACGCCGGATGGCTTACCGGCGCTACCGCCCTGGCCAAGACGGAGGACTGCGACGGACCGGATCTCATCTATCTTCCGGAGGTTCCCTTTGACATTGATAAATTCCTTGTGAAAGTAAAAGAACTCCTGAAGAAAAAATCCTCTATCGTGATCGCCGTATCTGAAGGAATCAGACTGGAAGACGGAAGATATGTCTGTGAACTTGGCAATTCCGGAGACTATGTGGACGCTTTCGGGCATAAGCAGCTTACAGGAACAGCTACATATCTGGCAAATTTCCTTGCTGCGGAATGCGGCTGCAAGACAAGGGCCGTGGAGCTGTCCACACTTCAGAGAAGCGCATCCCACATGGCTTCCAGAGTGGATATCGACGAGGCTTTCATGGTGGGCGGAGCAGCTGTGAAGGCTGCGGATGAAGGAGACACAGGTAAAATGGTTGTTATCGACCGTGTTTCTGACGATCCGTACATGGCAAGAACCGGGATCTATGACGTTCATCGTATTGCAAACGAGGAGAAACTGGTTCCCAGAAGCTGGATGAACCGTGACGCCACTTATGTGACGAAAGATTTTGTGGATTATATCAGCCCGCTGATCCAGGGAGACTACCAGCCGATCATGGTAAACGGCCTTCCAAGGCATCTTGTCCTGAATCTGAAAAAGAAACGCGGTATTTAAGAGAACTCCTGAGGGGAAAAACTTTGAAAAACTTCAAAGTTTTTCCCCTTTTTACCGCTAAGACCTTGACTATTGCATAAGAAATCTATACAATGATTATGTGCGTATAGAAAACATTTTCTATGTTTAAAGAACAAATTTATAGGAGGAAGACGTAAAATGGCAAAATGGGTTTACATGTTTACAGAAGGTAACGCCACAATGAGAAACCTTCTGGGTGGTAAAGGTGCCAATCTTGCTGAAATGACTTCTCTGGGCCTTCCGGTTCCCCAGGGCTTCACAATCACAACAGAAGCCTGCACTCAGTATTATGAGGACGGAAGACAGATCAATGACGAGATCATGGCTCAGATCATGGAAGCGATCACCAAAATGGAAGGAGTTACCGGTAAGAAATTCGGTGACAAAGAAAATCCTCTGCTTGTTTCCGTTCGTTCTGGTGCAAGAGCATCCATGCCGGGTATGATGGATACTATCCTCAACCTTGGTCTGAATGAAGAAGTTGTTAATGTGCTGGCTGAGAAGTCCAACAATCCCCGCTGGGCTTGGGACTGCTACAGAAGATTCATCCAGATGTATTCTGACGTAGTTATGGAAGTCGGCAAGAAATATTTCGAAGAACTGATCGACCAGATGAAAGAGAAGAGAGGCGTTAAGCAGGACGTTGAGCTTACTGCTGACGACCTTCACGAGCTGGCAGACCAGTTCAAGGCTGAATACAAAGAAAAAATCGGTTCCGATTTCCCGACAGATCCCAAGGAGCAGCTGGTAGGCGCTATCAAAGCCGTATTCCGTTCCTGGGACAACCCGAGAGCAAACGTATACCGTCGTGACAACGATATCCCGTATTCCTGGGGTACAGCTGTTAACGTACAGATGATGGCTTTCGGTAACATGGGCGACGACTGCGGTACCGGTGTTGCATTTACCCGTGACCCGGCTACAGGCCAGAACGGACTGTTCGGTGAGTTCCTGACCAACGCTCAGGGCGAGGACGTTGTTGCCGGCGTTCGTACACCTATGCACATCTCCGAGATGGAGCAGAAGTTCCCGGAGGCATTCAAACAGTTCAAGGAAGTATGCCATACTCTGGAAACACATTACAGAGATATGCAGGATATGGAGTTTACTGTAGAGCATGGTAAACTGTATATGCTTCAGACACGTAACGGTAAGAGAACTGCACAGGCTGCTCTGAAGATCGCCTGCGACCTTGTTGACGAGGGCATGAGAACAGAGGAAGAAGCTGTTGCAATGATCGATCCGCGTAACCTGGATACACTTCTTCATCCGCAGTTCGACGCAGCTGCACTGAAGGCCGCAACTCCGCTGGGCAAAGGCCTTGGCGCTTCCCCGGGAGCTGCATGCGGTAAGATCGTATTCTCTGCTGACGACGCAGTAGAATGGGCGGCAAGAGGCGAGAAAGTCGTTCTTGTACGTCTTGAGACATCTCCGGAAGATATCACCGGTATGAAATCCGCTCAGGGTATCCTGACTGTTCGCGGCGGTATGACCTCTCACGCAGCAGTAGTTGCACGTGGTATGGGATCCTGCTGTGTATCCGGATGCGGCGACATCGCTATGGATGAAGCAAACAAGAAATTCACCCTTGCAGGCAAAGAATTCCACGAAGGAGATCCGATCTCCATCGACGGTACAACAGGTAACATCTACGACGGAATCATCCCCACTGTAGACGCTACCATCGCCGGAGAATTCGGAAGAATCATGGCATGGGCTGACAAATACAGAACCATGAAGGTTCGTACAAACGCAGATACACCGGCTGACGCTAAGAAAGCACGTGAGCTGGGCGCAGAAGGTATCGGTCTGTGCCGTACAGAGCATATGTTCTTCGAAGGCAACAGAATCGACGCATTCCGTGAGATGATCTGCTCTGAGACAGTAGAAGAGAGAGAAGCAGCTCTGGAGAAGATCCTTCCGGAACAGCAGGGCGACTTCGAGAAGCTGTATGAAGCTCTGGAAGGAAACCCGGTTACGATCCGTTTCCTGGATCCGCCGCTTCATGAGTTCGTTCCCACTGAGGAAGAGGACATCAAGAAACTGGCTGACGCACAGGGCAAGACTGTTGAGCAGATCAAGACGATCATCGATTCTCTCCATGAGTTCAACCCGATGATGGGTCACCGTGGATGCCGTCTGGCAGTTACCTATCCGGAGATTGCCAAGATGCAGACCAAAGCTGTTATCCGCGCGGCTATCAACGTGAAGAAAGCTCATGCAGACTGGGATGTTCATCCTGAGATCATGATCCCGCTTGTAGGCGATATCAAAGAGCTGAAGTATGTTAAGAAGTTCGTTGTTGAGACTGCTGACGCTGAAATCGCAGCAGCAGGCATCGACCTGAAATATGAGGTTGGTACCATGATCGAGATCCCGAGAGCTGCTCTGACAGCTGACGAGATCGCTAAAGAAGCTGACTTCTTCTGCTTCGGTACAAACGACCTTACCCAGATGACATACGGATTCTCCCGTGACGACGCAGGCAAGTTCCTGAACGCATACTATGATGCGAAGATCTTCGAGAACGATCCGTTCGCGAAACTGGATCAGGTTGGCGTTGGCAAGCTGATGAAGATGGCTATCGAACTGGGCAAACCGGTTAACCCGAACCTGCATGTAGGTATCTGCGGCGAGCACGGCGGAGATCCGTCTTCTGTAGAATTCTGCAACAAGATCGGTCTCGACTATGTATCCTGCTCACCGTTCCGTGTTCCGATCGCCCGCCTGGCTGCAGCGCAGGCAGCTATCGCTGAGAAGAACGCATAATTCTGGTGATAAACTGAATACGTAATATAACCTTACAGCGCTCTGTTCCCCGGAACAGGGCGTTGTTTTTTTGCAAGCACATCCTCTGGTTGAGCTGATCTGTTTTACATAAAATCTGTATACTAGAGTAAAATTGATGAAATTGTTGATTATTTATATTTATTGTACTATTATAGTCTTATATATCAGTGCAGAAAAGGAGCTGACAAAATGAACGAAGTGCTCCGTCAGGAGAAAAAGTTTCTGCTCTCTCTGGATACCTGTTATCGCCTGAGCAGCCGTCTGAGCCAGGTGATGAAAGAGGATCCTCATAACAGAGGCGACGGTTACGCGATCCGTTCTCTGTATTTTGACAGCATAGACAACAGAGATTATCAGGAAAAAGAAGACGGTACAGAACTGAGGAGAAAAATACGTCTCAGAAATTACGGCGCAGATTCTCCTTTTGCCATGCTTGAGATGAAACAGAAGCAGGGAATGAACCAGAAGAAGAGATCTCTGAAAATGAGTAGAGAGGATGCGCAGTCTCTTATCCGCATGGACTATGATGTCCTGCTGAAATATGAGGAGCCTTTTGCAGCTGAGTGTTTCTGGATGATGAACCAGTTCTGTTATATTCCAAGAGCAGTGATCGAATATAAAAGAAAAGCCTTTATCGCGAGAGAAAATTCCACAAGAATCACATTTGACCATCATATCGTGGGGACGGAGAGCAATGTTGACATTTTTTCGGATCGTCTTCTGCAGAATCCGCTTCTGAACCCGTATCTTGTTGTTCTTGAGGTTAAATTCAACGGCTTTCTTCTGGGATATATCAAAGATCTTCTGACGAACGCTGGGTGCGGAGAGACAGCTGTCAGCAAATACTGTCTGGGCCGGGCTGTGAGTATGCATTACAATTTCTGAAAGAGGAGTGAAAGGAATGAGAGAATATTTATATAAGATACTGGAGGACAGCGGGACGCTTACCACGGAGGATATTGTTATCCGTATCCTGGCCTCCGCTGTTCTTGGCGCTGTGGTGTATATTTCCTACTGGTACACACATGCGGGAACCACATACAGCAAGAAATTCAATGTTTCTCTTCTGACGCTTACCATTCTTACCGGCGCGGTGATGACGGTTATCGGCAATAACGTGGCGTTGTCTCTCGGTATGGTGGGCGCGCTTTCTATTGTGCGTTTCCGTACGGCCATAAAAGATACCAGGGACACCACTTATATTTTCTGGGCGATCATAATCGGTATCTGCTGCGGCGTGGGCGATTATAAAGTCGCCGGAGTGGGTTCCGCGGTGGTATTTCTGGTGCTGCTTTTTCTTGGAAGAGTGCGCAATGAAAACAGAATGCTTCTGATCATACGCGCGGCAAACGCAAAAGAACTTGATCTGGAAGGCGTTATATCCAGATATTATAATAATAAGGCCCTGCTGAAAGTAAAGAATACCACTCCGGAAACTGTGGAACTGATTTATGAGCTGACACGGAAAGTTTATATGGAAAGTTACAAAAATGAGTCAGACATTACAGAGCATCTTTATGCTCTTGGTAATGTGGAGTATGTAAATATCGTGACACAAAGCGACGAGATCAGCGGGTGATGGGTATGAGAGCAGGAAAAGGCTTATATATCGGCCTTACAGCTGCAATTCTGGCAGTCTCTCTGTTATTCAGTCTCTGGGATCCGGACAGCAGTACAGTAAGATATCATCAGCACCGGGAACAGCCGGATGAAGAGTCGCTAGGCACAAAACCGGAATCAGACGGGCTTGTTACGCATCTGCCTGTTGTGAAAATAGATACTTCCCGGGACGGACAGAAGCAGACGATTCCTGGAAAGGCAATTCTGGACGATATGATGAACGTTGTGGGAGAATCCCGGGGAGAGAACGGAGAAACAGAGATCAGAGCGAAGATCAGTACAATTGAAAAAGAAGGAGAATGGCATGACTCCAATGGGGAGCCTGATGTGGAAAGCGATATCCTGATCCATGTCCGCGGAAATTCTTCAAGAGCTTTTGACAAGTCCAATTACAGGATAAAGCTGATAAAGAACAGTACTTCTTCGGAAAAACAGGAGCTTTCTCTTCTGGGGATGAAGAAATCCGGCGACTGGATCCTCCACGGCCCGTTTCTGGATAAAACTCTGATACGGAACTATATGCTGATGAACCTTTCCGCGGAGATCATGGGGTATGCGCCGGAAGTACGGTTCTGTGAGCTGATCCTGGACGGGGAATACCTGGGAGTATATGTAATGATGGAATCCATAGAAGTTTCGGAATCCCGCGTGAATCTTACGGAATATGAAGACGGGGATCCGGTGATGAGCTATATGATCCATATCGAACCCAGGGCCGAACTGTCAAGATCTCTGGAAACCTTTTCTTTTTATACGAAAAAACTGGAGCCGGGGCGGCAGATGGAAATAAGCTATCCTGGCAGGTCTTATCAGACTGAGGAGGTTAAAGAATATATAAAGAACGATTTCAGCGAGATTGAAAAGGCGATATATTCGGACGAAGCAGGCAGCGATCCAGACTTTTACCTTCCGTATCTCGACGAGGATTCTTTTATAGATTATTATATCATACAGGAATTTGTGGGGAATATCGATATGTTTCAGGCGTCTACGTATTTTTATAAAGATGTCAGAGGAAAACTTCACATCGGACCTGTGTGGGATTACAACAATGTGCTGGACAATTATATTACTGTTACGCCGGCGGAGGGATTTTTTCTTTCACAGAGCGGATTTTATTCCCAACTGATGAAAAGCACCCGTTTTGTGGACAAACTGATATCGAGATACCGTCAGCTGCGAAAAGGAATTCTCTCGGAAGAGTCCCTGCGGGAATATATATGGGATACGGAACACTGGCTTGGAACCGCGATAGAGCGCAATTATACGGTATGGGGATATACCTGGGACTGGGATCAGATCCCCATGTACGAAAGGCGCAGACCCGACATTGGGAGTGAAGATACTTTTGCGGATCTCAATCCTTCCAGTTATCAGGAGGCCACCGAAAATATGATCAGTTATATAGTCCGGCGCGGCGACTGGATAGATGAACATATCGACAGTCTCAGACAGTACTGCCAGACGTCCAGGAACGCAGGCACAGTTCTGTACTGAGACGGAAGGAAGTAGTTTCAGATGAAAAAATTTCTGATTTTTGTATTTGCTGCAGGCATATTGTGTCTGTCGGCTTTTTATGCGACATCATTATACGGTTTTTATATTGACTTTCACCCGGACGCGCCGATAAAAGCGGATTTTACAGCAGAAGAGCGCAGGATTTTGGATGCTTCCGGTGATATCTTTCAGGTAAAGGGCGTTGAAATCTCCGCCAGCATACCGGAACACGCTTCTTCGGAATTCGAACCGGAAAAAGAAGACTATATCCGCTGGTTTGAACAGATCGCCGGGATGGGAGCCAATACATTGAAAGCCGCAGGGATTATGGACGATACGTTTTACGAGGCTTTCGGTGAATACAACAGCCGCGCTGAGCCCCCCCTTTATCTGCTTCAGGGTATTCTGGTCCAGGATTCCGTTAATTTCGGCACGGGCGACGCCTATGACCACGATTTTATGGATTCCCTGATCGGAGACGGGAAACGCGCGGTAGATGTGGTACACGGCAACAGAATGATTTCCGGAAATGTGCCGGGAAGAGGAAGCGGCTGGTATACGGCGGACGTATCCCGCTGGGTGCTGGGATTTCTTGTGGGATCCCAGTGGGGCAGCGATACTGTGGCATATACCGATCACGAGTCTTTTTACAGCGGAAAATATGAGGGGGAATATTTTTATACCACAGAGGAAGCCAGACCTTTTGAGGCAATGCTGGCGAGAGTCATGGACGAGATCCTCTCTTATGAGAGCGGAAAATATAAGGAACAGCACCTGATCGGATTTGTGAACGAACCCCAGACAGATCCCCTTGAATACCGGGACGATTACGGACGGCTGAGAGAACCGTATTCCGGCGTGGGGGAGGGGATCACCTACGCCCGGCAGCTTGGAAAAATCTGTCAGGTAGACGCGGAGCATATAAAATCCACGGATAAAGTGGTGGGCGGATATTATGCGGCGTACAGTATTTATGATTTCTGTACGGACTTTTATAAATATCTGTCGGAGGAACAGACGGAAAAATCCAGGGGGATCCTGAAAGATCTGGATACGGACGATACTTATGGAGGATACCTGAATTTCCTCGGAGAATATCATACCGTTCCGCTGATATGCACAAGCTACGGTTTTTCCTCCTCACGGGGCGTGGTGTCTGAAAATGGCTTTCCTCTTACGGAAGTAGAACAGGGCGAACGCCTGATGGACGTCTACCTGGAGATGTGTGGAGCGGGATGGAGCGGTGCGGTGATCAATTCCTGGCAGGACCGTTGGGAGTTGAAAAGCTGGAATACGGCTTATTCCCAGGATTTTACCAATAATTCTCTGTGGCATGACCTGCAGACAGAGACCCAGGGATACGGTCTGATGAAATTTGTTTCCCAGGGGCGCGTGGTCGACGGAAAGGCCGACGACTGGGAGGAAGAAGATCTCGTCTGCAGCAGCGGAAGCCTTAAACTGTACGCATATGCCGACGCGGAAGGGCTGGATCTCCTTGTAACAGGCGCCGGAGAGGACTCGGAACTGTATATCCCGATCGACATAACGGACAAAAGCGGGAGCACATCGGAGAAGGAGAGGAATCTGAAATTTTCCGATCCGGCGGATTTCCTGCTGTGCGTTTCCGGCAGGGAAGATACCAGACTTCTGGTTCACAGCCGGTATGAGTCTGTACGCGCCAATTTTCTGAATGAAATAAGCGGAGAAGATCCGTATATAGAATTTCCGGCAGCGGATTCGGACGAGTTTGTTCCGGTGTATATGGTTATGGAAAACAGGACCATGGTCAAGTCTGTAAATTATGAGAACAGGGAACTTAAATACCTTCCGGTGTCTGAAACCGGTAAGTTCCGCCATGGGAACGGGGATATGGAAGCCGCGGATTATGATTCTCTCGCGGATTTCTGCTTCGGGGAGGACTGTGTGGAAATCAGGATACCCTGGGCTCTTCTGAACTTCGCCAACCCTGCTGAAATGCTCATACATGATGATTATTATGAGAATTACGGCGTGAAATTTATGAAAACGGATTCCATGAAGATCGGAGTGTCCCCTGCGTCCCCGGAAGAAATTGAAATGAAGGAATATGCTCTTAAATGGAACAGTCCTGAGTATGAAGAAAAACTGAAACAATCCTACAGGGTTGTACAGTCTGTATGGAGTGAGTGATATGCAGCAGAGTGTCGTCAGCATGATCGTGTTTTTTTACATATTTGTCAGTTTTGCGCTGCTGGTTTATAATCTGTTTTATATGTTCAGTTCCGGTACGAAACAGCGTATCGGAAAACGCAGGCTGAAAGCGGAAATACGCAGCCAGAGCCAGATCATACTGCATCCGGACGAGAAAAAAATGGAAAAATATAAAAAGACTCTCCTGCGCAGACTGAGCACAGCGGAGGGCCTTCTGGTTTTCCATAACGCCTTTGTGCAGAACAGAACGGTTTTTTCCCGGCAGATGATCACATCATATCTGGAAGAGTGCCGCACAGTGATCTTCCATGCGGCGGAGAGATACGTAAGACGTCCTGCAATGGAGCGGGCTCTTTTCGCATATTATATTTCCATTATGCCGGAAGAGGCGGCGCCGTCTTTCCGGCGGCTGGGAGAAATCCTCCTGAAATATCTGGAAGATTCCACCATCTATCTGCGGGAAAATGTGCTGAAAGCCCTCTGTCATCTCGGAAACGGGAACGCGCTTGAACATGCCCTCATGCTTTTTCAGGAAAACGGCTGGTATCATAATTCAAAGCTGATCACAGACGCACTCATGGATTTTCAGGGCGACAGAAGAGCCCTGGCTGAGAGGCTCTGGATGAAAAAATGGGATGACAGAATGCGCGCCGTGCTGATCCAGTTTATGGCAAAACTTCCGGACGATTTTTCGGATTCTGTTCTTCCTCTTCTCGCTTCAGGGAACCACGAAATCTGTTTTGACGCCATCCGGTATTTTTCATCACATATCGACCGGAGAGCGGTGCCTGTCCTTCAGGAGATCCTGAAAAAAGATGAGGAGACCGCGATAGCCGCCGCCCAGGTTCTGGGAAACTATCCGGATGAGGAAACGAAAAAACTGCTGATGAAAGCGCTGAAAAGCGGAAACTGGTATATACGGTACAACGCGGCTGTTTCACTTACAAAAATGGGTCTTTCCAGAAGCGAGGAGGAAGCCCTTCTCAACAGCGACGACAGATTCGCCAGGGAAATGTTTACGTATATTTCAGAAAACAGGAGAAGTGTATAATGCTGGCAGTGTTGGAATATATTTTAAAATTTGTGAATATTTTTTTCCTCCTGTACCTTATGGTCTACGCTACCTATCTGCTGGGATCTGTGGTGACCGGCGCATGGAAACTTTACTATACGAACAAAATGCGCAGGATCAAAAATGAAATACGCCATACCACGTATTTCCCTGTATCTGTGCTTGTTCCGGCGTATAATGAAGAAGTGACCATCGTGGACAGCATAGAGTCTCTTCTCAGGCTGGATTATCAGAATTATGAAATCGTGATCGTGGACGACGGATCCGGCGACGACACAGTGAAGGTTCTGGTGGAACATTTCAATATGCGGACGGTACACCGCCCTATAAGAAAAAAACTGAAATGCCAGGAAGAGCAGAGGATTTACATGGCGGATAATCTGAAAGTGCCTGTAACGCTGATCTGCAAAAAGAACGGAGGCAAGGGAGACGCTCTGAATATGGGGATAAACGCTTCCATCTATCCGTATTTTCTCTGTATCGACGCGGATTCCATGCTTCAGGAGGATTCGCTGGAAAAGATCGTCCAGCCGGTTATGGAGGAGGAGAATGTGGTCGCTGTGGGCGGACTGGTCCGTTCCTCCCAGAGCCTGAAAATGAAAGACGGAAAGCGCGTGGGATACCAGATGCCCTGGAATCTCATTACAAGTATGCAGATCATGGAATATGACCGTTCTTTTCTCGCGGCGAGGATTCTTCTGGACAGGTTCAACGGAAATATGATCATATCCGGAGCGTTCGGCCTTTTTAAGAAGGACGTTGTGATCGCGGCGGGAGGATATGACCGGGATACACTGGGAGAAGATATGGAACTGGTTGTCAGGCTTCACGCTTTCTGCAGAAACAATCAGATCCCCTACAGCATACGTTATGAACCCAACGCGGTGTGCTGGAGCCAGGTTCCGGAATCCCTGGGCGATCTCAGAAAGCAGAGAAGAAGATGGCATCTGGGACTGTTTCAGAGTCTGGCCAGACACAGGGATATGTTTTTCAATCCCCGGTACGGCTGGATCGGAATGGTTTCCTATCTCTATTATCTGATGTACGAACTTTTATCGCCTTTCTTTCAGCTGGTGGGATGGATCACCATGTTCTGTTCGGCGGCTGCCGGTATACTGAACTGGGACTTTATGATCAAATTTTATCTCATGTATACGTTGTACAATGCGGTGCTGACGATCACCATATTTTTCCAGCGGATTTATACCATGCACATAAAAATCGGACTTATCGACATTGTCAAGGCAGTGATCATATGTATACTGGAAAATATCTTTTTCCGTCTGTTTCTGGATTTTGTCCGCGTTACGGCTTTTGTCGGATACCGGAAGAGAAAAATGCAGTGGGGACGTATCAAACGCGTAAAACAGGGAGGACAGTAAAAACTGTTATGATGAACTACAACGAGGCAAGACAATATCTGACTGAAGTCACAAAATACGGCAGCGTACCCGGACTTGACAGTATCAGGGAGCTTATGAGAAGGCTGGGGAATCCCCAGGATAAACTGAAATTTATACATATAGCGGGAACCAACGGCAAGGGTTCCGTGCTGGCTTATCTTTCCACAATTCTTAAGAAAGCCGGATACCGGACGGGGAGATATGTTTCCCCCACGCTTTTTTCCTATCGTGAGAGGATCCAGGTTGACGGAGATATGATCGGAAGAGAAGATCTTGCCCGTCTTACGGAAATCGTCAGAGACGCGTCGGAGGATATGGAGCGGGACGGACTGGCCCATCCCACTTCCTTTGAAACAGAGACGGCTGTGGCATGGCTGTATTTTGTGGAAAAGAACTGCGATATCGTTGTTCTGGAAACCGGTATGGGAGGGAAGCTTGACGCCACCAATATTGTGCGGACCACAGTTCTTGAGATCCTGACGCCTGTCAGCATGGATCACATGGAGTTTCTGGGCGATACACTTGCCGCAATAGCAGGACAGAAGGCCGGCATCATCAAGCCGCATACCACTGTGGTATCCGCGCCGCAGGAAGCTGATGCTATGGAAGTGATCGAAAAGACATGCAGAGAAAAAGAATGTACGCTTTATACTGTGGATCAGGGATGTCTGTCTGATGTTGTGTATGGATGGGACAGACAGAAACTCAGTTACCGGAACTGGAAAGATGTAGAGATATCTCTTGCGGGAAGATATCAGATCCAGAACGCCATGACGGCTCTGGAAGCTGTGAACGCTTTGCGGGAACTGGAGTATAAGATCGCAGATTCCGACGTTTATGAAGGTATGCGGGAAACCGTGTGGAGAGGGAGATTTACCGTGATTCGTAAAAATCCCGCAGTGATACTGGACGGCGCGCATAATCCTGCGGCGGCCAGAGAACTTAAGGCTTCCCTGGAACAGTATTTTTCCGGCAGGACGCTGCGCTATATCTTCGGGATGTTCCGGGATAAGGATCATGAGAAAGTGATCGAACTGACAGCGCCGCTGGCGGAACATATTATCACAGTGGAGACTCCGGATAATGTAAGAGCGACTCCGGCGGAAACGCTGAAAAAAGAAGTAGCAGAGGTGAACCCTTCGGTGGAAGCAGCGAAAAGCATCGCGGATGCAGTGGAGAAGACGTTTTCTCAGGCGTCCCCGGAGGATGTGATCGTAATCTTCGGTTCCCTGTCTTTCCTGGGAGAAGCGGAGAGGGCGGTTCAGAGTAAAGGCGCCGGTCAGTGACGACCGGCGCCTTTTGGCTGCTGGGAAAGAAAACTTTATTTCAGGAATTTTCTTATCAGCTTTTCATTGATTTTTCTGTAAGGCTGGTAACGCATGGGAATGTCGATCCATGTCTTCTTGTCTACAATACTCTTGTAATGGGTGAAGGTATCGAATCCCTGTTTTCCGTGATAGGATCCCATGCCGCTTTCTCCAAAACCACCGAATCCCATCTCTGTGGTCGCCAGATGGATAATGGTGTCGTTGATGCATCCGCCGCCGTAATTGCATCCGGAAGTGACCTGTTCGGCCGCTTTTTTGTCTGAGGTAAAGATATAGAGCGCCAGAGGATGGGCCATGGTGTTGATCTTCGCCACTGCCTCCTCCAGTGTATCATAAGTGAGAACGGGCAGGACGGGACCGAAGATCTCCTCCTGCATGACGGCGTCCTCAAACGTAACGTTGTCCATAACCGTAGGAACGATCTGAAGGGTTTCCGGACTGCTGTCTCCGCCGCATACGACTTTTTCGGCGTCGATCAGCCCCATGATCCTGTTAAAATGTTTTTCATTGATGATCTTTCCGTAATTTCTGTTGTTTAACGGCGCAGAGGAAAACTGTTTTCTGATCTGTTTCTGGATATAACGGATCAGGTCGTCTTTGATCTCTCTGTCGCAGTAGATATAATCCGGAGCAACGCAGGTCTGTCCGCAGTTCAGGAACTTTCCGAATACGATCCTTCGTGCCGCAAGCTTCAGATTGGCGGTTTTGTCCACGATGCAGGGGCTTTTGCCGCCCAGTTCCAGTGTGACGGGAGTAAGATGGCGCGCTGCTTTTGTCATAACCTCCCGGCCCACATGCTGGCTTCCGGTAAAAAAGATATAATCAAAATGTTCGTTAAGAAGGCTGGTATTTTCCTCCCGGCCGCCGGTGACGACCGCGGCGTGGGAACGGTCGAAGCAAAGGCTTATGATCCTGTCGATGACTCTGCCGGTATTGGGGGAGTAGGCGCTGGGTTTTATCACCGCGGTGTTTCCGGCGGCAATGGCGTCAACCAGCGGATCGATACTGAGAAGGAACGGATAGTTCCAGGGGCTCATGATAAGCACCACGCCGTATGGAGACGGCTTTTGGTAGCTTCTGGAAGCAAACTGCGCAAGAGGGGTGCGCACCGTGATCTCTTTTGCATACTCCGGCGTGTTTTTGATCATGTAGGTCAGTTCGCTTAAGACAAGGCCTGTTTCGCACATATAGGATTCAAAAGCGCCTTTTCCCAGATCGGCTTTCAACGCCTCGTTGATTTCCTGTTCGTGTTCCTGAATGCAGGCTTTCAGTTTTTTCAGGGCTTCTATACGCGCCTCCACAGGCAGGGTGGCCCCGGTCAGGAAATAAGAACGCTGTCTTTCAACCAGTTCTCTGATCTCTGTTTCATTCATTGGTATCGGCCTCCTGTTCAGTTTCTTTTTCTGCATTACCAGAAATTTCATTATCGGAACCGGATCCCGCCCAGGACTCCGGCTTCTCCATCAGCATATAATAGAACTTCTCCAGCTGGCGGGCGTCCATAAGCTTCGGCACAGGATAGAGCGGATTGGCTTCCTTATCCGCGTAGTGCGCCAGCTTGGGAATATCTGTTTCCTGAATTTCCGGAATGGTGTCGCCGATCCCAAAACGTTTCTTCATATCCTCAATGGCGGAGATGAAACTTTCCGCAGCTTCCTCAGCAGGCGTATCTTTTTGGGCGATACCGGCGGAAAGAGCCAGTCTGCGGAGTTTGGCGGTAATGGTTGAACCGTATTCTCTGAGTACCATGGGAAGGATCACGGCGTTGGCGTAACCGTGAGGCACGTTATATTCGCCGCCGAGGGAATGGGCGACTGCATGAACGTATCCCACATAGGACTTGGTGAAAGCGCATCCTGCATAGAAGGACGCGTGAAGCATATTCCTTCTGGCGGAAACGTCGTCTCCGTGTGAGTATGCATCGTCGATATTTTCGAAAATCAGCTTCACGGCTTTGAGCGCGTCTTTTCGGGTATCGATCGTGGTGGAATTTCCGATATAAGCCTCGACTGCATGGGTAAGAGCGTCCATGCCCGTGGTGGCTGTGATAAAGGGCGGCAGGCTCAAGGTGACTTTCGGATCCAGTACAGCGTATCTGGGGATCAGCGGAAAATCGTTGATGGCGTATTTATGTCTGGTCTCGGCATCTGTGATCACTGACGCGAGAGTTGTTTCGCTTCCGGTTCCCGCAGTGGTGGGGACAGCCATCAGAAGCGGAAGTCTTTTGTGGACTTTGAGGATTCCTTTCATTCTGGCAAGCGACTGGTTCGGTTTTACCGCCCTTGCCCCGACCGCCTTGGCGCAGTCCATACTGGAACCGCCTCCGAATCCGATGATGGCGTCGCATCCGTCCTGAATATACAGTTCCAGCGCTTCCGCTACATTGACAGTAGTAGGATTGGCTACCGTACGGTCGTAAAGCGTATAGGGGATTTCCGCGCGGTTCAGCGCTTTTTCAAGACGTTTGGTAAGTCCCAGTTTCATGATTCCCTGGTCTGTGATGATGAGGACCCGGCTGCATTTGTGCCTGCGGATGATATCGGGAAGTTCACTGACGCTGCCGACGATCTTCGGCTTCCGGTATGGAAGGAAAGGGATTGCAATATGAAAGACCTTCTGAAAGGTCCTGCAGTAGATTTTTCTTAATGGGTTCATTGTTGTCTGTTGCCTTCTTTCTGTATAAAATATCCGATCAAAAAATACCTGAAATCTGTGTCCTGTAATACGGGCATTATCAAATGTTTTGTGCATCAAAGTAAATATAGCAGGCAGAAACAGGAATGTCAATATTTCTGCGGAATCCGCCTGATTCTACGCTGTTTTTTGTTGTCACCGCATCCGTACTTTGTTATAATTACAACATTGATAAACCAAAGACAGGAGTGAGGATATGGCTGCAAGAAGGAGAAGAGGATCCGGGAGAAACCGGCGGACACAGGCAAAGATCAGTATTCCCGCGCTGATCCTGATCTGTGTCATTCTTCTGTTTTACGACAGATTTCCACAGAGCGGCGGTGGAGAGGCGTATTATCTTTCCGAACCTATAGAATCCGTTGAGGAGGTTCCGGAATACAGCGGAAAGCCTTATGTATATATCAATGATAACGAACCGGATTTTCCGGAGGAGGAGATGACGGAGACGTCCTTTGAGAGCTACAGTGAACTGGACGGGCTTGGAAGATGTCAGACAGCCTGCGCCAATATCGGACAGGATCTGATGCCTACAGAGAAAAGGGAAAGTATCAGTGAAGTAAAACCTACGGGATGGCAGCATTCAGAATATGACTTTGTGGACGGCGAGAGCCTTTATAACAGGTGTCATCTGATTGGCTTCCAGCTCACCGGAGAAAACGCCAACGAGGAGAATCTTATTACCGGCACGCGTTATATGAATGTGATCGGTATGCTCCCCTTCGAAAATATGGTGGCGGAATACATAGACAGGACTGATAATCACGTTCTCTATCAGGTGACGCCTGTTTTTGAGGGCGACGAGCTGGTTGCCAGAGGCGTGGAAATGGAAGGTTATTCTGTGGAAGATCACGGAGAGGGAATCCGTTTTCATGTTTTTGCATATAATGTGGAGCCGGGAGTTGAGATCGATTATGAAACCGGAGACAACTGGCTGGCAGATGATAAACCATGGTAAAAAGTGATTTGCAGGAATCTGAAATTTCTGAAAGATAAGAATAATTAAGAAAGATGCAAAAGAAGTCCGACTGATATACAACGGGTTTCTTTTTGTCGGATTTTATGTCGAATTATGTTGTATAAAAAGAAGAGTTATGGTAATATGAAGCTGTGTAAAACTTAAATATCAGGAAGGAGGATTCCCATGAATCAAAGTAAAAAACTTGCAAAGAAATTGGTGGCTGCATTTGCCGCGTCCGCGCTTGTACTCTCCGGCGGCAGTACGGTAATGGCGGCAGAATCAGGTTCCTATAAGGAGACAGAAAAGGCGGCTCTTGAAAAATTTGCTTCCGGTACGGCTGATTATCTGGATATGTACGCGGAAGAATATGATAAGGCAAAAGAGGGCAGTAATTCCACCATAACCCTTACGGCGGAGGACGCCGGCAAATCCATGCTTGGCATGCTTACGTCCATGGACTTCTCCTGGCTTAATACGGTCAGCCTGGATATGGATGTTTCTATTCTGGAGAGTATGGAAGCCATGGCGGTAGATGTTCTTATGAACGATTCCCATCTCTGCTCCATGAATATCATGATGGATCTGGGAAACCTGGCACAGTATATACAGATGCCGGAGTTCTCTGAGAACTGGATATCTGTACCGCTGACGATGACAGACGCCAACGGAGAAGAGGTTTCACCCGAAGCAGTACAGACTTATTACAATATCATGCATGATTTCATGAATTATATCCCGGATTCCGAAACGGTCAGTTCTCTGATCAACAGGTACGGCGGTATGATCATCGATAATATGACGGAAGGCTCCTCCATGGAGGAAGCGGTTTCTGTAGAAGGAATCAGCGAAGACTGTACCGTATACGAGGGACAGATCGGCGAGGAAGAAATGGAAGTCATTGCGGAAACTGTTCTCACGGAAGCAAGAGATGACGAAGATCTGAAATCCATCTTCGATCAGTGGACGGAAGCGGGCGTCGCAACGGAAGAGCAGTATACCCAGTTCCAGTCCGCGATCGACGACCTGCTGGAAGACCTTTCCGGAGAGTCTGAGGCGGAAACCGGGGAAGAGACCGGCGCGGATACAGAAACTACGGACGCCGGTTCCGACGTGCTTACCTCTAAGGTATGGGTGAACGGCGACGGCAAAATCGTCGGACGTGAGTTCGGCATGATGGACGGCGCGGAATATGTTCCGCTGTTTACCTGGAAGAGTCCGTCCCAGGACGGAAATTCTGCCCTTCTTGTTGAGTTTTCCGATGGCTCGGCGACTACACTTACATTCACGGGTTCCGGACAGTCCACAGAAGGTCTTCTGAACGGCAGTTACGTTCTGGCCTATAACGGAGTGGAGGCCGCTGATATCACAGTAGAGAATCTGGAAACCAACCCGGAGAAATCAGGATACTATAACGGTGTGATCAATGTAACGTTCCCCAATAACGGAACAGAAGAAAGCCCCAATCCGATGGCGGCGTTCGGTCTTATTATTACATTGACCTCTGACGCGGCTGCAGAGACCAGCCAGGTCGATCTTTCCGTAACAAGCTCCGGTTCCCCGCTGGCTACCTTAAGCATAACAGGCGGATATGGAGACGGAGTGGAAGTTCCGGAGGAAGCTTCCTTTGATTCCGCACTCAGCATGGCTAGTGAGGAAGATATGACCGCTTATATCCAGGGAATGAAATGGGATACCTTTGTGGAGAATCTGAAAACAGCCGGACTTCCGGAGGAGCTTGCATCACAGATCGAAGCTGCGCTGCAGTCTGTAACAGACAGTATGTCTGCGGCTGAGACAGATACGGGAGCGGTCGCCTGAGTATGGGATGTCTTGGAAACCTGTTATGGTTTATTTTCGGAGGGGCGCTGAGCGGCCTGAGCTGGTGCCTGGCCGGCTGTCTCTGGTGTATTACCATTATAGGAATTCCCATTGGAATGCAGTGCTTTAAATTTGCGTCACTCAGTTTCTTTCCTTTCGGGAAGGAAGTACGATACGGAGGCGGCCCGGTTTCACTGCTGGTAAATATCATCTGGCTGATCGTTTCCGGACTGCCGCTTGCAGCGGAACATGCCATACTGGGCTGCGCGCTGTGCGTTACCATTATTGGAATACCTTTTGGACTTCAGCATTTTAAGCTGGCTCAGCTGGCGCTGATGCCTTTCGGCGCTGAGGTATACTGACGGAAGGAAACTTCGGAACTGAATCTTCAGAACAAAAACAGAGGACAGATGTGATCTGAGATCATATCTGTCCTTTATATTTTGATAATGAGAAGACGATTTTCACATCACTGGAATTTATTCAATGGAATCCATAGACTCTGCATCTGTATCGGTTTCCGGAAGAGGAATCCATGAACTGCGTTCCTCGATTTTCTGCATGATCCGGTCGGCTTCCTCACCTTCCGCCGGAGTGGGCTGATAGTTATTGTAGCTGTAATCCGAGGAGATGGAGCAGGGGATAATGTTGGTCACATTATCTGCTTTTACGCCGTCCTGATCGATGGTAAAGGTCTGCTGGAAGATCATGGAATCCATATCGCTGGGATAGGAATTTCCTCCGAAGCAGAAGTTGCCAAGGCTGTAGACGATATTTTTGCCCTTATATTCCTCAATGCCCTGAAGAACATGGGGGTGATGGCCGCAGACAAGATCCGCTCCCTCGTCGATGGCAAGACGTCCCAGCGTCATCTGATTGGTGTCGGGAACTTCCTCTTTTTCGTTGCCCCAGTGGAAAATCACGATCACAAGCTGCGCGCCTTCTTCTTTTACTCTGGCAATATTCTGTTTCAGTTGTTCTGTCCTTTCAAGATGGTCGTTCAGTTCGTAAATTCCGACCAACCCCACTTTGACACCTTTTACATCCATGACCTGGGTTTCATCATAACCAAAATGGACGATTCCTTCGCCGTCCAGCGCCTCCATGGTATCTGTGAAGCTCTGTTCGCCGTAATCATGGCTGTGGTTATTGGCTGTGTTCACCGCCTCAATATCTCCCGCGCTCAGAATAGACGCGAATTCCGGGGGAGCTTTGAACGCGAACTGTTTATCCTCCCTTTCCTCCGAGTAGGTGAGAGTTCCCTCGAAATTGGCAATGGTAAGATCGTCTGCGGAGAAAATGCTTTTTACGTTGGAAAAGAAATAGTCCGGACCGTAGCTTTCGTAATAAGCGTTCAGGCTGGTGTCGTAGTCGAAATTCTCGTCAGTGCCGAGAGTACAGTCGCCAACTACGCTGACCGTTAGAGAAACGGGTTCTGCTGGAAGGGAGGAAGTCTCCCCGGACTGTCCGCCGCCGGTTTCGTCCTGCGGCTCGGAACCGTCATCTTTGGCTTTTCCTTTTTTGGATACGGCGCTTTCCCGGCCGTTCTCTGTTCCGGCCTGTGTGTTCTGCCCGTCAGAGGCGGCAGAGCTGCTTTTTGTCTGGCTGCATGCCCGGGCGCCAAAGATAATTACGAGAAGCAGGAGAACCGCGCCGGCGATGCCAAGAGCGGCGATTATTTTTTTGCGGCGGTCCCGGTAATAACGGGATTTTTTGTATATGTTTTTTTTGTGAGTGTTTCTGGTCTGCCCTGTGTTTTTCAGCGGACTTGCGGGTTTATTTTTCTGAGCTCTTCTGACTCCGTTTTTCTTATGTGCTTCGTTCATAAATGCCCCCTGTCAGTTACTGTATTTTTTGCTAGGATCAAGTGGTTTCCGACACTCCGCCCCGGCACTATTATAAATCCAGTATAGTGAGTTCATAAACTTCCGTCAATGGACAATGGCGAAAAATGTCGTCCGGGAATCTGGTAATATTGCCGGAAGTCTGATACAATAGGCTGACGCTAAAAAAATAAAATGAAAGGGAGAGAAAGAAATGCTGTACATTGGAAATCATACGACTTCTTCCAAAGGATATGAAAACATGGCCCGTCAGATGATCGCCAACGGCGGGAACACCTTTGCTTTTTTTACGAGAAATCCCAGAGGCGGGAAGGCTAAGGAGATCAATGAGAAAGATATAGAGAAATTTCTTGCGCTGGCAGGAGAGCATCACTTCGGCAGGATCGTTGCTCATGCGCCGTATACGCTGAACGCCTGCGCCGCCAAAGAGAATCTCCGGGAATTTGCCAGGGAGACGATGGCCGACGATCTGAAAAGAATGGAATATACGCCGGGGAATTATTATAATTTTCATCCGGGCAGCCATGTCGGTCAGGGAGCGGAAACTGGGATACATAAGATCGCACAGATTCTGAACGATGTGCTTACCGACGGGCAGTCTACCACAGTGCTTCTGGAAACCATGTCGGGCAAGGGCTCCGAGGTGGGAAGAAATTTTGAAGAGATCCGCGCGATTCTTGATCTGGTGGACAAAAAAGACAAGATGGGGGTCTGTCTGGATACCTGTCATGTGTGGGACGGCGGATACGACATAGTAAATAATCTGGATGGGGTTCTTGAGGAGTTTGACAGGATCATCGGTCTTGAGAAACTGAAGGCAGTCCATCTGAACGACAGTATGAATGAAATGGGAAGTCATAAAGACCGGCATGCGAAGATTGGAGAGGGCCATATCGGACTGGAAGCGCTGGTCCGGGTGATCTCGCATCCGGCCCTTCAGGGGATTCCCTTTATTTTGGAAACCCCCAACGACGATGAAGGGTGGACAAAAGAGATCCAGCTTCTGCGGGAATCAGCCGAGAACCTCGTTCTTTAATTCTTTTCCGTCACGGAAGGCGACTGCATTCTGAAGAGTGGTCTCCGCGATATTGGTCAGAGCCTCCTCGGTGAAAAATCCCTGGTGGGAAGTCATTGCCACGTTGGGGAAGGAGAGGAGTCTCTGGATCGTGGAACTCTGAAGGATGCGCTCCGACATATCTTCATATACGAAGTCGGTTTCCTCTTCATATACGTCAAGCCCTACGGCAAAGAATTTGTGGTCGCGGATGCCTGCGATCAGATCGTCTGTCCTGATCAGGCCGCCACGGGAGGTGTTTACCAGGATCACCCCGTCTTTCATCTTCGCGATAGATTCTTCGTTGATGAGATGATGTGTCTCCTCGGTGAGGGGGCAGTGGAGACTGATCAGATCGCTTCTTCTGAACAGCTCGTCAAGTGAAACATATTCCAGGAAATCAAGCTCTTTATTTGGGAAAAGATCGTAAGCGATGACTTTCATACCGAATCCCCGGCAGATCCTTGCCATGGCGAGACCAATCTTACCGGTTCCCACGATACCTGCCGTCTTCTGATACAGGTTTACTCCCATAAGTCCGTTGAGGGCGAAATTATTTTCGCGGCATTTGATGTAGGCTTTGTGGGTATGGCGGTTGGCGGTAAGGACAAGGGCCATGGCGTGTTCCGCTACGGCTTCCGGAGAATATCCGGGCACGCGGAGAACTTTGATTCCGTATTTTGCCGCTGTGTCAAGATCCACATTATTGTATCCCGCGCATCTCATGAGGATCAGGCGGACTCCCTGCCTGTTCAGCTCTTCGACAACAGGGGCGCCCAGATCGCCGTTCACAAACGCGCAGATACCGTCATAGCCTTTCGCAAGGGAGGCGGTCTCTTCATAAATATTGGCTTCAATGAATTTGATGGAGACTCCGGGGTACTGCGGAGCCAGTTTGTCGAAAAACTGCTGGTCGTAATCTTTCGCGCCGTAGAATAAAATCTTCATGTAAGGTCCTCCTTATAATATTTAGTCTTTATGCACTGAGTATGTCCACATCTCGCTGAATCATCCCAGACTGTAGAGATCTTTGTAAAAATCAGGATAGGAAATCCGGACGCAGTCTCCGTCGAGAATGTCCATAGTTCCCTCGCAAACCGTTCCGGCCACGGCAAATGACATGGCTACGCGGTGGTCGAGACGGGGATCGATCACTGCTCCGTGAAGTGGTCTGCCGCCATGGATGATCATTCCGTCCTCCGTTTCTTCCACATCAGCTCCCATCCGCCTCAGATTATCCGTCATCACCGCGATCCGGTCGGATTCTTTTACCCTGAGTTCCGCCGCGTCGCGGATCACGGTGGTTCCTCCGGCAAACGCCGCCATGACCGCGATGACAGGGAGCTCGTCGATCAGGGTGGGAATATCGGCGCCCTGGATCACAGTACCCTTAAGGCTGCTGGTCCGTACCAGGATATCAGCGGCAGGTTCGCCGCTGTAATCTGCGTTCAGAAGGGTGATATCCGCCCCCATATCCTGACAGACTTTCAGGATTCCCGCTCTTGTGGGATTGATCCCAACGTTTTTCAGAAGGATTTCGCTGCCTGGAGTGAGAAGTCCCGCCGCAATGAAAAAGGCAGCGGAGGAAATATCCCCGGGAACAGTGATATCCTGCGCCAGAAGATCCGGTTCCGGACGGATGGACACGGTGGTTCCCTCTGAGCGGATGTCCGCTCCGAAGGATCGGAGCATGATCTCCGAATGATTCCTGGACAGGAAAGGCTCTGTAACACTGGTAACGCCGTCGGCGTACATTCCGGCCAGAAGCACACAGGATTTCACCTGGGCAGAAGCCACAGGAGAGGTGTAATGTATGGCGGTCAGAGGACGGCCGACGATACGCAGCGGAAGACAGTTGTTTTCACCCCGGCACCGGATATCCGCCCCCATTGCGTTAAGGGGATCCATGATCCTTTTCATGGGGCGGCTTCTGAGAGATGCGTCGCCGTCAAGTTCGGAAATGAACTTCTGACCCGCGAGAATTCCCGCGATCAGGCGGGTGGTAGTACCGCTGTTCCCTGCGTCCAGTATCTCCCGGGGAGAATTCAGTCCCCGGAGGCCTTTCCCGTGTATCAGGACTTTGTCGTCCTGCTTTTCTATTTCAATACCCATTTTCTGAAAACAGGAGATCGTGGAAAGGCAGTCCGCCCCTTCCAGAAAATGAGTGACAGAAGTCGTCCCCTTTGCCAGAGCGCCGAACATGACGGCTCTGTGGGAGATTGATTTGTCCCCGGGCACATGAACAACGCCGCGAAGACCTGTCTGTTTTGTGATTTCCATATTTTTACCTACCGTTCATATATGATATAATTTCGTTTTTTCAGAAGGGCAGCGCCTCTCTTCATGGCGTCCTCCTCGTAGAATTCAATCTTCAGTACTCCCTGTTCAAACTCACGGTTATGTATGATACCGATATTTTTGATGCTGATCTTATCCATGGCGAGGATCGTGGCGATAGCGGCAATGCCGCCGGCTTCGTCCTCGATATCCAGATACAGAACATATGCCTTGTTGATCAGGCCGGTTGTGGATACATCAATGGAATCGCGGTAATCCCTGGAACTTGCAAACATCTGGTACAGATTATCCGCTTCCCGGTTATCAATAGAACAGCGGATCTGGATCAGCATCCGGATATATTCGTCAAGTACGGACGAAATATTCCTACTGTTTTCCATGCAGATCTGCTGCCACATAACGGGAGAGGAGGAGGCGATACGTGTAATATCGCGGAATCCTCCGGCAGCGATGGTCTTCATGTATTCCGCGTCGTTGTCCAGGGCGTTTACCAGATTTACAAGAGCCGAAGCGACGATGTGGGGAAGGTGGCTTACGCCGGCTGTGATAAAATCATGTTCCTCCGCGGACAGTACCATGGGAATAGCGCCCAGAGAATCAATGAACTCAGAGAACTCTGTAAGCTTTTCAAGGGAAACCTGTCCGCCGGGTGTAAGGATATAATAGGCGTTCTCCAGCATATGGTCGGTGGAATTACCGTAACCGGATTTCTCTGAGCCCGCCATGGGATGACCGCCGATAAAACAGTGATCCAGACCGAGTTCCTCCACAGCTTCGTGGATAGGTCCTTTTACGCTTCCTGCGTCGGTAATGATGCACTGGTCTGAAATAATGTCTTTCAGGTCTTTCAGATATTCTATATTATGTTCTACCGGCGCGCAGAGGAAAATATAGTCGCAGGTACAGTAACGGCCGTCTTCCGCTTCCAGAACGCCGTTGATCACGCCGTCCTTCAATGCGGCGGCAAGCGTTTCTCTGTGTCTGGCGTATGCCAGGATATGATAATCCGGATGAAATTTCCGGATGGTTTTTGCGATAGAACCTCCGATCAGGCCAAGCCCGATAAATCCGATAGTTTTCATATAAACAAGCTTCCTTTCCATTAAATGGATTATGTTATGTCATTTCCTGTTTATTTTAAAAGATATGGTGAAAAAAGTCAATTGCGGCGGCTGTATAGAGAAGTTTTATCTGAAAGAGTGCATGGAAACAAAGAAAATATCGAAATGAATATACAATTCATAAAAAATACACATTAAAATTTCAAAAAAAGTTGTCAAAACTATATAAAATACTTGAAAAACCAATAAAATTTTAGTAAAATATGAACATATTAGACAAACAGGGAGGTATTACATATGGACGTTTATAGAACTGACCGAATCAGAAATGTAGTCCTATTAGGTCACGGCGGATCAGGAAAGACTACTTTGGCAGAGGCAATGGCTTATCTGGCAGGTATGACCAGCCGTCTGGGAAGAGTAGAGGATGGGAATACAGTCAGCGATTATGATAAAGAAGAGATCAAGAGGCATTTTTCAATTTCCACAGCACTGCTTCCGATCCCGTGGGATAAAGTGAAAGTTAACATTCTTGACACTCCGGGATATTTTGACTTTGTAGGCGAAGTGGAAGAGGCTGTCAGTGCGGCGGACGCCGCGATCATCGTGGTTTCCGGCAAGGCCGGCGTGCAGGTGGGAACACAGAAGGCATGGAAACTCTGCGAGAAATATAAACTCCCCCGTATGTTCTTTGTAACGGATATGGATGTGGACGACGTCAGCTACCGCAAGGTTGTGGAGCAGCTTACCGAACTATACGGCAAGAAGATCGCGCCCCTGCATTTCCCCATTCGTGAGGACGGCAAATTCGTCGGCTATGTCAATGTTGTGAAACAGGCCGGCAGGAAATATATCGACAAGGGTAAGAAAGAACCCTGTGACATTCCGGAATATCTGAACGAGTACCTTGAGAAATATCATGACATCCTGATGGAATCCGTAGCCGAGACCAGCGAGGAATTCATGGACCGTTATTTCGAAGGCGACGAGTTCTCCGTAACGGAGGTTTCCGCGGCGCTGGCGACCAACGTGCAGGACGGAAGCATCGTTCCCGTGTGCATGGGATCTCCGGTGAACTTAAGAGGCGTTTCCAATCTTCTGGACGATATCTGCGGATATTTCCCCAGCCCGGATAAGCGCGCCTGCAACGGAATCTCCCAGAAGACGAACGAGATCTTCGAGGCGAATTACGACTTCTCCAAATCCAAATCAGCATATGTATGGAAGACGATCGTGGATCCCTTCCTTGGCAAGTATTCACTGATCAAGGTTGCCTCCGGCGTTATCAAGTCCGACGACACTCTGCTGAACGTGGAGAAGGGAGACGAGGAGCGCCTGAATAAACTCTATGTACTGGAAGGATCCAAACCTTACGAGGTTTCCGAGCTTCACGCCGGAGATATCGGCGCGATCGCGAAGCTGAACAGCGTGCAGACAGGAGACAGCCTTGCAGCCAAGAACGCTCCTGTTCTCTATCCCAAAGCTGTAATCTCCACGCCGTATACCTGCAAGAGATATAAGGCTGTGAAGAAAGGCGACGAGGATAAGATTTCCCAGGCGCTTTCCAGAATGACAAGCGAGGATAAGACTCTCCGCGTGGAGAATGATTCCGCCAACAGGCAGACACTTCTCTACGGTATGGGCGACCAGCATCTTGATATCGTGGTAAACAAGCTGAAAGAACGCTATAAAGTCGAAGTTGAACTTTCCAAACCGAAGGTTCCGTTCCGTGAGACTATCCGCAAGAATTCCGATGTGGAAGGCAAACATAAGAAACAGTCCGGCGGTCATGGACAGTACGGACACGTTAAGATGCGTTTCGAGCCTTCAGGCGATCTGGAGACGCCCTATGTATTTGAGCAGGTTGTGGTAGGCGGAGCCGTTCCCAAGAACTACTTCCCGGCAGTTGAGAAGGGCCTTCAGGAATGCGTTCAGAAGGGACCGCTGGCTTCCTATCCGGTTGTCGGCGTGAAAGCGACTCTTTACGACGGTTCCTATCATCCGGTGGATTCCTCCGAGATGGCGTTTAAGATGGCTACCATTCTCGCCTTCAAGAAAGGCTTTATGGATGCTTCACCCGTTCTTCTTGAGCCGATCGTGAGCATGAAGGTGACAGTTCCGGATAAATATACCGGCGACGTTATGGGCGATCTTAACAAACGCCGCGGCCGTGTTCTTGGTATGAACCCCGACCATGACGGAAATACCGTGATCGAAGCGGACGTTCCGCAGCTTGAGATTTACGGATATTCCACAGACCTTCGCTCCATGACAGGCGGAAGCGGAGAATTCTCCTATGAATTTGCCCGTTATGAGCAGGCTCCGGCAGAGATCCAGAAGAAAGAGATTGAAGCGAGAGCCGCAAAAGAGAGCGATGGGGAAGATTGAGTGAAATAAGATAAATAGAAAAGAATAAGTAGAAAGAGACAGTTGGATTTTGGCACAGAAATGATTCGCTGTCTCTTTTTGCTGCGAAAGGAGAAATGTTATGAAAAAGAAAAAATTGTTTTTATGTACGATTTTCCTTGTGGCTTTGATGTTGCTGGGAAGTCTGACTTTCACAGCAGGGGCCGCGGAAGTATCCGCCGCAAATAATACTGTGGGAACGGTACAGCTGCGTGCGGTCAGTCGTATTTCCTCCCAAAAAGTACGTCTGACCTGGAATAAGGTTCCTCAGGCAAATGGGTACAGAGTATACAGGAAAACAGGAAATTCCAGCTGGAAAGCGTTAAAAAACGGAAGCGCGGCCGCATGGGCATGTACGGACACCACAGTAAAACCAGGGACTAAATACACGTACACGGTACGGGCGTACAGAAGAGTGAATGGAAAGGTTATCTGGGGCGGATATGATAAAAAGGGACTGACGGTATCGATTCCAAAAGCAGCCAATACATCTGTGGAAACGGTACGTCTGGGTACAATCAGCACTATTTCCTCTACAAAAGTACGTCTGACCTGGAATAGGGTTTCACAGGCAAGCGGGTACAGAGTATACAGAAAGAAAGGAAATTCCGGCTGGAAAGTGTTGAAAAACGGAAGCGCAGCCGCATGGGCATGTACGGACACTACAGTAAAACCAGGAACCAAATATACGTACACGGTACGGGCATACAGAAGAGTGAACGGAAAGGTTGTCTGGGGCGGATATGACAAAAATGGTTTGACGGTTACTGTTTCCGGCAAAGTTGTGGAGATGACAAATTATTTCCAGCAGGGTGTTTCCAAGTCGGAGATGCAAAGACTGATTACAGATATTGGTGGGATGAAAAAAAGTACAAATTCTAAGTACCCCAGTCTGTATTATACAGGGAATAATATGACAGTGGGCGTTAATTTGAATGCATTATATGGAACATATAAGGATGAATATGTCCGTATCCGGAACAGCGGTAACACAAATGTTCAGTTCTATGGCGTAAAGATAGGAGATACGAAACAGCAAATGGAAAGTAAATTCCGTAAATATAATATCCGAAGCTATGATGGAGGTAAAACTTATACCAACGCAAATGCTTGGCAGGTAAAGGTTGTATTTTCCGGCGGAAAACTTAAAGAATATACTTATATATGCGCGCCTACAAGCAGATAAAATATCTGATTATGTGATCCAAAACCAAGAATGAAAAATTTACATATTTAAATAAAAGTGATATAATTCTTCAGGAAAGAACTGACAGCATGAGGATCACGCTGAAAATCGCTGAAATTATGCGGTTTGGAGCGGGTTGCTCCTTGTACACTGACGTTGACAATTACGGAGAATTATTATGAATAAAAAAGTACGGGCCAGAGACAGATATTATCTCATGTGCGAACGAAAATGGATCTATTACACGCTAATGACTGTAGCCGGATTTTTCGGCGCGTATACATATCTTTTGCGTGGAAATGTGTTTTGCAACGCGCAGACAGGCAACGTGGTTCTGATGGGAATGGCGCTGGGAGCCGGAAAATGGGAAGAAGGCTTTTACTACCTGATCCCAATCACAGCTTATCTTATGGGGGCTTTTCTGTCGGAACTGGTACCGAATCCGGTCAAGCACCATCTGCCTGTACGGTGGGACACCCTGCTGATCGGAATCGAGATGCTTGCGGTTGCCTGTCTTGGCTTTGTGCCGGAATCCGCGCCTGTCCAGATTGCCCAGGTAACGATAAATTTTATTGCATCCATGCAGTACAACACTTTCCGCCAGGCGGAGGGAATCCCGGTGGCGACTACCTTTGCCACAAATCATATCCGGCAGATCGGGGTGGGGCTTGCCAAGGAGCTGCAGCATTTTCATGACAAAGAAAAACCTTTTCGGGAAAAACTGGCGCGGCATCTGGGAATGCTCGTTTATTTCCTCCTCGGGGCAGTGGCGGGAACTATATTCTGCAATCTTTTTCTGGGAAAAGCGATCTGGATCACGCTGATTCCTTTTGCTGTTATTTTTGCGGCCCTTCTGCATGCGGATCTCACTACGGAAAAAGACATGGTGGAGAAGAAGCCGTCAGGCCACTGATCATGATTTATATATTCTGAATATTTTTCGAAAAAGTCCTGCAGAAAAAAGAAACTGCAGGATTTTTTTATTGTTTTATCAGCGCTTGTGTTTTTTAATACGTACAATATGTTTTGTTCCTGAATAAGTGCAATATATGCCTTGACGAAAAGGTCCGGCATACTATATATTGTTGCCATAAGATGTGAGTTACATAAAACTGTACTTTAAAATGTCAAGGAGGAAATTTATGAGACAGGAATGGGATTCATTCAGAGGAGGCGTATGGGAAAAAGAAATCAATGTACGCGATTTCATCCAGAAGAATTACACCCCCTATGACGGGGATGATTCGTTTCTTGCCGGACCTACAGAGACTACGAAAGAGTTATGGGCGCAGGTAATGGAGCTGTCCGAGGAGGAGAGAAAGAAAGGCGGAGTCCTGGATATGGACACCCATATCATTTCCACCATTACTTCACACGGCCCCGGATATCTGGATAAAAACAAAGAAAAGATCGTGGGATTTCAGACAGACAAGCCGTTCAAGCGCGCGCTGCAGCCCAACGGCGGTATCCGCATGGCGATCAAAGCCTGCGAGGAGAACGGATACCATGTGGATCCGGAAATTGTGGAATTTTATACAAAATACCGTAAAACCCACAACGACGGCGTATTTGACGCTTACTCACCGGAGATGCGCGCCTGCCGTTCCAGCCATATCATCACCGGACTTCCGGACGCCTATGGCCGCGGACGTATCATCGGCGATTACAGACGGGTTGCCCTTTATGGCGTGGATAAGCTGATCGAAGACAAAGAAGATCAGAAAGCCGGAACACGAAGCAACATGTATGAGGACGTGATCCGTAACCGAGAGGAGCTTTCCGAACAGATCAAGGCCCTGAAAGAACTGAAGCAGCTGGGAACTATCTACGGATTTGATATCTCCAGACCGGCAGCAAACGTGCAGGAGGCGATCCAGTGGCTGTATTTCGGTTATCTTGCGGCCATCAAGGAACAGAACGGAGCGGCGATGTCCCTTGGACGTACTTCCACCTTCCTTGATATTTATGCGGAAAGAGACCTGAAGAACGGAACCTTCACAGAAGAAGAGATCCAGGAGTTTATCGACCATTTCATCATGAAACTCCGTCTTGTGAAGTTTGCAAGGACGCCGGAGTACAACGCTCTGTTTTCCGGAGACCCCACCTGGGTAACGGAATCCATCGGCGGTATGGGAATCGACGGAAGAAGTATGGTAACCAAAATGTCCTACCGTTATCTTCATACACTGAACAACCTGGGACCGGCTCCCGAACCGAACCTGACGGTGCTCTGGTCTACCAGACTTCCCCGGAACTTCAAGCGCTTCTGCGCGAAGACTTCCATTTCGTCCTCCTCTATCCAGTATGAGAACGACGACCTTATGAGAGTGACACATGGAGACGATTACGCCATCGCGTGCTGCGTATCTTCCATGAGAGTGGGAAAAGAAATGCAGTTCTTCGGCGCCCGCGCCAATCTTGCGAAGTGCCTGCTTTACGCGATCAACGGCGGCGTGGACGAGATCACCAAGAAGCAGGTGGGACCGAAGTACCGTCCCATTACTTCCGAGTATCTTGATTATGACGAGGTTATGGACCGCTACAACGACATGAGCCGCTGGCTGTCCCACGTATATGTGAACGCGCTGAACATCATTCACTATATGCATGACAAATACTGCTATGAGCGTATCCAGATGGCGCTTCACGACAAGAACGTTACCAGATGGTTCGCCACTGGTATCGCCGGACTTTCCGTGATCACAGATTCTCTTTCCGCGATCAAATACGCGAAAGTAAAAACCATCCGTGACGAAAACGGTATTGTCGTAGACTTTGAGGTGGAGGGCGATTACCCGAAATTTGGAAATAACGACGACCGTGTGGATGAGATCGCATACAAGATCGTGAAAGACTTTATGCACTATGTGGGAACCACTCAGACCTACCGCGGAGGTATCCCTACAACGTCCATCCTGACCATTACTTCAAATGTGGTGTATGGAAAGAATACGGGAGCAACTCCGGACGGACGCAAGGCGGGAGAGCCTTTTGCTCCGGGAGCCAACCCGATGCACGGCAGAGACAGCCACGGAGCGGTAGCTTCTCTGAGCTCTGTTGCGAAACTTCCGTTCAAGGAATGCCAGGACGGTATTTCCAACACCTTCTCCATCATTCCCGGAGCTCTGGGAAAAGAAGACGCCGTCATCCTGGACGACGCCATCAGTCTTGGAGATCTCAGCTTTTCCATGGAACCGGACTGCGCGTGCTGCGAGCCGAATCTGACAGTGGAAGACGATATACAGTAACAATTATACAGATAACAAAAAGAAAGACGGCGGCAGCCGCCGAAAAATCAGGAGGAATTACAATATGAATATTAGTGACGCACAGATCGATAACTTGGTAAATCTGCTGGATGGATACGCGGAAAAAGGCGGCCATCATCTGAACGTAAACGTATTTACAAGAGAAACCCTTCTGGATGCACAGGCACATCCGGAAAAATATCCGCAGCTTACAGTGCGTGTGTCCGGATATGCGGTAAACTTCAATAAGCTGACAAAAGAGCAGCAGGATGAAGTTATTTCCAGAACCTTCCACGAAGGAATGTAAAATGATGCCGGAAGAGTATAGCCCTAAAGGACATATTCATTCCACAGAGAGCTTCGGGACCGTTGACGGTCCCGGAGTTCGTTTTGTTGTATTTTTTCAGGGATGTCCCATGCGGTGCCTGTACTGCCATAATCCGGATACCTGGACGCCAGACGGGGGAACAGAGATGACAGTGGACGAGATTCTGAAAGAATACAGAAGAAACGAGGTCTTCTACAGATCAGGCGGCATCACTGCTACAGGAGGAGAGCCTCTGATGCAGATACAATTCCTGACAGCGCTTTTTACAGAAGCAAAAAAGGACGGCATACACACCTGTCTGGATACATCAGGGATCATGTACCGTCCTGAAAAACAGGAAGAGTACGACAGGCTGTTTCAGGCGCTTGATCTCGTACTGCTGGATTTCAAACACAGCACGGAAGAGGAGCATAAGAAACTTACCGCCCGGAGCCAGAAACACATTCTGGAATTTGCCCGTGCTCTGGAAAATGCGGGGATCCCTATGATTGTCCGGCACGTTGTTGTACCGGGGATCACAGATACTCCGGAACACCTTCTCCGGCTCGGCAGGCTGATCGGCGGCTTCCGTAATCTGAAAGGACTTGAAGTTCTCCCGTATCATACCATGGGTGAAGTCAAGTATAAAAAACTCGGGATGGAATATCCGCTGGCAGGTCTTGAGAACCTTCCGCCGGAGAAAGCTAAAGAGGCCAGAAATATCATTCTGGAAGGGATCCGGCAGATCAGGACAAAGATAAAGTGACATTCATTAAAATCTGTACGCAGGCTTCAGCAGCTTTCAATACACATTCCTGCTGCGGTTACTGCGGCAATCACCAGAATTAACAGTATATACATCCAAATCCACCTCCTCTGATTTTAATTCTTTATATTTCTTTTTCAGATCCTCTGGTTCGACAGTATGGAACTGTTCAGGATATTTTTTATGATATTGCTGCAGCAGAAAGAAAACTTCGTATTTCATAAAAATGTTCCTCCTTTCCCGGATCTGACTGACAGCTGTCTGTTCAGGCAGCTGTTTTTTTGTTTGTGATATGATTATATTGCACATAACGTTATAAATATATATAATATACATAATATAAATATCAGAATAACGACAGAAAAATATCTTATAAGTGTCTGGGAGGGCGATATATTGGAAACGGAGAGCAGGATTTTTCATACAGGGAAAATACAGGTGCAGGACAACCAGAGAGAATCTGTGGCAGGGATCACCACAGAGTATCCATACGTTATGCATCATTCTGATTTTGACAGAGAATCCATCCCCTGGCACTGGCATGAAGAGGTGGAATTCGGTTATGTCCTTGCGGGAGAACTGGAAGTCGTCACGGTAGACCGGAAATATCATTTTTCGGCTCATCAGGGATATTTTATGAATGGAAATATCCTTTCTTCCATGCACAAACAGGCGGGAGCGGGGAAGACAGAACTGCAGACCCATATTTTTCACCCAGTGTTTCTGGGAGGACACTTTCAGAGCGTTTTTGCGGATAAATACATAAACCCGGTGATCCATAATAAGAATGTGGATATCATAGAACTGAAACCGGAGAGCGGCTTCCAGAGACAAATCTTGCAGAAATTGAAAAAAGCGGCCGTTTTACAGGAACAGCAGGATACGGAATTTCAGACAAGGAATCTTTTTTCGGAAATCTGGCTTCTCCTCCTGGACGAGATCCGCAGTCAACCGGTGCAGCAGGTAAATCTCAGAAGCCAGGACCGGATCCAGACCATGCTGGCCTTTATCCATCAGAATTACGGGGAAAAGATCACACTTGACGATATCGCTTCCTCGGCGGCGGTGAGTTCCCGTGAATGCCTCCGCTGTTTCCGGAATACCATCCGGAAATCCCCGGCGGAATATCTTACGGAATACCGTCTGGACATGGCGAAAAAATTCCTTCGGGAAACGGAAATGAACGTAACGGAAATCGGATTTCGATGCGGATTTTCCTCAAACGCATATTTCGGGAAGATTTTCCGTGAAAAATGTGGGGAGACGCCCTCGGGATACAGAGTCCGCAGCCGAACACTCCTTGACAAAACCCATTTAAATGAGTAGAATGTCAAAAGGAATATTTATGCATTATTCTCCGGGTTTGCGGAGAGTTTGAATACAGACAACAGGAGGAAAAGAACCAATGGCTGTACCTTATAATCATAAGGCTATCGAGGCAAAATGGCGCGTGAACTGGGAGAAGAACCCGGTGAACGTCAATGATGGAAAGAAACCGAAATATTATTGTTTGGATATGTTCCCATATCCGTCAGGAAACGGACTTCACGTAGGACATTGGAGAGGATATGTGATCTCCGATGTATGGAGCCGCTATAAAATGCTGCAGGGATATTATCTGATTCATCCCATGGGATGGGACGCATTCGGTCTTCCTGCGGAGAATTACGCCATTAAGATGGGTGTTCACCCTGCTATTTCCACTGCGGAAAATGTAAAAAATATCAAGAAGCAGATCAACGATATTGCGGCGATCTATGACTGGGATATGGAAGTCAACACTACAGATCCCAATTTCTACAAATGGACTCAGTGGATCTTTGTAAAAATGTTCAAAGAGGGACTGGCTTACGAAAAAGAGTTTCCGATCAACTGGTGTCCGTCCTGCAAGACCGGACTGGCAAACGAGGAAGTGGTAAACGGATGCTGCGAACGGTGCGGCGCGCCTGTGACCAAGAAGAATCTCCGTCAGTGGATGCTGCGTATCACCAAATATGCGGACCGCCTTCTGAACGATCTGGACAAGCTTGACTGGCCCGAGAAAGTTAAAAAGATGCAGACGGACTGGATCGGCAAATCATATGGTGCGGAAGTGGAATTCCCGGTTGACGGAAGAGAAGAGAAGATCACCGTCTATACCACAAGACCGGATACCCTTCACGGAGCAACCTTTATGGTTCTTGCTCCCGAGCATGCTCTCGCGGCATCTCTGGCAACTCCGGAAACAAAGGACGCGGTTGACAAATACATCTATGACGCTTCCATGAAGTCTAATGTAGACCGTCTTCAGGACAAGGAAAAAACAGGCGTATTCACCGGATCCTATGCGATTAATCCGCTGAACGGAAAGAAGATCCCCATCTGGCTTTCAGATTATGTCCTTGCTGATTACGGTACAGGAGCCATCATGTGTGTTCCCGCCCATGACGACAGGGACTTCGAGTTCGCTGCGAAATTCAACATTCCCATCGTTCAGGTTATCGCCAAAGACGGTAAGGAAATCGAGAACATGACGGAGGCATATACAGAAGCATCCGGCACCATGATCAATTCCGGCGAATGGAACGGTATGGAGTCTTCTGTCCTGAAACAGGAAGCTCCCATGATGATCGAGAAGATGGGAATCGGACGGAAAACTGTTAATTATAAACTTCGTGACTGGGTATTCTCACGTCAACGTTACTGGGGCGAGCCCATTCCCATTGTCCACTGCCCGAAGTGCGGCGCTGTGCCGGTGCCGGAAGATCAGCTTCCTCTTACCCTTCCGGAAGTGGAGAGCTATCAGCCTACCGGAACAGGAGAATCACCGCTGGCCGCTATTGATGAATGGGTAAATACCACCTGTCCCTGCTGCGGCGCTCCGGCTAAGAGAGAGACGAACACCATGCCTCAGTGGGCGGGATCTTCATGGTATTTCCTGCGCTATGTGGATAATAAGAATGATAAGGAACTCGTTTCCAGAGAAAAGGCGGACAAATATCTGCCGGTGGATATGTATATCGGCGGCGTGGAGCATGCGGTGCTTCACCTTCTGTATTCCAGATTCTACACCAAGTTCCTCTGCGATATCGGCGCGATCGATTTTGACGAGCCCTTTATCAAGCTGTTTAATCAGGGTATGATCACCGGAAAGAACGGTATCAAGATGAGTAAATCCAAGGGAAATGTGGTATCTCCTGACGATCTTGTGCGTGACTACGGCTGCGATTCCCTGAGGATGTACGAACTTTTTGTGGGTCCGCCGGAACTGGACGCAGAGTGGGACGACAGGGGCATCGACGGCGTTTCCCGTTTCCTGAAGCGTTTCTGGAATCTTGCTCTTGACAGTATTGAGGCAGATGTGGCCGAGACCAAAGAAATGGTTAAGATCCGTCACAGAATGGTGTATGATATTACTCAGCGTCTGGAATCTTTCAGCCTGAATACAGTTATTTCCGGATTTATGGAATACACCAATAAGATGATCGATCTGGCGAAGAAGACGGGCGGAATGGATAAAGAGACAATCCGCACAGCCACTATACTTCTGGCTCCGTTTGCTCCTCATGTGGCCGAGGAAATCTGGGAGCATCTCGGAAATACAGATTCTGTATTCCATGCCCAGTGGCCCGCTCATGACGAGGAAGCCATGAAGGACGACGAGATCGAGATCCCGGTTCAGATCAACGGCAAGACACGCGCCGTGATCAGCATCCCGGCTGATATTTCCAAAGAAGACGCTATTGCGAAAGGAAAAGAAGCCATTGCGGATAAACTTACCGGAAACGTGATCAAGGAGATCTATGTTCCGAAGAAGATCATTAACATCGTAATGAAATAAAGTCAGTATCTGTCCGGTGTTCCGGCACGGATCCTGACCAGCGTATGCTGAAATATTACAGCCCGGCCGGGAAGATCAGTATGAGAAACTGATTTTTCGGGCAGGGCTGTTTTTACAACCGGAGGATTTATGGAACTGAAAGAATTTTTTGAAAAGTATCCCCGTGCTGCCCTGGGATTTTCCGGCGGGGTTGACTCTGCTTATCTGCTTTATGCGGGAAAAAATTACGGCGCGGATATCCGGCCATATTTTATCAAGACGGCCTTTCAGCCGGAGTTTGAACTTCAGGACGCGATAAGGCTTGCAAAAGAACTGGATGTGGAGCTTACAGTCATCCGTCACGATATCCTGGCGGAAGACCGTGTGGCGGAAAATCCTGCAGACAGATGTTACTACTGCAAATCAGCCCTTTTTCATGCGCTGAAAAAACAGGCCGTGGAAGACGGATATAACGTGCTGCTGGATGGAACCAACGCTTCGGACGAGGCCTTGGACCGTCCGGGGATGAAAGCCATACGGGAACTGGAAGTGCTTTCCCCGCTGCGGGAATGCGGACTCACGAAAGGCGAGATCCGCCGTCTTTCCAGAGAGGCCGGACTGTTTACCTGGGAGAAGCCTTCCTACGCCTGCCTCGCTACCAGAGTATCGGCAGGGAATCCCCTGACGGAGGAAATCCTCACAAAAATAGAGAAGGGAGAAGACGCTCTCACAGCCATGGGATTCTCTGACTTCAGAATCAGGGTATTCCATGACGCAGCCAGGCTTCAGCTTCCGGAAAGCCAGCTTAAACTCGCGGTGCAGAAGCGGGAGGAACTTCTGAAGATTTTGAAACCGTATTTTCCGACAGTTCTTCTGGACCTGGAAACCCGCTGATAGTCGCTGCGTATGTGTGTTCTGTGAGCTCGGACAGAAGCTTGATTTTTTTATTGATCATGGGACGCATGCAGTTGGGAACATGTTCCTGATGAGCCCGGTGGATCGCCACACATTCTTTGCAGTTGCCGTGATAACGGCAGGCTTTCCGGCAGGGACAGTGGTCTTTCTGCGCGTATTCTGTGCGGAAGGCTGAGGCGAATTCCTCCTGGATCATGAGCCCTTCTTTCCGGTTTCCTTTGTGAAATTCCGCCATTGCTCTTTTTTCTGTCTCGTTATTGTCGATGTTCATATGGGAACCCTCCTTATGCGTGTTGGATAAAGGTTGTTTTTTGTTCCTTGCAGATATCATATTATCATGATTTTATATGGAAAAATACCGGATAAGATGGTAGAATATATATGAAAATCACCATATTAACAAAAACAGGCGGATTGCCCACTCATGAAATGACAGGGGTCGATGCCGGAGATGTAAGCGGTGCGGAATACTGTATGAAAAGGAATGCCAGATGAAAGACATGATAAAAAACAGAACCGGAAATCAAAACAGAGAGTATGACCGGGAAAGAAAGGATCGTCCGGTATATTCCCATAATCCCTATCACAGTACGAAATTTCCCCTTCTTGTCCTGGATGTGGAACGGGAGCGGTGCGCTCCTTATAACGAAGGATTCCGGGTCCTTCACTGGCACAGCGAGATACAGTTTGTCTATATTCTCAGCGGGATCGTGCATTTTCGTATATGGGACAGAGAATACGACCTGCCTGCAGGGAACTGTATGTTTATCAACGCGAATGCGACGCATTACATAACAGAGAAGGAAGACTGCCGTTATCACAGCTTTCTGATCCCGCCTGAAATGCTGAGTTTTTTTGCGGGAAGTGTGATGCAGGAGAAGCATGTGGAGAGTATCCTGTTTAACCCTGCGATATTGTTCAGGATTTTTTCTCCGGAGAGAAATGAAGACCAGAAAGCGCTGGAGCATCTCAGGCGCCTTGACGCTCTTTATTTTGGCGATGACGGGGACGGCTTCCGGGAGTATGAGATTTCTCTCTGTATTGCGGGTCTCTGGCTGGAAACTGCGAAGCTTCTGATGAAGGAGACGGTTCTTCCCGCTGTTCCGCGAAAAGATTACCGCAGGATCCGGAGTCTTTTAACCTTTATCCATGAAAATTACAGGGAAAAAATCTCTCTGGAGGATATTGCCGGGGCGGCGAATGTGAGTAAAACAGAGTGTCTGCGCTGTTTTCGGAAATATACGGGAAGCACGCCCTATCAGTATCTTCTACAGTACCGGCTGAACGCCGCCGCGGCTCTTCTGAAGAGCACGGAAGATCCTGTTACGGAGATCGCTTTAAAGATGCAGTTTCCTTCAGCCAGCGCTTTTATCGGCGCTTTCCGTAAAGTATACGGAGTTACGCCGTCTGTTTACCGGCGCTGATGCAAAAAAGTGATTTATCAAACCAGGAGGAATTTATTATGAATGCAAATGTAACAAGAGAAGAGGCTTTGAAACTGGTAAAAAAATATAACCAGGAACCTTTCCATATCCAGCACGCTCTGACTGTGGAAGGGGTTATGAGATGGTTCGCCCGGGATAATCAGGAAGATGAGGATTTCTGGGGACTTGCAGGCCTTCTTCATGATGTGGATTTTGAGAAATGGCCGGAAGAGCACTGTAAGAAAGCGCCGGAGCTGCTGGCGGAGATCGGCGCGTCCGACGAACTGGTCCATGCTGTGTGCAGCCATGGATACGGGGTATGTTCGGATGTGGAACCTGCGAATCAGATGGAGAAGATCCTGTTTGCAGCAGACGAACTTACCGGTCTGATCTGGGCAGCCGCGCTTATGCGTCCGTCCAGAAGCGTCATGGACATGGAAGTGAAGAGCATCAAAAAGAAATTTAAAGACAAACGCTTTGCCGCTGGATGTTCCAGAGAGATCATCCAGAGAGGAGCGGATATGCTCGGATGGGATCTGAATGAACTCTTTGAGAAAACTCTGGAGGCAATGCGTTCCTGTGAGGCCGAAGTACAGAAGGCTATGGAGTAACCTTTTGAATTATCGCAGGGAAAACAAAAAAATACCCACAGCCCGAAAAGGGCTGCGGGGTGAATTACTGCGCTTCTTTGATCCCGGAGATATCCGGCGCGGCCATCAGAGAGTAGTTGGTGTAATATACAACGAATCCCGGTTTGGCTCCGCCGGGTTTTTTTACATGTTTTTTCTGAATATAGTCGATTTCTACTTTGGGTGCGGTACGTCCTTTGGAATAATAAGCCGCGAGCCGCCCCGCCTCCTCAAAAGTACGGTCCGGAAGCTCGCCGTCCGGAGTTTTCACAATGACGTGGGATCCGGCCATTTTTTTTGCGTGGAACCACCAGTCGTTTCCGGTCGCCGTCTTAAATGTCAGCTCATCGTTCTGATAATTGTTTTTTCCTACAAAAATATCAAAACCGTCGCTGGAAATATAGTGCAGCGGTTTGGATTTTGCCTGCATTTTCTGTCCTTTTTTTGAGAAGGAATGCTTTTTGATGAAACCGTATTCTGTCAGCTCTTCTTTGATCTGGCTGAGATCGCTTTCGGCCCTGGCGATATCCAGGGCGTTGGAGATGGATTCCAGATGCTCGATTTCGGATTCCGTATCTGCCAGCTGTTCTGTAAGCGCCTCTTCTGTGCGCTTCAGTTTTCCGTAACGGTCAAAATATTTTTTTGCGTTTTCGGAAGGGGTGAGGGTGGGATCCAGGGGAACGGTGATCTCCTCGTCTGTATAGTAATTCAGAGCCTGAAAAGATTTGGCCCCTTCTTCCAGCCCGTATCCGTAGGTGTTGATCAGCTCCCCGTATATTTTGTATTTGTCCTTTTTGGCGGTGTCATTAAGCTGCTTCTGTTGAAGAATATATTTTTTGCGATTGCGTTCCAGGGCTGTCTGTACGATCCGTCGGAGATCGGAGGATTTCTGCCGGATCCTGTTGAGAGTATCCCTGGAGGAATAGTAGCTATCCAGCATTGCGGACACAGTGGGAAATTCTACAGAATGGTATTCGCTTCCATACTGTGTAAGCGGGAGTACGGAATATTCCACAGGCTCCTGGCCGCGGTAAATGATATTCGGCGTAAAATCCCCTTCCTCTACCTGATCCATCAGGCGCCGGAAAGTATGGTAAAGATGGACGCAGGCGGTTTCATTCAGAGACTGAGCCGCGTCGTTTCCGTCGATAGAAGCGCGGTAACAGATTTCTTCTGCGATCAGCGGGCTTAACCCGGTAAGGGAAGTATAAATCGCTTTGGAAATATTGCAGGGTTTCCGGCAGACTTTCTCTGTGAATTCTTCTTCCGTCAAGGTAAGAGGATCTGCTTTTTCCTGAGTCTGCGGAAGAAAATATTCTCTTCCCGGAAGGACTTCGCGCACAGAACTCATATGTGAGGAAACATGCTTGATACTGTCCAGGATCATTCTGTTCTCATCACAGAAAATGATGTTGCTGTGTTTCCCCATCAGTTCCAGAATCAGGATTTTTTTACAGGGGTCGCCCATCTCGTTTAAATGTTCAAGTTCGAACTCGATGACCCGTTCCAGACCCGGCTGGCGGATCCCGCTGATCCTGGCGCTTCCGATGTGCTTGCGCAGCAGCATGCAGAAATTCGGAGCGGTGAGGGGACTGGTTTTATTTTTTTCTATAAAATATATCAGCGGAAGGGATGCGCTGGCAGAAAGCAGCAGGCGCTGCTGGCCGTTCGCCCCTTTTGCCGTGATAACAAGCGCGTCCGGTTCCGGCTGAGCAATCTTATTGAACCGACCACCGTCAAGGTTCTGGTGCAGTTCCCTGACCATGGCGGCGATGGTAATTCCGTCGAATGCCATTGTTTTAACTCCTGGTAATTATTTTGCTCTGAACAGTATACCATGAATTTGGAAGAAGTGCAAAAATCTTTCGGCCGCAACCTCATATTCCTGTCATGTCTCATATTCCTGTCATTGTACAGCGGCGGGATACCTGATATAATGAATAAAACGAAAAAAGAGGACGGAGAAATGATACATGAAACAATAGCGATCCGAACAAAATCGGATACCTGTGATAAAGCGTATATGACGACATATTTCTGGGAAGAGTCAGAGGAACTCTGGCCGGGGAGAAAACGCCCCGTCATACTTATCTGTCCGGGCGGCGCCTACCGTATGACTTCTGACAGAGAAGCGGAGGCTGTGGCTGTCAGATTTATGGCGATGGGTTATCATACAGCGGTGCTCAGGTACAGTGTAGCGCCTGTCAGATATCCGGCGCAGCTGGTCCAGCTTGCCGCCGCGGTGAGTATTCTGAAAAAGAACAGTGAAAAGTGGCTGATCAGCGACGATCAGGTATACGTTATGGGATTTTCCGCCGGCGGCCATCTGGCGGCTTCGCTTGGCGTATTCTGGAACAGCGGCCGCCTTGCGGGCATAACGGACCTTAAACCTGAAGAGATGCGTCCGGCGGGAATGATTCTTTCCTATCCGGTGATCACTTCCGGCGGGTTCGGACACCAGGAGAGTTTCCGGAACCTTCTCGGAGACAGGTATGAGGAGCTAAAGGAAGAGGTTTCACTGGAGAAACAGGTTTCCGCGGATACGCCGGAGACATTTTTGTGGCATACGGCTGAAGATACCACGGTTCCCGCGGAAAATTCCATCCTTTTCGTATCCGCTCTGCGAAAATACAAGATTCCAGCAGAATTTCATCTGTTTCAGAGGGGAAAACACGGGATTGGGCTGGGCAACAATCTGACCGCCGGAAAAGACGGGGAAACAATTGTTCCGGGAACTGATATATGGAGCAGTCTGGCCGGCGAATGGCTGCGCAGAAAAACAGAAAAAACTGTTTGACTACAATATTCTGATGCACTATAATTAATCTGTATGTAAAAAAACAAGTAATCTGTAAGGTGAGATATACTTATGATAAAAAGCATGACAGGTTTCGGGCGTTCCGAAACAGTTACCCAGGAAAGAAAGATCACCGTTGAACTGAAATCGGTGAACCACAGATATCTTGATCTGAATATCAAGATGCCGCGGAAGCTGAATGTCTTTGAAGGTCAGATCAGGAACCTGATGAAACATTATATGCAGCGGGGCAAGGTGGATGTTTATATTACCTATGAAGATTACACCTCCGGCAGTATTTCTGTAAAATATAACAGAGAACTCGCCGGTGAATATCTGAAATATCTCAGAGAGATGGAAGAGGAGTTTTCTCTCGAAAATGATGTGAAGGTTTCCGCTCTTTCCAGATATCCGGAAGTCCTTACCATGGAAGAACAGTCCATAGACGAGGAAGAAACCTGGAATTGTCTGGAAGGTACTCTGAGAGAAGCCTGTATTCAATTTGTGGAGACCAGAGAGAGGGAAGGTCAGAATCTGAAGAATGATCTCCTAAAGAAACTTGACGGTCTCGCGAATATGGTGGAGAGAGTTCAAAAGCGTTCTCCTGAGGTTGTTGCAGCTTACAGAGAAAAGCTGGAAACAAAAGTCCATGAACTACTGGAGGATAATCAGATCGATGAAAGCCGTATTGCCGCGGAGGTAATACTTTTCTCGGATAAGATCTGTAATGACGAGGAGACGGTACGCCTCCTGAGCCATATCCGCGGAATGCAGAAGATTCTTTCCGAAAAGGAAGGCGTTGGCAGGAAGCTTGATTTTATGGCACAGGAAATGAACCGGGAGGCCAATACCATTCTCTCTAAATCCAGCGATCTTGAGATATCAGATATTGCCATTAATCTTAAGACAGAGATCGAGAAGATCCGTGAGCAGATACAGAATATTGAATAATGGAGGCAGACTGGTGGCAAAGCTGATTAATATCGGATTTGGTAATACCGTGAATTCGCAGAAGATTGTCGCAGTGGTAAGTCCGGATGCTGCTCCTGTCAAGAGAATGGTGCAGAGCATCAGGGGAACACGTTCTCTGATCGATGCGACTCAGGGCAGGAAGACGAAGGCGGTGATCGTCACTTCCGACGATTATCTGATCCTTTCCGCGCTTCAGCCGGAAACTATTGCCAGAAGATTTGCGGAAGCATATGATTATGAAGACAGAGGAGAGGAGCATGAGTAAAGGAGTTCTTGCAGTTGTATCCGGTTTTTCAGGGGCCGGAAAGGGCACAGTTATGAAACGTCTTATGGAAAAGTATCATAATTATGCTCTTTCTGTTTCTGTTACCACGAGATCCCCCCGTGAGGGAGAAAAACATGGCAGGGAGTATTTTTTCCATACCAATAGTGAAGTGGAGGAAATGATCCGCAACGACCAGCTTCTGGAATATGCCAGGTATGTGGATCATTATTACGGGACTCCCAGGAGTTATGTGGAAGACAGACTGAATGAAGGTAAGGATGTGATCCTTGAGATTGAGATCCAGGGAGCCATGCAGATCAAAAAAAAGGTTCCCGAAGCCGTGCTGATCTTTATTACTCCGCCGTCCATGGAGGAACTTAAGAACCGCCTTGTCGGCCGGGGAAGCGAGAAGCCGGAAGTTATAGAATCCAGACTGAAACGCGCTTCAGAGGAAGCGGAAGGAATTGACAAATATGACTATCTTCTGGTCAACGACCAGGTGGAGGATTGTGTGGATGCTCTTCATGAGATAATCTTAAGCGAGCATCTTCGCACACAGAGGAACTGTGAACTTATAAACAGGATCTGGCAGGAATCCAGAATTTTTATGAAGGGAGAATGATACGATGATACATCCGTCATATTCAGAACTGATCCAGGCGATCAACAATAACGCAGAGGACGATGACAATACCATGATGCTGAACAGCCGTTATTCCCTTGTTCTTGCAACAAGCAAACGCGCCCGTCAGCTTATTGCCGGTGCAGAGCCTCTGGTAAAAGGAGCGGCAGGAAAAAAACCGCTTTCTATCGCAATTGACGAATTTTATCAGGGAAAAGTCAAAATTGTCGCTGATACTTCTGCTGAGGAAGAAGCGGCGGTATCTGCTGACGGAGCGGACGCTGCGGTACAGGATCCGGTATCCGGAGAAAACCAGACAGAAGAGTCCGTATCAGAGACAACAGAAGAATAAAGAAAACATGCAGGGTGTTGTATATACTGACCTTTCCCTGGCGGGAAAGAGGTGTTATACAGCACCTTATATGCATCAGGAGATTTATATGAAAATATTATTTATATCCCTTGGCTGTGATAAAAATTTAGCCGATTCGGAGGAGATGCTCGGTCTTCTTACTGCAAACGGACATGAGATCGTGAATACGGAAGAAGAAGCGCAGGCCATTGTGATCAATACCTGCTGTTTTATTCACGATGCGAAAGAAGAGAGCGTGGAAACGATCCTTGAGATGGCGGAATATAAAAAAGCCGGGACGTGCAGGGCGCTGATTGTTACCGGGTGCATGGCACAGCGGTATCAGGAGGAGATCATACAGGAAATCCCCGAAGTGGACGCCGTACTTGGAACAGCTTCCTACGGTGATATCGTCATAGCTCTCAATGAAGCCGCGGCGGGAAATCATTTTCAGGAATACAGCGATATCAACGGACTTCCGGAGATCGGCTCCGACAGAGTCATCACCACGGGCGGACACTACGCCTATCTGAAGATCGCAGAGGGCTGCGACAAGCACTGCACTTACTGCATCATCCCGTCGCTACGCGGGAACTTCCGCAGCGTTCCGGAGGAAAGACTTCTCAGACAGGCAGAATATCTGGCTTCCCAGGGCGTGAAGGAACTAATCATAGTAGCGCAGGAAACAACGGTATACGGCACAGATCTGTACGGGAAGAAAACACTTCATCTTCTTCTGAAAAAACTCTGCGGTATAAAGGGGATACGCTGGATCCGTGTCCTGTACTGTTATCCGGAAGAAATATATGATGAACTGATCCAGGTGATGAAAGAAGAAAAGAAAATCTGCCACTATCTGGATCTGCCCATACAGCATGCAAGCGACCGGATCTTAAGAAGGATGGGGCGCCGCACCACGAAAGCCCAGCTTACAGGAATTGTGGAGAAACTTCGGAACGAAATTCCGGACATCGTTCTTAGGACGACGCTGATCACCGGATTTCCCGGTGAAACGGAGGAAGATCACCGGGAACTTATGGAATTCGTGGACGAGATGGAATTTGACCGCCTCGGCGTGTTCACCTATTCCGCAGAAGAAGGAACGCCTGCGGCCTCTATGCCGGATCAGGTGCCGGAGGAACTGAAGGAAGCCCGCAGGGACGAGCTGATGAAACTTCAGCAGGAGATCTCTCTTGACAGAGGAAACCGGAAGATCGGTCAGGAGCTTATGGTGATGATCGAAGGAAAAGTTTCCGGCGAAAGCGCTTATATTGGAAGAACATACGGGGACGCGCCCAACGTGGACGGTTATCTGTTCGTACAGACAGGAGAACTCCTGATGACGGGAGATTTTGCGAAAGTGCGTGTGACAGGCGCCCTTGAATACGATTTGATAGGAGAATTGGCTGATGAATACACCGAATAAACTTACCGTAGGAAGAATGATCATGGTACCTTTTCTTGTTCTTTTCCTTCTGACAGGATGGGGCGGAGAGGCGAACCGTTATATTTCCCTTGCAATCTTTGTCATTGCCAGCGTTACAGACTGGTTTGACGGGTATCTGGCGAGAAAACATCATCTTGTAACAAATTTCGGCAAATTTATGGATCCGCTTGCAGACAAACTTCTTGTATGTTCCGCAATGATCTGCCTTATTGAGCTGGAACGTCTTCCGGCGTGGATCGTGATCATCATCATCGCCCGGGAATTCATTATCAGCGGTTTCCGACTGATCGCAGCGGAAAACGGGATCGTCATTGCCGCGAACTACTGGGGAAAATTCAAGACGGTATCCCAGATGATCATGATCATCCTTCTCCTTCTGCATTTCGGAGGAGTTTTCGCGGTGCTGGAACAGATTTTTATCTGGCTGTCTCTGGCGCTCACGGTAATTTCACTTATGACATATATCTGGCAGAACAGATCTGTCCTGTCCATGCAGGAATAGTAGCGTCAGTGTACAAGGGGCAACACGCTCCAAGCCGCGTGATTTCAGCGATTTTCAGCGTTATCCTCAGTCAGCGTACGTCCTGTACGCTTCCATCGTCTGCCTTGTAAATCGCTGAAATTCCTGCGGTTGGAGTCTCTGAGTCGAAAAGGAGTTGATTTCTGCCTCTTTAAGGCACTTGATTGACGCGTACAGGACGTACGCGGAATGAAAGTAACGCAAAAGAGACAGAAATCAGCCCTTTGTCGACCGTATTGTCCCCTTGTACACTGACGCTAAGCACGCTGTCCGTAAGGCCGGACCGGATCCGGCAAAGATGACAAAGGGAGGATAAACAGATGACCAGAGGATCAGACGCTCTGACGCCGGAAGAGGCTGTAGTCACGCTTCTCCGGGAGACAAACATGACGCTCTCCACAGCGGAATCCTGTACGGGAGGCGCTATTGCGGCCCGGATCGTAAACGTTCCGGGGGCTTCGGAAGTCTTTATGGAGGGAATGGTTACTTACAGTAACGGCGCAAAAAAAAGAACCCTTGGCGTCACGGAGGATACGCTGAGAGATTTCGGAGCTGTTTCTGAGCAGTGCGCGAAAGAGATGGCGGAAGGCGGCTGTCTTCATGCCGGTACGGACGCCTGTGTTTCTGTGACAGGAATCGCGGGACCGGGAGGCGGTACTCCGGAAAAGCCTGTGGGCACGGTATTCATGGGATGTTCCGTCAGAGGAAGGACCAGCGTGCGGGAATGTCATTTTACAGGAAACAGAGCCGAGATCCGGGAACAGACCGTAGCGCACGGCCTTGCGTTCCTGAGAGAGTGTATCCTCAGTTATACGGAATAAGATAATGATAACCGGTATCATACCCGGTCTGGCAGGAAAACGCTTTGTCCAGACCGGGATTTTTATTTCACAGAGAACTGGTTTCCTGTGAAATAAAAATGATGAGATTTTTTACCGTATCAGCCGCATAAGACTGACGATCCGGTCTATTTTTGCTGTCTCTTCAGGAGATTTTCCTGCTTTCAGCACCTCAAGAACTGCGGAAATCTCATCAGGAGAGAAATTGAGACCGCTGTTTTTTCCCTGCGCCGCGGCGCTCATAAGAAAAGGCAGCATATCGGAAGGACTTTTTCCGTTTCCCTGCTCTGCAAGATTCTGAAGCATTTCCAGTTTGGAGCGGTCCATGTCTTTGAGTTTGGGGTCGTTCTGCCAGTTTTTATCCATGATTCTGCCTCCTTTTATTCGTTCATGATCTGAATGATCTGTATCATGGCCAGCATACTGGTAAGCTGATCCAGCTGCTGCCGGTTCTTTCCCGCACTGTATTTTCGGATATCCTGTATCATATCCATTACGTCAGTATTCTCCGCCGCGCAGACCTTAACATCTTCTGCGTGTCTGAAAATAGAAATTGTGTTGGAAAGCTCATGCATTTTGGCGTAAACGGAAAGAATCTGGCGGCCTGCTGGAGGAAGATAAGGAACGGCGGCTTTCAGCATCTGCGTACGGTCGTCTGTTACCATCTGGTCAAGAGCTGTCTGGGCGATCGCTTCCTGTTCCATAGAGCGAAAACTCCTTTTTTATGAATTTATGTTCCCTGGATTCTTTATATGACTGGAAAGGCAGAAATCACACAAACGTCATAAGATATTATGGCAGAAATTTTTCTGTTCGCTGACTCTGAGGACAGCGCTGACAGATAAATACCGCTTTGAAAAGGAGAATGAGAGTATGGAACCGGAACGTGAAAAACTGATACTGGATGGCAACGCCTTTTATGAGATAGATCTTGACTGCCAGAAAGAAAAAGAACAAAAAAGACAAAAGCGAAGCGTATATGACAACCGGAAAAACCGGGAACAGAAATATCAGAAATGATAAAAAAGGGACTGTCGGTGAGACAGTCCCCTCAGACTGTAGACAAAGTCGGTGCTGGAGATGATCTCCAGCACCACTTTTCTATT
>LBJMC04200__coassemble_131_pt1 | contig 205025 bp, 191 predicted proteins | sample LBJMC04200__metabat2_low_PE_022 | metagenome-assembled genome bin LBJMC04200 | reverse complement strand
GCAGGTTTTATGCGGCCTGCAAGTATTTTTTAATTATTCAACTGTCAAACTCCCGCTCCATGCTAAGGAAGGCAAGTGTTATCAGCCCCGATAACAAATTGATAGCATTAGCCTATATAGGCAGGATAATATGGATACATCAAATAATCAAAAGCGCCACGAATACGACAGAGAATAATTCTTAAGCAAAATTGATTAGGCTTTGTCGAGTGGGAATAAAACGAATTTATATAAAACGCTTCCGGCTGTGAACAGCAGTTCATGGCCGGGGGCGTTTTTATTTTGACAGAGATAAGCGAAGCAACTATCGAAAGAATCTTTGTGGCAAACTAACTAAAATCGTGATAAAATAGGTGAAAAGATTTTTGGACATATTGGAGGCGGATAATAAGGAATGGCTGATGGAAAAAAGACAGTCAGTGAAAAAATTTTTGAATTGCTGAAACAGAAAGATATGAGTCAGAAAGAGTTTTCAGAACGGACAGGAATTTCTCAGAGTACAATCAGTGACTGGAAGAGAAAAAAAACAAATCCAGCAGCAGATAAGATTTTGAAAATCTGCGAGGTTCTGCAGGTGTCGCCATCTGAACTGTTGGAAGAAGATGAAATAGAAGCCAATAAAAAGCGCTCAGGTGATTATGTTTTATTCAGTAAGGATGAAAGATTTCTTGTGGAAAGCTATCGGAACTTAGAGCCAAACCAGAAAGAACGTCTAATGGGTTATATGCGGGCTTTGCGGGATATGATAAGTAATCAGGAAAAGTAATAACTACTTTTATAATAGTTATTGACGACTGGAGGATTTTGTGCTAATATTCGTATATACGGAACGTAATAACGAAATAAAAACAGGAGGAGAGCAGAATGGCAGAGGATACAGTTTCAGGAGCAGAAAAAGCGTCAGCTTCAGAGCACAGCAGAAGAGATGAGACTCAGTATTCTTGGAAAAGACAGTAAAGGGCGAGAAGATAAACCGCTGGAAGTAGTGGAAGCATATATCCGTGAGAACACTACTGTTCTTGCGGATCCGTTTAGTATACAAAAGAAGATCGGTGAATTTAAAGAACGCAGAGATGACCTGCTTCGGGAACTGAACACCAGGATAAAAGTTTCAAATGCAACAACAATAATACATATATGAGTTTTGTATGTCTGCAGTATGAAAATCTGGAACCCGGTTCCCCTGTAACAGGGATATGTTACTCTATATTTTGATGACTGCAAGTCATTTATGCACACGCCTTTTTCTACAAAAGATTAATAGATTGTATGGAAAGAATTATGATGTTGACACCATATATGACACCACATATAATATAGATAGGAGGTATCGCGAATGTCAAAATGGGATAAACTTTTGGTAAGAATATACTCTTTATCAAAAGATCTCCGATTTGATGAACTGAGAAAAGTGCTTGAAAGTTATGGATATCAGATGAGTAATCCCAGAGGAGGAAGCAGTCACTACGTATTCCGGAAAGCAGGCTGTTGTCCGATCACGATACCGAAACATGAGCCAATCAAAAAAGTATATGTGGAAATGGTAAGACAGGTTGTGGAAAGAGGATCGAAAAATGATGAAAACTCTGAATGAATATTTAAAACTTCCTTATCGGATGGAACTGGTGAAAGATCAGGAAGAGGGCGGATATGTTGTTTCGTTTCCAGATCTTCCGGGATGTATTACCTGTGGTGAAACTATAGAGACGGCAGTTGCCAATGCTGAAGACGCCAGACGGGTATGGTTGACAGCGGCTATTGAAGATGGACTGCCAATACCAGAGCCGGATGAACTGGATGATTATTCCGGACAGTTTAAATTAAGAATACCCAAAAGCCTTCATCGTTCTCTGGCAGAACACTCTAAACGAGAAGGAATCAGCATGAATCAGTATTGCTTGTATTTACTGTCAAAAAATGATGCTGTTTATAATAAATAATTTTTCTGTCAGAAAAGTCAGAATCAGTGTATTCTACTGTATGTGAAGAATGACCGGATGCAGAAGAGATGTCTTACGGGAACGTTTTCCTGAAGGCGTCTCTTTTTGCGCGATACGCCCGATAAGTAGCCGTCATGCTTGCATGAGCGGATATTTGCCGGGTAACGGACAGCAAGCGCTATTAGTCATGAGCTTCCGATACCTTGTACGCTGACGCTGATTTCGCAGAAATAAATATTGACAAATATATCGAACTGCGATATATTTATTATATCGAGATACGATATATCGAATCGGGATATAAGAGGTGTATATGGACAGTAAAATCAAACGTATTTATGTTCCTATGACGGAAACCGGTTTTTATATCCTGTTCTGCCTTCAGAAGCCCCAGCACGGTTATGGGATAGGCCAGATGGTGAAGGAGATGACGGACGGAGAAGTCAGCATCAGTCCCGGAACCATGTACGGTACGCTGGCGAAGATGGAGAAGGACGGACTGATTGTTTTCTGTCACGAGGAGAATAAAAGGAAACTTTACAGGATAACAGAACTGGGAAGAGAAGTTCTGGACACAGAAATCCGTCGGATCGCGAGATTGTACAGGAACAGCAGGGAGGGATCTGTATGAAGGATACGAAGACAATGCTCCGCTTTTACACAATTGCAGATTTCAGAGAAGAAGAAATCTGGCTCCGGGAGGAGCACCGGAACGGCTGGAAACTCACAAAAATGAGACCGCCCTGTTTTTTCAGATTCGAAAGATGTGAACCGGAGGATGTGATATACAGGCTGGATTTTAAGAATTTCTCCGGAAACAGCGATTATTTCCAGATGTTTGCCGATTATGGCTGGGAATATGTGTCTTCCTGTCTGGGCTGGCTGTATTTTCGCAAACCGTCGGCAGATGTGACAGAAGAAAATGAGGGAGAAATTTTTTCAGATACAGCCACCAAACTTGATATGATCGGGCACATTATGAAAACGCGGATGCTGCCATGCCTTGTTATTCTTCTTTGCTGTGTTCTGCCGTATCTGCGCTATGCGGTGGAGGAAGGAGATGCGATCGGGTATGTTGTGTTTTTCAGTGTCCTGTCGGTCGCTTATCTGTATCTGGTACTGTATTGCGGGATTAAGCTTTTCAGACTGAAGAGAGAACTTGAAACGGGGAAATACTGAACTGATTACTGGATCAGGTATTTTTGATATTGTATAAAGGAGCGGGGTATAAGATGGAACGTTCACCATTATCCAATTACGAGATCACCAGAAACGCCACGGAGGCAAAATTTCCGGAATATGATCAGGAGCAGATCATTTCCCGGTTTCATCTGAAAAACGACGGCGAATATATCTATGTTGACTTCGTGGGACGGGAGTACCGGATCAGCCGGCAGACGGGGAAGGTGGAGTATTTTTCCGACCTGGAAGGCGGATACTGCCATGCGGATTTCAATGTTGTTCTTACAATTTTTGACGTATTGTGCGGATCGAAGCCGGACGCCTTTTTGTCAGGGAATTTTGTGTCTCTGAACGCGGTGAAAGGCCTGACGGTGGCGGCGGCTCCGGGGTCGGAGCTCTTCGGCAAAAACGCGGCCGTATTTGCGGGCAGGTGTGAAGATCTGAAAAAGGCCTGTGAAAAACTGGGCGGCGTTCCGGAGAAAGTGGGAGACGTCGCTTATAAGCTTCCGCTGTTTGATTTCATGGAGGTGATTTTTCAGTTCTGGGACGCGGACGAGGAGTTCGAAGCGTCCGTGAGGATCCTGTGGGATGAAAACATCCTCAGTTATATGCGTTTTGAGACGACTTTTTACGCGGCGCTTCATCTTCTGGAAAGGCTGAAAGAACTTGCGGAAGTGTAATTCCTTAGCGTTAATGTACAAGGGGCAACACGCTCCAAGCCGCGTGATTTCAGCGATTTTCAGCGTTATCCTCAGTCAGCGTACGTCCTGTACGCTTCCATCGTCTGCCTTGTAAATCGCTGAAATTCCTGCGGTTGGAGTCTCTGAGTCGAAAAGGAGTTGATTTCTGCCTCTTTAAGGCACTTGATTGACGCGTACAGGACGTACGCGGAATGAAAGTAACGCAAAAGAGGCAGAAATCAGCCCTTTATCGACCGTATTGTTCCCTTGTACATTAACGCTAGTCTGAGACATGGAAAATGCAGATATCAGATTCCGGCCCGGGCTACGGGAGCCGGTATGCATGAGGGAATATAGGGAGGCCGTATAAATGGATGAGAAACGTCTGGAAAATTTCGAAAAAATGTTGTGCGCCGTGCAGAAGGAATATGAAGACGCAGTGGAGAAGATGGAGGAGCTGAAGGCGAAAGGCAGAGTAAAATCCGCCACATATCATCAGCTTATGGGAAGAAAAATGATGTATCAGAATATGCTTTCCATGTACGAGCTTTATGATCTCATTTCTTCCAGATGATCAAAATTATAAAATGCAGACAGCGGCAGACAGGTGAGAAGCTTTCATCTGTCTGCCGCTGATTTGTATAACCCGTTCGGGAAGCGTCCGCTGTGTCTGGCCGGGCAGATATTTGGCGGGCTGGTTTTGAATATTATTTCAGGATTTTTCTCAGGTCTTCTTCCGGCGTGCTGATGGGAGCGATGTTGTAATTTTCCACCAGATAATTCAGCACATTGGGGGAGATGAACGCCGGCAGCGACGGCCCCAGAAGGATGTTTTTGATACCCAGGTGCAGAAGCGTCAGCAGGATACAGACTGCTTTCTGTTCATACCAGGACAGTACCATGGAAAGCGGAAGGTCGTTGACTCCGCAGCCGAAAGCGTTGGCAAGAGCCACGGCCACCTGGATGGCGCTGTAGGCGTCGTTGCACTGTCCCATGTCCATGATACGGGGAAGTCCGCCGATAGTTCCCGCATCCAGATCGTTGAAGCGGTATTTTCCGCAGGCCAGGGTAAGAACAATGCTGTCGTCCGGCGTCTGTTTCACGAATTCTGTATAGTAGTTTCTTCCTGGCCTTGCGCCGTCGCAGCCGCCTACCAGGAAGAAGTGTCGGATGGCGCCGGATTTTACGGCGTCGATTACTTTATCCGCAACAGAAAGTACGGCGCCGCGGGCGAATCCGGTGGTTACCTTTGTGCCGCCGTTGATCCCGGTAAACTGTCTGTCTTCCGGATAACCGCCCAGTTCCAGAGCCTTTTCGATCACGGGCGTGAAATCTTTGTCCTCTCCGATGTGGACAAGTTCCGGATAGGCCACGGCTTCCGTGGTAAACACTCTGTCAGAGTAGCTTTTTTTCGGGGGCATCAGGCAGTTGGTGGTAAAAAGCACAGGAGCGGGAATGTCCGCGAATTCTTTCTGCTGGTTCTGCCATGCGGTTCCGAAATTGCCTTTCAGGTGAGCGTATTTCTTCAGTTCCGGATAAGCGTGCGCGGGCAGCATTTCCCCGTGAGTATAGATGTTGACGCCTTTGCCCTCGGTCTGTTCCAGAAGTTTCTTAAGATCGGAGAGGTCGTGACCGGAAATCACGATAAAGGGACCTTTTTCCACAGCAAGGCTGACTTCTGTTGGAACAGGATCTCCGAAGGTTTCGGTGTTGGCTTTGTCCAGAAGCGCCATACATTTCAGATTGACTTCACCCACTTCCAGAACAACGGGAAGGAGTTCATTCATTCCCCAGTCGTCCATTCCTACAGCGAAAAGGGCTTTGTAGAAGAAGCGGTTCACTTCTTCGTCTGTGTACCCCAGAAGAGCCGCATGGTAAGCGTAGGCCGCCATGCCGCGGATGCCGAACAGGATCAGGGATTTCAGGGAGCGGATATCCTCGTTGGCGTTCCAGAGTTTTTCCATGTCATAGTTGTCGTTCCGTCCGCAGGCGGATCCACATACAGAGCAGTCCGGCGCCAGGCGCTGTTTTTCTTCTTCTACCCGGCGGGTCAGTTCTTCGATCGCGTTGTTGTCGAAGTTAACATTGGTGAGCGTGGCAAAAAGCGCCTCCATTACCAGACGGTGTGTATCTTCTGTTACAGAAGATACGTTACCTTCTGTGGCTCTTGCCAGTCCGATAAGCGCCCCGGTAAGCTGATCCTGAAGTCCTGCGGTATCCGCTTTCTTTCCGCATATGCCTGCTTTGCCTGTGCAGCCTTTGCCGCATGCTGTCTGTTCACATTGAAAACAAAACATTTTGTGGTCCATGATTGATGGTTCCTCCTTATGATTTTTTGATGTTATTTCTGATTGCTGTCTAAGTGCTTTTGGTTATTATGCAAGTGATTTTAGAGAATATTTAAGTGGTTTTGCCTGTTTCTTTATATTTTGGACTGATTCCCGGGTATTATCCGTGAGCAGGACTTCCTTTTATCTATCTTTTCTTTTGGTGTCACTTTTGTACAGTATTTTTTTGTGACGTATATTTTTGTACGGTACACAGGAAGTGTTGAATACGGTAAAAACCGCGAAAATATCGGAAACTACGGTATAAAAGAACTCTCCCGTACGGAAAATACCGGGAAACTGCTGGAAACTACGGTATAAAGGCGCTGTCCCATATCAGTAAAAATCAGGAAACCCCAAAATTACTGTAGAGGAGAAGCATATACTACAGAAGAAATTGACATATTATCTCAAATTACCGTATTGCAGAGAATTTCCGTATTTTTTCCGGCATCATCTTAGAACTCTCCCCTCTGTTATTCCAGTATTCTTCCATCCGTAGAGACGGTTACCACCTGCCAGGGGATGAACTTGCCGCTTGCCTGGAGGGCCTGCTTCACTGCGTTTTCGATCCCGCCGCAGCAGGGAACTTCCATGCGTGCTACGGTGACGCTTTTGATATTATTTCCTGCGATGAGCTGTGTCAGTTTTTCCGTATAATCTCCTTCGTCCAGCTTGGGGCAGCCGATGAGCGTAATGTGGTTGCGGATAAATTCGTTATGAAAATTTCCGTAGGCATAGGCAGTGCAGTCAGCGGCCACCAGAAGATTGGCGTTGTCGAAGTACGGGGCGTGCACAGGCACAAGTTTGATCTGCACCGGCCACTGCCGCAGCTGACTGTCTGCAGAGAATCCGGCGCTGGAAGTGGAAGATGAATTTGCGTTAAGCCCGTTTGTGGAGCCTGCGGCAGGCACGTTCACAGAGCTGTTGTCTCTTTTTATTGCTTTTGCATGGGTACCGGGACAGCCGCAGGGGAGCGGCGCGGCATCTTTCATCCGTTTCGCTGCCAGGACAGCCGCTTCGTTGTAGGCCGGAGCTTCCCGTTCCTCGAAAGAAATGGCGTCTGCGGGACAGGCGGGCAGACAGTCCCCAAGGCCGTCGCAGTAATCTTCTCTGGCGAGTACGGCTTTGCCGTTTACCATTTCAATGGCGCCCTCGTGACAGGCGGCGGCGCAGGCGCCGCAGCCGCTGCATTTTTCCTGGTCGATGCGGATAATTTTTCTGATCATAGTCTTTCACCTTTCTGTATCTGGAAATATGTTATGTTGCCTTGCTGTTTCAGGGTTTCTGCTCTGCATGCTGCTCCGGCACTACCGGATTACGTAGATAAGCCTCCGGCAGGTATCAGACATTGACTTTACGGGCAGATTATAATACGATATTTAAAACAAAACAGTTGTATTTACAACAAAAAGGAGATTTTATGAAAAAATATATTCCGGTCCTGAGACGGACACAGTTATTCGCAGGGGTTGGGGATGAAGAAATCCTGGCTATGCTGGACTGCCTGCAGGTGAAAGCCCACAGTTTCCGCAAAGGAGAATATGTTTTCCGGCAGGGGGAACATATCGACGATATCTGTATTCTAGCGGAAGGGAGGCTGTCCATTCAGAGAGACGACTACTGGGGAAACCGAAGTATTATCAATATGGTGGAAACAGGAGAGATGTTCGGCGAAGCGTACGCCGCGCCGGGAAGTGAAGTGATGATGAACGATGTGGCGGCTGTGGAGGACAGCGCGGTGCTTTTTTTCAATGTGAAGAAAATACTCACCACCTGTTCCTCTGCCTGCAGGTTTCATTCCCTGGTGGTGCAGAATCTGTTTTTCGCCATATCGGAGAAAAACAGAAAACTAATGCGAAAGCTGACCCATATGTCAAAACGGACCACCCGGGAAAAACTGCTTTCTTATCTTTCCGACGAGGCGAAGAGACATGGCAGGTCTTCTTTTGAGATCCCGTTCAATCGCCAGCAGCTTGCGGATTTCCTCTCCGTGGACCGCAGCGCCATGTCCAGCGAACTGGGGAAAATGCGGGACGAAGGGATACTGACTTTTCAGAAGAACCGGTTTGCCCTCCTGTAAGAACAACTTGCCATTTACCCGGCGGTATGGGATAATAACCAGAAAGACAAGGAGGATGAAGCATGACTTATCAGGAAATTCTCGCGAGAGTAGACCATACACTTCTGGCGCAGACCGCCACATGGGAGGAGATCCGCAGGCTCTGCGATGATGCCATATTCTATCATACGGCTTCGGTGTGCATACCGCCCTGTTTCGTAAAGAAAGCCCGGGATTATGTGGGAAATCAGATGAAAATATGTACGGTGATCGGCTTTCCAAACGGTAACGCCACCACCCGTTCCAAGATGTTTGAGGCGGAGGACGCGCTGAATAACGGGGCGGACGAGCTGGATATGGTGATCAATATCGGGGCGCTGAAGGCGAAAAAGTACGATTATGTGGAAAAAGAGATCCGCGCCCTTAAGGAGATCGCAGGAAGCCGTGTGCTGAAGGTGATCATTGAGACCTGTCTTCTGGACGAGGAAGAGAAGACACGCATGTGCGGGATCGTCACCAGGGCGGGGGCGGACTATATCAAGACTTCCACCGGGTTTTCCACAGAGGGAGCCACCTTTGCGGATGTGGAGCTTTTCCGCCGCCATGTGGGGAAAGGCGTTCGGATCAAAGCCGCAGGAGGGATCAGTTCCTTTGCGGACGCGGAGAAATTTATCGAGTTGGGCGCGTCCAGACTGGGAACCAGCCGTCTGGTGAAGATTGCCAAAGCGGAAAAAATCCTCTGATCTTCCTCGTTATGGTCGGACAGATCCGGCAGAATGAAGAGGAAACTGTTTGAGGGAGTGTCAGAATTTATGAAACGGAATACAAGCTGTGATTACTGTGCCAATTATGTCTATGACGAGGACAGCGAGAGCTGGTTCTGCGACGTAAGCCTGGACGAGGACGAATATTACAGGTTTGTGAGCAACGGATACCGGGAATGTCCCTATTATGAATCGGGAGACGAATATAAAATCGTGCGGCGCCAGATGTAGGCGGCGCGCAGGGAGCGTAACACAGATGATCACATTGGAACTGGAAAATTTCAGCATGGAACAGATCTGCTGTTCCGGGCAGTGTTTCCGAATGAGAAAAACAAAAGAAAATACATATGAAGTGATCGCGGGGGACCGTTATCTGGAAGTGAGCCAGGAGGGAACCATTGTGAATTTTCACTGCAGCGACGCGGAACTTCTCTGTATTTGGGTCCCGTATTTTGACCTGGACAATGATTACAGCCGGTATATCGGGAAGATCAATCCCAGAGACCGGTATCTGACCGTCGCGGCGTCCCGGGGAGAGGGAGTACGGATCCTCAGGCAGGACCTCTGGGAGATGATCGTTACTTTTCTGATCTCCCAGCAGAATAATATCGGCAGGATCCGCCGGTGTATCGAAGCTCTCTGTACCCGCTACGGCGAGATAAAAGTATCCAAAAACGGCGTGGAGTACCACGCTTTTCCCACGGTTTCCACGCTGGCGAAGGCAACGGAGGAAGAGCTGCGCGGGATTGGCCTGGGGTACAGGGCCCGCTATATTGTGGAGACGGCGCAATCTGTACAGACAGGAGAAGTTTCTCTGGAAAAAATAGAAGGGACGCGCTATTACCGGCGGGCAAAAAAAGAACTGATGAAGCTTTCCGGAGTAGGCGAAAAGGTGGCGGACTGTATCTGCCTTTTTGCCCTGCACCATATGAACGCATTTCCGGTGGATACCCATATCCGGCAGGTCCTGGAAGAGCATTATAAACGGGGATTTCCCAACCGCAGATACCGGGGTATGAGAGGGATCATGCAGCAGTATATTTTTTATTATGAACTTACGAAACCGTCCGGGGAAAAGGGCTGAAAGTATTTCAGGCCGCCGCGGCGGCAAAAAGGCAGGAACGAAAGTGTCCTGCCTTTTAGAATCTCTCTTTTCTATCTGTTCTGCCCACCAGATAATCAATACTGGTATCGTAATAATCCGCAAGCCGGATAAGCATTTCCACAGGAATACAACGGCTGCCCGTTTCGTAGTAGGAATATGCTCTCTGGCTGATGTGCAGGATTTCCCCCAGCTTTTTCTGGGACAGGTCGGAATCTTCCCGTAAATCATGAAGTCTCTGAAATTTCATTGGATACCCTCCTTTTTTGAGAGTATAGAACCGAACGGATTGGTCTATTGTGTTTTAGACCAGAATAGTCTTGACAAAAATCCACGGTATTATTCCGGCGATTGTTTTCATCCGGCTGACAGAGAAACTGTTTCCTTTTGCCGGAATTGAATTTTATGGAAGGTTCCTTTATAATGAACAGCGTAGACACAGACATGCTCTCTGCATATGGAAACCGCGATCCGGAACTTCCGGAGGTTTCCCCTTCAGACAGTCAATATAAGAGAAACGAGGATGACAGAAATGGAATATTTTGTGAACATCATAGGAAACGTGCTGGAAGCTCTGTACCGGACCTGCGGCGCTTCCCTTGTGATCGCCGTTTTGTTTATGTGCGTGTACCTGCGGGTGAGAAAACACGGCGTCGGACCTGTGGTTCAGGGATGGATCCGGGAATTCCGCACAGATTCTCTGTTCCGCAGACAGTTTTTCCTTACTTTTTACGTATGTATGATGCTGTTCCGCACGCTGTTCTGCAGACCGATCTGGGGAAACCCTCTGGAAAACGTGCTGGGAATATGGGGTTTTCATGAACCGGACGGAAGTATTTACACAGAAAATATTGAAAATCTGATTCTTTTTGTTCCTTTTGTCCTGCTTTATTTCTGGATGCGGGAAGAAAAGGAGCACAATAAAAAGAAACCGCTTCAGGCGGCTCTGATGCACAGTGTTTCTGTCAGCTTTGGATTTTCCCTGCTGATCGAGCTGTGCCAGCTTTTTCTGAAGATCGGGACCTTCCAGCTTACGGATCTGTTTTTTAATACGCTGGGTGGTCTTCTGGGAGGTCTCATCTACTGGGGATTTGACCGCGGCCGGAAGCACGCGGAGGAATATGTGCGCCGAATAGGCGGCTGGGATACGGAAGTCTGGGAAGCGCCGGAAGGAAACTGGACGGCGCTGGACGGGCAGGCGGAGAACGCCGCGGCTGCGGCCCCAAATGAAGCGGCGCCGGCCGGACAGCCTGAAAGCAGGATGACAGAGGAGGACGAGGCGCAGGCATCCTCTGAGGCCACAGTTCCTGCGGATTCCGGGGAAAACGCCGCGCTTACCTCAGAACAGGAAAGCGCCATCACAACCCTGATCAGGGAGGCAGGACAGAAGCTGCGCCAGGCAGCCCCGGCGGAGGATACCATTCACCAGAAAGAAGGCCCCGCCAATTTTGTTACGGATTTCGACACGGAAATCCAGAAATTCCTGATTGGCGGGCTGAAAAAGATCCTGCCGGAAGCGGAGTTTTTCGGTGAGGAAGATACGGAAGAAAATAAAGGCGCTTCTGCTTCGGGCGAATATACCTTTTATATTGATCCCATAGACGGAACTACCAATTTCATGTTCCGCTACAACCACAGTTGTGTTTCCGTGGGACTTGCACGCAGGGAGCAGATGATCGCCGGATTCGTATACAATCCTTATGTGGACGAGATGTTTACCGCTGTGCGGGGAAAAGGAAGTTTCTTAAACGGCAGGAAGCTGGAGATCCGGAACCGGTCTGTGGCAGAGGGAATCGCCGCTTTCGGCTGCGCCCGTTATAATGATGAAAATGTGGGAGCCCTTTTCGATACAGTGAGGGAACTTTTTGACAGAAGCCTTTCTATCCGCAGCGGAGGATCCGCCGCCCTGGATCTGTGCAGGATTGCCGGCGGAAGCAATGTGATCTATCTGGAGACGAAACTTCAGCCTTATGATTATGCGGCGGCGTCCGTGATCATCGAGGAAGCCGGGGGTGTGATCACCCAGATCGACGGATCCCCCGTCACTCTGCACGAACCCTGTTCGATCCTTGCGGGAACAGAACTGGGATGCAGCGAGACAAGGGAGATTTTTCTACGGAAATCCGGGCGGGGCGGCGAAGGCAGCGCCGACGGGCAGAAGGAATAACAGAAAGGGAAAAAGTCAGAAAGGTCGGTTCAGATGAGCAGAACTACCAGTTTGGTGGGCGAATACGCGGAAAAAAAATTCATAAGAAAAAAAGACCGGAGAAAAAATTCCGGGAGAACAGCCGGAAGGAACGCCGTCCTGTGCCTTGGGCTGGGCGCGCTTCTGTTTGCGGGAATTCCTGTGCAGGCCGCACAGGAGACGTACACAAATACAGATTTCGTCATGGATACCGTGGTTTCGGAAACCCTGTATACTTCCGGGGAGGATATCACTCCGGAGATCGGTTCCCTGCTCCGGGAGATCGAAGAAACATACCTGTCCTGGACGGACGGGGATTCGGAAGTGGCAAAGATCAATCAGGCGCAGGGGAAACCGGTGCGGATATCGGAGACTCTGGCGGGATATCTTCAGGAGATCCTGAAACTGTCGGAGGATTCCGGCGGGGCTCTTGATCCCACTATGGGAAAGGTGATACGTCTCTGGGATATCGGCGGCGGGAACGCCGGGATTCCCGACGAGGGGGAACTTAGGAGCCTGCTGGCGGAAACCGGATACGAAAACCTGATCCTGGACGGAGACGAGGCGGCGCTTCAAAGCGGTTCCCTGGATCTTGGCGCTGTGGGAAAAGGGATCGGCTGCGACGCGGTCATGGAGTTTCTTGAAGGACAGGAAGATGTCTCGGGAATGCTGACGAACCTGGGCGGCAGCAGCGTGATGGTCTACGGGGAGAAACCGGACGGTTCGCCCTGGAGAGTGGCCGTGAGAGATCCGAGGGACGACGAAAGCGGATATCTGGGCGCTCTGACACTGAAAGGAGGGGAGTTCCTTTCCACTTCGGGAGATTATGAGAAATATTTCATAGAAGACGGGAAAAGATATCATCACATTTTGGATCCGGAGACGGGATATCCTGCGTGGAGCGGGCTGACCTCTGTGACGGTGGTCTGCGGCAGCGGACTTCTGGCGGACGGACTTTCCACCGCCTGTTTCGTACTTGGACGGGAGGACGCACTGCCGCTTCTGGAAAAATACGGCGCGGAAGCGGTCTTCGTGGATGAGGATCATAACGTATATCTTACAGATGGGATGAAAGAGCGGTTTGAACTTCTGAAAAATACATATACGATACAGGAAACTGCCGGATGAGCGCTGACTCATCCGGCAGTTTCTGCGTTGGATATCCGGATATTATGACGGCTCCTGCGGATGCCCGGAAGATTCACAGGCGTACCCGCTTCAGGATTTCCTGTGTAAGAAAACCGATAAGAAGTCCGGTGATCACCCCGGAGACCAAGAGAACGGGAGCATAGTAAAGAACACCGAAATTCTCCACGATCAGGGCGGCGACGGCAAGCTGCCCGATATTGTGGGAAACGCCGCCGGAAACACTGATCCCCATGACGGTGAATCCGGATTTTTTCTGCATAAAAGTCATCACAGCAAGGCTTAAAGCGGCTCCTGCGAGACTGTAAAGAATGCTGAACATATTTCCGAAGAGAAATCCGAGAACCAGGATGCGGACAACGGAGACAAGAGCCGCTTCCTTCCAGGTGTATTTCTCCAGGATAAAAAGTACGGCCAGGTTCGCAAGCCCCAGTTTGATCCCCGGTATCCCGGCGAAAAAGGGAATCAGCGATTCCACATAGCCCAGAATAATGGCGGCCGCCGCGAATAGCCCCATGAAAGCGGTTTTTTTCTGATCCATAAACATATACCATCCTGTGATCTATACTACTGTGTCGAATTCTGAAGAAACGGTTTCCGGCTCTTCATCTGACACTCCTTCTATCACCACTCTGTTAGGCAGGCAGACGATAGTCCCGCCCTGATCCCCTATGGCGGACTGGCGCATGCACAGATGATCCGGACAGTCGGCTTTTGTCATTTTTGCCCTGCCGTCTCTGATCTCGCATACGTTGGTCCCGTTCACAGAGATTTCCCGGTCTTCCGCCAGAGAATAGGTCCCGTATTCTTCGCCGTTTACAGTGATGCGGATAAAATTGCAGGTCCCCCGGCGGAAATAAGCCGTGACAGCCCACAGGATCAGGGCGAAAACAAGGACGCCTGCGATAAATAAAATTTCTTTTTTCTTCAAAATAAACTCCTGACTGAAGAGATATCAACAGTTACCTACAATCATAGCATGAAATTATCCTGCCTGCCAGACACATTTTATTCAATAAAAATTCATTGTTTTCCGTACCAGAAAGTGTTAGAATAGAATAGATTTCGTAAATGTACTATATTACGATAGATTCCATAGAGGATTTGAAGAAAGAAAAATAAACAGGAGCAATATTATGAATGTGTTTTCAAAAGTATTCGGGACGCACAGCCAGCGTGAAGTGAAGCGTATCATGCCGCTGGTGGAGAAGACAGAATCTCTGCGCCCGGAGATGCAGAAATTAACAGATGAAGAACTGAGAGAGAAGACAAGAGAATTCAAGAAACGTCTGTCTGAAGGAGAGACACTGGATGATCTTCTTCCGGAAGCTTTCGCCGCAGTACGCGAGGCTGCGAAGCGTGTTCTGGGTATGGAGCACTACCGTGTGCAGATCATCGGCGGTATCATTCTCCATCAGGGCCGTATCGCGGAGATGAAGACCGGTGAAGGTAAGACCCTGGTATCTACCCTTCCCGCATATCTGAACGCTCTGGAAGGACGGGGCGTGCATATCGTAACTGTCAACGACTATCTGGCAAAGCGTGACGCCGAGTGGATGGGTAAGGTTCATGAATTCCTGGGTCTTACCGTGGGCGTGGTACTGAACGACATGAAGCCGGAGGAGAGACGTGCGGCTTACGGATGCGACATCACCTATGTGACCAATAACGAGCTGGGATTTGATTACCTTCGTGACAACATGGTAATCTACAAGGAACAGCTTGTACAGAGAGAACTTCACTACTGTATCATCGACGAGGTGGACTCCGTGCTTATCGACGAGGCCCGTACCCCGCTGATCATTTCCGGTCAGAGCGGCAAATCCACCAAGCTCTATGAAGTCTGCGATATCCTGGCCCAGCAGCTTGAGCGCGGCGAGGCCAGCCATGAGATGACCAAGATGGCCGCCATTATGGGCGAAGAGGTTGTGGAGACCGGAGACTTCGTCGTAAATGAGAAAGATAAGATCGTCAACCTTACAGAGCGCGGCGTGAAGAAGGTGGAGGATTTCTTCCACATTGAGAACCTTGCGGATCCGGAGAACCTGGAGATCCAGCACAATATCATCCTTGCTCTGCGCGCCCACAATCTGATGCATAAGGATCAGGACTATGTGGTTAAGGACGACGAGATTCTTATTGTTGATGAATTTACCGGCCGTATCATGCCGGGCCGCCGTTATTCCGACGGGCTTCATCAGGCTATCGAGGCCAAGGAGCATGTGAAGGTGAAGAGAGAGAGCAAGACCCTCGCTACCATTACCTTCCAGAACTTTTTCAATAAATACGACAAGAAGGGCGGTATGACAGGTACCGCGCTTACCGAGGAAAAAGAGTTCCGCGATATCTACGGAATGGACGTTGTGGAGATCCCCACAAACAAGCCAGTACAGCGTGTGGACCATGAAGACGCCGTTTACATGACCAAGAAAGAGAAATTCAACGCCGTAGTCCAGGCTGTCAAGGAAGCCCATGAGAAGCAGCAGCCCGTTCTGGTAGGTACGATCACGATCGAGACTTCCGAACTGCTCAGCAAGATGCTGCGCCGGGAGGGTATCCCCCACAACGTGCTGAACGCCAAGTTCCATGAACTGGAGGCGGAGATCGTCGCTCAGGCCGGACAGGCGGGCGCCGTTACCATCGCCACCAACATGGCGGGCCGTGGTACGGATATCAAGCTGGACGATGTGGCGAGAGAGGCCGGCGGTCTGAAGATCATCGGTACGGAGCGTCATGAATCCAGACGTATCGACAATCAGCTGCGCGGACGTTCCGGACGTCAGGGAGATCCGGGTGAATCCCGTTTCTACATCTCTCTGGAGGACGACCTGATGCGTCTCTTCGGTTCCGAGCGTCTGATGAAGATATTTACTTCTCTGGGCGTTGCCGAGAACGAGCAGATCGAGCACAAGATGCTTTCCAACGCGATCCAGAAGGCGCAGGAGAAGATCGAGTTCAACAACTTCGGTATCCGTAAGAATCTTCTCGATTACGACCAGGTAAACAACGAACAGCGTGAGATTATTTACAAAGAGCGTCGTCAGGTGCTTGACGGCGAGAACATGCGCGATTCCATCTACAAGATGATCACGGATATTGTGGACAACGCCGTTGACAGATGTCTTTCTGACGATGTGGATTCCTCAGAATGGAATCTGGAAGAGTTCAACTCCGTTCTTCTTCCCATCATTCCGCTGGCGCCGCTGACGCCTGAGAAGGTACAGAAGAAAAAGAAGAACGAGATGAAGCATATCCTGAAAGAAGAAGCTGTGAAGCTCTATGAAGCCAAGGAAGCGGAATTCCCGGAACCGGAGCAGCTTCGTGAACTGGAGCGCGTAGTCCTTCTGAAATCTATCGACAGCAAGTGGATGGATCACATCGACGATATGGAGATTCTCCGTCAGGGTATCGGTCTTGTAGGATACGGCCAGAGAGATCCGGTTGTGGAATACAAGATGAGCGCGTATGATATGTTCAACGAGATGACGAATTCCATCCAGGAAGATACCGTGCGTATGCTGTATCATGTCCGCGTGGAACAGAAGATCGAGCGTGAGCAGGTTGCCAAAGTTACAGGAACCAATAAGGATGATTCCGCAGTGCGCAAGCCGGTTCAGCGAAAAGAAGAAAAGGTATATCCCAACGATCCCTGTCCCTGCGGAAGCGGCAAGAAGTATAAACAGTGCTGCGGCCGTAAGCTGATGAAGGCATAAAGCGAATCAGGAAAATCAGATAATAAACCAAAAAAGAAAACCGGATGATTTCCGTTAATGGAAGTCATCCGGTTTTTTGAGCGATACGACCGGCAGGCAGCCGTCATGCCCGCATGAGCGGATATTTGCCTGGCTATCAGAAGAATTTTGTGATTTCCTCAATCTCTTTGCGCTTCGGCCGTGCGGGTTCCTCGCCTGCTTTTCCGATGGCGATCACTGCCACAACGATCTCGGTCTCCGGGATATCCAGCAGTCTGCGGATACTGCCGGCGTCGCGGATACCCATGATCAGGGTTGCGTATCCAAGTTCCTCTGCTTTCAGTATAAAGTTCTCGTTCTGCAGGCCGAGATCATAACAGCCCCAGCCGTTTCCCAGTTCGTTGTCAGGTGTCCCGTCTTTCTGGAAGCCGGCCCTGTCCCGGACAAAAGTGGTGACAATGAGCGCTGCGTTCTGAGATTTGGTACGGTTCATCTCCGGAAGACATTCTTCCCGGAAGCGGCTCACCATATCTTCAGAGAGAATGCAGTAATAACGCCCGGTCTGGGAGTTCTTCCAGGAAGGCGCTTCCTGGGCGGCTTTGATAATGGTAAGAATATCTTCTCTGGATACTTTGCCCTCCGGGCTGTATTTGCGCACGCTTCTTCTTGCTTCGATCAGTTTCTGAAATTCCATGACAGATCCTCCTCGCTTTCTACAGTAATTTTTCTGAAATAATTATGACATTATTCCGGGGGAAATGCAATGAAGATTTCGAACGGCGGTTATGCCCGCATTTAGAAAGTGCCGGGACTGCAGATGTTTCTCTGCGGTCTGTACGCTATGACAGTTTCCTGAGGCATGTGCATGATTCTGCCGAAAGAGAGCTATGTCTTCTTTGGACTTCTGTCAGGTATATAACAGAGTAGACAATAGGTTTTGGATAATATGCATAAAAATGTGGCGCAAAGTTATAAATAATTGACGAATATTATTTTTTTGCTATAAAATAATTGACGGTTAGCATAAGAAAGTGATAATATTGCATACATAAGGAAAACCTTTTCCCATTCATGTTTAAGGAGAACGGTTATGGGAGTAACTATAGAAGATATTGCCCGGGAAGCCGGAGTTTCGATTGCAACGGTGTCGAGGGTGATAAACAAGACGAAACCTGTAAGCGCACAGCTTCGGGACAGAGTTTATGAAGTAATTGAACGGAACCACTTTAAACCCAATAGTCTCGCACAGGGATTGATCACAAAGAAGACAAACACTATTGGAATTATTGTTCCGGATATTTCCAATGCGGTATTCGGAAAGCTTACTAAAGGGATCAACAGTATTTTTGCCAAACTGGGATATACCGTTGTGCTGTGTGAATCCCAGGGCCGTCTGGAGGAAGAGATCAAACTGCTGGAACTTCAGGAGGAGAAGCAGGTGGAAGGACTCCTTTTTGCAGGCGTTGACGTGAACCATACACTTGTAAAGGAAATGCAGAAAAGAGATTACCCGGTAGTTCTGGTTACACAGGAAGCATCGGAGGACGAAGGTGTTGTCCATACTGTGATTCATAACAATGAGGCAGCGATGTATGACGCTGTAAGATTCTTTCTTGATAACGGCCACAGACGGATCGCATATCTGGGAGGTCCGAAGAATGACTATTCTTCAGGCAAGAAGAGGCTGAAGGGATATCGCAGAGCGCTGGAAGAAGAGGGGATTCCTGTTAATGAATCTTATATCGAGCAGGTAGAATTTTCCTTTGAAGCAGGTTATCAGGGGATGAAGACGTTGTATGAGGAGAACAGCAAACTTCCTACGGCGGTGGTCACCGGAAGCGATGTGATCGCAGTGGGAGCCATGCAGTATCTGGACAATATGAGGGTGCGGATCCCTGACGATATATCCATAATGGGGTTTGATGATTCGGAATTTGCTACATATATCAAGCCGGAACTTTCCACTGTAAGAATATCTTATTTTGATGAAGGTGTGAAGGCGGGCAGGATGCTCTTGAAACTGATCCGGGAAGAGGAAGTTCAGCCCATAACAGAATATGTGGGGCATAAAATCATAAGAAGAAGTACGACGAAAAGTCTGAATTAGAAACAGAGATGTTCTGTATATAAACGTCGAATGCAGAGCTGTGAAAAACAGCTCTGGTTTTTCCAGAAAAAGGAAAGCGTTTTCCCGTCTTTTTATACAGATTAAATAAAAAAAAGCAATATAAACCAGTAAAAAAGACCAATATAAATTGCGTAAAATGCATATTTTTTTAAGAAAAAATGTAAACGTTTTCCTGCGTGGCAAAAATAGATTTAATTGTACCTTTTTACTGCACAGCAGTATGAAAGATAAAAAACATTTAAAGGAGGAAACAAACATGGCAACAAATCAATGGAAAAAAGCAGCGGCTCTTCTTTCAGCGGGAGCAATGGCGACATCTCTGTTCGCGGTACCGATGACAGTACAGGCGGAAGAGGAACCCATCACGATCAATTTTTCTTTTGACCAGGGCGTAGGCGAACCTACACAGCAGATCGTAGATGCGTACAATGAAAGCCAGGATGCAGTCAGAGTGGAGACAGTAATTCTTCCTCAGGATGCAAATACAGTTCATGATGATTTCGTGAATAAGCTTGCATCCGGCGACACAAGTGTTGACGTTATGGGACTGGACGTTACCTATGTAAGTGAATTTGGTTCTGCGGGATGGCTGGCAGATCTTACGGATCTTGTCGATCCTTCCCTGACTGAAGGAATGTTGACCGGTCCGGTAGAAGGCGCTACCGTTGACGGAAAACTGGTGGCAATGCCCTGGTTCACGAACTCCAGCGTACTGTTCTATCGTTCTGATGTTCTGGAAGAACTGGGCGCAGAAGTCCCAACCACATGGGAAGGCTGGATGGAGCTTGCCGACAAAGCTGTAGGAGTGAACGGCGTGGAGTACGGCGCTGACTTCCAGGCCGCACAGTCAGAGGCTATGGTCTGCAACTGGCTGGAGTATGTATGGGGCAACGGTGGAGATGTTCTTGACGAGGATGGTAACCCCATTGTAAATTCTGAGAACAATGTTGAAGCGACAGAGATTATGAAGAAGCTGGTAGACGAGTATGCTCCGGAAGGAGTTACTACTTATACCGAAACTGAGAGCGAGCAGGTGTTCAAAGAGGGTAAATGCCTTTTCATCCGCGACTGGTCAGGATTCTGGACAAGCGGTCAGGATGAGGGATCCAAGGTAACAGGCAAAATCGCCGCTACAAAACTTCCGGTAGGACCCAGCGGAACAGAATCTCATACCTGCCTTGGCGGACTTGATCTTGTAATCAATAATAATATTGACGACGAACATAAAGAAGCGGCGGCAGATTTTATTTCTTACATGGCAAGTCCCGAGACTCAGAAAGAAATGACTCTGATTTCTTCCCAGCCGCCGGTTGTAGAATCTGTTTATACAGATGCGGAAATTCTGGAAGCAATCCCATTCTATGAAGAATTTGTGGATATTATCGCAACCGGAAAATCCAGACCGCTTTCTCCGCAGTATGCAAAAGTTTCTGACGCGATTCAGAGAAATATTCATCAGGCTCTGACCGGAGAGGTTGAGGTTGCAGATGCGCTTGAAACCCTGCAGGCAGAACTGGAAGAACTGAATTAACAGGGCATTAACAGAAGGGATATTCTCCTTTGAGCCAGGCAGGGAGTCCCCTGTCTGGCTCAGTCTGCTGTCAGGCGGAGAGAAATTTCTTCTGTTTGTACCGTTATTATCCAGAAAAGGAGGGAAATGATGAGTAGAACAAAAAAAGCACGCGGTTCACTGGAAAAAACAGAGAGCAGAGATGCGTGGATCATGATGGCGCCGGCTCTCGTCTGCCTGTCCGTAGTGGCTGTATATCCCATCCTGCGTACATTCTGGCTGAGCCTGCATGAGATGGTTCTGACAGATCCGCTGAGCGGCTATCCTTTTATAGGACTAAAAAATTACATGAATATCCTTCAGGATGAGAGAGCGCTTACAGCAATCTTGTTTACCCTGAAATTTACTGTAGTCACCGTGTTTTTTGAGCTTCTTCTGGGATTTACTTCAGCACTGATCATGAATCAGGGATTTCGGGCAAAAGGACTTGTCCGGGCGGCAATCCTGATTCCGTGGGCTATTCCTACGTCTGTTTCCGCTATGATGTGGAAGTTTCTGTACAATGATCAGTACGGCCTTTTTAACGACGTACTTTACAGGCTGGGGATTATTGACAGCTATAAGGCCTGGCTCAGTACTTCGGAGGGGTCTTTTATGGCGCTGGTGATCACGGATGTATGGAAGACGGCACCTTATATGGCTCTCCTGATACTTGCCGGTCTGCAGATGGTTCCGGACGAACTTTATGAAGCGGCAAAAATAGACGGGGCGAATGTGTTCCAGAGATTCCGTTATGTGACGCTTCCTACAGTGAAGACTACTGTTCTTGTGGCGCTCCTGTTCCGTACGCTGGACGCATTCCGTGTATTTGATCTGATCTCCGTAATGACAGGAGGAGCTAATGGAACTGAGAGTATTTCTGTATACGCATACAATAATCTGATGAAATTCCTTGACTTCGGTTATGGATCTTCACTTGCCGTATTGATTTTTGTGGTGGTATTTATCATCAGTCTTATTTATATGAAACTGATGGGAAACCGTCTGACAGAGATTTAGGAGGTGGGACTGTTGACAAAAACAAAAAGTATTTTAGGAAAAATCGCATTTGCGGTTTTTGTGGTTATTTTTGTGGGGATCATTGTCCTTCCGTTTTTCTGGCAGTTTATGACTTCCATCAAACCTCTGTCTGAAATCTCGGCAATACCGGCAAAATGGATTCCCAGCAGTGTGCACGGGGATTTTTATGTAAATGTGTTTACAAAACATCCCTTTGGACGATATCTGCTGAACAGTTTTATCGTGGCTCTGACGACAACCGTACTCAGTATCCTGATCGGCGCGTCAGCGGCATATGCGCTGGCCCGTCTTCGTTTTAAAGGGAAAAAATTTATGCTTATGGCGATCTTAAGTATCTCCATGTTTCCCACGATCGCTACTCTGAGCCCGATCTACCTGCTTTTAAGAAACCTAAAGCTTTTAAATACATATGCAGGTCTGATTCTGCCCTATATCACTTTTGCGCTGCCACTGGCGATCTGGCTTCTGACGAACTTTTTTGCGCAGCTTCCCAAAGGATTTGAGGAAGCGGCCGCTATTGACGGATGTTCAAGAGGAAAAATTTTCTTTACGATCATGCTGCCGTTGATAAAACCGGCGATATTTTCCGTCGCTCTGATCGTATTTATCAATGCGTGGAACGAATATCTTTATGCTCTGACATTTATGACAAATGATGAGATGAGAACGGTACCCGTGGGAATCGCGCTTTTCCCCAGCAATTATGAGCTTCCCTGGGGAGATATGGCGGCGGCAACAGTAGTAGTTACCGTGCCTCTGATCATTCTGGTACTGATCTTCCAGAAAAAGATTATTGCCGGCCTGACTACTGGCGGTGTAAAAGAATAGAAGACACAAAAAGGAGAATTGACATGAAGAAAATCAAGTTATCTGACCGTCTGGAACTGTCTCAGGTGGTTATGGGATGTATGCGGATCGCAGACGCCGGAATTACGGAACAGGAGCTACTTACCCTGGTGGAAACATGTCTGGATATGGGAGTGACGTCTATTGACCACGCTCCGGTATATGGAGGTTACACCTGCGAAAAAATCTTCGGAGATGCGGTTCTGAGAAAAAGACCGGAACTCAGGCAAAAAATGCAGCTGATCACAAAGGCGGGGATCGTATGCCCCGGACATTACGGAAACAAAACTATTTACTACAACAGTACCAGGGAAGAAATTTTAAGAGAAATGGATGAATCACTGGAAAAACTGGGAACAGATCATGTGGATCTTCTTCTGATTCATCGGCCGGATCCTCTGGCGGATCCGGCTGAAACTGCTGACGCACTGGAAACTGTGGTAAAACAGGGAAAGGCCCTTCATGTGGGAGTGTCTAATTTTATGCCTTCGCAGATGACTATGCTTCAGAGTTACCTTAATATTCCTTTGGTAACAAATCAGGTAGAGCTCTCTGTGAAAAATACGGAAAATTTCTTTAACGGGGTAGTAGACGATGCTTTTACAAGAAGAATTCCGTTGATGGCATGGTCACCGCTGGGCGGCGGAGACGTGTTCCGGAGCCAGGAAGAAAAATACGTCCGTCTGCGCGGAGTGCTGACAGAAATCGCGAAAGGTCATGAAACTTCAATGGATGCGGTAATGTATGCGTGGCTGTTCATGCACCCGGTACGGATTGCAGCTCTTACTGGAACAATGAATGTCGACAGAATAAAAGCAGCGGCGGAAGCGACAGATTTGAAACTTTCCTATGACGAATGGTATCAGATTCTGGAAGCTTCCCGTGGATTTTCTGTGCCGTGACCGGGAGGTGTGAACTTTGGATAAAATCAGATTTGGACTGATTGGATCAGGATGGAGGGCGGAGTTTTATATCCGTATTGCGAAGGCTCTGCCGGGGATCTTTGATCTTACTGCCGTACTGATCCGGGACAGTGAAAAAGGAAAAAACTTTTCGGAAAAATTCAATGTCCCTGTAGTAAATACACTGGACGAACTGGAAAATACTGAACCGGAATTTATAGTGCTGGCAATAAAAAGAGGAACGGTAACAGAATATCTTATCAGGCTGTTTGAGAAAGGGATTCCTGTACTGACAGAGACGCCCCCGGGTGAGGATGTGGATTCTCTTTGCAGGCTATGGGATGCGCATCAGAAATATCAGCCGAAAATTCAGGTTTCTGAGCAATATTTTCTCCAGCCTCTTTATGCGTCCTGGTATAAGGTGATCTGTGATGGAAAACTGGGAGAAGTACAGAATATCAATATCTCTTCCCTCCATGGTTATCATGGAGCCAGTATTATACGGCAGTTTCTGAACGTGGGATTCGGGAATTTAAAACTGTATGGTAAACGTTACTGGTTTGACGTGACGGAGACTTACGGACGTGACGGCATGGTCTTTGACGGAGAAGTTGTAAAGTGCTCCCGCGACCGTGTTACAATGGAATTTGATAATGGAAAAACGGCCTTTTTTGATTTTTCAGATCCGGCCCAGTACCATTCTTTTATCAGAACGAGGCAGCTTACTGTGCAGGGAACGCGGGGAGAAATCGACGACCTTACGATCCGTTATCTGAATGAGCAGAATGTTCCGGTTACTCAGACTCTCAACAGAATCGATCTGGGCGTTTACGGAAATCAGGAATGGTCTCACTATGGGGTGATGCTGGGAGAAGAGTTCCTGTTTAAGACACCGTTTAAAAATGCAAGATTTAATGATGATGAAATTGCGGTGGGTTCCTGTCTTATGAAAATGCATGAATATGTAAAGACAGGCGAGGAATTCTACGGACTGGCGGATGCCCTGCAGGATATGTATATATGTCTGAAGATGGAGGAGGCATATGCAAATCCGCTGAAAGTGATCGAAACAGAAACACAACCCTGGGCGAAATAAAGACATAAGAAGATGCGGCTGTCTTTCGGCCGCATCTTCTTATGTATGGCAAACTGTCTGTGGTATTGAATGGACTGTATGGGGTGGACAAATTCTCCTCTAAATGGCTGAAGGCGGCGCCCCGAACTGTTTTTTGTAGGCACGGACGAAGGTGGTATAATCCTTAAACCCGCTCTGAGAGGCGGCCTTGATCACAGGTGTGTTCTGGCTGATCAGGGAGCGCGCCATGAGAAGCCGCTTGCTGACGATATAGTTATGGATGGTGTATCCGGTCTCTTCTTTGAACTTGCGCATCATATGGTATTTGCTGAAGAAAAAACGATCCGCGAGACTGTCGATAGACAGGTCTTCGTTCAGATGCCGGTTGATATGCCGCAGAAGTTCCTCCACCTGGGAATCGGAAGAGTAAGACTTCCGGTCGTTGATATACTGTTTTTCCAGAAAAATGCGGTTAATGTGTATCATGAACTGGGTAAAGAGAGCGTCTTTGAGAAGACTGTCCCCGAAACCACTCTGTATCAGCGCATTCTCCAGTTCAAAAAGAAGATCCTTGAGATGTTCCTGCAGGCCGGCGTCCAGACGGATAAGACTGAAACTCCGGTCTGCGGCCTTCTGGAAGCAGGCGTTCAGAAGCGGTTCGCGGATATCCTCCCGTATCCAGAGGATAAACCGTTCGTAGGGAAGGGAAAAATCAATCTCCGGTTTGTGGATCGCTCCGCGGCTGACCAGCAGGATATCCCACGGGTTCAGGTGGTAGGTTTTCCCTTCGATATGATAGCTGACTTTCCCGGAAAGAAATACGATCACTTTGTGAAAATCATGATAGTGGTATTTGTATTCTTTCGGCGTCTGGTCTTTGATGTGAAACAGGCGGAAATCTTCTTTCAGATAGCCTGATTTCTCAGTAGGGATGGAGGATTGTTCCATGATATCGTGCTCCTGTAACTGTACTTCGAAAAAAACAGCGTTTTTTTAATATTATCCTTTTTGAGCATTTTTTGCAATATTTATCGCACGATATTCTATATACATTGAAAAATGAATGGGTATAATAAGGATATGATATGATGAAAACAGCCGCGGAACGCAGGGATTCCGCTGCGCTTCATGGTTATAAGGTGAGATAAGGGAGGATACAAATAATGGCGGACTGTATGGTGATGATGAAATACCAGGGACTGGGGAACGATTATCTGGTGCTGGATCCAAACAAGAACAGCACGCATCTTCAGGGAAAGAAGATCGCCCTGATGTGCCAGAGGGGATTCGGCCTGGGTGCGGACGGCGTTCTTTACGGGCCGGTGGATATCAATGGCAAAATGGGCGTTCGCATCTATAACGCGGACGGAAGCGAGTCTGCCATCAGCGGAAACGGCGTGAGGATCTTCGCCAAATATCTTATGGATCACGGATATGTGGAAGACAGGAAGTTCAGCATTGAGACCCTGGCCGGATCTATCGACGTGGAATGTCTGAATAGCCGGGCTACGGAGTTCCGGGTAAAAATGGGCAAAGCTTCTTTCCTGTCCAGAGAGATCCCTGTAACCGGAGAGATCCGGGAAGTGATCAACGAGCCGTTCGTATTTAATAAGAAAGAATACAAAGCGACCTGCCTGACAGTAGGAAATCCTCACTGCATCATCTTTATGGATCATGTAAGCGTGGAACAGGCGAAGGATCTGGGCCCCTATGTGGAAAATGCGGATGAGTTCCCGGAGAGGATGAACCTTCAGATCTGCCGCAGGATCGATTCCGGAAACCTGGATATCGAGATCTGGGAGAGGGGATCCGGTTATACGAAAGCCTCCGGTACGGGGAGCTGCGCCGCCGCGGCCGCCGCATACAGGCTTGGCCTTGTGGAGAACCGAGTGAACGTGAACCAGCCGGGCGGTATGATCCAGATCGACATTCAGGAGGATGGAACTCTTTATATGACCGGAAGCGTGGGCTACGTGGCGGATATCAGCGTGGCTGAGAGTTTCTTTTCCTGAGAGTACAGACGCTGTCTCTGTGAAAACTGAAAAAAGCATACCGGATAATGTATTCTGCCGATGACGGAATACGTTGTCCGGTATTTTTTATTTGAAATGTAAAAAACAGATTGTTGGAACAGTAAAGCAGAGGTATAATGACGGTATAAGGCACGTGAATTCAGGAGGAACAGAACACTATGAAGATCACCATGCTTGGAACGGGAAACGCTCAGGTAACGGAGTGCTACAATACCTGCTTTGTGCTGGAGGAAGAAGGGCGCTGCCTGCTTGTGGACGGCGGAGGAGGAAACACTCTTCTGCGGCAGCTTAAGCGCGCCGGGTACGACTGGATGGATATGAGGGAAATCTTTGTCACCCACAGACATGTGGACCATCTGTTGGGGATCCTCTGGATGATGCGCATGATCTGCCAGAATATGCACCGGGGACTGTATCAGGGCGACGCCTGGATCTACGGCCACGACGAGGTAATCAGGATCCTCTGCGACACGGCGGAAAAACTCCTGTCAAAGAAGGACAATGCTTTTATCGGAGACAGGCTTCATATGGTGACGCTCCATGACGGAGAGGTCCGGGAAGTGATTGGACGAAAGACGGTCTTTTTTGATATTCGGTCTGTAAAGGCGAAGCAGTATGGTTTTTCCATGGACATAGGGAACGGCAGGAAGCTTACCTGCTGCGGGGACGAGCCTTATAACGACTGCGAAGAGATTTACGCCCGGAACAGCGACTGGCTGCTTCACGAAGCGTTCTGCCTTTCCGGCGAGGCTGATATTTTCCGCCCTTATGAAAAGCGCCATTCCACAGCGAAGGATGCCGCGGAACTGGCGGAAAAGCTGGGAGTAAAAAATCTGCTTCTTTATCATACGGAAGATAAAAATATCCTGAAAAGAAAAGAACTGTATACCGCGGAAGCGGAAAAGTATTTTCACGGGAACATTTTCGTTCCGGAGGATCTGGAAACTCTGGAACTGTAAAAACAGAAGCCGCAGGTATGGAGGAATAAAAATTCTTCTGCACAGGCGGCTTCTCTTGCAGTTTCCCCGCCGATATGGTATGCTAACCGGAGATGTTCCGGGCGAAGCGCCAGAGGCGTGAAACATCCGGGATATTATAACGCGGCGGATGCCGCGGACAAATTTTCAGAAAGAAGGTGAAGCTGTGGTTGAATTAGATCAGTTCAAGAGTATTCTTGCAACGTACACAGAACCATTAGTGGAAGTGAGGGATTCACTTTGACCTGGCTAACAAAGAGCAGAGGGTCGAAGAATTAGAGCGCGAGATGGAAGCGCCTGATTTCTGGGACAACGCAGAGGAGTCTCAGAAAAAAATGAAGGAACTGAAGAGCCTGAAGGACGATATGGAAACATATCAGAATCTGGTGAGCCAGATGGAGGATATGGAGACCATGATCGAGATGGGCTATGAAGAGAACGATCCGGATCTGATTCCGGAGATCCAGGAAATGCTGGATCAGTTCAAAACAGATTTTGACAATATCAGAGTGAAAACTCTGCTGTCCGGAGAGTATGACAGCGAGAACGCCATCATCAAACTGAACGCGGGAGCCGGCGGAACGGAGGCCTGCGACTGGTGCGGCATGCTGTACCGTATGTACAGCCGCTGGGTGGAGCACAAGGGCTTCAGCATGGAGGTCCTGGACTATCTGGACGGAGAGGAAGCGGGCGTCAAGTCCGTGACTTTCCAGGTGAACGGAGAGAACGCCTACGGCTATCTCAAGTCTGAGAAAGGCGTACACCGTCTGGTCAGGATCTCTCCCTTCAACGCTGCGGGCAAGCGGCAGACGTCCTTCGTATCCTGCGACGTAATGCCGGATATCAAGAAGGATCTGGATGTGGAGATCAACGACGAGGACATCAGGATCGACACCTACCGAAGCAGCGGCGCCGGCGGACAGCACATCAACAAGACGTCCTCCGCCATCCGTATCACCCATTTCCCCACCGGGATCGTGGTACAATGCCAGAATGAGCGTTCCCAGCATATGAACAAGGACAAGGCCATGCAGATGCTGAAGGCGAAGCTCTATCTTCTCAAACAGCAGGAGGCGGAAGAGAAGCTTTCGGGTATCCGCGGCGAAGTTACGGATATCGGCTGGGGCAACCAGATCCGTTCCTATGTAATGCAGCCCTATACAATGGTGAAAGACCACCGTACAAATGAAGAGACAGGAAACGTGGACGCGGTGATGGACGGAGATATCGATCTGTTTATCAACGCATATCTGAAATGGATCGCCCTGTCGAAGAAACAGGCCTGACGAAAAAAGACTTGAAACATCTTTGCAGGTATGGTAACATATCCCTCGTAGGAAAACATGTGTCTTTACTAAACGGACATCTCCTGCGGGGGATTTTTCCGTTGAAGAGGCTCCGTCCTCTTTGTTCTGAAGACGTATGAGATAACCGGATTTCAGGAACAGGATGATCGAAATGGGAAAAGAATCGGAAAAAAAGAAATACTTTGTAGTCAGGGAGCGCGCGGTGCCGGAGGTTCTTCTGAAGGTGGTGGAGTCCAAGAAGCTGCTGGATTCCGGCAGAGTGCAGACGGTGCAGGACGCCGCGGAGCAGACGGGCATCAGCCGCAGTTCTTTTTATAAATATAAGGATGATATTTTTCCCTTTCACGAACAGGCCAGAGGGAAGACGATCACCTTTATCATTCAGATGGACGATGAGCCAGGACTTCTTTCCGGAGTTCTGCAGACCATTGCCCGTTTTCATGGCAATATACTGACCATTCATCAGAGTATTCCCATTAATGGCGTGGCGACTCTCACCCTCAGCGTGGATATTCTTCCCGGCGACGGGGATGCGGAAGCCATGGTGGAATACATTGAGCGGAGCGAAGGGATCCATTACCTGAAGATCCTTGGCAGAGAATAGCGACAACATTGGAGGAAAATATGGTAAACATTGCGGTTTTAGGATATGGTACAGTGGGAAGCGGAGTTGTGGAAGTCATCAACACGAACCACAAAAGCATCAACAAGCGCGCAGGCGCGGAAATTAATATCAAATATGTTCTGGATCTGAGAGATTTTCCGGGAGATCCGGTGCAGGATATCCTGGTGCATGATTATGAGATCATTGCCAGCGATCCGGAAGTGGATATCGTGGTGGAGGTAATGGGAGGCATCGAGCCCGCCTATACCTTCGTGAAAAGAGCACTGGAATCAGGGAAAAGCGTTTGTACTTCCAACAAGGCGTTGGTTGCCAAACATGGCCCGGAGCTTATGGAGATCGCCAGAGAAAGAGACATCAACTTTCTTTTTGAGGCAAGCTGCGGAGGCGGCATCCCCATTATCCGCGCGCTGAATTCTTCCCTTACGGCGGATGAGATTGACGAGATCACGGGAATCCTCAACGGAACCACGAACTATATGCTCTATAAGATGAGCACAGAGGGCAGTGATTTTGACGCCGTACTGAAGGAAGCCCAGGAGAAAGGGTACGCGGAGGCGGATCCCACGGCAGACGTGGAGGGATATGACGCCTGCAGGAAGATCGCCATTCTTTCCTCCCTTGCCTACGGAAAATTCCTGAACTATGAAAATATATATACAGAGGGAATCACGAAGATCACTCCCGTGGATATGGCTTATGCCGCTGATCTGGGAATGTCCGTGAAGCTGCTGGCCACCAGCCGCAAGATCGGTAACGATTCCTTCTATGCTATGGTTGCTCCTTTCCTGGTAGGAAAAGAGAGCCCCCTTTACAGTGTGAACGATGTGTTCAACGCAGTCTTTGTCCACGGAAACGTGCTGGGCGACGCCATGTTCTACGGAAGCGGGGCAGGCAAGCTGCCTACAGCCAGCGCCGTGGTGGCGGATATCGTGGACGAGGCCAAGCATCTTCACAGAAATATCATGACCAACTGGACCAGCAGGCCGCTGGAGCTGATGGATCTAGCCGACGTGGAAGGCAGATTTTTCGTGAGAGTGAAGGAAGCTACCGTGACCCAGGTAGAGGAAATCTTCGGAAACGTGCAGATCGTGAATCTGAAACAGTTCCCAGGTGAATTCGCCTTTATCACTTCTGAGATGAAACAGGGCGAATACGAGGAGAAAGTGAAAAAACTGAACGGCAGAGTGATTACGATGATCCGTGTGAAAGACTGATAACAGAGGAGAGCTGATTATTATGAAATATGTAGTGGTTCTGGGAGACGGAATGGCGGACTGGCCTATGGAAAGCCTGGGAGGAGGTACGCCTCTTTCCTGTGCTAAAACTCCGGTCATGGATGCGCTGGCGAAAGTCTCGGAGATCGGGACAGTGGCAACTATTCCGGAAGGAATGGCTCCGGGAAGCGACACCGCTAACCTGTCTGTTATGGGATACGATCCCAGGAGGTATTATACGGGGAGATCCCCGCTGGAAGCGCTGAGCATTGGCGTGGACATGAAGGATACAGACGTGGTGTACCGCTGCAATCTTGTCACTCTTACGGAAGAAGACGCGCCCTATGAAGAACAGACCATCCTGGATCACAGTTCCGATGAGATCAGCACGGAGGACGCGGCGGTCCTTCTCAGGGACGTATGCCGGGAGCTGGAGAACGAAACCTACCGTTTCTATACAGGAACAAGCTACCGTCACTGTCTGGTGTGGGACAGAGGGCAAGTGCTGGAACTGACGCCGCCCCACGATGTTCTTGAGAGAAAGATCGGGGAATACCTTCCCCACGATGAAACGCTTCTTTACATGCAGAAGAGAAGTTATGAGATCCTGAAAAACCATCCCCTGAACATCAGGAGGAAGGAACAGGGGTTGAACCCGGCCAACAGCTTTTGGTTCTGGGGAGCGGGAACGAAGCCGGTCCTTACTTCTTTCGAAGATATCTACCACAAAAAAGGCGTGATGATCTCCGCCGTAGATCTTCTGAAAGGCATCGCCGCAGGAGCGGAGATGGACAGCATTCAGGTAGAAGGAGCCAACGGCGGTTTGAATACCAATTATGAGGGAAAGGCCGAAGCGGCTGTAAAAGCTCTCACAGAGCAGGGGTATGATTTTGCTTATATCCATGTGGAAGCGCCGGACGAGATGGGACATCAGGGAAGCGTGGAGAAGAAGATCCGCTCTATCGAATATCTGGATCAGAGACTGATCCGCCTGGTGAAAGAAGGCCTTGACGCTTCCGGGGAAGATTACCGGATGCTGATCCTTCCGGATCATCCCACGCCCATTAAAGTAAGGACACATGTGGCGGAGCCGGTGCCCTATCTTCTTTATGACAGTACGGCTTTGGGGGATCATACATGGCATTATAATGAGGAAGAAGCCGCGAAGAGCGGCAACACCGTGGCTCACGGATGGGATATGATGAATTATCTGTTTTCATAAGCTGAACTGACACAGGAGGAAACTATGTTAATCGTAAAGAAATTCGGCGGAACGTCTGTGGGAAATAAAGAGAGGATTTTTAATGTGGCCGGACGGTGCGCGGAGGAATACAGAAAAGGAAACGACGTTGTGGTAGTTCTCTCCGCAATGGGAAAATACACGGACGAGCTTATCGCCATGGCGGAGGATATCAACGAAAAACCGCCCAAAAGAGAAATGGATATGCTTTTCACTGTCGGGGAGCAGATGTCGGTGGCGCTGATGAGCATGGCCCTGGACAAAATGGGGATCCCGGCGGTGTCTCTGAACGCATTCCAGGTGGCGATGCATACCACCAGCGTTCACGGAAACGCGCGGCTTAAAAGGATCGACACGGAGCGTATCAAAAGAGAACTGGAAAACCGCAGGATCGTAGTAGTCACCGGATTCCAGGGCATTAACAAATACGACGATTATACTACGCTGGGAAGGGGAGGCTCCGACACCACGGCTGTGGCTCTGGCGGCCGCTCTCCATGCGGACGCCTGCGAGATTTATACAGACGTGGACGGCGTGTACACCGCCGATCCCCGCAAAGTTCCGGGAGCCCGCAAGCTCAAGGAGATCACCTATGACGAGATGCTGGATCTGGCTACGCTGGGGGCGGGAGTGCTACACAACCGCTCCGTGGAGCTGGCGAAGAAATACGGCGTGCCGCTGGTGGTGCGTTCCAGCCTGAATAATAATGAAGGAACTGTGGTAAAGGAGGAAGTAACAGTGGAGAGAATGCTGATCAGCGGAGTGGCTCTTGACACAGACGCCGTGAGGATCGCGGTGCTGGGGCTCAAAGATGTGCCGGGAATGGCCTTTAAACTTTTTGACGTGCTGGCGAGGAAACACATCAACGTGGACGTGATCCTGCAGTCCATCGGACGTGCCGGGACCAAGGACATTTCCTTTACCGTGGATAAGAAGGATCTGGACGAAGCGGTGGCTGTTCTGGAAGATAATCAGGCGCGACTGGGATACAAGGAGCTTCATTCCGAGCGGAACATCGCCAAGCTTTCTATTGTGGGAGCGGGAATGATGAGCAATCCGGGCGTCGCCGCCCAGATGTTCGAGAGCCTTTATAATGAAGGCGTGAACATCAACATGATCTCCACATCCGAGATCCGCATTACCGTCCTTATCGACGAGAAGGACGGAATCCGCGCCATGAACGCGGTGCACGACGCCTTTAATCTGGCTGACTGAAAAAAGAACTTATAACTGATATTATATATAACGGCAGCAGGGCTGAAACAGGTCATGCTGCCGGTTTTTATATCTGATGCGTGATATAACTTCCGTCTTTGCCCGCTTACCGTTTATTTTTTGGAAATACATATAATTTTACAGAAAAGTTATGGAACTGCAGGGGAAGTTTCGATATAATAAAAGAAAATTCCAGGAGGTACAGACATTATGAAAAAGAAATATTTTGTATGGCTGCTTGCGGGATGTATGGCAGTTACAGTGTCTAATGCCGTATTGGCTGCGGAGAACGTGGAGGAGGCCAGAGCGGAGGCGGAAGCGGCTTCAGCAGCTGCTGACGATGCCTCTGCCGGGAACGAAGCGGCCTCCGCTGACACAGCTTCTTCGGATACGGCGGGAACAGCGGAGCTGGGGGATGATATTTACAGTTTTCAGCTGATGTTCGGCGAAGATCTGCTGAAAGTTCCCATGACCTGTGATGAACTTATTTCCATGGGATGGCAGGCGGAGTCTCCTGAAAACCTGGATACAGTGGTAGAAGCCAACTCTTATATGATGGGTGTAACATTTATAAAAGGGAATAATGAAATCTCCGCAGATATACTGAACCTGGGAATCAATGCCGCCCCGGCAGGCGAATGCCTGGTGGGCAGTATCGGTATCGACGCTACCGGCGCTGTTTATGAGAACCTGGGCGGTAAGATCGAGCCGGGAACAGTAATGCTTCCGGGAAATATTGCGGTGGGCGCAGCGACCATAGAGGATATTAAGGCTGTCTATGGAGAACCCAGTGACGTATACGAAAATGATACATATACAGAACTTTCTTATGAAAAGGATCTTTATGAGGAAGTGACGCTGTGCGTTTATAAGGAAACCGGTACTCTTCTTGAGGCCGACATACGCAATTTCGTGGAACCGGAAGGTTTTGATGCGGGAACAGTCAGCGGAGAGATACCATCCATTGTGACAGACTATCAGGCTCCTACTGCCCTGGGAGAGGATCTTATGGATCCTGTGGTTGAATTCATGGGAGATCTCTACCAGCTTCCGGCGCCGGTATCTGCCTTTGAGGCAAACGGCTGGGTGATCCAGGATGTGGAGGAAGGCGCTTTCGCAGAGGGCGGCGGACTGGAGTTTATTGATATGATGAAAGAGAACCAGTCGGTGAGTTTTTCCGTATATAATTTCACGGAGAATGCCGTTACCCTGTCAAACTGCTTCGTACAGGAACTCTCTTTTGCCACTTATGATCCCGAGATCATCGACATGAAGCTGGGCGGCGGCGTGACTCTGGGCGCATCCAGAGAGGATCTGAGAGCCGCGGCTGAGGCGAAGGGATATATCTGCGAGGAAGACGGAGATTACATGGAAGTCTATAAGGATGAAAATTCCAGACTTGACGATTACATCAGCTTCTGGTTTAATAAGGACGAAGATCCTGATAAGGCGGCAGGCATTACCGTGCATCATGAAGTTCTGGCAAATTCCTGATATAGTAAGCAGAACCTGAGAATGCGTTATCTATCGTCTGCGGGAACGGGATTTTCCTTATCAGATAAAAACAGACAGAAATCAGACGGACCGGCCGCCATCACTGCGGCCGGTCTGAACAGGATTGGAGACAGAAATGAGTAAGGACAGAAAATACTGGAAACAATATGCGAAACGTACGTTAAGCGGGAACTGGGGACTGGCCATAATCGGTATGATCCTCTCCACGATCGTGAATTTTGTGGGAAACTATATGGCATCCGCTCTTTTTCCGGGAGTGGCTGTTTCGGCTTTGCTTTTAAGCCAGGTCTTCCTCTTTATCGTGTCGCTGATCGGCATGATATTTTCTACCGGTTATATTTATATGCTTCTGAATATGTCCAGAGGAAGAGAATACGGACTGGGCGACCTGCTCCATATGTTCCGGAATCAGCCGGACAGAGTGCTGGTGGCGGGGCTTGTGCTTTCTCTCATTGATAATGTGCTGATGCTGCCGTTTAATTACTGGACGATTATGACTGCGCCTGTGGCGGACACTATGGAAGCATATGTTTCCTGGTTGCAGACGGCGGTTTTATTCCTGGTACTGGGAATGGCGGTCAGTGTTGTTGTCAAACTTCCGCTGTCCATGACATTTTATCTCCTTGCGGACGATACAGAAATGGGCGGTATCCAGGCGCTGAAGACCAGTGTCCGCCTGATGAAGGGAAAGAAAGGAAAGTATTTTGTACTGCAGCTTAGTTATGTGCCGCTGCTGCTTCTTTCGATTTTCACTTTATATATCGCTTTACTGTGGCTGCTTCCGTATATGAACGCTGCGGATACCGCTTTCTATATGGACGCCAGGGGCGAGTTCGACCGTCCGGATGAGGACATGGAAGAACCGGACAGGATCACAGATCACTCTGCCGGGGATGACTATAACGCTGAGGCATAAAATTAAGGACTTGGAGGAAAATATGGATATTATTCTGGAAATAACCGGGGAGCTTAAAGTACAGCGCTGGCAGGTGGAGGCCGCGGTGAAGCTGATCGACGAGGGATGCACCATTCCCTTTATCTCACGTTACCGAAAGGAAGCCACAGGTTCCCTGAACGACGAGCAGCTCCGCGCGCTTCATGAAAGGCTCCTTTACCTGAGAAATCTGGAAGAGAAGAAGGAACAGGTTCTCGGAAGTATAGAAGAACAGGGCAAACTTACGCCGGAACTGAAAGCGCAGATCCTGGAAGCCAGGACTCTGGTGGTGGTGGAGGATCTTTACCGCCCCTACAGGCCGAAGCGGCGCACCAGGGCGACTGTGGCGAAGGAGAAGGGACTGGAACCGCTGGCAAACATCCTGATGCTGCAGACGACGAAGAAATCGCCCCTTGAGGAAGCGGAAGCCTTCCTGTCTGAGGAAAAAGGCGTGGAGACGGCTGAGGACGCTCTCGCGGGAGCGAAGGATATCCTGGCGGAATATATTTCCGACGAGGCGGATTACAGAATCCATATCCGGAAACTGACGGTGAATAAGGGAACTCTGGTTTCCACGGCGAAGAAACCGGAGGAATCTTCCGTATACGAGATGTATTATGAGTTCGAGGAGCCGGTGCGTAAAGTTGCGGGACACCGGGTCCTTGCCCTGAACAGAGGCGAGAAGGAAAAGATCCTTACCGTGAAGATCAATGCGCCGGAGGAGGAGATCCTGGGATGGCTTTGCCGCCAGGTGATCAAAAAGGACAACCCCAATACCACTCCCGTTCTTAAGGAAGTGGTGGAAGACAGTTATAAACGCCTGATCGCCCCTGCGATCGAGAGGGAGATAAGAAACGACCTTACGGAGAAAGCGGAGGACGGAGCGATCCGTGTATTCGGAAAGAATCTGGAACAGCTTCTTATGCAGCCGCCCATTGCCGGAAGAGTGGTCCTGGGATGGGATCCCGCTTTCCGGACAGGATGCAAGCTGGCTGTGGTGGACGCCACCGGAAAGGTGCTGGACACTACGGTGATCTATCCCACGGCGCCTACGACTGAGGCGAAGATCAGGGCGGCAAAGGATACGCTGAAAAAACTGATCCAAAAATACGGCATCTCTCTGATCTCTCTCGGAAACGGAACTGCGTCAAGAGAATCCGAGCAGATCATCGTGGATCTTCTGAAGGAGATCCCGGAAAAGGTTTCCTATGTGATCACCAATGAGGCGGGAGCCTCTGTGTATTCCGCCAGTAAGCTGGCTACAGAGGAGTTTCCCAATTTTGACGTGGGGCAGAGAAGCGCCGCTTCCATTGCCAGACGTCTGCAGGATCCGCTGGCGGAGCTGGTGAAGATCGATCCCCGCTCCATAGGAGTGGGACAGTATCAGCATGATATGAACCAGAAGAAACTGGGTGAAGCCCTTACCGGAGTGGTGGAGGACTGTGTGAATAAGGTAGGAGTGGATCTGAATACTGCTTCCGCGTCTCTTCTGGAATATATTTCCGGAATCAGCAAGGTGATCGCGAAGAATATCGTGGTTTACCGGGAGGAGAACGGCAGATTTGAAAGCCGCCGTGATCTTCTCAAGGTGGCGAAGCTGGGACCGAAGGCGTACCAGCAGTGCGCGGGCTTTATGCGGATCACAGGAGGGAAGAACCCTCTGGATTCCACCAGCGTACATCCGGAGACTTACGACGCGGCGTCCGCTCTTCTGAAGAAACTGGGATATACGCCGGAAGATGTGGCGGAGAGGAAACTTTCCGGGATTTCCGGCCAGATCAGGGACTATAAGAAGACGGCGGAGGAACTGGGGATCGGCGAGATCACTCTCCGGGATATTGTGAAGGAACTGGAGAAACCGGCCAGAGACCCCAGGGATGAAATGCCGAAGCCTGTGCTCCGCACCGACGTGCTGGATATGAAAGATCTGAAAGAAGGCATGATCCTCAAAGGAACCGTGCGAAATGTGATCGATTTCGGCGCGTTTGTGGATATCGGCGTTCATCAGGATGGCCTTGTTCATATCTCCGAGATCAGCGATAAGTTTATCAAACATCCGCTGGAGGCTGTCAGCGTCGGAGATGTGGTAGACGTTCGGGTGCTGGGCGTCGATCTGAAAAAGAAACGGATCAGCCTTTCCATGAAAGGGATCAGATAAATAAAAAACCTTACCGTTCTTCAGCTGTTGAAGGCGGTAAGGTTTTTTTACTTGTAAACAGAAATTAATTTTCAGATTTCGATAAGTATGAAATCAGCTCAGCAGCGCGGCGTCGTTGGAGAATTCCTGGCCGCTTGCTTTCTCGAACTGGTCCAGAAGATTCCGGACAGTGAGTTTCTTCTTCTCTTCCCCTTCGATATCGAGGATGATCTTGCCTTCCATCATCATAATCAGACGGTTGCCGTGAACAATGGCGTCGTGCATGTTGTGTGTGATCATAAGGGTGGTGAGGCGATCCCGGTTTACGATCCTGTCTGTAATGTCCAGCACCTTGGCTGCTGTCTTGGGATCCAGAGCCGCGGTATGCTCGTCCAGGAGCAGGAGCTTCGGCTTTTTCAGCGTCGCCATCAGAAGTGTCAGCGCCTGTCTCTGGCCGCCGGAAAGAAGGCCCACCTTGGAGGTCAGACGGTCTTCCAGTCCCAGGTCGAGGATCTTCAGAAGCTCTCTGTATTCTTCTCTTTCTTTCCGTGTGATTCCCGCGCGGAGAGAGCGGAATTTACCCCGGCGTTTCGCCAGCGCAAGATTTTCTTCGATCTCCATAGTGGCTGCGGTTCCTGTCATGGGATCCTGGAACACACGGCCAAGATAAGCGGCTCTCTTGTGCTCGGGAAGTTTTGTCACGTCGATTCCGTCGATGAGGATCTGTCCCTCGTCTACCAGCCAGGTACCCGCCACTGCGTTCAGCATGGTGGACTTGCCCGCGCCGTTGCCGCCGATGACAGTGACGAAATCGCCTTCCTTCAGAGTGAGGGAAAGACCGTCCAGGGCAAGCTTCTCGTTAATGGTTCCCGGATTAAAGGTCTTGTATATGTTCTTGATCTCAAGCATTGGTATTTCCTCCCCGTTTAATTGGTTTTGAGAAGTATTTTGCCTTCCAGTAGGGAACTGCAAGGAAGATGGCTACGACGATGGCGGACAGGAGTTTCAGAAGGTCCGTGTCGATACCCATCCAGATCACTACCTGCAGGACCAGATAATAGAGGATGGAGCCAATGGCTACGCTTACCAGGCGCAGGGCAAAGTTGCGGAAGATACGTCCGAAAATGGCTTCGCCGATGATAACGGCGGCCAGGCCGATGACGATGGCGCCGCGGCCCATATTTACGTCCGCGAATCCCTGATACTGCGCCAGGAGAGCGCTGGAGAGGGCTACCAGTCCGTTGGAGAGCATCAGTCCCAGAACCTTGCTGACATCTGTGTTGATGCCCTGGGCGCGGGACATGTTGGGGTTGCATCCGGTGGCCCGGAGGGAACAGCCCAGCTCAGTGCCGAAAAACCAGTAGAGAAGTGCGATGAGCACCACAATAAAAATTGCCACGATCAGGATGGTGTTCTGATAAAAAGGAACGTCCTTCACATAGCGCAGGGAAACGATCAGGTCATATTTGTTTACGTTTACCGCCTGATTGGCTTTGCCCATGATCTTCAGGTTGATGGAATACAGGGAAAGCTGGGTAAGGATTCCGGCCAGAATGGCGGGAATACCCATAACGGTATGAAAAATTCCGGTGGCAAGTCCGGCGAGCATGCCTGCTCCTGTGGCCGCCAGCATGGAGATCCAGATGTTATGGCCGCTCATGAGCATCATGATACAGACGGCGCCTCCGGTACACATGGTGCCGTCAACAGTAAGGTCCGCGATATCCAGAATGCGGAAGGTGAGGTAAACGCCGATCGCCATGATACCCCAGATCAGTCCCTGTGCGGCAGCGCCGGGAAGGGCGTTTACTAAACTTAAAATATCCATTGGAAAATCCTCCTGATTTAAGACACAGACAGCGAGAAAGGAAGATCCTTTCCCGCTGGGAGTGTTCATATATTATGTTCTTATAATAATATTAATATTGCTTCCTGACAATACCTTCGGCAATATTTCTTATTCAGCCTCTTCTTCTGCTGTTTCATCTGCCGCGGTTTCTTCTGTATCGGCAGTGTCCGCAGCTTCAGTTGTTTCTTCGGCTGTATCTTCAGCTTCGGTTTCGTCCGCGGCTGCCTCTTCTGTATCCTCTGCGGCAGCGTCTTCTTCAGCCTCAGCTTCCTCGCCGATGGCTACGTAACCGTCCGGAACTTCAATTCCGAGAGACTCGCACAGAACAGGGTTGTATTTCTTGGTGAAGTTGGGAGCGTATTCAATAGCCATCTCGGAGATGTCCTCGCCGTCCTGGAGAATACGTACCGCCATTTCGCCGGTGGCAACGCCCAGATCATAGTAGCTGATGGAAAGTGTGGCAACGCCGCATCCCTCGCAGATTCCTTCTTCTCCGGCGATGATCGGAACGCCTGCGGGCTCGCAGATGTTGTTGATGATCTCGGTGTTGGAAGCCGCCGTATTATCAGTGGGAACGTAGATCACATCGCACTCTGTGGATGCGCTGGTCACTACGGACGAAAGGTCGTTGGAATCTGAGAACGCGTAGTATTCACAGGTGTATCCCAGTTCTTCCAGAGCGGCTTTCACAGTGTCTACCTGATACTGTGAGTTGGCCTCGGCGGAGCAGTAGAGAAGTCCCACGTTCTTGGCGTCCGGGAAAAGTTCGTTCAGCATTGCCGCCTGCTGATCCAGAGGCGCCAGGTCCGAGGTACCGGAGATGTTGCCGCCTACGGTTCCGTCAAAATCATCCAGGTCAAGCGCTACTCCGTATTCTGTTACGGAAGTGCCAAGGATCGGGATATCTGCCGTGCCTGCTGCCGCTGCCTGGAGAGCCGCGGTGGCGTTGGCCAGGATCAGGTCCACATCGTCGGCCACGAAATCGTTGATGATGGTGGAACAGGTGTTGGAATCGCCCTGGGCGTTCTGCTCGTCAAAAGTCACCTTGTCGCCGAACGCTTCTGTAAGCGCGTCCTTGAAGCCCTGCGTAGCCGTATCCAGCGCTTCGTGCTGTACAAGCTGGCAGATGCCGACTGTAAATGTATCGTCTGCAGCATAAACGCTGACGCCGCTTAATCCTGCAGTCATGGAAGCAGCCAGAGCCGCCGCTAAAATTTGCTTTTTCATGTAAAAATCCTCCTCTTATTCATTTCGATTTTCCGTCCGATATAAATCGTTCTGATTTTTGTAGTATAACGCTTTAAAGCTGAAAAGTCAAGAAGTATATAGAAGAACTGAAAAAGATTAAGGTGTGCTTAAAAAAAGTAAGAATTGGTCGATTGTATTGACAATTTACGCTATTTTCGGTATGATGAAAGTGCTTACAGAGAGGCGTAACGCAGTGGGTGTTGTGCCTCTTTATGTGTCATTATAAGGAATATGTCAATATAAGGAGGATTTGAGGATGAGAAAAGCATTTGCAATCGGACTTGCAGCCGTGCTGGCAGTATCTGCCGCAGCGCCGGTATATGCAGGTGAAGGAGAAGGAATCGCGAAAGAAGACCTTAAGATCGGTATCATCTATATCGGCGACGAGAATGAAGGTTACAGCGCCGCTCATATGGCGGGTATTGACGAGATGGTAGAGACTCTCGGCCTTGATGATTCACAGGTGATCGAGAAGACTCTGATCGGTGAGAATGAGGCATGCTACGACGCGGCTGCCGACCTGGCGGACCAGGGAGCGCAGATCGTGTTTGCCAACAGCTTCGGACATGAGACGTACATCCTGCAGGCGGCAGCAGAATATCCTGAAGTGCAGTTCTGCCACGCTACAGGTACCCAGGCGGCGTCCAGCGGACTGTCCAACATGCACAATTATTTTACCAATATCTATGAAGCCCGTTATGTATCCGGTGTGGTAGCCGGCATGAAACTCAATGAGATGATCGAAGACGGAACCATCACAGAGGATGAGGCGAAGATGGGTTATGTAGGCGCGTTCCCCTACGCTGAGGTTATTTCCGGATATACATCTTTCTTCCTGGGCGCAAGGAGCGTATGCCCCTCTGTTACAATGGAAGTGAAATACACTAACAGCTGGGCAAGCTTCGACCTTGAGAAAGAGTGCGCTGACGCTCTGATCTCCGACGGCTGTGTTCTGATCAGCCAGCACGCCGATACTACAGGCGCTCCCACAGCATGTGAAGCTGCAGGCGTTCCCTGTGTAGGCTACAACATCGACATGACTTCTGTGGCTCCCACCACAGCGCTTACCTCCGCTTCTATTAACTGGGGCGTATACTACACCTACGCGGTACAGTGCATGATCGACGGAACACCGATCGACGTTGACTGGTGCAAGGGCTTCGCTGAAGGCGCTGACAAGCTGACTCCTCTCAATGAGGACGTTGTTGCCGAAGGCACAGCAGAGAAGGTTGAGGAAGTTGAGAACGCGATCATCGACGGATCTCTTCATGTATTTGATACCTCCACATTCACTGTTGACGGCGAGGAAGTTACCACATACGAGAAGAACGATATCGAGTACATCTCCGACGGATATTTCCATGAGTCTGAATTCGGTTCCGCACCGGCATTCGACCTTGCCATCGACGGAATTACTTCTATCGTAGAAGAATAACAATAAAAATGGCGGAGCTGCTTGCCAGCAGCTCCGTTTTTCTGGTAAAATTCACATATCAGAGGCTTTCAGGCGAAGGCTTCTGATATATGAGTTTTACGGTACAGAAAATCCTACAAGACAGCGGGATGTCCGGCGGACGTCTTTTATGGCCTGCCGGAATGGAACGGGGAACCGAGGGATCCGGCCTGCCGGATCTTAACATACATAAGGAGGGAACAGAAGTGGCAGATAATTATGCTCTTGAACTGAAGCAGATCACCAAGCGCTTCGGCTCTGTGCTTGCCAACGACCATGTGGATCTCACCCTGAAGAAATCAGAGATCCTTGCGATCCTGGGGGAGAACGGCAGCGGCAAGACTACGCTGATGAATATGATCTACGGAATCTATTATCCGGATTCCGGCCATATTTTTGTGGACGGCAAAGAAGTGACGATCCGTTCGCCCAGAGATTCTTTTGAACTGGGAATCGGTATGGTGCACCAGCATTTCAAGCTGGTGGATGTGCTGACCGCGGCGGAGAATATCATTCTCGGCCTTCCGGGTAAGCAGATGCTGAATATGAAGAAGGTAACCGGGGAGATCCAGGCTCTTTTGGACAGATATGGTTTCGATCTGGATCTTTCGGAGAAGATTTATCAGATGTCGGTTTCGCAGAAACAGACGGTGGAGATCGTCAAGATGCTTTACCGGGGAGCGAAGATCCTGATCCTGGACGAGCCTACGGCGGTGCTGACGCCTCAGGAGGCGGACAGGCTTTTTGACATTCTCCGCAATATGCGTAAGGATGGATGCTCCATTATCATCATTACCCATAAGCTTCAGGAGGTTCTGGCGCTTTCGGACAGGGTGGCGATCCTCAGGAAGGGCCAGTATATCGATACGGTGGAGACTTCTCAGGCGGATATACAGAGTCTCTCCGAGATGATGGTAGGCGCCAAGGTGGATCTGGATATCGACCGTCCGGAACCTCACGATATGAAGAAACGCCTGGAGATCAAAGGCCTTACCTGCAAAGACAAGGAAGGCGTGAAGACTCTGGATGATGTGGACGTTACGGTGAACAGCGGAGAGATCCTGGGAATCGCCGGTATTTCCGGAAGCGGCCAGAAAGAGCTTCTGGAGGCTGTCGCCGGTCTGCAGGTTTCCGAGAGCGGAGAGATCCTTTTCTATGACGACGACGGCAGCAGGAAGGATCTGGCGAAGATGGATTCCGTTTCTATCCAGGAACTGGGCGTAAGCCTTGCGTTTGTGCCGGAGGACCGTATCGGCATGGGCCTTGTGGGCGCCATGGATATGACGGATAATATGATGCTCCGAAGCTATCATGACGGCAAGGGCGGCCTTCTGGACCGCAGAGGCCCCAGAAAGCTGGCAACAGAGATCAAGGATCAGCTTGAGATCATGACGCCCAGCATTTCCGCGCCGGTGCGCCAGATGTCCGGCGGAAACGTGCAGAAGGTTCTGGTGGGCCGTGAGATCGCCCAGAATCCGAAAGTACTTATGGTTGCCTATCCCACCAGAGGAATTGATATTAATTCTTCTCATACGATTTACCGTCTTCTTAATGAACAGAAGAAGAACGGTGTGGCGGTTGTCTGTGTGATCGAGGATCTGGATGTGCTTCTGGCACTCTGCGACAGGATCGCGGTTCTCTGCGGCGGCAGGGTCAGCGGAATTGTGGATGCCAGGACAGCTACCAAGGAAGGAATCGGACTTCTGATGACGAAACATGAAAAAGGAGGGGAACAGTAATGCATAAAGAACCTTTCTTAAAAATGTCAAAACGGGATCATCTTGCGTGGCAGAAGAGACTTCTGGTTCGTATCGTGGCTCTGATTCTTTCCCTGATCGTCTGTGCGGGTGTTATTTTTGCCCTGGTACGGATGAATCCTCTGGATGTATATAAAGCAATTTGGGACGGCGCTCTTGGTTCTGAGAGACGTGTATGGCAGACGCTGAGAGATACCATGGTGCTTCTGTGTATCTCCATTGGCCTTGCCCCCGCCTTTAAGATGCGCTTCTGGAATATCGGTGCGGAGGGGCAGATCCTCATCGGAGGAGCCTGCGCGGCGGCGGCCATGATCTATGCGGGAGACGCCATGTCTCCGGTGCTGCTCCTTATCGTAATGTTTATAGCCAGCGCTGTGGGCGGTATGATCTGGGGCATCATCCCGGCAGTGTTCAAGGCATACTGGAATACAAACGAGACACTGTTCACCCTGATGCTGAACTATGTCGCTATGCAGGTGGTTACCTACTGTATTGTTTTCTGGGAGAATCCCAAGGGCTCCAATACAGTTGGAATCATCAACCAGGCTACCCAGGCCGGATGGCTTCCGGAGCTGTTCGGACAGAGATACGGCTGGAATATCCTCATTGTCATGGTGTTTACCGTGGTAATGTTCATCTACCTGAAATACAGCAAACAGGGATATGAGATCGCCGTAGTAGGCGAAAGCGAGAATACGGCGAGATACGCCGGTATCCATGTGAAGAGAGTCATCATCCGCACCATGGCTATCTCCGGCGCGATCTGCGGTATCGCGGGTTTTGTTATCGTCAGCGGCGCCAGCCATACGATCTCCACGATGACGGCCGACGGAAGAGGATTTACCGCCATTATCGTGGCGTGGCTTTCCAAATTCAACACGTTTATCATGCTGGCGGTATCTTTCGGTATCGTGTTCATGCAGCAGGGAGCGGTACAGATCGCTTCCCAGTACGGACTGAACGAGAACGCTTCCGACGTTATCCTGGGAATTATTCTGTTCTTCCTTATCGGAGCGGAATTCTTTATCAACTACAGACTTGAGCGTACAAAGAAATAGGAGGCAGAGGCTATGAGTGTACTTATAATTTTTATCCAGAAAGCCATTGTACAGGGCATCTGTATCCTGTACGGCACGCTTGGCGAGATCATGACGGAGAAATCCGGCAACCTGAACCTGGGTATCCCGGGAATTATGTATATGGGCGGCATTTCCGGCCTGATGGCTGCTTTCCTTTATGAGAAAGACAATCCGGATCCAAACGCATTTATCGGCGTGCTGCTCTCGTTTATCTGTGCCTTTGCCTGCGCGGCGCTGGGCGGCCTGATCTACAGTGTGCTGACCATCACCCTCCGGGCGAACCAGAATGTCACCGGTCTTGCTCTGACCATCTTCGGAACCGGATTCGGCAACTTTTTCGGCGGATCCATTTCCAAGCTGGCAGGCGGCGTGGGACAGATTTCCGTGAAGGTCACAGGCGGAGCCTACACGGCGAAGATTCCCGGATTATCGAAGATTCCCGTGCTGGGAGACCTTCTCTTCAGCTATGGTTTTATGACTTACCTGTGCATCATTGCTGCAGTGGTGCTTTCCATTTTCCTGTTCCGCACCAGATACGGACTGAATCTCCGCGCGATCGGAGAAAGCCCTGCGACCGCGGACGCGGCGGGAATCAACGTTACGAAGTATAAATATCTTTCCACCTGCATCGGCGCAGGCCTTGCGGGTCTGGGCGGTCTGTACTTTGTTATGGAGTACTCCGGCGGAACCTGGACGGATAACGGCTTCGGCGACAGAGGATGGCTTGCGGTTGCCCTTGTAATCTTCGCTCTGTGGAAACCGCTGAACGCTATATGGGGAGCTTTCCTTTTCGGCGCTCTCTACATCCTGTATCTGTACATCCCCGGACTGGGAAGAAGCATGCAGGAAGTTTTCAAGGCGCTGCCTTATGTAGTTACCATCATCGTTCTGGTAATCACCAGCTTCCGTAAGAAGAAGGAACACCAGCCTCCGGCAGGGCTGGGACTTCCGTACTTCCGTGAAGAGAGATAGGATATCCATTGGAGGATAAAAAAGTGACTAAAACCTATGAATCTGTACCGAATACAAATATAAACACCAGGAGCAGGATCTACAGTCTGTGCGCGGTTGCGCTTATGACTGCCGTGACCTGTGTGCTGGCGCCCTTTTCTATTCCGGTGGGGCCGATTCCCATTTCGCTCACTACTCTGGTGATCTACATTTCCGTTTATTTGCTGGGATGGAAGATGGCTTCGCTGAGCTGCTTCGTGTATATTCTGATCGGTATGGCGGGGCTTCCGGTGTTTTCCGGATTCTCCGGCGGACCGGGGAAACTGGCGGGACCGACCGGCGGATATATCATCGGATTTATCCCCATGGCTGTGATCACAGGAATGATGCTCAGCCATGCGAAAAGCAGGATCATACAGTTTCTGGCAATGTTGCTTGGAACCGCTGTCTGCTATGTGTTTGGCACAGCCTGGTTCTGCGTGATCACGGATTCCGGCATCGCGGCTGCCATGAGCGCCTGCGTGCTGCCTTTTATTCCGGGAGATATCATAAAAATGGCCGTGGCCCTTATAATCTGTCCGGAAATAAAAAAATCCTTGAAATCCGCTTTTTAATAGCTTATAATACAATTCAGGTAAAAGAAAATTCTTCGGGGCAGGGTGACTGCAGGCTGTGAAGATGCGCAGCAGGTGGAATTCCCTACCGGCGGTAAAGTCCGCGACCCGCGAAAGCGGCTGATCTGGTGACCGGAAAGACTGCAGAAGCAGTATGGATGGAATTCCAGAACCGACAGTATAGTCTGGATGAGAGAAGAACACGAAATATTTTAAGTGCTCAGTTCCCCGGGAGTATTCCCGGGGATTTTCCTTTTGCGCGATAAGCCCGTCAGACGGCCGCCGTGCTTGCACGTGCGGACACCTGACGGGCAACGGACAGCGAACGGTATTGCCGTGAGCTGCACGTAGCATCGCGTGAGTCGGCCAGAGGAAGGAACTTCCCTGGCCGATCGGGAATTTTCTTTTATACGGAAATTTTTCAAAAAAGGAGAGGACAATTATGAGTGAACAGGTATTAAGAAGTGGAAATGCAATGGACAGGAGCCGGACGAGGACCATTACCCAGGTGGCTATGCTGGGAGCGGTGGCCGGCGTACTGATGAATCTGGAGTTCCCTATTCCCTTCCTGGCTCCGTCCTTCTATCAGCTGGATTTCTCGGAGATTCCGGTTCTGGTAGGAAGTTTTGCCATGGGACCTGTGGCGGGAGTTGTGATCGAGCTGGTGAAGATTCTGGTACATCTGGTAACCAAAGGAACCCTTACGGCCGGAGTGGGAGATCTGGCCAACTTTATCTTTGGCTGTACCTTCGTGGTGCCGGCGGGAATTCTGTACCGTCTGCATCATGTGAAGAGCAGGAGACACGCAGTAGAAGGAATGGCTGTAGGTACGGTTCTTACAACGGCGGCAGCCTGCCTGATGAATGCGTTTGTTCTGCTTCCGGCTTACGGCAAGGCTTTCGGAATGCCGATCGAGGCTTTCATCGAGATGGGATCTGCGGTGCATTCCTCTGTTGACAGCCTGCTTGGATTCGTGGCGCTGATCATCGTGCCCTTTAATCTGTTTAAATACACCCTGACTTCCGTGATCGTATTCTTTATTTACAAGAGGATCCGCGTAGTCCTGAAGGGCGACTGAGAAATACTGAGTTTGTATGGCGTTATGGAGACTGGATCAGAAGTTTCCATAACGCTTTTTTTATGAAAAATTATGAGACAGGGAACCATTGGAATGTCAGAATGGTCTAATATATAGATAAAAACCGACAGAACAGCACAAAGGAGACTGTGTATGGACAGGAAAGAATTCGGGAATCTGATCCTGGAGAATGAACGGCAGCTTTACCGGATCGCGAAATCCATTCTGAGAAGCGACGAGGACTGTGCGGACGCAGCCCAGGAGGCGGTGATGAAAGCGTTCGAGAAGCTGCATACCCTGCGCGACGACAGATATGCAAAGACCTGGCTGATCCGGATCCTTATCAACGAGTGCTTCCGTATAGCAGATAAACAGAAACGGGAGCGGATGCTGGCAGATAAGGTAAAAAACTGTGAAGAACAGGCGCATAAGGAACAGACGCCGGGAAATGTCCGGGAGGAAGAGTACAGTGAACTTTATCAGGCGCTGGCGCAGCTTCCGCGGGAATTCCGTATTATACTGGAACTTTATCATCTTGAAGAGTTTTCCGTAAAAGAAATATCGGAACTTATGGGAATCCCGGAAGGCACGGTAAAAAGCCGGCTGGGAAGAGGGCGGGAAAAACTGAAACAGCGTTTGTGTCAGAAGGAGGGTAAATAATGGATAAGAAAATTTGGGAAGAACAGTATCCGGAGATGCCGGAACTCTTCCATCTGGCAGTAGAACAGGCGGTGAACAGAGCGGTCGGGAACGAAACAGTATACACCGGTCAGGAAACTGTGGAGAAGGAACGCTCCGACCAGAATATCCGTGGAGCCGCATCCTTTAATAAAAGGAAAAAATGGCGTCTGCTCATTCTTGCGGCGGTTCTCTGCGGCGGCCTGATATCTGCGGCGGCAGTTTCCGGACGGAAGCCCGCAAAGATAACAAAAGTGGATTTTCAGGAGAAACTGGGACTTGGAGAAAGGACAGATCTTGAGGAAGTCTGGTTCGGAGATGTCGAGGTGAGCATAGCGGAAGAACCCCGATATGTAAATGAACTGCATCCGGAAATCCTGGAGGATATGAAAGACCTGAAAACAGACGGGCCGTTGATCACCATAGACCGGATAATGTATGACGGTCTTCAGCTTGCGGTATGTGCCTATCCCACAGAGGAGATGGAAGGATATACGATAGAATCCTGGTCCATGACGGTCAACGGGCAGAAAACCGGCCCAAATGAGATGGACGATAACATGGGAAAGCAGGATTACTTTATCTTTACCGCGCAGCTTTATGATATGGAGCCCGCGGACCAGATGGAGGTTGTTCTTCCGCTGAGTGTATACAGAGATAATGAACGATACGAAAACCAGGAGCTTCTTTTTACTGTAGAAGGAAAGGCGGCGGAACAGATCCCGGATCAGGAGTTTGATCTGGAGAGCTGCACGGTGAAGCTGACGGAAATGCGCAGGACACTGACGGCTTTTGCCGGAAGGATCCAGATCGAAAGGACGCCGGAACAGCAGAACAGCTATGAAAAAGAAGACCGGGAGATCATATATATGGTTCTGGAAGGAACGGATGGGATCAGGTGGGAAGAATTTCCGCTAAATGAAAATACAAAGACATTGAGAACAGATGAAAAACATGAGGACGGATATTTTTACTATGAGATCCCTGAAGATGGACAGACACAGGTAAATCTGCAGCTGATGAGCTGTCTTAAAAGCGAGAGATGGGAGAAGTGGGATTCTTCCGATCCGGCCAACCGGTACGGAGAAGTCCTGACTGTTGATCTGCGGTGACCGGATACAGAATGTAACAGCGAAGAGGGGGCCGGTATATGGAGGGGGGAGTCTGATATATGGACGCTATACAAACAGCGGCAAATGGGATATAATCTGAATATATGACGGACAGCGCCGGGCGGCGCTACAGATTTAAAATATACGGGGGAAATATTCATGGGAGAAATACATCATGTGGAAAAACTGACGGACAATCGTTTTGTAAACCTTTATCATGTGGACGCTACCAGCGTGCACAATACGCCGGTGTCCTACTATGTGGCTTCCCGGGCGAAGAGCGTAGAGGAACTGAAACTGAAAACAGGAAAAAATACGCCGGACGGAGTGATCATTTACAGTATTTATGGAGAGAAAAGAGATAAAGTGGTTCTGATCCGCCAGTACCGCTATGCTCTGGGCGGATATATTTATGAGTTCCCCGCAGGGCTGGTGGAAGCGGGAGAAGATTTTCATCAGGCAGCGATTCGGGAGATGAAGGAAGAAACCGGGCTTGACCTGGAACCGCTGCAAGTGGATGAGGCTTATGAAAAACCGTATTTTACTACTATTGGAATGACGGACGAATCCTGCGCCACCGTATATGGATATGCTTCCGGCGAAATAAGTAAAGACGCCCAGGAGGCTTCCGAGGAAATAGAGATTGTCCTGGCGGACAGGGAGAAAGTCAGAAGGATACTGAAAGAAGAACGTGTGGCGATCATGTGCGCCTATATGCTGATGCATTTTCTGGAGGATGAGGAGCCCTTCGGTTTTTTGAAGAAAGAATTGTAAAACAGCGTACTGCCTGCATTGTGAAATAAAATCAGAAAAAGAAAGAAACTGCGACATATGAATATGGAAAAGAGGTTACGATCGCGGCTGAAAGCCGTTTTGGGGAAACCGTTTTTCTTTTTCCGCATCTTGACAAATATCTGATGTTCATGTTATAGTCGACATAGTTGTAGTGTGTAACTCATAAGGAGGCATTAACTATACATAACAAGGAGTGTTTATGTGTATTAGTGCCTCTTTTTTTGTACAGAAACCGGTGAAAACGGGGTCTGATCACATAGCCCCTTCTTGGAATCTTAAGGAAAGAGAAGGAGTGAAGTTACATGAAAGACAGGATTTTCAGTGTCCTGCAGAGAGTGGGACGGAGCTTTATGCTCCCAATTGCGATTCTTCCGGTAGCAGGTCTTCTGCTGGGAATCGGAAGTTCCTTTACAAATGCCACGACAATTGAGACATACGGTCTCACGGCGGTTCTCGGAGAAGACACCATCCTTCACGCGCTGCTGGTGATCATGAACAAAGTAGGCAGCGCCGTATTCGACAATCTGCCGCTGATCTTTGCCGTGGGAGTCGCTATCGGTATGGCGAAAAAGGAGAAAGAAGTATCCGCGCTTTCGGCGGTTATTTCCTATTTTGTTATGAACACAGCGATCAACGCCATGCTTACGCTCAACGGACAGGTTCTGGATAATGGCGAGATCGCGGAATCCGTTCTGGAAGGAACGATTACATATGTATGCGGGATACAGTCTCTGCAGATGGGTGTTTTCGGCGGTATTATCGTAGGACTGGGAGTGGCGGCTCTCCACAACCGGTTTTACAGGATCCAGCTTCCGAATGCCCTGTCCTTCTTCGGTGGGACAAGGTTTGTACCGATTATTTCCACTATTGTTTATATGTTTGTGGGAATCCTGATGTTTTTTGTATGGCCGGTGGTACAGAATGGTATTTACGCGCTGGGAGGTCTTGTCACAGGCTCCGGGTATGTGGGAACCCTGATCTTCGGCCTTATTAAGAGAGCCCTGATTCCCTTCGGGCTTCATCATGTGTTCTATATGCCCTTCTGGCAGACTGCGGTGGGCGGAACCATGGAAGTAGCGGGACAGATGGTGCAGGGAGGACAGAATATCTTCTTTGCGCAGCTTGCGGATTCCGCTAATATCGCTCATTTCAGCGCGGACGCCACAAGATATTTCTCGGGTGAATTTATCTTTATGATCTTCGGACTTCCGGGCGCAGCCCTGGCCATGTACCAGTGCGCGAAACCGGAGAAGAAAAAAGCGGCGGGCGGTCTGCTTCTGTCCGCGGCGCTGGCATGTATGGCTACCGGCATTACGGAGCCTCTGGAGTTTTCCTTCCTTTTTGTGGCTCCGGCTCTGTTCGCGGTACAGGTGGTTCTGGCGGGAAGCGCCTATATGATTGCCCATATACTGAATATCGCGGTAGGCCTGACCTTTTCCGGCGGCCTTCTGGACTTTTTCCTGTTTGGTATCCTTCAGGGAAACGAAAAGACCAGTTGGATGAGAATTATTCCGGTGGGAATCATTTATTTCCTGCTGTATTACTTTATTTTTAAATTCATGATCAGAAAATTCAACTTCAAGACGCCGGGCCGGGAGGACGACGACGTGGAGACGAAACTTTACACCAAAGCGGACGTAAACGCGAGAAAAGAGGCGCAGAAGACAGGAGAAGGGGCAGCCGGAGCAGAAGATCCTGTCAGCGAGGCTATTACCAGAGGTCTTGGAGGAAAGAAAAATATTTCCGATGTGGACTGCTGCGCCACAAGGCTTCGCTGTACTGTGAAGGACGCTTCACTGGTAAACGACGGGGTGCTGAAAGCTACAGGCGCGTCCGGCGTGGTGCATAAAGGAAACGGCGTACAGGTGATTTACGGGCCAAATGTGACAGTGATCAAATCAAATCTGGAAGATTATCTGGAAACGGCGCCGGACACACTGGCGGAGGCGGAAGAAACGCCGGAAATTCTGGAAGAAGAGAAAAATTCGGAAAATACAGAGAAAAAAGTAGTCGGCACAGTTACAATTTCCAGCCCCATCACAGGTATGGCGGCGGATCTTTCCACAGCGCCTGACGAAGCATTTGCCCAGAGAATGATGGGAGACGGCGCGGTGGTAACTCCGGAAGATCCCATTGTGAGAGCTCCGGAGGACGGAGAAGTAGCGTTTGTGTTCGACACGAAACATGCGGTCGGTTTTGTGACAGACTCAGGGATCAGTCTTCTGATCCATGTGGGAATCGATACGGTAAAATTGAATGGGGAAGGCTTTGAAGCTCTGGTAGAGAGCGGACAGACAGTGAAGAAGGGCGATCCGATGCTGAAACTGGATCTGGATTATCTGAAAGCCCACGCGCCTTCCGTCACCTCTCCGGTTCTCTGCACAGAACTGGAGGACAATCAGAGAATACGCCTGCTGAAAGAAGGACCGGTAAAGGCAGGGGAAGCGCTTTTTGAAGTGGAAATTCTGGAGTAGGATCCGGTCCGGATGGGGAAAAGATACGGATGATTTTCAGGATAGCAAAAGTATTAAATCACAATTCATTTATCGGTATTGATGATGGAAAGACAACAGAATATCTTGTGATGGGAAAGGGCGTCGCTTTTGGCAAAAAGGTTAGCCAGACAGTGGAAACAGGCCCGGACATAAGGGTTTATTCTCTGAATGAGCTGACAGAACGGGGAGAGGCCCGGGACATTATCAGATCGGTGCCTCCGGAGTGCCTGGAGCTTGCCGGAGAGGTTCTGGACCGGGCGGAAAAAGAATTCGGAGAACTGGATCGTTCCATTCTCTTTTCCATGGCGGATCACATTGCTTTTGCCGTCCGCCGTATCCGGAACAAAGAACAGATCAGCAATCCTCTCACAGAGGACATCCGTGTTTTGTTCCATAAAGAATACAAGGTGGCGCAGTGCATGGAGGAGCTCCTCCGGGAGCGTTTTCACCTGGAAATCGACGAACACGAGGTGGGATACATTGCTCTTCATATCCATTCGGCCATTGTGGATGAAAAAGTTTCCCAGGCCATGCAGATGGCCCGGTCGGTGAGAGAGTGTATCTCCCTTGTGGAAAAAGAAACGGGAAAGAAGATAGATGTAATGTCGCTTTCCTACAACCGTCTTATGAATCATGTGCGCTACATGGTAGCAAGAGCCGTCAGCGGAGAAAAGCTGAAGGTGAATATGAACGATTATATGGAGGTCAGATTTCCGGAGGCATACAAAGCCTCCCGGCAGATTTGCCGGGAAATGGAAAAGAATCTGAAGCTTCCTTTTAACGAGGTTGAAATCGGGTATCTTGCGATGCATCTAGAGAGGGTAATGGATACAGAGCTTCAGGAAAAAAATGCATAGAAGAATTTACATACAGGGAAAAATGTATTATTATTAGACTAATAAAGTGTAAAGGAGAGTTTGTACTATGAAAACATTTGACTACACCATCAAGGATGAGCTGGGAATCCATGCAAGACCGGCGGGACTGCTTGTAAAAGAGGCGAAGAAATTTACTTCTGACTGTACGATTACCAAGGACGGCAAGACCAAGAAGCTTACCCAGCTTATGATGCTGATGTCTCTGGGCGTTAAGAACGGCGATACTGTTACCATTTCCGCGGAAGGTGAAGACGAGGACGCGGCTATTGAGGCGCTGAAGGATTTCTTTGAGAAGAATCTGTAATTAACAGGGGGGATAAAGTATGCAGTGTTTCCAGGGTAAATCCGTTTATAAGGGGATTGTCCTCGGCCCTGTTGTTACTCTGAAAAAGAACGATTATCAGGTGAAAAGAACGAGAACAGAGGATCCGGAAGCAGAGATCGGGCGTGTGGAGAAAGCTATGGAGGAATCCAAGGCGCAGCTTCAGAAGCTTTATGACAAGGCTCTGAAAGAAGTGGGCGAAGCCAGCGCGGCAATCTTCGAGGTTCACCAGATGATGCTGGAGGACGACGACTATCTGGAAGCGATCCAGAATATGATCCGTACAGAATCCATTAACGCAGAGTATGCGGTGGCTGTAACGGGAGATAATTTTTCCGAGATGTTCGCGTCTATGGACGACGATTACATGAAGGCCCGCGCGGCGGATATTAAAGATATATCAGAACGTGTTGTCCGCAATTTAAGCGGGCAGGGAGATATTGATCTGAGTTCCATCGATCCTTCCGTGATCGTTGCCGATGATCTTACTCCCAGTGAGACGGTGCAGATGGATAAGGAAAAGATACTTGCCTTTGTCACGGTTCATGGTTCCACCAACTCCCATACGGCGATCCTTGCCCGTATGATGAATATTCCGGCGCTGATCGGCGTACCCATGGATCTGGAGCAGCTTGAGAACGGAATGACGGCTGTTGTGGACGGGTTCAAAGGCGAGGTGATCTTTGATCCCGATGAGGAGACCCGTGAAGCCACTCTTAAGAGGATGCATGAAGAAGAGGAGAAACTGAAACTTCTTCAGGAGCTTAAGGGCAAGGAGAACGTTACCCTCGACGGACATAAGATTAACATTTACGCCAATATCGGAAGCGTAGGCGATATCGGTTATGTTCTTGAGAACGACGCCGGCGGAATCGGCCTTTTCCGCAGCGAGTTCCTGTATCTGGGAAGAGACGACTTCCCCACGGAGGAGGAGCAGTTCCAGGCGTACCGCCAGGCTGTACAGATGATGGCCGGCAAGAAAGTGATCATCCGTACTCTTGATATCGGAGCGGACAAGCAGGTGGATTACTTCAACCTGGGCAAAGAGGACAATCCCGCCCTCGGATACCGCGCGATCCGCATCTGCCTGAAACAGCCGGATATTTTTAAAACACAGCTCCGTGCCCTTCTGCGCGCCGCTGTCTACGGCAACCTGTCCATTATGTATCCCATGATCACATCTGTGGAAGAAGTGCAGCAGATCTACGCGATCGTGGACGAGGTGGAGAAAGAACTTCAGGAGCAGGAGATCCAGTACAGGATCCCGGAACAGGGAATCATGATCGAGACTCCCGCATCTGTAATGATCAGCGATAAACTCGCTGAGGTTGTGGATTTCTTCAGTATCGGAACCAACGATCTGACCCAGTATACACTGGCCATCGACAGGCAGAACGAGAAGCTGGATGATTTCTATAATCCTCATCATGAAGCGATCCTTCGCATGATCAAAATGGTAACGGACAACGCTCATGCCCATGGCAAATGGGCGGGTATCTGCGGCGAGCTTGGCGCGGATACAGAGCTTACCGAAGAGTTTGTGCGCATGGGTCTGGACGAACTGTCCGTGGCTCCGTCCATGATCCTGAAGCTGCGTAAGATCGTGCGTGAAATGAAGGTCGAAGAGTAATTTTATAAATTATATGATCAGGATAAAGAACCTCCCGGAAGCGGTATGCTTTCCGGGAGGTTTGGCGTATATAGAAATTTTATTTCTCGTCAACGTATGCGGACGGCGCGGGAGCAACTCCACGGCCCCACTCGATGAAGTTTACGATGAAGAATACCACAACGCTGACCGCGCAGCCGAATACAACGGGCAGGATTCCGAACTTGAATCCGCCGCCGCTTAAGAACTGCCAGAAGCAGAAACCGATGGTTCCGCCGATCAGTGAGATGATACCGGAGTTTCTGGTGGCTTTCGGTACGATCAGTCCCAGACCATAGGCGGCGAAAGGACCGGCGCAGCGGATACCGAAGGCGAAGGTGTTCATGGTTACGATAGGAACGCCTGCCATGGAGATGATCATGGCGATCACTGCGGATACCACGTTACATGCTCTGGTATATGTAATAACCTGCTTGTCGCTGAGCTTCTTTCCGCCGTATTTCAGATACAGGTCGTTCATGATCATGGTGGACATACACAGAAGGTTGGAGTCCGCGGAGGACATGGTTGCGCAGATGATTGCTGCGGAGATGACTCCTACGATAACTCCCGGCGCATGTGCTGTGGTAACTGCCATCATGGCGTTGGCGCCGCCGTCCGCCAGATCCGGCATGGTTGCCAGTGCGGCAAGACCAAGCAGGGTGGGGAAGATGGACATTGCAGCCATGAGGACTGCGGAAAGCCATGCCGCCTGTTTCGCTGTTTTTTCATCCTTGGCTGTCTCGAAACGGGATACCATTTCCGGACCGGCCAGGAAAGTGCAGAAATAATTAAATATGTAGCCGATGATCGTTACCCAGCCGATCTTTGTGAAGCTGAGCTGTACAGGAGGAAGCGCTTCTGAGATCGCTTCCCATCCGCCGCATCCGCTGATAACGATGGGGGTGGCGATTGCCAGACCTACCAGGATAATGGCAAACTGGATAAGGTCTGAGATCTGGTCTGCGATCATTCCTCCGAATGTTGTGTAGATGATGACAACGGCTCCGGCGATCACCAGGGCAACGTTTGTGGGGATTCCTGTCAGACTCGCTACAACCGTACCGGACGCGGCGATCTGGGAGGAAGTCAGACAGAAAAGTGAAAGCACGCTTAAGATCGCTGTAAGGGTGCTGGATATGTGACCGAAACGGCGTCCTACGACCTCCGGGATAGTCACAGCCATGGTCTGGCGGATCTTCGGCGCGAAGTACGCCAGCGGTATCATTGCGATGGAAGCCGCAAGTACGTACCAGATGGCGCTCATTCCCCATTCACCGAAAGCCTTTTGCGCAAGGCCGGTGGTGGAACCGCCGCCGATATTGTTGGCGGAAAGGGAGAAGGCTACCATGAACAGGCCCATGCGGCGGCCTGCAAGCATATAGTCGCTGCTGTCCTTGATCTGGAGCTTGCCGACGATGAAACCGACAAGAAGCATACCTACCAGATATGCGACTACAATGATAAGAGCTTGGGTTTGTAATACCATAAACCAGTCCTCCTTGAATTATAAAAATATTTTGAAAATTATAAAAAAATTATAACTTATTTCATATAAAAAGTAAATTGGTTTTTCTATTAATCTCCTCCTGCTCCTTTTTTAAGTACAAAAAAAGCATCTCGGAAAGGGTACCACTTTCCGGATGCACATCTTTGTACCTGTAAATATATCTATAAAAAAAGATATCAGAGCAGCCGGAGCACTCTGACATCCTTGTCTGAATCCGATAATAGCACATGAAACTATAAAATTCAAGAGAAATATTTCCGCATCAGCACAAAATACCGTAAATTCCTTCAGTTTTTCTCATAGATTTATGAAAAGAGGGGGGCGCCGGCGGCCGGTTCCGCTGCCGGACGTCCCGGTAAAATATAGGGGGAAGAACGGATGGAAGATCAGAAAATGGACAATCTTCTGAACCTGGCGTCTGATTCCACAGAAGAAGAGCGCCGGAAATCAGGGAATCTGAATGTCGGTTATACACAAGAAACAGGAATGTGGGATATAGTGATAAAATACAGTGGGGAGATCGGGACGCTGTCCGGGGAAGGAGTGCGGGCAGCCCCCCTTTTGGGCGGATATGCGGTGGTAACGCTTCCGGAGCGGCAGTTGGAAAGCTTTGTGTCGCAGCCTCAGATTGAGTTCGCGGAAATGCCGAAGCGTCTCTATTTTCAGGTGGATCAGGGAACGGAAGCGAGTTGTATACGTTCGGTACAGAGAGAAATTGACGGAGAGCCGGGACTTACCGGGAAGGGAGTGCTGATCGGAATTGTGGATTCCGGTGTGGATTACCGTCATCCGGATTTCCAAAGAGAAGACGGAACAAGTCGTATTCTGAAGCTGTGGGATCAGAGCGCGCCGAAAGAGGCGGGCCGTCCGCCGGAAGGTTACTTTCTGGGAGTAGAGTATGGTGAGGAAGAAATCAACCGCGCGCTGGAACTTATGGAAGAAGAGGGCAGGCTTCTCGTGCCCCAGCAGGATCTCAGCGGGCATGGGACGGCAGTGCTGGGGATCGCTGCAGGAAACGGAAGGGCCTCCGGCGGCGTTTATCGCGGTGTAGCCTGTGAAAGCGATATCATTGCGGTGAAAATGGGAATACCAAGGGAGAATTCCTTTCCAAGAACCACTGAGCTGATGCAAGGAGTGGATTACCTGGTGCGTCAGGCGCTGAGGCTGGGAAGGCCCATGGCTGTTAATTTGAGCTTCGGGAATAATTATGGTTCTCACCGCGGCGATTCCCTTCTGGAGACCTATCTCAGCAATGCGGCGAACGTGGGGCGGACGGTGATCTGCGTGGGGACCGGAAATAACGGCAGCGACAATCTTCACGCATCCGGAAGGCTCGGCCAGGGAGAAACAAAGGAGATCGAATTCAGCGTGGGAGTTTTTGAGCCGGTGATGAATATCCAGCTTTGGAAATCCTATGTGGATGAGATGGAAATATATATAGAGGCGCCCTCGGGCGAAAGGATCGGTCCGCTGTCCGAGAAGGCGGGAGCCCAGAGATACTCGCCGGGGAGAACGGAGCTTCTGGTTTATTACGGAAAGCCGGGGCCTTTTCAGGTGACTCAGGAAATTTATTTTGATTTTCTTCCCCGGGATACTTATATAGAGAGCGGGATATGGAAAATAGAACTGCGTGGAAGGAGAGTCCGCGAAGGGGATTTCTTTCTGTGGATGCCTGGAGGACAGGTGCTGAACCAGGGGACCGGATTTTATTCCTCCAACGCGGAGGAAACGCTGACCATCCCTTCTACCGCGGCGAAGGTGATCACAGTGGGGGCCTACGATTCCCGGCTGAACGCCTTTGCAGATTTTTCCGGACGGGGAGGGAGGAGGCTTTCCTATCCCAAGCCGGATCTGGCGGCGCCGGGAGTGGATATCACAGCTCCTGTGCCCGGCGGCGGATACGGAAGTTTTACCGGAACTTCGTTCGCCGTGCCCTTTGTCACCGGAAGCGCGGCCCTTCTTATGGAGTTTGGAATAATAAGGGGCAGGGATCCGTTTCTCTGGGGCGAAAAAGTGAAAGCCTATCTGAGACGGGGCGCGCAGCCACTGCGGGGATTTGATGAGTATCCCAATCCGGAGATCGGTTATGGAACGCTGTGTCTTTCTGCCAGTATTCCCCGGTAAGAGGGCCGCGGAGTATATGCCGGAACGGCTGTGAAATGTGAAAAAACAACGAACTTTCGCCGGTGCTTCTTGTTTTTGGGAAAATGTGGTGATAAACTTTTTAATAAAATATTAAGCATATAATAAGAAGGTATTACGAAAAAACAGGGGATGACACCAGATGATCATACGGGACTTACAGGATATAATTCACAGATACGGCAATAAATCAGGATGGAGATCGAAGCGCGGAAACGAAATACGGAGAATACTTTTTCCGGTTCTGGCGGCGGCGCTGATTATTATTATCATGCTCATTCTTTCTGCCGTCGAGAAAAGAAAAGCGACAGAAGCGGCCGCAGAGGCGGAAGCGGCCGCTAGACTGGCGGAGGCGGAAGCAGCGAAAGCCGCGGCGGAAGCGCTGGTGGATGAGCCGTTTGTAAATATACTGGACAAAAACAACTATGAACTGGCGGTTACCTGGGACGGAGACCTGAAAAAAGTTACTCTGGAAGAGATCAGCCAGAGCATTGAAGAGAAAACCGGCGTTCTGGAATCACAGGGATATTCGGTGAGCTTCCTTCTGTACGATCTGAACACGGGAAGCGGTATCAGTTATCATCCGGACGCGGAGTTTTACAGCGCCAGCGCCATCAAAGCGCCTTACATAGCGTGGATGCTACAGACCTATCCTGAAGCGGCGGAGGAATTTTATGAAGAAATCGAAAACGCCGTTATGTGGTCCAGCAACGAGGATTATTTTACACTGATCAATAATTTCGGCAAAACGGAATTTAATGAATGGACTGCCCGGGCGGGCAGTCCGGATATCCAACTTTCGGAAGGATCCTTCGCGTCCGTTACCTGCAGGGAGTTTACCTGCTTGTGGATGAATATTTATGATTTTTTTACGTCGGACAGTGAAACGGCGGAGCTGATCCGGCCTCTGTACAGCGGCACGGACGAATCGGTTATCTATGAGACGCTGGGAAGATCCTATGCCGTATATTCCAAAGGCGGCTGGTCCTTTGAAGGGGAGGATTCCTATTATACCGTTCAGAATGACGCGGGGATCGTGATGAAGGGAGAACATCCCTATGTGCTTACGGTCCTCAGCGACGCCTATGAGCATCTGGATCTTCTGGACGCTCTGGTGAAAGAGATCGACCAGGCACATACGGAACTTCTGAGAAACCGGTAATCCGTCGGATTTTTGCCTGAAAAAGCCTACATTTTCCGGCTTAAAAAGAACAGATAGTTTCTCTAAAATAGAATTACAGAAAATTCTATTTGGGAGGTTATGATTATGGCTTTATCACTGGACAGTAAAATCAAAGATATCTTACGTTCGCCGGAGGGAAAGGCGGTTATGGAGAAATATGCTCCTGGCTCCACGAGTAATCCGTCTATGAAACTGGTGGGAGCAATGACTTACAGAAAGCTTCTGTCTTATCCGGAATCTGCGGAAGTAGCAAAGTTTGCGGATCAGATAGATGAAGATCTGAAGAAATGTTCCAGATAGACGAAAAAGAAACAGCGGCCGACTGCGGAGACAAGATTCCGCAGCCTGCCGCTGTTTCACAATGCAGGAAAAAATCTGCTATTTTCTGGTTTTTTTCAGAATTTCTCTAAGCTCCAATGCTTTGATGATAATCTGAAGATGGAGCCGTTCATTATAATCTTTCAGATCGATACCCAGTTCTTTTTCAATTCTGCTGATACGGTCGACCAGCGTGCTTCTGTGAATATACAGAGTTTCGGCTGTGCTGGTATAATTCATGTTTTCTTCCAGAAATACTTTTAATGTATCAAAATAACTTACCGGTGAATGGGCGTCGTGGCGGAACAGATTTTTAAGACCATTGGAATAAAACATTTCCACAGGCATTCCTCCGGTAGAATTTGTGATCATTTCCATTAACACAAAACTGGAAAAATAGAACCGGGAGGAGGTCCCCATAGTGAGCTGTCCGTTTTCCACTGCAATTTCCGCCTGGAGGTAGTGCATCCTGGCGTCGTACAGATTGGAGAAATCATTGCTGATGCCTGTATAGAGTTTCAGGGTCGCAAGCATGGGATCAAGCCGCGCGTTTAAATTGTCCTGATATTTTCCGTCTTTGTCATAGAGTGTTTTCAGATCAATGAAAGCCGCAACAGACTGATTGTGAGAAAAGGCGGCAGAGCCGGGGAAATTTTTCTCAAACAGACTGCAGATATAGCTGACGGGGATTTGGGAATATCTGCTGACAATATGAGCGCTGACGCAGACATAACGTGTTTTCATCTGGATGGCCTGCAGTATTGATTTATGAATGGGGCGTATGGGGCGTTCTTCGATGATCTCCCTTAAAATCTGTCGGATCGTATTCTGCTCGCTGGAAAAGAAAGAAGGATTGCGAGTCAGAGATTTCTCCAGGAGAGTTCCCAGATAAGCGGCAAGAGCAGTGTCTCCGGGGAGAAAAGGCTGTCCGTCCTCAGGCATGAAGAAGCAGCCGGAATACTGTCCGGATCTGTCAAAAAGATTTACGGCCAGTGACTGGTTGCCGCCGATGTTCAGAAGAAGGGGATCGTGAATATCGGTAGACATTTCACCGTAATTAAGAAATTCAGCCAGATCTGACGGGGCGAGAGAGTCGCCGGCGTCACCGAGACTCCGGATATGACCGGAGTTGTTTTTGTATCCGACAGATACGATATGGAAGCTGGAGTCCAGGACCCAGACAGAATGGCCCATATACGAGGCGCTGAGCTCGGTTATTCTCTGAATATCCGCATCCTGCTGAAATACCTGAAAAAGTTCTTCATTCCATTGTTCGTAGTAGTCATAGATTTTCTGTACGCTGTGATAAACAGTAAAAAAGTCTTTTCGTGCCCGGATCAGGATCAGGGTGATCCTGTCGGTATAATATTTCATGCGGACCGGTTCCCCGATACAGATCAGCACGGCTCCCTTTTCAAGATACGGTCTGGAAGGAAGGTGTTCGGCTGTGGCCAGATACAGATGCCCGGCCAGAAAACGGGTATCGTCGTCCATGTGAAACTCCGGTCGGGACAGAGCCAGAGCTGTTTCCTTTATTCCGTACATTTCCGCGGGATACTGCTCTTTCAGTTTATCAAATATAATATCTGCGTTCAGTTTCACTGACGGTCTCCTCCTCTCCTGGAACAGATAACCGATAATCTGTTGGTTTTCTTTATTATAGTTTGGTTTTTCTATGATTTCAATGAAAAATATCACCCGTTATTCTGTAGGGGAAAAAACAGAAATACCATTTGCTCTGTCTGTTTCCAAAAATATTGTCTTTTTCTATAATGCATATATGCAGCAACCGCGAAATAATGCGGACAGGAGAAGGATTCGATTTACAGAAAGGGGTTTTTACTATGGCTTATGATGCAAACGAAGCGATGCGCCAGATGATGGCGGGATACATCAGGCAGGCACGTCCTCTTCACGATATGCTCATGGTGGAGGGCAGGACTGCTATTGTAACGGGGGGAACGTCCGGACTGGGATTTAATATTGCGCTCAGACTTCTCCAGGGAGGGGCGAACGTTGTGATCGCCTCCGGATCGGAGAAAAAAGGTGAAACGGCGATTTCGTTATTTCGGGAAGAAGGATACGGAGAAGACCGGGTGAAGTACTGTAAAACAGATGTTTCCCAGGAAGAGGATGTGATCCGTCTTGTGGATTTTACGGATAAGGCGTTCGGGTCGGTGGATATCCTGGTAAATTCTGTGGGGATCTGGAATTACGCCCATATTTACCATATGGCGAAAGAGGATTTTAACCATATCATGGAAGTGAACGTCACCGGACTTTTTCTTTGTATCAAACATGTTTCCAGGTATATGATCGATCATAAGATCGCCGGAAAGATCACGGCAGTTTCCTCCAACTGTCCGTGGATGCCCTACCCGGTATTTGGAGGCTATCCTCATTACGCGGCCTCAAAGGGAGCGGTAAACGCTCTGATCGTAGAGGCGGCGAAAGAACTGAAACGATATGACATAATGGTAAACGCTGTGGCTCCGGGCGGAATGGCCACGCCGGGAGCATCCAGCAATCTGACGGCGAAGAATCTGACAGAAGAGCAGTCGGATGAATTTTATGACGAACTGATGGTATGGTCCATCGACAGCACGCAGACCGTAGACTCTGTCGCGATCGTAGCCTATATGCTGTCCACGGCGGTTTCAGACGGAATCACAGGGGAAGTGGTAGTGGCTGACGCAGGCGCGTCCCACAATATCGTGCATCATCAGGTGGCGATCGAAGCATATCCGCCGGAAGAATAAAAATCTGTCCGGACAGCAGAGGATTCTGTTCGGAAAAACGAAAGGAATGAAAACAGGAATGAGTAAAAAAATAGATGAAAGACTGCCGCAGAACAGCGGAAAAGGATCTGGACTGAAAGAATATTATGCGATCAAATCGCCATGGGAAAAAATGTACTGTTATCGTGACGCCATGCATTATTCCAACCGTTTTGAGCAGGTAATCGGCGCCGCCTGTATGCAGGCATACCGGATCATGATACCGGATTACCGGGAGCGGGCACAGTTGATGTGTGAAGACGCGCTTGCCCGCCTGGTTGCCACAAACCGGATGTACGGAGAGAACGGAGACGACATGAACAATATGCATCCTTTTATGTGCGGACAGTTTGTGGGCGCTCTGATCGGAGATCAGGGAGACGACGCTCTTCTGATGTGCGGGAGGTGTCAGGACTTTGGTACATATCGCGCGGAAAAAGAACTGGATGTCTGTGACTGGGATATCGTAGGTTCCGAACTCTGCCGCGCCACTACCATGTCACTGCAGGGTTCCGCCATCGGTTCAGCGGAACGGCGCCGTCCGGGTCCCTCAATGGAATACTGCATGGTAGAGGCAAAAGGCTGCGGCGACAGGCACTGCCGGATCGTCGCGGAAAACCGTGACAAATATCCGATGCCGGAGCACGAGCTGTGGGAGAGCTTCGGACCGGTTGCCACGGCAGATCAGATCAAATATACAGAAGAAGAGGATTGTGTAAAAGAATCTATGGTATTCCGGGAAGAGTGTAATTATACTTTTACAAACGGCACTCATCTGGAACAGGATTCTTCCAGTGCGAATATGGTGACGCTGTCTACTTCCGCTTCTCTGTATGTGCTGCCGGCAATCAATGAGGCAGTGAGGAGAGGGATCGTCACACGTAAGATGGCGGATCATATTTTGCACTGTGTCTGCGAAGCGGCGGGAAAAGCAATGTTTGGAGAGCGTTATGCCATTAAGGCGGCCAGAGACTGGCTGGGAGTTCCTCCTGAGATTGGAGAAGACGGCCGGGTGATGGGCGGCCTTGTGGAAATGCAGCTTCAGTCCATTCTGTGTAATTACGAAGTGGAAGCGTTTAACGAGAAGGAATGCATCTATGTGATCGACCGCTCCGGTCTGGAGATTACCGGATGTAAAGAACTGCCCCAGGTACATGTGGACTTCTGGTATGGTATGGTGAAAACCCTGGTCAACGCACAGTGGTCTCTGTGGGAAGAGGATTCTCCTGCAGGCAAACTTCGGATAAAGATCGCAAAGAAAATCGATAAATTCTGTTGATGGGAGGGGCAAGCGGATGTATAAAAACATATTTAAATATGATGAAATGAAAAGATCGGAACATATGGCTGTCCGCCAGACAGTGGGATGGTACTACTGGACCCATCAACTGATCGAGATCAGCGGTCCGGATGTGGTGAAACTCCTGGAATATCTGTATCCTAATGATATTGGAAATATCAAGGTGGGACGGGACCGCTACACTACCATGCTGAATCAAGCCGGGGAGATCATCGACGACGTAGTGATCATGAGAATGGCTGAAGACAGGTTCTGGATTTCCACACTGTTTTTGACTTATACAGATGACTGGATCTATTATCACTCCGAAGGATATGACGTGGACTGGAGCGATATCACCGATGAGTGGGATATGTTTGCGGTACAGGGGCCAAGATCAAAAGAAATGGTCAATTCCATTGTGGAGAATCCGGTAGACGGACTGAAATTCTTCAGTCATGAGCCAAATAAAATCGGCGATATGGAAGTGCTGATCAACCGGGGCGGTTTTACCGGAGAGAAATTCGGCTATGAAATATACTGCCGTAAAGACAGGACAGATGAACTGGAAAAGATTCTGAAAGATACGGCGCCCGGATTTGAAGGTAAACAGGTGACGGAGTTCCAGGTAATGGCCTGGACCCTTCCCACAGAAAGCGGGTTTTATTATATGAGAGATCTGGCCCATACGAATCCGATGGAAGTGGGGCTGGACGGAAATATTGACTGGGAAAAAGATTTTATCGGAAAAGAAGCTCTTCTGAAAGTAAAGGAAAACGGGCCGGAGAAAGAAATGGTCGGTTTCGAGGTTCCGGAGGCGGATATTTATATCCGGTCAAAGCAGTTCGGAGGACCTGGCGAAGCCGTATATATTGACGGCGAGGAAGAAGAGGTAGGGCGCGTGTCAAAGATGGTCTATTCCTATGTGAAAGAAGTGAATAACGGCTATATACTGGCGAAAAAAGACAAACTTCACGTGGGTGATCATATTAAAATACACGGATATGACGCGGTGATCACAGAAAAGAAATGGATATAAAAGAGTTCGGGCAGAATTGTCTGAGATGGAACGCCGGCGGGAATCTATACCTGCCGGCGTTTTTGCGCAGGGTTAAACTTGCAACGATTCCCCAAATATAGTATGATGTTAGCGTCAGCGGACTGTGGAAGCACTTTCCATTGTCTGCCGGCGCTTAATTATTTAATGTCAGATATTATTTAGCGTCAGTGTGTACACTGACGCCAGAGAAAGAATATGGCGCCGGAGCCGGGGGGTTCTGCCGGCTGCGGCATTATGAATATTAAAGGAGAAGCATGTTTAGAGAAATAGGAGAAGAGAGAGCATTTAACGGTATACTTGAACAGATCATTGAGAATGTACAGAACGGCAGCCTGAAAGCAGGCGATGCCCTGCCCGCGGAGCGGAATATGGCGGAAACCATGAAGGTGTCCCGTTCCGCAGTGCGGGAGGCCCTCCGGGCCCTGGAGCTTCTGGGGATTATAGAGGCGGTGCCCGGCGGCGGGAACTACATCACGGACAACCTGGACACATGGCTGATCGGCCCGCTGACAATTCTTTTCAGGCTGAACCACAGCTATATGAGACAGAACCAGCAGCTCCGCGCAGCCCTGGAGAGGCAGAACGCCATCCTGGCGGCGAAGAAGTGCACGCCGCTGGACGCGGCGGAGCTCCTTATGATACTTGCCAGGATCGACGCCGCCGAAAATGAGAAGGACAGAGGAGTTCTGGACAAGGAACTTCACATGAAGATCGGCAGGATCGCCGACAATCCCATGATCAACAGCGTCCTGGCGGCAGCGGATCAGCTTACGGAAAACATCATTTCCGGAGCGCGGGATTATGTGATGAAGAAAAATCAGTCTTCAGACATGGTGGACGAGCAGCACCGACGTCTGGTGGAAGCGATTATCAGCGGAGACGCCGCCGAGGCGGAGAAATGCATGTCGGAACATATGGATACAGTGGAAGAATACATGGAAGAGCTGCAGAACCGTCAGACAGACGGGGAGCATATTCCAGCGGGTGGTGAAGAGTAACCAGACCCGGAAAATCACGGGATTTTTGGCAGAATTTGCCTTGAATTCCGGTCAGACCAATGGTACAATCAATTTATAAATTGGTTATACCAATATTTTTAATTGGTTAAACCGGAAAGAAGGGCAAAATTATGGGATATGTAACATGGTCATTTGAAACTCTGAACAGGTTTTGCAGGGACGCTTTCGGAGCTTTCGGCTTCAGCGAAGAGGAAAGCGGAGAGATCACAGACGTGCTTTTGAAGGCGGATCTCTACGGGATCGAAAGCCACGGGATGCAGCGGATGGTACGGTATCACAAAGGAATTGAAAAAGGAACCATTCATCCCGAAGCCAGACCGGAGGTTGTATTTGAGACTCCGGTTTCCGCAGTAATCGACGGTCACAGCGGGATGGGGCAGCTGATCAGCATCTTCGCAATGAAAAAAGCTATTGAGAAGGCGAAAACAACAGGCGTGGGTATTGTCACAGTCAGAGAGTCCAATCATTTCGGAATTGCCGGATACTATGCGAAGATGGCTGCGGATGAAGGCCTTCTGGGCATGGCGTGCACAAACTCCGAGGCGATCATGGTGCCGACTTTCGGCAGAAAAGCAATGCTGGGTTCCAATCCCATAGCGGTGGCTATGCCGGCGGATCCCTATCCGTTTTTCTTTGACTGTTCCACTACCGTGGTGACACGCGGTAAACTGGAAATGTACAACAAAATGGGAAAACCGCTTCCCGAAGGCTGGGCGCTGGATAAGAACGGTCATCCTTCCACAGACGCTCCTGACGTGCTTGCGAATATTGTCGCCAAGAACGGCGGCGGGATCATGCCTCTGGGCGGCAGCAGCGAAGTGAGTGGAAGCCATAAAGGATATGGATACGGTATGATCTGCGAACTGTTCAGCTCCATTTTTTCACTTGGCGTCACATCGGACAAATGCTGTACTTTCCCGGACAGAACAGGAATCTGCCATGGGTTTATGGCTGTGGATCCCGCTGTGTTCGGAGACCCGCAGGCTATCCGGGATCATTTGTCGCAGTATCTGGAAGAACTGAGAGAAAGTCCGAAAGCGGACGGACAGGACCGCATTTATACACACGGTGAAAAAGAAGTCTTCGCGGAGCAGGAGAGAAGGAAGAACGGTATTCCCGTAAACGATAACACCATGGTTGAACTGGCGGACCTGTGCGGTTATCTGAATCTTGATTTTCATAAATATTTTGAGGGTTATAAACTTCCCGGGAACAGCGGGTTCTTTACGGGAAATTATTAATAAATTATATAAAGATCCCAAGGAGGGCACAAGAATGGATTACGCAAAAGAATCACTGAGGCTTCACGGAGAATGGAAGGGTAAGATCGAGGTAGTGACAAGAGTTCCGGTGGAAACAAAGGACGACCTGTCTCTGGCATACACCCCGGGAGTCGCCCAGCCCTGTCTGGAAATCCAGAAGGACGTTGACAAATCCTACGAGCTTACAAGAAGATGGAACATGTGTCTTGTAGTAACAGACGGCTCCGCTGTTCTGGGACTGGGAGATATCGGACCGGAAGCCGGAATGCCGGTGATGGAAGGCAAATGCGTTCTTTTTAAGGCTTTCGGCGACGTGGACGCTTTCCCGCTGTGCATTAAGAGCCATGACGTGGACGAGATCGTCAACACGATCTATCTGATCTCAGGATCTTTCGGCGGCGTGAACCTGGAGGATATTTCCGCTCCCAGATGTTTTGAGATCGAGAGAAAACTGAAAGAAAAATGCGATATCCCCATTTTCCATGACGACCAGCACGGAACGGCTATCATCACTCTTGCGGGACTGACTAACGCCCTGCGCGTGGTAGGAAAGAAAAAAGAAGACGTGCGCATTGTCATGAACGGAGCCGGCGCGGCGGCGATCTCCATCGCAAGGCTGCTTCTGAAAGCGGGATATGCGGACGTGACCCTCTGCGACAGAAAAGGCGCTATTTACGAGGGACGCCAGGAAGGCATGAATCCTGTGAAGGAAGAGATGAGCAGGATCACCAACAGAGAGAAGAGAGCAGGATCGCTGGCGGATATGCTTGTGGGCGCGGACGTGTTTATCGGGGTTTCCGCACCCGGCGCGGTTACAACAGAGATGGTTAAGACCATGGCGAAGGACGCCGTGATCTTTGCCTGCGCAAACCCGACTCCGGAGATTTTCCCGGACGACGCGAAAGCCGGCGGCGCCAGAGTGATCGCTACAGGAAGAAGCGACTTCCCCAACCAGATCAATAACGTTCTTGCCTTCCCGGGAGTTTTCCGCGGCGCGTTTGACGTAAGAGCAAAAGATATCAACGATGAGATGAAGATCGCCGCCGCGAAGGCGCTGGCGGGACTGATCACCGACGAGGAGCTTTCCGCAGATTATATTATTCCGAAGGCGTTTGACAAGAGAGTGGGACCGGCAGTTGCAAAAGCGGTTGCCGATGCAGCAAGAGAAACAGGAGTTGCCAGATTATGAAAAACTGGGAAGCGAATGTACGCAGGGTGACGCCCTATACTCCGGGAGAACAGCCCAATCAGCCGGACATGATCAAACTGAATACCAATGAGAATCCCTACCCTCCCGCGCCGGGAGTGGCGGAGGTGCTGAGGGAGATGGATACGGACGCTATGCGTCTGTATCCGGATCCCACGGCAGGAGAACTGGTTTCCGCCATAGCGGAGAACTATGGGCTGGAAAAAGACCAGGTATTTGTGGGCGTGGGATCAGACGACGTGCTCGCCATGAGTTTCCTGACGTTTTTTAACAGCGACAGGCCCATACTCTTTCCTGATATCACATACTCGTTTTATGACGTGTGGGCGGATCTTTTCCGGATCCCCTATGAACGGCCGGCGCTGGATGAGGATTTTCACATCCGTAAGGAGGATTATTTCCGGGAAAACGGCGGAATTGTCTTTCCCAATCCCAACGCGCCCACCGGCGTGGAACTGCCCCTTTCCGATGTGGAGGAGATCGTCAGCCGCAACCGGGATGTGGTGGTGATCGTGGATGAGGCCTATGTGGATTTCGGCGCGCAGTCCGCGCTGTCCCTTCTGAAAAAATACGACAACCTTCTGGTTGTGCAGACTTTCAGCAAATCCCGTTCCATGGCCGGGATGAGGATCGGTTTTGCCTGCGGAAGTCCGGAGCTGATCCGTTATCTCAACGACGCCAAATATTCCTTTAATTCCTATACCATGGACCGGACGGCCCTGGCGGCAGGCGCGGCGGCGGTGAAGGACAGGGAATATTTTGAAGATACCTGTAATAGAATTATTGAGACAAGGGAATGGACAAAGAGAGAACTGAAAGCGCTGGGATTTTCTTTTGAGGATTCCAAAGCGAATTTTATCTTTGCCACCCATGAAACATGTCCTGCGGCTGAGCTTTTCGGGGCTCTTCGCGAGAAACACATATATGTAAGGTACTTCCCGGGAGGAAGAACGGACAACTTCCTGCGGATTACGATAGGAACCCGGGAAGAAATGGAAACTTTTACGGATTTTCTGAGAGAATATCTGAAAAAAATTAAAAAGAATTGATTTTTCCTCTGTTTCACTTATGGACATAATATGCCAAATATGGTAAGATAACATCCAGAATTGATCAGACGGGAAAAGACCACTTTGTTCCGCGCAGCCCGGAAGGGCTGGCGGGGCGGGGACTGTCCCCGATGCCTGAAGGAAAGATTTCTTCTCATCTGATAGTAATCTACGAAGACAGGGCGCACTGCCCTGCGGAGAAAAACGGTTTATCCGGCAGACAATATCACGTCTCTGCCGGTGTTCTGAAGTTCATGTCTATTCAGACAGAGTTTGTACCCCGTAAGCAGCAATCACAAAAAGTATATTATTATATAGAGAAAAGACTGGAGTAATATTATGAGAGAAAAATACGAATCGTTGTCGCTGGCAACACTGAAGGACCTGGCGAAAGCAAGAGGTCTGAAAGGAATTTCAACACTCAGGAAGCCGGAGCTGATCGAGCGTATGCTTCAGGAGGATGAAAAAGACGCGCAGAAGAGCGCGGCATCAGACAGCAGCGCAGAGAATGACAGCGCCAGAGCCGAAGAAAGCAGGCCTGCTTATGAGAGCAGACGGAGAACGCAGCAGGAAGAGAACCACAGACAGGGCGGACGGGAAGAAGTAAGGCGGTTCCATGGAAGTCAGGATGAAAACCGCAGGAGTCACGGAAGCCAGGATGAAAACCGCAGGAACTATTCCGCGCAGCAGGACGACGGCAGAATGCCCGCTGAGACTGCCCAGCTTGACAGCGGCGAGAAGGCGGACGGTATTCTGGAGGTCCTTCCGGACGGATATGGTTTCATACGCTGTGAGAATTACCTTCCCGGAGAGAATGACATATATGTTTCCCCATCCCAGATCAGGCGTTTTAATCTGAAAACAGGAGATATCCTCCAGGGAAGCATCCGCATCAAGACGCAGGGAGAGAAGTTCAGCGCGCTTCTTTATGTGACCTCTATCAACGGCTTTGCGCCGGGTGAGGCTCAGAAACGGTATAATTTTGAAGACATGACACCGGTGTTCCCCCGTGAGCGCCTTAAAATGGAACGTCCCGGAGGAACAGTGGCCATGAGGATCGTGGATCTGATCAGTCCTATCGGCAAGGGACAGCGAGGAATGATCGTTTCCCCTCCGAAGGCGGGCAAGACCACTCTTCTGAAAGATGTGGCCAAATCCATCCTCAGGAACAGTCCGGATATGCATCTGATCATTCTTCTCATCGACGAGCGTCCGGAGGAAGTAACTGATATTAAGGAAGCGATCCAGGGACAGAATGTGGAAGTGATCTATTCCACCTTTGACGAGCTGCCGGAGCATCATAAGCGTGTTTCGGAGATGGTCATCGAGCGTGCCCGCCGCCTGGTGGAGCATAAGAAAGACGTAACGATCCTTCTGGATTCCATCACCAGACTTGCCAGAGCCTATAATCTCTGTGTTCCGCCCAGCGGAAGAACTCTCTCCGGCGGACTTGATCCGGCGGCTCTGCATATGCCGAAGAGGTTTTTCGGCGCGGCCAGAAAGATGCGGGAGGGCGGCAGCCTGACGATCCTGGCCACCGCGCTGGTGGATACAGGAAGCAAAATGGACGATGTGATCTACGAGGAGTTTAAGGGAACCGGCAATATGGAACTTGTCCTTGACCGCAGGCTTCAGGAGAAGAGAGTGTTCCCGGCGATCGACATCCAGAAATCGGGCACCCGGCGGGAGGATCTCCTTCTTACCAGAGAGGAGCAGGAAGCTGTATATATCATGCGGAGAGCCCTGAACAGCCTTAAGGCGGACGAGGCTGTGGAGCAGATCCTGAATATGTTTTCCAGGACCCGGACCAACGCGGAATTTGTCCAGATGGCCAAAAAACAGAAATTTTTATAAACATCTTGCATTTAGAGAATCGATATGCTATAATCAGAAAGCTGCAAAATAATAGATTCGTCTATATATACGAATAGAAAAAGAAGAACTATAGAGAGGTGAAAATCATGCGTGAAGGAATCCATCCGAACTATCAGGAGGCAACCGTAACCTGCAACTGCGGAAATACATTCGTAACAGGATCTGTAAAGAAGGACATCCATGTGGAAATCTGCTCCAAATGCCATCCTTTCTACACAGGCCAGCAGAAAGCAGCTCAGGCTCGCGGACGTATTGATAAGTTCAATAAGAAATACGGCTTAAACAAATAATCAGACAGAATACAGTTATGAGAGAACAGGTTGAGGTTGGGAGATCTCAACCTTTCTTTACTTTAGGATAAGCGGAGAACAGAATGGAAGCAAGATCATCGAATATCGGCGGCCAGGCGGTAATGGAAGGCATCATGATGCGCCACAAGGATAAATACTCTGTGGGGGTGCGCCGGCCGGACGGAGAGATTGAACTTAAAATAGAAGATTACAGATGCGTTTTCGGTAAAGGGAGTTTTCTGCGAAAACCAATCATCCGCGGGGTCGTAAGCTTTGTGGACGGTCTTGTGATCGGAACGAAATGTCTGATGTATTCGGCAGAGATCGCGGGAGACGAAGAGGACGAGGAAGACGCCCGAAAGAAAGCTGTTCTTTCCGAGGAGGAGAGAGCGGCGCAGAAGGAAAAAGAGGACAGGCAGTTTAAATGGCTTCTTTACGGTACGGTAGCGGTATCCATCGTTCTGTCCGTGGCGGCTTTTATGCTTCTGCCCTATGCTCTTGCCAGCCTGATCCGTAAAGCGGGGGCCTCAGAGTTTCTGGTTACGGTAGTGGAGGCATTTGTAAAAATGGCGTTGTTCCTTGGGTATATGTTCCTGATCTCCAGAATGAAGGATATACAGAGAACCTTCATGTACCACGGAGCGGAGCATAAGTGTATCAATTGTATCGAGCACGGACTGCCCCTCACGGTTGACAATGTGATGAGGAGCTCCAGGCAGCACAAGCGGTGCGGGACCAGCTTCCTTTTCCTGGTGATGCTGGTGAGTATCTGCCTGCACTTTGTTTTTGTACTGGTTCCTTTTTTCTGGGTAAGACTTCTGGGGCGTCTTCTGATGGTTCCGGTGGTTGCCGGGATCTCCTTTGAGATGATCCAGTGGGCCGGGCGGACGGACAGCAGACTGGCCGCTTTTCTCAGCAAACCGGGACTTGCCATGCAGAAGCTGACGACCAAGGAGCCGACGCCGGACATGGTGGAGGTGGCGATCAAAGCCGTGGAAGCGGTTTTTGACTGGAAAGCATATTTAAAAGAGGAGTTCGGCTGGAAGCCGGACAAGAAGGCCGATGAGAACGCTTGAGGAACTGTTAAAAGAAGGAACACTGCTTCTTAAAAAGGCTGATATTGAAGAAGCCAGGCTTGATGCCTGGCTCCTTCTGGAATATACTGCCGGAAAAGACAGGGCATATTATTATGCCCATCCCGAAGAAATGACAGATGAGGAGACAGAAAAAGAATATCTCGCGCTCTGCCGGAAACGCGCGGAGCATATCCCTCTTCAGCACCTGACGCACCGGGCGGATTTTATGGGATATGAATTTTATGTGGACGGTAGAGTCCTTGTTCCCAGACAGGATACGGAGATCCTGGCGGAGGAGGCGCTGAAGATCCTGAAAGATATGGAAGATCCTGATATTCTGGATATGTGTACAGGTTCGGGATGCCTGGTTCTCAGTCTGCTTATGGAGATCCCCGGAGCCAGGGGAACCGGCGCGGATGTTTCCGCAGCGGCGCTTGACGTTGCGCGGGAGAACGCGGCGCGGCTGGGTGTGGACAACCGGGCTGAGTTTGTGGAAAGCGATCTTTTTTCCGGAGAATATTTTCGACAAAAAAGTAGAACAGAACAGCATAAATATGATATGCTTATCTCAAATCCGCCGTATATCCCTACGGCGGAGATCGAAGAGCTGATGGATGAAGTGCGTTTTCATGACCCGGTCCTGGCGCTGGACGGCCGTGAGGACGGACTCTGGTTTTACAGACGGATTTCGGAGGAGGCGCCGTCATGGCTGAAAGACGGAGGCTGGATCCTGTATGAGATCGGCCACAGCCAGAGCGCCAGGGTGGAGGCATTCCTCAGGGATGCCGGTTTTGCCGGCGTCCGGACTGTAAAGGACCTTACAGGACTGGACAGAGTAGTGCTGGGACAGAAAATGTAACAGGATAATTCGGGAGGATAAATATGTTTGATAAACTGGAGGATCTGCTGATCCGTTTTGACGAGATCCTGAATGAGCTGGGCGAGCCGGGAGTGACAGATAACCAGGACCGTTTTCAGAAGCTTATGAAGGAACAGAGCGAGCTTCAGCCGATAGTGGATACCTATAGAGAATATAAGAAAAATAAAGAAACCATTCAGGACAGTCTCTCTATGCTGGACGAAGAAAAAGACGAGGAAATGAGAGAGATGCTGAAGGAAGAGCTGGCTGACGCGAGGAGACAGGTGGAAGAACTGGAGCATGAGCTTAAGATCCTGCTCCTGCCCAAAGACCCCAACGATAACAAGAATGTTATCGTGGAGATCCGCGCCGGAGCCGGCGGAGACGAAGCGGCTCTTTTCGCGGCGGAGATATACAGGATGTATGTGAAGTACGCGGAGGGGCGTCGCTGGAAGACCGAGATGCTCAGTCTGAATGAGAACGGGATCGGCGGATTCAAGGAAGTGACTTTCATGATCCACGGAACAGGCGCTTACTCCAGACTGAAGTATGAGAGCGGCGTACACCGTGTCCAGCGTGTGCCGGAAACAGAGTCAGGAGGACGTATCCATACCTCCACCTGCACGGTGGCGATCATGCCTGAGGCGGAGGAGATCGATTTTCATCTGGACCTCAACGACTGTAAATTCGACGTGTTCCGTGCCTCCGGAAATGGCGGCCAGTGCGTCAACACCACAGACTCGGCGGTGAGACTGACACATATTCCGACAGGGATCGTTATCTCCTGTCAGGATGAAAAATCCCAGCTGAAAAATAAAGAAAAGGCTCTGAAGGTGCTGCGTTCCCGCCTTTATGAGATGGAACTGGCGAAACAGCACGACGCGGAGGCGGAAGCAAGGCGGAGCCAGATCGGAACCGGAGACCGTTCAGAGAAGATACGGACTTACAATTTTCCCCAGGGACGTGTTACAGACCACAGGATCAAGCTTACGCTGCACCGTCTGGACAATATTCTTAGCGGGGATCTGGATGAGATCATCGACAGTCTGATCGCTGCGGATCAGGCGGCAAAACTGAGTAAACTCAATGAAGAGGAATAAACGGAGGATATTTGTATTATGAAGAAAACAGCGCTGGTGATCATGGCGGCCGGGATCGGAAGCCGTTTTGGAAAAGGGATCAAACAGCTTGCGCCGGTAGGGCCTGCAGGCGAGATCATCATGGATTATTCCATCCACGACGCCCTGGAAGCAGGGTTCAACAAAGTCGTCTTTATTATCCGCAAAGATATTGAAGAAGAATTCCGCCGTGTGATCGGCGACAGGATCGAGAAGATCACGGAAGTGGAATATGCGTTCCAGTCTCTTGAGGAGCTGCCGGAGGGATTCACAAAACCGGCGGACAGGACGAAGCCCTGGGGAACCGGCCAGGCGGTGCTGGCGGCGAAGAAGGTACTGGACGAGCCGTTCGTGGTGATCAACGCGGACGATTACTATGGCAAAGAAGCATATGTGAAGGTTCATGATTATCTTGTGCAGGATCATCCGGAGGACGGAGTGATGCATATCTGTATGGCGGGATTCCGTCTGGGGAATACTCTCAGCGAGAACGGCGGCGTGACCCGCGGTATCTGCGATATTGAAGAGGGAAGCCTGAAAGGGGTAAATGAAACCCACAATATCTATAAAGCTGAGAACGGAGCGGAAGAACGCCGTGAGGACGGAACAGTGGTACCGCTTGATGTGAAGAGCCTTGTTTCCATGAATATGTGGGGACTGACGCCGGAGTTTATGGAGATCCTGGAGAAAGGCTTCCGGGAGTTCCTTGCAGGACTTAATGCGGAGGATATCAAGAAAGAATATCTGCTTCCGGATATCATTGACCGTCTGATCAAGGCGGGCACAGCCAAGGTTGACGTTCTGGAAACAAAAGATACCTGGTTCGGCGTAACCTATCAGGAAGACAAGGCGTCCGTAACGGCGGCTTTTGAGAATCTCGTAAAAGAGGGCGTATACCCGGCGGACCTTTATCAGCAGAATAAGTCCTGAGGGCAGAGTATAAAAATAACAAAGGGAGGATTTTTGTTATGGGTAAATATTTTGGAACCGACGGTTTCCGCGGCGAGGCTAATGTGCAGCTTACTGTGAATCATGCGTTTCAGGTGGGACGTTATGTGGGCTGGTATTATGGCAGAGACCACAAGGCGAAGATCGTTATCGGCAAGGACACAAGAAGGAGCAGCTACATGTTTGAGTACGCTCTGGTGGCCGGCATCACGGCTTCCGGCGCGGACGCCTATCTGCTCCATGTAACTACGACTCCCAGCGTTTCCTACGTGGTTCGTACGGAAGATTTTGACTGCGGTATCATGATCTCCGCAAGCCACAATCCTTTCCATGACAACGGGATCAAGCTTCTGAACGGAAACGGACAGAAGATCGAGCCGGAGATCGAGGCGCGGATCGAGGCGTATCTCGACGGCAGTATCGAGGAACTTCCCCTGGCGACAGGCGAGGACATCGGCCGTACTGTAGATTACGCTTCCGGAAGGAACCGCTATATCGGATACCTGATCTCCATTCCCTGCCGTGATTTCAAGAATATCAAGGTGGGACTGGACTGTGCCAACGGAAGTTCTTCTGCCATTGCAAAGAGCGTATTCGACGCTCTGCGGGCGAAAACTTATGTGATCAACAATACTCCGGACGGAACCAACATCAACACGAACTGCGGTTCCACCCATATTGAGGTCCTTCAGAGATTTGTGGTGGATAAGGGACTGGACATTGGTTTTGCCTACGACGGAGACGCGGACCGTTGTATTGCGGTGGATCATAAGGGTAATATCATCGACGGCGACAAGATCATGTATGTCTGCGGAAAATATCTGAAAGAACAGGGAAGACTGAACGGAAATACCGTGGTCACAACGGTAATGTCCAATCTCGGCCTTTACAAAGCTCTGGAGCGCGAAGATATCCAGTACGAGCAGACAGCCGTGGGCGATAAATATGTGGCGGAAAACATGATGGAAAACAATTACAGTATCGGCGGAGAACAGTCCGGCCACATCATCTTCAGCCGCTACGCGGCAACGGGCGACGGGATCCTTACTTCTCTTATGGTGATGGAAGCCTGTGTGGAAAAGAAAGCCACACTCTGCGACCTTGCCAAGGAAATGAAAGTTTATCCCCAGATCCTGCGCAATGTGCGGGTGGCTGACAAGAAGACCGCCAGAGAGAACCCGAAGGTACAGGAGGCCGTGGAGGCCGCTGCCAGAGCGTTGGGAACAGACGGCCGCATCCTGGTAAGAGAGAGCGGAACGGAACCTCTCATCAGGGTGATGGTGGAAGCCGGCACGGAAGAAATCTGCGCGGAGCATGTGGCGAATGTGGTAAAAGTAATGGAAGCCGAAGGGCTGATCGTGGAATAAAGGATACACATGAAAAGAAGAAAAACGGTATGGATGCTTGCGGCCTGTATGGGAGTTCTCCTGATAAGCGGCTGTGGCGGTGAACAACAGAAAATATTCAGCCAGGCGGAAGAGGATCTGGAGCAGGGCAATTACGCGGCTGCGCTGGAAGGCTTTTCCACGTCTGCAGAACAGGGGTATAAAACTGCGGAGTCTTTCAGAGGCGCGGGAATAGCGGCGCTCCATACGGGAGACTGGCAGGGGGCCATAGACAGTTTTACCAGTGCGCTGGACAGCGGCGAGGCGGGGAAATCCCTCGAACAGGATATACTGTCTTACCGCGCCACGGCAGAACTTAAGGGCGGCATACTTGACAGTGCCATGGCAGACTGTCAGACACTGGCGGAGGATTATTCCATGACTGCCGACGGATATTATCTCACAGGATGTGTGGCTCTGGCCATGGATTCCTATGATGAGGCTGCCTCTAATTTTGAGAAGGCCTACGCGGAGGATTCCGGGTATGAGATGGCGATCAGGATCTATGAGGCATATCTGAACCGCGGCATGGAGGCGGATGGGACAAGGTACCTTGAGGCCGTACTCAGCTCTTCGCCCACAGATGCCGAAGACCGGTGCAGCAGAGGCCAGATCTATTATTACATGCAGGATTATGACAGCGCCCGGGAGGAACTTTCCGCGGCTGTTGACCAGGGAAGCACAGAGGCAAAACTGTTTCTGGGTATGGTAAGTCTTGCCCAGGGCGATACGGCGGGGGCCCGGTCCATGTATCAGGATTATATGAATTCAGAGGACTGCGTTCCGGCGAAGGGATATAACGGTCTTGTACTCTGCGATCTGGCTGGCGGAGCCTATGACAGCGCCCTCGGTAATATTTCCGCAGGACTGGAAAATGCCGCGGGAGAGGATAAGCAGAATCTTCTGTACAATGAGATCGCGGTTTACGAGCAGCAGCTGGATTTTGCCACTGCCCTGACAAAGGCGCAGGCATATACGGAAATGTACCCGGACGACGAAGCGGCTGCAAAGGAACTGATCTTTCTCCAGTCCCGTACAGGAAACATAGCATAGGAGACAGGCATGCAGTTTTATGATTTTAAGGAAGTGCAGGAACGGGTGATCCTTATCGGCGTGCAGACAGCGCAGGACGAGGATGTGGAGGCTTCTCTCGACGAACTGGAGGAGCTGGCGCAGACTGCAGGGGCGGAGACTGCCGCCAAAGTGATCCAGAACCGTGAAGCGGTCCATCCAGGGACTTATATCGGCAAAGGCAAGATTGAAGAAGTAAGGAATCTTCTGCGCGCTTTTGACGCCAACGGCGTGATCTGCGACGACGAACTTTCGCCGGCACAGATGAATAATCTGGAAAAAGAGCTGGAGTGCAAGGTTATGGACAGGACTCTGCTCATTCTGGATATTTTTGCCCGCAGGGCGGTCACAAGCGAGGGAAAGATCCAGGTGGAGCTGGCGCAGCTTAAATACAGGGCGGCCCGCCTGGTGGGACTCCGTGATTCATTGTCCAGGCTGGGAGGCGGGATCGGCACCAGAGGGCCCGGCGAAAAGAAACTGGAGACAGACAGAAGACTGATCCGTACAAGGATATCTGCCCTGAAAGAAGAACTCCGTCAGGTGGAGAAACACAGGGAACTGATCCGGGGAAGCCGCGCCAGAGGAAGGATGAAGACTGCGGCTATCGTGGGATATACCAACGCGGGTAAATCCACTCTTCTGAATGTTCTTACCGGGGCGGGAGTGCAGGCGGAGGACAAACTTTTTGCCACGCTGGATCCCACCACGAGACTTCTGGAACTTCAGGACGGGCAGCAGCTTCTTCTCACAGATACGGTAGGATTTATCCGGAAACTGCCCCATCATCTTGTGGAGGCTTTCAAGAGCACTCTTGAGGAGGCGAAATACGCGGACTATATCATTCATGTGGTGGACGCGTCCAATCCCCAGGCGGAAACGCAGATGCAGGTGGTATATGAAACCCTGAAAGAGCTGGGCGCATCCGGAAAGAAAACAGTCACGCTTCTGAATAAGCATGATCTTGCCGTGGACACACAGCTTCGGGATTTTATCGCCGATCATACGGTGAAATGTTCCGCGAAAACAGGGCAGGGGCTGGACGAGCTGAAAAGCGTCCTCTCCGGGTTTCTGGCGGAGGAGCAGATTTATATTGAAGAACTGTATCCCTACCGGGAAGGCGGAAAGATCCAGAAGATCCGGGAGTACGGGCATCTTCTTTCCCAGGAGTACCGCGACGACGGGATCTATGTGAAAGCCCGGGTCCCGGCGGAAATTTTTGTTTCCGTAATGCCCGGAATGCCTGATAAATAAAGGAAAAACCGCACCATATATTGCGTTTTGCGATGACATAACACAATATATGGTGTTTTTGTATTGACGGAGGAAATGGAGTCTGCTACAATAAAGCTACAGTTTTTGAGAGGCTGGCATCCGGAAAACGGGTGGCAGTCTTTGTTATGGATTTTTTGATTCAGGGTAAGGAGGATTTATGTGAGATGTTTCAGGTAGTTAAACGTGACGGCGAGATCGCCGATTTTCAGATGCCGAAGATCACGGCGGCGATCCATAAGGCATTTGACGCAAAAGAGAAGAATTACAGCAATGATATGATCGATCTGCTGGGGCTTCGCGTAACGGCGGATTTTCAGAATAAAATAAGCGACAACAGGATCACGGTGGAGGATATCCAGGACAGCGTTGAGAACGTGCTGATCCAGGCGGGTTACGGCGACGTTGCCAAGGCCTATATCCTTTACAGGAAGCAGAGAGAGAAGATCCGCAACATGAAATCCACGATCCTGGATTACAAGGAGATCGTCAACAGCTATGTGAAGGTGGAAGACTGGAGAGTTAAGGAGAATTCCACAGTGACTTATTCTGTGGGCGGCCTGATCCTGAGCAATTCCGGCGCGGTAACAGCCAATTACTGGCTGTCCGAGATCTATGACAATGAGATCGCCGACGCTCACAGGAACGCGGACATCCATATCCACGATCTTTCCATGCTTACGGGATACTGCGCGGGATGGTCCTTAAAGCAGCTGATCCAGGAGGGCCTGGGCGGCATCGAGGGCAAGATCACTTCCGCTCCGGCGAAGCATCTCAGCGTTCTCTGCAACCAGATGGTCAATTTCCTGGGGATCATGCAGAACGAATGGGCGGGCGCTCAGGCGTTTTCCTCCTTTGACACATATCTGGCGCCTTTTGTAAAGGCGGACAACTTAAGCTACCATGATGTGAAGAAATGTATCGAGTCCTTCATCTACGGCGTGAATACGCCCAGCCGCTGGGGAACCCAGGCGCCGTTTTCCAATATCACACTGGACTGGACGGTTCCCGAGGATCTGGCGGAGCTTCCGGCCATCGTGGGCGGCAAAGAGATGGACTTCAAGTATAAAGACTGCAAGAAAGAGATGGATATGGTGAACCGGGCGTTCATCGAGACCATGATCGAGGGAGACGCCAACGGAAGAGGATTCCAGTATCCTATTCCCACCTATTCCATCACGAAGGATTTCGACTGGTCGGATACAGAGAACAACCGTCTTCTCTTCGAGATGACGGCGAAGTACGGAACTCCGTATTTCTCCAACTATATCAACAGCGACATGAAACCCAGCGATATCCGCAGCATGTGCTGCCGTCTGCGTCTGGATCTCCGCGAGCTGCGCAAGAAGAGCGGCGGCTTCTTTGGATCAGGGGAAAGCACAGGTTCTGTGGGCGTTGTCACCATCAATATGCCCAGGATCGCCTACCTTTCCAAAACACCGGAGGAATTCTACCGCAGGCTGGATCATATGATGGATATTTCCGCCCGATCCCTGCATATCAAACGTGAAGTGATCACCAAGCTTCTGAACGAAGGACTTTATCCTTACACCAAGAGATATCTCGGAAGTTTTGACAATCATTTCTCCACCATCGGACTGGTGGGAATGAACGAGGCGGGTCTGAACGCCTGCTGGCTGGGATGCGACATGACGGACGAGAGAACGCAGAAATTCACCAAAGAGGTGCTGGAGCATATGCGCAGCCGCCTGTCCGACTATCAGGAGGAATATCCGGGCGAGCTGTTCAACCTGGAGGCGACTCCGGCGGAATCCACAGCCTACCGTCTTGCAAAGCACGACAGAAAACGCTGGCCGGATATCCGCACCGCGGGAAGCAAGGGCGACACACCCTACTATACAAACAGCTCTCACCTTCCGGTGGAATTCAGCTCCGATATTTTCGACGCCCTGGATATCCAGGACGAGCTGCAGACCTTATATACCTCAGGTACCGTATTCCACGGATTCCTGGGAGAGAAACTTCCCGACTGGAAAGCGGCGGCGTCCCTTGTGCGCAAGATCGCCGAGAACTACAGGCTTCCGTATTACACGATTTCTCCCACCTATTCTGTGTGCAGCGAGCACGGATATATCAGCGGCGAACACTTCACTTGTCCCAAGTGCGGTAAGAAGGCGGAGGTTTACAGCCGTATCACAGGATATTACCGTCCGGTACAGAACTGGAATGACGGCAAGGCGCAGGAGTACAAGAACAGAACCCTGTACGATATCGCTCATTCCACACTGAAGAAGGTGCATACCAGCGTCGTGACCATGACAGAGGACGATGTGAAGGTGGAGCCGGTGGAAACCCACAAATATCTGTTTACCACCAGCACCTGTCCCAACTGCAAAATGGCGAAGAAGATGCTGGAGGGAGAGGAGCTGGAGATCATCGACGCCGAGGAGAATCCGGATATGGCCCGCCAGTTCGGGATCCGGCAGGCGCCTACCCTTGTGATCACAGACGGAGAACACCTGAGGAAATATGTGAATGCTTCCAACATCCAGAAATATGTGGATGAGGAACTGTGAGATAACAGATAACAGAAATCCGATCGGACAGGGGAAGTTCCTTCCCTCGTCCGATCCACGCGAGACGCCGCCGTACTGAGCTGATCAGTACGGCGGCGTATTTTTGTTGGGATTTTGGTCTGCCGGCGCTGATTTTGTTCTGTTCGAAGCCTCCTGCCGGCCCATATGATCAGATATTTGGCGAGCCTACTGAAAAAAAACAGATACCGAAAAAACAGGGAAATCTCGATGAAAACAGATTGTTAACCATCCGGGGTATGATATAATAAATTGAATTATCTGTAGTCGTTAAGATAAAAAAGGAGGATACATGTACCGGATATTTTTGGTGGAAGATGATGAAATGCTTTGCTCTCTGGTGAAGAAACATCTGGAATCATGGGGATATCATGTGATAACAGCAGAGGATTTTTCAGATGTGCTGGGGGAATTTGTGCGGGCCGAATCCCATCTTGTACTTCTGGATCTGAAGTTGCCATGTTATAACGGATTTCATTGGTGTGAAGAAATTCGGAAAGTATCACAGATTCCCATTCTTTTTCTGTCTTCGGCGGCAGATGACATGAATATGGTAATGGCAATGACAAGAGGTGCAGATGACTTTATCGCCAAACCTTTTAATCTTGAAGTACTGTCTGCGAAAGTCCAGGCTATTTTGCGAAGAACCTATTCTTTCGGCACAGGGGTAAATCTTCTGGAATATCGTGGAGCAGTTCTTAATCTGGGAAACGGAACCCTGAATTACCGGGGAAAAACTCTGGATCTGACCAGGAACGAACTGCGTATTCTGGATCTTCTGTTCGCGCGGGCAGGACAGGTAGTGTCCCGGGATGCCATCATGCAGATGCTCTGGCAAAATGATGCCTTTGTGGATGATAACACGTTGACAGTGAATATTAACCGTCTCAGACGGAAACTGGACGAAGCAGGACTTGAGGGAATGATCGTGACAAAAAAAGGACAAGGATATATCCTGCCATAAAGTTTCCGGAGAGTCTTAAAAATACTGTGCTGGAACATGCGGGGTGTTTATGAAAGAATATATTAAAACAAAATGGAAAGCTGTGCTTTTAGCAGGAATTTGTTTCGGGATTATGGCGACGGTGCTGTGGCTTTATGGATATCCGCCGGAACCGATTATTTACGGAGCGGTCCTCTGTCTGATTCCTGTGGTCATATTTTTTATTTACGGATACTTTTCCTTTTGCAACCGCAGACAAATTCTGATGCAAATCCGGCAGACACTGCCCGTTGACCTGAACAAACTTCCCAAGCCGGAGAATTCTGTGGAAACCCAAATAGGTGAAATAATCCGCGGGCTGGATCAGATGCGTATGGAAAGTGAGGAAAGAAGGCAGCGTTCCTATACTGAAATGTCAGATTATTATACAATCTGGGTTCACCAGATCAAAACTCCGGTTGCTTCTTTGCGACTGCTGCTTTCGGAAGAATCGGAGAAAAACAAAGCGGCTCTGGGAGAAGTTTTCCGGGTTGAAGAATATGTAGATATGGTCCTGGGATATCTGAGGACAGAAGATATTTCGGCGGATATGAAATTTTCAGACTGCAGTCTGGATACTATTGTAAAAGAACAGATTCACAGATATGCACCTGTCTTTATTGAAAAAAAGCTGACGCTTTCTTTTGAGAATACAGGGAAACATGTGCTTACAGACCCCAAGTGGCTGGGGTTTGTGATCGGGCAGTGCCTGTCTAATGCTTTAAAGTATACCAAAACTGGTGGTGTCCGGATCTTTCTTTCAGGACCCGACTCCGGTACATTGGTGATCGAGGATACCGGAAAGGGCATCCGCAGGGAAGATCTGCCCCGAATATTTGAAAAGGGATTTACCGGGTATAATGGAAGAGAAGAAAACGGATCAACAGGAATTGGCCTGTATCTGTCCGGAAAGATCATGAAAAAACTGAACCACGGCATTTATCTGGAATCTGCCGTTGGACAAGGCACGAAGGTATTTCTGGATCTGAAGCGGAAAGAAGCAGAAATGTTCTGAGTCCGGTATTTTTTGCCGGAATATTTTTAATCTTACAGAAATGTCACATAAAACAGGAAACTGTAAGCTGAAACTATGGCAGACAGTTTCCTGTTTCTGTATACTGCGAATAACGATGAATTTATATCTGCGGCCGCAATATCACAGGGAGGATGCAAATATGTCATTACTGGAAGTTACAAATGTAAAAAAAATATATACTACCCGTTTTGGCGGGAATCAGGTACAAGCGTTGTCCAATGTAACCTTTTCTGTGGAAGCGGGTGAATTCGTGGCGATTATGGGCGAGAGCGGATCAGGAAAAACCACTCTTCTGAATATTCTTGCTTCTCTTGACCGCCCTACAGAGGGAGATGTTCTTCTGGAAGGGAAGAGCATTGTCCGGCTCACAGAAAAAGAGATATCCGCGTTCCGGAGAAAAAATCTTGGATTTGTCTTTCAGGACTTCAACCTTCTGGACACTTTCAGTCTGAGGGACAATATATATCTGCCTCTGGTTCTGGCTGGAGAAGACTATCGTGAAATGGAGCAGAAGATCCGTCCCGTTGCCCGGGCTTTAAGGATTACGGATATTCTGGATAAATATCCCTATGAAGTCTCCGGAGGTCAGAAACAGCGGGCCGCTGTTGCCCGGGCGCTGATTACCAGCCCACGCCTGATTCTGGCCGATGAACCTACAGGAGCGCTGGATTCCAGAGCAGCATCTGTTCTGCTTTCTCTATTTGAAGAAATCAATGGAGAAGGGCAGACTATTCTTATGGTGACCCACAGCGCCCAGGCTGCCAGTCATGCCTCCAGAGTTTTGTTTATTAAAGATGGAGAGGTGTTTCATCAGATATATCGGGGCGGAAAGACAGGAAAGGAAATGTATCAGATGATATCGGACACTCTCTCTATACTTATGACAGGCGGTGAGACATATGCGTAAAGGACTTTATCTGAGACTGGCGTATTTGAACATAAAAAATCACAGTGAAACATATATCCCCTATATGTTTTCCGGAGCAGGATGTATCGCATTTCTTTATATTATGCTGTTTCTGCTGGCAAGTCCAGATACGCCGAATATCCGGGGTGGAAGCACGGTGCGTTCTCTGCTTTCCATCGGTCTTGGCGTAATGGGTGTGTTTTCCCTGATATTTCTTCTGTACAGTAACAGTTTTGTTATGAAGAGAAGACAGACGGAATTTGGACTTTATAATATTCTGGGGATGGAAAAACGCCATATCAGCCAGATGCTTTTGGCTGAAACGCTTATCACAGGCGCGGCATCTTTGTCTGCAGGAATTCTGGCCGGAATCGTATCCAGTAAACTGGCGCTTCTGCTGCTTTTGAAGCTGCTCCATATTCCTGCCGGTTTCGGTTTCTATGTGACGTGGGAAGGCATTCTGATATGTGCTGGTTACTACGGCATTGTACTGGCTATAGCCCAGGTCTGGAATATGGGAAAAGTGCATCTGAGCCGCCCGGTGGAACTGCTGGCGGGAAGCAGCACAGGAGAGAGGGAGCCGAAAAGTAAGTGGCTGATGGGTTTGCTGGGATTTATATGTCTGGGTATCGGATACTATCTGGCAGTAACAACAGACTCTATTCTGTCAGCTTTCGGTATTTTCTTCGTGGCTGTAATGCTGGTAATGGCAGGAACATATCTGACATTTACCACCGGAAGTATTATCATGTTGAAGATGATGCGCTGGAATAAAAAATTTTATTATAAGATACAGAATTTTATCAGTGTGTCCGGGATGCTCTACAGGATGAAACAGAATGCGGTAGGTCTTGCAAGTATCTGTATCCTGAGTACAGGAGTGTTGTTGATGGTCTCCGCTTCTGTGTGTCTGAACGCCGGAATCGATGAAACGGTGAGAACTTCCTGGCCAGATGACATGAATGTGAAGTTTTATGGATCATCCCTTGCCGGAGCATATCAGGACAGCGATTATATACTTCAGAAAAGTCTGGAAGAGAAATTTCCGATCAGCGAATACAGAAGAAATATCAGTCTCTCTCTAATGATGGCCCGGAATGGAGATAATCTGGAATTGACAGGTTCTGATTCGGAGATTACGTTGTCTGATATAGTGGGAGTGACGCTGATTCCGGAAAAAATATACATGGAAAATTTCGGACAGAATGAAAAACTCCGGGATGGAGAGGCTTTGGCATATGGTTTTAATTCGAAGACAGTCAGACTTATGGGGGAAGAGTTTCAGATTATTGATAATCTGGAAAAAGAGCCGCTTTCGGAAAGCTTCCTGATGAATGAACTGGATGACAGCTGCTATCTAGTGACGACAGACGCTGATTTTGAATGTATGAATCAGAAACAGGCAGAGCTTGCGTCTTCTTTCTATCCGGTACTTACCGAAATGGGGATCAATATTAAGGGATCAGAACAAACAAAATCTGCCTGCAGCAATATCCTGCATGAATCGCTGAAAGAATATACAGACAGCGGAAGGATTTCTGAAGGAAGTTATTATATTTATAAATCGCAGGCACAGGCAAAAGCGGACTACTATGATCTTAATGGTGGCCTTCTGTTTCTGGGAATCCTTCTGGGAGGCGCCTTTCTTATGGGAACAGCTTTGATTATTTACTATAAGCAGATTTCCGAAGGTTATGAGGACAGAAAAAGGTTCAGTATTATGCGCAGAGTAGGAATGAGCAGAAAGGAAGTAAAATCCTCTATAGGACGGCAGATTCTGATGGTATTCTTTTTACCCCTCCTGATGGCGGCGTTGCATATGGCCATGGCTTTTCCATTGATGCGAACACTTCTTCTGGCCCTGGGGATGCCTTCAGGCATTTTGTATTTGATCTGCACTGTTGGAACTGTGATGGTTTTTGCTCTGATATACGGGGTGATTTATATCTTTACCGCCCGTGCTTACTATAATATTCTGGGAAGGACGGAGTAATCGCAGAACAGAAGGAATGAACGCTGTCGGCAGCTGATAATTGAGGAATCTTTTTCGAATTCCGGGAACGGTTTACATTTTCCAAAATTGCAAGTATAATAATACACAAATCGACGGTGCCCGTCGTGTATGATGGGACGGACGCCGGAACTGGCAGACGAGGAGTGGTTATTATGGTAAAGCAGAATATTATTTTTGTGGCGAATAAAGCGGGAAGCCTGCAGAAGGTCACGGGACTTCTGGCGGAACACGGGATCAACATCTACGGTTTCGCATGTTTCGACGCGCCGGAATTCGCCCTGTTCCGTATGGTTTCCGACAATGCGGAGAAAGCGGCGGAGGCGCTTACAAAAGCCGGATATATGAACCGGGTGACAGACGTGATCGCCGTAGACCTTAAAGACGAGGTGGGCGGCCTGAACGCCGTGCTCCAGGTAGTGGGAGAATGTAACGTGAATCTGGATTATATCTACACCTCCTATCACAGAGGAAGCAGCCAGCCTATTATGATCCTTCAGGGAGAAGAGCTTTTTGTTACCGAGAATGTGCTTCGAAACAACGGCTTCCACGTATTGGACAGTCTGGAGGATTAAAGAGAAATGGATACTGTAGAATTCAGACAGGGGCTCCGGGACGGAGTCCCTATTGCGCTGGGATACTTCGCCGTATCCTTTACCTTCGGCATGATGGCCGTGTCGGGAGGGCTTTCCCCCTGGCAGGCGACGCTGATCTCTCTGACCAATCTCACTTCCGCGGGACAGTTCGCGGGACTGGACATCATTCTGGCGGCAGGATCCTACTGGGAAATGGCGCTGACCCAGCTTGTCATCAACCTGAGATACTGTCTGATGTCTTTCTCCCTGTCTCAGAAGCTGAAAAGAAATATCCCGTGGGGGCATCGTCTGGCGGTGGCCTTCGGCGTAACTGACGAGATTTTCGGCGTGAGCGCGGCCCGGGAAGGACGGCTCAGCCCCTGGTATAACTACGGCGCCATGTGCGTGGCCATACCCGGGTGGACGCTGGGAACGCTTGCGGGAGCAATCTCAGGGGGCCTGCTTCCGGATTTTCTGGTGAGCGCCTTAAGCGTGGCGATCTATGGAATGTTTCTTGCAGTGATCATTCCGCCGGCCAAGAAAAACAGGGCGGTCCTTCTGGTAGTCCTGGGCGCAATGGCGGTGAGTACCCTGTTTGCAGCGGCGCCTGTTCTGAGCCGGGTGTCTTCCGGGTTCGTGATCATCATTACCACGCTGGTCACGGCGGGAGCGGCGGCGTATTTCTGTCCGGTGCGTGAAGAGGAGGAAAACCATGAAGCCTGATATTTATATATACATACTGGTGATGGCGGGAGTGACCTATCTGATCAGAATGCTTCCCCTGGCTCTTTTCAAGCGGGAGATCACCAGTCCTTTTGTGAAATCGTTTCTGTATTATGTGCCGTACGCCTGTCTGGCGGCAATGACTTTTCCGGCGATCCTGACGGCGCCTTCCGGCGGCCTGGTTCCGGGAGCGGCGGGCCTTCTGGCGGCGCTTGCGGCGGCATATCGGGAAAAAAGCCTTCTCACAGTGGCGGTCTGCGCCTGCGCGGCGGTGTTTGTTGTGGAGAGGATTATGACAATTATGTAAAAAAGAATGGGCGAAGGCCGGCAGCGGGATTTTTCCCGAACTGCCGGCTTTTTCTTGCCTCTGTGCACAAAGGATAGTATAATATTCTTAACTATGCAAACAGGAAAAGATGATTTTCCGACGGACTAAATGATACAGGAGCTTATGATAATATGGGTAAATTTAACCTTGATTTTTATAGAGGAAAAAAAGTCCTGGTGACAGGCCATACCGGGTTCAAGGGAACCTGGCTCTGCTGTCTGCTTCTGGGCGCGGGGGCGGAAGTGACGGGGTATTCCCTGGAACCGCCCACAGATCCGGCGCTGTTTTCTCTTGCCGGAATGGACCGGCAGATGGATTCTGTAACCGGCGACGTCCGCGATCTGGAGAAACTGAAGGCGCTTTTTGACAGAACAAAACCGGAGATCGTCCTTCACCTGGCGGCCCAGCCCATTGTCCGGGAATCCTACCGGGATCCGGTGTATACCTATGAGACGAATGTGATGGGTACGGTGAATATACTGGAATGTATCCGCCTTACAGATTCGGTAAAGTCTTTTCTGAATGTTACCACAGATAAGGTTTATCATAACCGGGAGTGGGAATGGGGCTACCGGGAGACAGATCCCCTGGACGGATTCGATCCCTACTCCAACAGCAAGTCCTGTTCCGAACTTGTGACCCACAGCTATAGGAATTCATTTTTTGCGGATGGAAGAACGGCCATCTCCACAGCCAGAGCCGGAAACGTGATCGGCGGCGGGGATTTTGCCGCTGACAGGATCATTCCCGACTGTATTCGCGCGGCGCTTGAGAAGAAACCTGTGCCGGTGCGGAACCCTCATTCCACACGGCCTTTCCAGCATGTGCTGGAGCCTCTGTACGCTTATCTGATGATCGCCGCCGCCCAGTATGAGGACGGGCGTTTTGCCGGATACTATAATGTGGGACCGGGAGACGAGGACTGCGTGACCACAGGCGAGCTGGTGGATCTCTTCTGCCGGGCCTGGGGCGAAGGCCAGACCTGGGAGAATCATTTTACGGGAGGCCCCCACGAGGCCAGTTTCCTGAAGCTGGACTGCTCCCGTCTCAGACAGGTGTTCGGATGGAAACCGGTCTGGGGGATCCGGGAAGCGGTGGAGAAGACCGTGGAATGGACGAAGGCTTGGCAGGCCGGAGAGGACGTCAATCTGGTGATGGACAGACAGATCCGGGATTTTATTGAAAAATTATAAAGGAGAATTCTCATGTTTGAAAATATGACAGAACAGGAAGCAAGAAACCAGATCCTGGAGATGGTGGACGGCTACTGTGCGAAATACCATAATCAGCAGAAACCTTTTCAGGAGGGGGACCGCATTCCCTACGCATCCAGAGTTTACGATTCACAGGAGATGATGAATCTGGTGGATTCCGCCCTGGAGTTCTGGCTGACGGCAGGAAGATATGCGGATCAGTTTGAGAAAAATTTTGCGGAGTATCTGGGAGTGCGCTTCTGCTCTCTTGTGAACTCCGGTTCCTCCGCCAACCTTCTGGCGTTTATGGCGCTGACGTCTCCACTTCTGAAGGAGCGCCAGGTGCTTCCGGGAGATGAGATCATCACAGTCGCGGCGGGATTCCCCACCACGGTGGCCCCGGTGATCCAGTACGGCGCGGTGCCTGTATTTGTGGATGTGACCATTCCTCAGTACAACATTGACGTGACGAGGCTTGAGGATGCGTATTCCCCGAAGACAAAGGCGGTGATGATCGCCCATACGCTGGGGAATCCTTTTGATCTGAAATCCGTGAAGGATTTCTGCCGGAAGCATAACCTCTGGCTGATCGAGGACAACTGCGACGCACTGGGTTCCGAGTATGTGATCGACGGCGAGAAGAAGCTTACGGGAACCATCGGAGATATCGGAACCTCCAGTTTCTATCCGCCCCACCATATGACCATGGGCGAAGGAGGAGCCGTCTATACGGATAATCCGCTTCTGAACAGGATCGTCCGCTCATTCCGCGACTGGGGACGCGACTGTATCTGCCCCTCGGGGAAAGACAACCTCTGCGGACATCGTTTTGACAGACAGTACGGCGAACTGCCTCTGGGATACGACCATAAATATGTCTACTCTCATTTCGGATATAACCTGAAGGCGACGGATATGCAGGCGGCGGTAGGCTGCGCCCAGCTTGAGAAGTTCCCGGGATTTGTAGAGAGAAGACGCCATAATTTCGCACGCCTTAAAAAAGCGCTGGAGGGAATGGAAGACCGGTTTATCCTTCCGGAACCATGTCCGGGCTCTGATCCCAGCTGGTTCGGTTTTCTTCTGACCTGCAGGGAGGGAGTGGACAGGAACCAGGTGGTACCCTATATCGAGAGCAAAGGGATCCAGACGAGAATGCTTTTTGCGGGCAACCTTACCAAACATCCCTGCTTCGACCAGATGCGCGCCGAAGGAAGAGGATACCGTATCGCGGGAAGCCTTGAGAATACTGACAGGATCATGCGGGATACTTTCTGGGTGGGAGTTTATCCGGGTATGACGGACGAGAAGATCGACTATATGGCGAAAGTGATCCGGGAAGCGGGAAGGAGATAACGGAGGAATTACGATGAGCTGGGATGAAAAGCTGCGCTGGTACGGCTTCTGGGCTGTGGACCGGCTGACAGGCGGCAGAGTGTACAGATATTATCAGGAGATCCGCGAAAGTTATAAGCGGGGAACTTCTGTGGCGAAGACAGAAGAGAAGATCAGGAACCTTATCGCTCACGCGGTGCGGACGACAGAATTCTATAAGGATTACGCGGAGGATACCCCGCTGGAGAAGATGCCGGTGATGAACAAGGAGGCGTACCGGAGTCACTACGAAGAGTGTCAGTCCAGCGTGTATAAAAACGCTTCCGACAACAGGACCATGTACACCAGCGGATCCACGGGAACGCCTTTTGCCATGATCCAGAACAGGAACAAGATCCTCCACAATACGGCGGCAAGTATTTTTCTGGGCGCCGCGGGAGGTTATTATATCGGCATGAAGAACGCCTTTATCCGTATGTGGGTGGGAGATCACGCGAAGAAAAGCCTTCTGTCCCGCGTCGCGGAGAACCTGATCATGATGGACTGTTCCAACCTGGATGATGAGAAGCTGGGAGAGATGGTCTCCGTTATCAGAAAGAAAAAAGTGAAATGTCTGATCGGCTACTCCGCCGCTCTGGGAGAGATCAGCCGATACATTGACAGGCATCAGATCGACACCACGGATTTCTGTGTGAAGACTATTCTTCCTATCTCCGAGAGTATGCCATCGGAAGTGCGCCGGAATCTGGAACGCCAGCTTAACTGTACGGTGCGCTCCTGGTATTCCAATGAGGAAAACGGGATCATGGGGCTGCAGCGGGAAGAAGATGAGAGTTATTATATTGATTCCGAAAGCTATTACTATGAGATCCTGAAACTTGACAGTGACGAACCGGCAGAACCGGGCGAGCTGGGGCGTATCGTGATCACAGATCTCTACAATTACGCCATTCCGCTGATCCGTTACGACAACGGCGATCTGGCGGTGGCGGAGCGCCGGGAGAAGAACGGCAGATTCCGTCTTTATCTCAAAGAACTGTACGGACGCCGGGGCGATATGATCTACGACACAAAAGGCAGGATCGTCTCTCCCTTCGTGCTTCTCAACGGGCTTTCCATGGCAAAAGGGATCAGCCAGTACCGTTTCATCCAGGAGGATATCAGGAAGTATACGCTCTGGCTGAACGGTGAGAAAGAAGAGATCGACGAGAAAGCCATTCTTGATTTTATCCGTCCTTATTTCGGGGAGGACGCGGAGATCACAGTGGAGTATCTGGACGAGATCCCGGTACTGAACTCCGGAAAGCGCAAATCCTTTGAGAACCGCTGTGAGAAATATGCTGTGAAGCCGGGGGCAAAAGCCTGAGCTTAAAGCTGTAAAGGAGGAAGCTTCTTGGCTTCAAGAGAAAGACAGAAAAGAATTGTATCGAATACAGCGTATACCATAGGCGGGGCGCTTCTGATGAACGGCGTCCTGCAGATCCTGGTATATCCTCTTCTGAACCGCTTTATGGGAAGCGACCAGCTGGGGGAACTTCTGTATCTGATGGGGCTGGTGGCGATCCTCTGTCCTTCGGTGGGACAGGCGCTGAACACCAGCCGCCTTGTTGTGCGCAGGGATTATAAAGTCGCAAACGGAGACTATAATATCCTCCTGCTTTTTTTCGGCGGGATCGGAACGGCCGTGTCCCTCTTTGTGGCGAAAGATTCCATGACTTCCGTGCCGGTGGTATTGTGGACGGTTGTTCTTCTGATGACTACGATCTTCCGCTATTACGGAGACGTGGAATATCGTCTGAATCTGAATTACAGGAGATATTTCTGTTATTACGCCGTGCTTACTGCCGGGTATGTGGCGGGGTTTGGCGTTTATCTGGTTACGAAGAACTGGTTTCTGGTCTTCGTCACAGGCGAGGCGGCCAGCCTTGCATATCTTGCCGTGACGGGAACGGTGTTTCACGGTTTTTTCCGCAGGAGCCCATGGTTCGGGAAGGCGCTGGAGCGGGGAGGATTTCTGGTGTTCTCCTATCTGATCACCAACCTTACCCTGAATATCGACAGGCTGGCGCTGGAGCATATGATCGGGCATCTTGCAGTGACCCAGTATTATGTCACGTCCCTGATCGGAAAAACTCTGGTGCTGCTGGTGGCGCCCGTGAACACGATCATTATTTCCTATCTCACCAGAAAACAGGAAAGAATGGGCCGGAAGCAGTTCCTTGTGTTTACCGGGATCGGGCTTGGCGTAAGTTTTGTGTTTTTCCTTGGTTCCCAGATCGGAACGCCGCTGTTCGTCTGGCTGTTCTACGGAGATCTGTACGAATCTGTAAAAGGAATGATAACAGTGGTCAATATAAGCCAGATCCTTGGCGTGCTGTCGGCTTATCTGTTTATCGTGGTACTGACCTTCACAGAAGAAAAATGGCAGCTGATCCTGCAGATCTTCCATCTGGCGCTGATCGTATGTCTGGTCCTTATCTTTACGGAACAGAGCGGCATCATGGGATTCTCCATAGCGGTGCTGATCGCCAACGCGGTGCGGGTGGCCGCCGTGATCCTTCTGGGACTGTGGAAATCTGGGAGAACTTAAATATATTTTTGATATAAAGGAAGGAAAGAAAAATGCAGGCTGGGGAAATTTTAAGAAGAACCGCTTTCGTGGCTCTGGATATGGTCCGGGGCGGAAAGCTGGACAAGATCAAAAAAGTGAACAAAAGAGAGATCGTGGAAGGCGTTACCAGAGAATATCTGGACCGCCGGGTGGACGCTCTTCTGGATTACGCGGGAAAACATTCAGAATATTACAGAGAATACAGAGGCGTGGAGGATATCACAAAGTATCCGGTAATGACAAAAATGGAATATAATCAGAATAAGGACCGGATCCTCTGCGACACTTATCAGGACAAAAAGGACAGCCTGTTCCGCTTAAGCACCAGCGGCTCCACAGGGGCTCCCTTCACGGTGCTGTGCGACGGCGATAAGATGAACCGTGTGAATATGAACTTCATTTCCTTTATGGAGCTGAACGGCTTCCGCATGGGAATGAAGAGAGGGGAGTTCCGCGTGTGGATCCCCGGCAAAAACGTGATCTCCAGGTGGAAGTCCTTCAAGAACAATCTGATCATGATCGACATTTCCAACATGGGAGACGAAGCGCTGGCCGCGATCTGCGAGAAGATCCGAAGGGAAAAGATCCAGGTGCTTGTGATCTATTCCAGCGCGCTGATCGTCCTTGCCAATTATCTGAAGAGGAAGAATGTGGATATCAGCAAATGGGACGTGGAGATGGTGTTTGCCATGGGAGAAGCACTTCCTCAGCCCACCTATGATCTGGTAAAGGAGATCTTCGGATTTTCTCCTGTGCGTTCCTATGGAAATAATGAAAACGGCTTTCTGGCCTGCCAGGTGGGGGAGGAAGACCGTTATACGGTGGATCTCTATAATTTTTATATTGAGATGCTGAGTCTGGACTCTGACGAGCCGGTGAAGCCCGGGGAGCTGGGGCGTATCGTGGTTACGGATTTTTATAATAAAGCCTTCCCCATGATCCGGTACGACACCGGAGATACGGGGATCTATCAGGAAGTTACAGACGAAAAGGGAAGGATACACGGATATTTTACAGAAATCTACGGCCGCAGAGGCTCCATGATGTACAACTGCAAGGGAGAACCTCTGTCCATCCATGTGTTTATGAACGTGCTCATCAATCTGGAGGGGATCGTCCATCAGGCGAAATGTATCCAGTGGGAGAAGAAGCGTTACCAGCTCCTTCTCAATGCGGACAGAGACAGGGTGGACGAGGCGGCGGTGGTCGCCTCCTACCGCAGGTATCTTGGCGAAGAGTCGCAGATCGACGTTACCTATGTGGACGAGATCCCCATCGAGGCCTCCGGCAAGCGCATGGTCTGCGAGCAGAAATGTCCGGATTATAAGTAGGAGACGGAAAAGGAAATGAAACAGAAAGTATCAGATTATATAGCGGATTATATAGCGGAATGGGGCGTGCGGGATGTGTTTACCGTGACGGGCGGAGGCGCCATGCACATGAACGACGCCTTCGGCCATCATCCGAAGCTGCACTGCACCTATCAGCATCACGAACAGGCCTGCGCCATGGCGGCGGAGGCGTACGCAAGAGTGGACAACCGTCTGGCGGCGGTCTGCGTTACCACAGGGCCCGGAGCGACCAATGCGATCACCGGAATCCTGGGAGGATGGATGGACTCCATTCCCATGCTGGTGTTTTCCGGGCAGGCGCGATACGCCACCACGGTTCCCGCATCCGGTCTCCCTCTGCGCAGCATGGGAGTCCAGGAGTGCAATATCGTGCCGGTAGTGACGCCGCTGACGAAATACGCGGTCATGGTGATCCGGCCGGAGGAGATCCGCTATCATCTGGAAAAGGCTCTTTATCTGGCCTCCCACGGAAGACCGGGCCCGGTGTGGCTGGATATCCCTCTGGATGTGCAGGGAGCCATAATAGAAACGGAAGCGCTGAAGGGGTACGACCCGGCGGAAAATCCGGAGCAGATTCCAGCGGAGATTCCGGAAGAGACAATTAAAAAAATTCTGGATAAGATTGTGGAAAGCAGCCGCCCGGTGCTTTTTCCGGGAAACGGCGTCCGGCTTTCCGGTGCGATAGAAGATTTTCACCGTCTGGCAGACGTGCTGGGAGTGCCTGTGATCACGGGAATGAGCAGCGTGGACGCTATAGAATCGGATCATCCCTATTTTGTGGGACGAAGCGGCAGCACCGGGACAAGGCCGGGGAATTTTGCCCTTCAGAACAGCGATCTTCTTCTGTCCATCGGAAACAGACAGGGATTCGCTCAGACCGGCTTCCAGTTCCAGGACTGGGCCAGAGACAGCTATACGATCCTGAACGATATTGATGAGAATGAATTAAAGAAGCCCAGCCTTCACGTAAGTCTTCCGGTTTGCGGCGACGCCGGAGAGCTGATCCGCGGTCTTTTGAAAGCCGCCGGGGAGAGAGGCGCGGACCGGGAGCATCCTTTGTTCCGGGGAGAAAAATGGATAGAGCAGTGCCGCCTCTGGAGAGAAAAATATCCGGTGGTGACGGCGAAGCATTATGAAACCATAGAAGAGGGCTGCACCAATATTTATGCCTTTTACGAGGAGCTTTCCAAAGCTATGGAAGAAAACCAGAACCTTCTCGTCAGCGTGGGAACCTCACGTGTTGCGGGAAGCCAGGCTTTCCGGGTAAAGAAGGGACAGCGCTTTATCACCAATCCCAACACCGCGTCCATGGGCTTCTGCCTTCCGGGGGCAGAGGGCGTGTGTATTGCATCCGGCGGGAAGCCGGTAGTCTGCGTCACCGGAGAGGGAAGCCTGCAGATGAACATTCAGGAGCTTCAGACGATCCGGCAGAACCGTCTTCCGGTGAAACTTTTTGTGATCAATAATCAGGGCTATCATTCTATCCGACAGACCCAGCAGAGTTACTTCGGTGAACCGCTGGTGGGAGTGGGCGAGGAGAGCGGCGACCTCAGTTTCCCGGATCTTGGGAAGCTGGCTCCCGCCTACGGATTTCCTTACCGGGAGATACACTGCGCGGAGGAACTGTCCGGAACGATCCGGGAGGTTTTAAAGCAGGAAGGCGCTTTCGTCTGCCAGGTGTTTGTTACAAAATACCAGAAAACGGAACCGAAGACTTCATCAAAAAAGCTTCCCGACGGCAGGATGGTGTCCGCTCCTCTGGAGGATATGTATCCCTTCCTTCCTCCGGAAGAAATGGAAGAGAATATGCGGATCTCCCGGGGCGGAAGGTGAATCTCTGCCGCAGCGGAGAAAAACTTAAGCCGTGAGAGCGCCGGGTATATCCGAATGAAAAATTTAAAATCCGAGGAAAAGAAATGAAACATATTGTAGTTACCGGAGCCACCAGCATGATCGGCGCGGCTCTCATCGAAGAATGTATGAAACATGACACAGAAGTATACGCGGTTGTGCGCGTCTCTTCCGGAAAGCAGAGCCGTCTGCCTTCAGGGCCAAAACTTCATCTGGTGGACTGTGATCTTGAGAATCTGGACCGCCTGTCGGAAAAGATCCCGGAAAAATGCGATACCTTTTACCATATCGCCTGGGGAAACACGGGAGAAGCCAGGAATAAAAGCACGGAGCTTCAGAGCCGGAATATTTTTTATACTCTGCAGGCGGTCCGCGCGGCGGCAGAGCTGGGATGCAGACGCTTTATCGGCGCGGGATCCCAGGCGGAATACGGTCCCATGGATGTGGAGAAAATTTCTCCGGACAGTCCGGTGAACCCTTCGACGCCCTACGGCGCAAGCAAGCTGGCGGCAGGGCATCTTGCGGGAATGCTCTGCAGGGAACTGGGAATGGAGTGTATCTGGCCCAGGATCTTCAGCGTATACGGAAAATATGAAAAAGAGACGACCATGGTGGCCTCCGGCCTGCGAAAGATGCTTGCCGGCGAACCTACGGAGTTTACGCCCGCCATGCAGCGGTGGGATTATCTATACAGCAGGGATGCGGGCCGTGCTTTTTATCTGATCGGTGAAAAGGGAAAAGGCGGTTCGGTCTACTGTGTGGGAAGCGGGCAGGCGAAGCCTCTGAAAGAATATATAGAAGAGATGGCGGCGCTTACCGGAGCCGGGAAGCCGGGCATCGGGGCGAAGCCCTATCCGCCGGGAGCGGTGATGAATCTCTGCGCGGATATCGGAACCCTTACGGGGGATACAGGATTTATTCCGGAATATACCTTTGAACAGGGGATCCGGGAGACTATTGAGTGGATAAAGGCAGGAGAATGAACATGAAGAAGAAAATATCGGTGGTGATCCCCACCTACAATGAGGAAGCCAATGTGGTCCCCCTGGCAAAAGCCATTGTGGAGGTGATGGAGCGGGACCTCAGTAATTATGACTATGAGATCCTCTTTATAGACAATCATTCCCGGGACAATACCCAAGCGCTTCTTCGGGGACTCTGCGGTGAGAACAAAAAGATCAAGGCGATCTTCAACGCCAGGAATTTCGGACAGGCCCGTTCTCCGGTCTACGGCATGAAACAGGCCTACGGTGACTGTGTGGTGCGTATGTGCGCGGATTTCCAGGATCCTGTGGAAATGATCCCGGTCTTTGTGAAGGAGTGGGAACAGGGCCACAAGATCGTGATCGGCGTGAAAAACGCCAGCCAGGAGAAAAAGAGGATGTACTGGCTGCGGGGCATGTATTATAAAATGATCCGTAAGATCACGGATATCGATCATATCGAGCAGTTTACCGGGTTCGGTCTCTATGACAAGCAGTTTGTGGACGTGGTGCGGGATCTCCATGATTCCATGCCCTATCTCAGGGGAATCATCGCGGAGCTGGGATACGATTATAAAGCGGTGCCCTATACCCAGCCGAAACGGCGGGCGGGCAAAAGCAAAAATAATTTTTACAGCCTTTACGACTACGCCATGATCGGGATCACTTCCTACTCGAAAGTGGTAATGAGGCTGGCGACTTTCGCAGGTTTTCTCATTGGAGGATTAAGCTTTGCAGCGGGTCTTGTGTATCTGATCCTGAAACTGATGTACTGGGACCGTTTCTCTGCCGGCGTGGCGCCCATGGTGATAGGCGTTTTCTTCCTGGGAGCCATGCAGCTTTTCTTTATCGGATTTCTGGGAGAATATGTGCTGAGTATCAATACCAGAGTTCTGAACCGTCCTCTTGTGGTGGAGGAAGAAAGGCTGAATTTCCAGGCGGAGGAAGAGATCGAGGAAGATATGGAGAAACTTTTGGAGGATGTGGAGTCAGTGGGAAAACTGGGAGAGACAAAGTTCAGCCCCGAGGTTCTGGCGGCCCTTCAGACAATTTTAAAGCAGTATGCGGATACTGCCCGGGATTCTGACAGTGTATCTCTGAAATCACCGGAAAGACAGGAGACAGGAGTATGAAAACGAAAAATAAAACAGCCCCCGGCTTTTTTGCCCGGACGGCGTCGGAATGGAAAGGAATGCGTTTCTTCTGCGGAAATGAACTCTGCCGTCTGGACTGGATCATATCTGTCCTGATCCTGGCATTTCTGTTTGTGACCTGTGTGCATTCCGATGTGAAACTTACGGGAAACCGTTCTTTTCTCATGTATGAACACTTTGCGGATTTTTATCAGGCGAGCTACGAGCAGTCGGGAGGGTACTGGGCCAATTACCTTCCCAGCACTTTTATCGCCTACGCCATATGGAATCTGCCTCTTTACCTTACCGGCCATGTGCCGGAGGCGATACTCACCAACAGTTTTGTGAACATGATGTGGTACAAGCTGCTGCCGGTGATCCTTTACTTCGTTACCGCCCAGCTGATGTATCTGATCGGAAAAGAGATGGGATTCGGCGAGAAAAAATCTCTTCTCTGCAAATTCGCGTTTCTGATCTTCCCCATGGGAGTGTTCAGCCAGTTTATCTTCAGCCAGTACGACATCTTCACCGTGTTTTTCATGGTGATGGGATTCTGGCTTTATCTCAGAGGAAAACTGTGGAAAACGGCGCTGATGTTCGGAATCGCGGCTACCTTCAAGTACCATGCGGTCCTGTATTTTCTGGCTCTGATTCTTCTGAAGGAGAAGAAGATCCGCAACCTGATCAGATATACGGTTGTGATGGCGCTGCCCCTCCTCGTGGAAATTGTCCCGAATCTGGGGTCGGAGGCATTCCGCCGGAACGTGTTCGGATTCGGAGCGCTGGAGTATGTGCAGAAATCTTTTTCCGTGGGCTTTTTCAGCGGCATCAATCTCATGGCTGCGGTTGCGGCTTTCGTTCTGGTGTGGGCCTACCAGAAAAAAACGGAAGATCAGGGAGAACTGGCTTCCTGGGCGGTATTTTTCTGCGTGGCGGTAAGTTTTTCCATTTTCGGATTTTCCACATGGAATCCCCAGTGGATTCTTCTGATGGCGCCTTTTCTGGTGCTGAATATCCTTATAAATGGCAACGGAAACCTTCTTCTGATGATCACCAACATCTTTATGCTGGCCATGTATATTTTCAGCAGCCAGAGTATGGTGGACGAGAGAGTGCTGAACGGCGGTATCCTGAAATATATCCTGAAAGACCGCGAGTTCGCCGTGCGTATGTGGGATCTCTACAGATTTCATGACCAGGAACTTCTCTGCACGGCCATGTGGATCGTGCTGGTGCTCTATGTGGTGTTCGGCCATCCCCGTTATCACAGCCGGAAAGGGACGGTGATCGGCAAAGGGATGATCTGGCAGATGCGGGCGGCTTTTCTCTTCGGAACTGCGGCTTTCATTGTCCCGGCCCTTGTGTGTGCGGTGGGAGTTCTTCAGGGGAAGATTATCTTCTATGATAACAGCCGGCAGAATATGGAGATGGAAAATATTGCCATGTTCCAGGCGGACGAACCCATTGTGCAGGAATTTACCGCAGACGGAAACACTCTTTCGGATATTAAGATCCGGGTCTATGTGGAAGCCGGCCTTACGGAAAGCCTTCACAGCCTGAATGTTGTGATCCGTGAAAAAGACACCGGCGGCGTGGTCTATGAGAGCGAAGGAGATACTTATGATCTTAAGGAAAATACAGCTCTGTATTCTTTTCTCGGCCATCCGGTGGATGTGGAGAGCGGAAAGACGTATGAGCTGGAGATCAGAAGCGACGCGCCGGAAAACTGCGGACTTGGTCTTTACTGTGTGACGGCCGGCAGGGGAAGCGAACTCCTTACCAGCTCCCGGGAAGAGGGAATGCCGGAGAAGAGCAGCCTGCAGATGTGTGTGACGGGCGTTCAGTAAAGGGGAAAGGTCAGAAAATTATAAAAAAACAGTAAAGTATTGTTAAAATTCACAGACTTGTGATATAATGTTTTTATAAGCAAGACCCAAAATAAACAGCAAAGGGGATGGAAGTATGAAATTTATTATCAGCGGAAAAAACATTACAGTTTCAGAGGGACTGAGAACAGCAGTCGAGGACAAGCTTGGAAAGCTGGAACGTTATTTTACTCCTGACACCGAAGTTGTAGTAACTTTAAGTGTGGAAAAAGAAAGACAGAAGATCGAGGTTACGATTCCCGTGAAAGGAAGCATTATCCGTTCTGAACAGGTCAGCAACGATATGTATGTATCCATTGATCTGGTAGAAGAAGTTATCGAGCGTCAGCTTCGGAAATACAAGAACAAGATCGTGGACAAGAAACAGTCGGCAGGGAATTTCCAGAAGGAGTATCTGGATAAGGACTACGATGAGGATGAAGAGGTTAAGATCATCAGGACCAAGAAGTTCGATATCAAGCCAATGTATCCGGAAGATGCCTGTGTGCAGATGGAGCTTCTGGGACATAATTTCTTCGTATTCTGCAACGCAGAGACCGATCAGGTCAACGTTGTGTATAAACGTAAAGGAAATACCTACGGACTGATCGAACCGGAGGTATGATCCGGCGAATAAAAGGTCCCATCCTCCTTTCGAGGGTGGGACTTATCTGTTTACGCGAGTATGTCCGGGGGAGTGTATTATGAATAAAAAGAATCTGAAAATAAAAACAGTAGGCAGCGAATATATGGAGCAGTACAACGCTCTTCTCCGGTATGTGTTCCAGGTGACGGAACAGGAGCTGAGTTCTATCGGATGGCAGGAAAGGGAGATCATCCGGGCGAAGTTCCCCACCATGGAGAAGGCGGATGTGATCGGCTGGTTTGACGACGACACGCTGGTCTCCCAGGTGGCGGTATATCCTATGGAAGTGCGGATCTTCGGCAAAACCTACGCCATGGGCGGGCTGACAGGAGTAGGCACCTATCCGGAATACTCCAATATGGGACTGATGCACAGGCTTCTGGAACAGGCCCTCAAGAATATGAAGAAGAAGGGGCAGCATATCTGTTACCTGTATCCGTATTCCATTCCCTACTACCGCCGGAAGGGCTGGGAGATCATCTCGGACAAAATATCATACGAGATCAAGGATTACCAGCTGCCGAAGAACCGGCAGGTACCCGGAGATGTGCGCAGGGTGAAGACCGACAGCGAAGAACTGAAAGAGACTTATGAACGTTACGCGATGCATACCCACGGAGCCGTGCTTCGGGATGAGCTGGCGTGGAACGAATACTGGCTCTGGGATTCAGACGATGTAATGGCGGCTGTTTATTATAACGAGAAAAATGAGCCGGACGGTTATGTGATCTACTGGATCGCAAACGACGTTTTTCATATCAAGGATATGATCTTCAATAACGAGGACGCCCGCACGGGCCTGTGGAATTTTGTCAGCGCCCATTTTTCCATGATCGACCGGGTGGAGGGCGATACCTACACGGACGAGCCGCTGGCATTCCTTCTGGAGGACGCCAGCATCAAAGAGGTAATATCGCCTTATTTCATGGGAAGGATCGTGGATTTTGAAGCTTTTGTAGAGGAATATCCCTTCCGTCCCAGCGTTCTTGACAGAGAGTGGAAGTTTACGCTGATGGATCCCGTAATGGAGTGCAACCAGGGAAGTTTTCTGCTGACCATATCAAGAGACGGACACGGAGAAGCGAAGCGGATCATGGAACCCTGCCGGGACAGGATCAGCATACAGACAATGACGACCATGCTCATGGGCTATAAACGGCCGGAATATCTGGCCAAGATAGGCAGGATCCAGGCTTCCGAATGGACGATAGATATGCTGGAGGATGCCATCGAGCAACAGACTCCCTATATTTCCGATTACTTCTGAGACCGTACCGGGGTTGGTGAAAATGATTCCGCACAGGTACTGTATGAATATAAAAGAAAAATCGTGATTTTATGAATTTACATAAATGTCTGAAAATAATATAAAATACAAAATAAATAGCAGATTAAATCAGAAACATACATATAATATAATAAAAATATTGAAAAAATCTCAAAAAAGTATTGACAAATAAAAAGCACGGTGCTATTATATACTCATCAAAAGAAAAGAAGAAAAAATACAAAAGAAAATCATTCAATTCATAGCATATATAAATGTTCCATGAATCAGGATGAAATAAAAAGAAAGGATTGGGTGAGTCCATTGGGAAAATAGTTTAACATCCATCAATATGAGCCAGTGACAGGAATCGGATTTCCTGCAAGAAAGACCTGATACATGAATCAATTGTAAATAAAATCTGATACTCATATTTGAAAGAAGAAAATCTGAGAGATAACACTCGAAAGATATAACCTGGCGAACAGGACTTCATAAAAAATGAGAATGATCAGAAAACGTATCAAAGGTATATAGAATCGATTTCTCATATTGAATAACTGTCACGAACCTGCAACAGAGACCTTCGGAAATGTGTGAAGAAACATTTACCAGAAGAGATATCAGAATTATTCCAGTGCTTCGTCAGGAAGAGGAGTTCCTGAGAAGTGAGAGAAAAGAGAACGATATCTTGAGATCCATATCAGCACAGAGTGATGTCACGGGAGACAGAACAGATTGATATGAATTGAAACTCTGCTCAGAAGAACATCTTCTTACAAAAGATGTTAATATGAAGAATAAAATTATAATCCGTAAATTATAATTTTAAATCTATAAACTTTCTAAATAAACCGAATGATACTTTATCATATCGTTTATGAGCAGGAAATAAAATAAGATATGTAGATATACATACAGCATAGTATATGCAAAAGAAAAACTGAATACAGAGAATTGGAATTCAGAAATATACATCAGGTATATATGATCCAATTAGACACAAGATAATTTGTATAGAAAGAGGAAATTAAAAATTGAATAAGGAAGATCATTGAGACGGTCATCATTTTTGAAATCGAAGTAAAAAGTGATGACCGTCAATCTTGTCATAAAAAGATATTTACGTTATACTCTCCAGAGAAGGAGAGCTTTTTTTATGTGGAAAATGAATATACAGGATAACATCATTTATGAAGACAGGGATATCCTGGTCTGCCGCAAACCGGCGGGGTTTGCCGTCCAGAGCGCGGGAGTGGGGACCATGGATATGGAAAGCGCGCTGAAGAATTATCTTGCCCTTAAGAATCTCGGGGAGACGCCCTGGCTGGGGATCATCCACCGGCTGGATCAGCCTGTGGAAGGCGTGCTGGTGTTCGCCCTTACGCAGAAAGCCGCAGCCGGCCTGAACCGTCAGATGGAGAAGAAAGAGATCGAAAAAATCTATCTGGCGGTAACCGATCGGGTTCCCTCGCCGGAAAACGCCACCCTTGAAGACTGGCTGAAAAAGGACGGAAGGAGCAACCTGTCCGCTGTGGTAAAACAGGGGACCAGAGGGGCGAAGAAAGCCAGACTGTCTTACCGGGTGATCCGGACGCTGGAAGATGAGAGAACGGCGGGAGGACTGCGCTGTCTGACGGAAATCCGTCTGGATACCGGACGTCACCACCAGATCCGGGTACAGATGGCTCATCTGGGAACGCCCCTTCTGGGAGACAGGAAATATTACCCGGAGGACAACTCCGGTTATTCTCTGGGATTATGCGCATATAAATTATCCTTCCACCATCCGGCATCAGGGAAGAAGATGGAGTTTTCCTCGGATCCGTCCGAGAATGCCTTCGCGGGGCTGGTTGTATAAGGCGGCGTCTGCCGGGAAGAATCCGGAAATATCCTCTGAAAAAATGAAAAAACTATGAAATCTATGGACGTAAATTCCAAAATGTGTATAATGTAAAAAAAGAAGCACATTTGTATGAAATTCATGTAAAGAGAAAAGAGGAGAAAAGCAATGAAAAAAGCAGCAGCTTTTGGACTTGCGGCGGCAGTTCTGGCAGCCGGAGTCCTTGGCATAAACGGCGGCTTTGGAACAATAATTGCGGATGTGCAGGCTGAAGGCGGTACGGCAGAGGAAGAAACGGCAGAAGACAGAGCCTCTCAGATCGATACATCTGTTCCGGTACAGGCCGGGAGCAGAGTAGCGGCAGTCAGCAAGAATGTGAACGGGGAATTCTGGGATCTGATCCGTCAGGGAATGGAAGACGCGGTGGAGGATATCAATACCGCATATGGATTTGAAGGGGACGATGTCCTGACCATGACTTTCGAAGGTCCCAATGACGAACTGAAGGTGGAAGAACAGGTGAACACTCTGGACGCGGTAATCGCGGAGAATCCTACGGTGCTGTGCCTTTCCGCCAGCGATATGGATTCTCTCCAGGCGCAGCTGGAATCGGCGGCTGAGAATGGCATCCCGGTGATCGTGTTTGATTCCAACGTAAGCGAGAACCAGCTCGTCTCAGCTTTCCGCGGAACGGATAACGATTACGTGGGCGAGCTTGCCGGCGAACGAATGATAGAAGCCCTGGGCGGAACCGGGAAAATAGTGGTATTCTCCGCGCAGGAGAAGACGGAAAGCGCCCAGAGGAGGATGAGCGGTTTTCAGAAAGCCCTTGAGGATTCCGATATAGAGATCGCAGATATTGTTTATATGGATGAAGTGGAAGATATGGAGACGGCCATGATCGAGACCATGGAAGCCTATCCCGACATTGACGGAGTGTTCTGCACCAATGCGGATACTTCGGATCTGTATCTGGGACTGGAGCAGGAAGAGGAGGACGCTCCCCTGATGATCGGCGTGGACGCCACCACGAAGCAGCAGGAGGCTGTGAAGGACGGCAGAGAGTACGGGATCGTATCCCAGGATCCTTATGAGATCGGATATCAGACACTGCTTACGGCGGCGCAGGCCACGGATCCTGAATTTGAAAACGACGGATCAGTAGAGAAAACAGTCCTTCTGGAGCCGGCGTGGATCGACGCCTCCAATTTAGACGATCCCAGGTACAGTAATTATATATACGAATAAAACGGAACAGGTACATAGACAGAACAGTGGGAATACGCGGTGCAGCCGGATACGGCTGCGCCGTTTTTGCACTTCCGGCAATTATGCCCGTTAAATGGAAATCTTTGCGTTTTCCCTGTCGTTTCACAGGAAAAAGTGCTATAATAAAAACGATTATTTTGAAGGAGGGGAAACTATTGAAAGAAAGAGAGACATTCGGATCAAGGCTTGGTTTCATCCTTGTATCCGCAGGCTGCGCCATCGGCCTCGGGAATGTGTGGAAATTTCCATATATGACAGGACAGTATGGCGGCGCGGCTTTTGTGCTGATCTACCTGGTATTTCTGGTATGTATGGGACTGCCGATCCTGATCAGCGAGTTTGCAGTAGGACGGGCGAGCCGCCAGAGCGCGGCGAAAGCCATGAACACCCTGGAACCAAAAGGTTCTAATTTTCACAAATACCGCTGGATGGGCATGATCGGAAATTATGTCCTGATGATGTTCTACACCATGGTCGCAGGATGGACCATGTATTACTGTTACGTAATGGCGGCCGGCAAACTGAAAGGCGCTGATACGGAACAGGTAACACAGTATTTTTCTGATTTTCAGCATTCCACAGGGACGATGACTTTCTGGATGATCCTGGCAGTGCTTCTGTCTTTCGGCATCTGTTCGCTGGGACTGCAGAAGGGCGTGGAGAGGATCACCAAGGTGATGATGCTCTGCCTTCTGGCTCTGATCGTGGTTCTGGCTGTTCATTCTCTGACACTGGACGGCGCCATGGAAGGCGTGAAGTTTTACCTTGTTCCCAGTTTTGAGAATATGAAAGAAGCGGGGATCGGCAACGTGATCTTCGGCGCCATGTCCCAGTCGTTCTTTACCCTGAGTATCGGTATCGGCGCCATGGAGATTTTCGGAAGCTATATGCCGAAGAATCATACCCTTGCGGGAGAGAGCATCAAGATCCTTGTGCTGGATACCTTTGTGGCCCTTATGGCCGGCATGATCATTATTCCGGCATGTTTTTCCTTCGGCGTTGAGCCGGGAGCAGGCCCGGGACTGGTGTTCATCACACTTCCCAATGTATTCAACCAGATGATGGGCGGAAGACTGTGGGGAGCCCTGTTCTTCCTGTTTATGGCGTTTGCGGCCCTGTCTACAGTTATCGCAGTGTTTGAGAATATCCTTGCCTTTTCCATGGAACTGCTGGGATGGGAGCGTAAGAAAGCGGTGCTTGTCAATATCGTGCTTGTGATCGTTCTCTCCATGCCTGCGGTGCTGGGATTCGGTCCCTGGTCGGGCGTACAGATCCTGGGAGAGGGAACCACCATCATGGACCTGGAAGACTTCATTGTCTCCAATAACATCCTGCCTCTTGGTTCTGTGATCTTCGTGCTTTTCTGCGCTTCGAAGAAAGGCTGGGGATGGGATAATTTTATCAGAGAAGCAAATATCGGATCAGGAACGAAATTCCCTGCAGGCATCCGTCTGTATATGCTGTGGGCGATCCCCGCTATCATTTCCATTATCTATCTGAAAGGCTACTACGATATGTTTAAGCCGAAGGGAATGGCGTATTTTGTTCCCTGGATGATCGTGGGAATCGCGCTGCTGGCGATGACGGGATGGATCGCTCTGGGACATTCAAAAAACGGGAAAGACAGGAGATAAGTGATTATGATATCAGAAAAAATGAAACCGTTTGTACAGAATAATTCCGCTATCCGTATGATGTTTGAGGAGGGCAACCGCCTGAGACAGAAGTACGGGGCAGATAAAGTTTATGATTTCAGCCTGGGTAATCCCAGTGTTCCGGCGCCGGACTGTGTGCGGGAAGCGATCGTTGATCTGGTGAATACAGAGGACCCGGTGGTTCTTCACGGATATATGAGCAACGCCGGATTTGAGGATGTACGGGAAACTATCGCCGGATCTCTGAACCGGCGTTTTGGAACCTCTTTTTCCGCGAAAAACCTGATCATGACGGTGGGAGCCGCCAGCGGGTTGAACGTGATCCTGAAGACAATCCTGAATCCGGGAGAAGAAGTGATTGTTTTCGCGCCGTATTTCCTGGAATACGGAGCCTATGTGCGCAACTATGACGGGAACCTGGTGGAGATTTCTCCGGATACGGAGACTTTCCAGCCGAACCTGAAAGAGCTGGAAGAGAAGATCACGGCGAAGACAAGAGCGGTGATCGTAAATAATCCCCATAATCCCACCGGCGTGGTATATTCGGAAGAGACTATCAGGGCCCTTGCAGCGATCCTGGAGAAAAAACAGGAGGAATTCGGCAGCGTGATCTTCCTGATCTCCGACGAACCCTACCGTGAACTGGCCTATGACGGAGTACAGGTCCCCTGGCTGACGAAATATTACAGAAATACGGTTGTGGGTTATTCCTACAGCAAATCTCTGTCCCTGCCCGGAGAGAGGATCGGATATCTTGTGATCCCGGACGAGCTGGAAGACAGTGAGACGGTGATCACTGCGGCGACCATCGCCAACCGTATTCTGGGAAGCGTGAACGCGCCTTCTCTGATCCAGAAAGTGATCCAGAGATGCGTGGACGCGGAGGTGGATGTGGCCGCCTACGACAGAAACCGTCTTGCTCTCTACAATGGACTGAAGGAGTGCGGTTTCCAGTGCATTAAACCGGAGGGAGCTTTTTATCTCTTTGTGAAATCCCCTGTCCCCGATGAAAAAGCGTTCTGCGAAGCCGGAAAGAAATATAATATCCTTATGGTGCCGGGAAGCTCTTTTGCCTGCCCGGGATATGTAAGACTGGCCTACTGCGTATCTTATGATACCATTGTCAATTCCCTTCCGGAGTTCCGGAAGCTGGCGGCAGAGTACGGCCTTGTATAAAACAGGGATCTGCCCGCAGATCATGTGCGGATGGGAGGCAGATTTCAACTGAATATAAAAAACAAGAAACGCGGATCCTGTGGGGGAGCCGCGTTTTTTAGCAAAGTTTTTAATGGTTTCAGATTTTATCAATTTTTTTCCGTATCTTCAGCATTTTCTGATCGAGGCTGCTGATCATGGCGGCGCACTGCTGAAGCTCCTCATCAATGAGCTGGGCTTCCTTCCGTCCCCGTTTGTACCGGAGCTGATGATCCAGGCTGGCCCAGTAATCCATTGCTGCGGTCCGAAGCTGCAGCTCGATTTTGATCCACTGTGTTTCACTCTGAAAGGAGATTGCCGCCTCCAGGATGAGATGCAGGCTCTGATAGCCGGATTTTTTGGGTTCCCGGATATAATCCTTGGTCTTGATGATCCGGATGTCTTTCTGACGCTCGATGAGAGCGGCCACTTTATAGATATCGTCCACATAGGCGCAGATCGCCCGTACGCCGATCAAGTCGTTGATCTTCTCCAGGGCAATGTTAAAATCCGGTTCAAGTCCCTTTTTTTCCAGCTTTTTGCACACGCTGTCGTAGCTTTTCAGACGTCCTGTTTTCTGCTGGATCACGCTCCGCCCTGATTCTATCATCAGGATCGTGTTGACGATATCCAGTTTTGTGAGGAGCAGGCTGATGGCGCAGCTGCCCTTCATTGTGAATTCACTGTCTGTGAGTATTTCTTTTAACTGATCCTGTTTTTTCACTTTCTGTTTTTCATCTCCGATTCTTGTGAAGATAAATTTCTGTCCGTCTCTGACTGCAATACAACTGTTCATTATACTATACGCTCCCTGTAATAAATTAATGGAAAGATTATGTAAGGTTTTGGGAAAATTATGGAATTTTCCACGGCTGGAAACGCCGCGCCTGTCTATAAGTGTATGCGGGAGGAGGAGAGGATATGACTGCAAAAATCCGGAGTATGATAAAATCACAAATTTGTTTCGGCAGTCCTCAGACAGATGATTTTATATAAAACTCCAAATTGTGCGATATATACAAAAAAAATCATAAAAAATCAATGTGCTATGTTTATCTCACGACCGGAAACGTTACCGGATACATTACCGGAAACATTTCCGAAACGGATAAAGAAATGAGAAAGGAAGGTAAGACAAGATGAAGAAAGCGAAAAAATGGGCGGCTTTAGGGTTCACAGCCGTTATGGCGGCTTCGATGATGGCGGTACCGGCGTATGCGGGCGGGGAGTCCGGCGACGACTTCGATTACAGCTCCATTACCGGTAAAGTTTACTGGCTGAACCAGAAGCCGGAGGACGGTCCGGTTCTGGAGGAAGAACTGATTCCGGCTTTTACAGAGGAAACAGGTATTGAGGCGAAAGTTGTAACGGCAGGAGCGAATACCTATGAGAATATGCTCCGTTCAGAGATTGCCAAAGACGAACCGCCCACACTGTTCCAGATCGGAAGCAAGGTGGCCCTGGAACGCTGGAAATCCTATGCACTGGATCTTAGCGATACCGAGTGGTATGACAGTCTGACAGACAAGAGCCTGGCTATTTCTGATGACGACGGTGTATTTTCTATTCCCTATACAGTTGAGGGATACGGCATAATTACCAATAAGAGAATCATCGAGGACTATTGCGCCATGGACGGTGCAGTGATCGAGTCTATTGATGATATCAATAATTTTGATACTCTGAAGGCAGTGGCCGAAGATATTCAGGCTAAGGCAGACGATCTGGGAATTCTGGGAGCATTTGCTTCTACTTCTTTTTCACCCGGAGAAGAGTGGAGATGGACAAACCATCTGTTCAACATGCCGCTGTACTATGAGTACAAAGATAAAGGCGTAGATGATTCCGATACACTGGACGGAACTTACATGGATAACTTCAAACAGATTTTCGATCTTTATATCAATAATTCCTGTACAGAACCGGCCATGCTTTCCAGCATGACCATCGAGAACGCGATGGCGGAATTTGCACTGGAAGAAGTTGCTTTTGTGCAGAACGGAAACTGGGCATGGACTACCATTGCAGAGAACAATGAAGATTTTTCCGCTGAAGACATCTGCTTCCTTCCGATCTATATTGGCGTGGAAGGAGAAGAGAATCAGGGACTCTGTATTGGTTCCGAGGCAAATCTCGGCATCAACAACCAGGTCTCCGAGGAAGACCAGGAAGCGACGCTGGCCTTTATCCACTGGCTGTTCAACAGCGAAACCGGCAAAGATTTCTGCATCAATAAACTGGGATGGATTTCTCCGTACAATACCTTCAGCGACGACGAAGTACCCAGCAATCCTCTTGCAGCACAGGTTATGGAGTGGTCCAATTCCGGCAAAGAAAGCGTTTCCTGGGCGTTCAATACCATTCCGAACCAGTCCTACAAGGATAAATTCGGCGCGGCTCTTCTGGAATACGCGCAGGGAACCGGAGAATGGGATCCTGTTGTAGAAGCTGCGGTTGACAACTGGGCGGTGGAGAAACAGAACATTCAGGAGGACGGGGCCGAGTAATCCTGCTTTCTTAATGGAGTGAAAACGGGATCCGTTTCGGCGGATCCCGGAATGAGGGAGGAAAAACAATGAATAATAAATCGATGAAAAGATATTTCCCAGTCTTTGCCCTTCCCACATTAATCGCATTTATCGTCGGATTCGTCATTCCGTTCGTGCTGGGTGTGTATCTTTCTTTCTGCAAGTTCACGACAGTGACGGATGCACAGTGGATTGGATTTTCCAATTACACAAAGATTTTCTCGGATGGTGATTTTCTCCATGCGCTGGGATTTACCGTTGTGTTCACTATCGTTGCGGTGATAACGATTAATGTATTTGCTTTTGTGATCGCTCTGGCGCTGACAAAAGGAATCAGAGGAACCAATATTTTCCGTACGGTATTTTTTATGCCCAATCTGATCGGAGGAATTATTCTGGGATATATCTGGCAGCTGATCATCAACGGTGTGCTGAGTTATTTCGGAAAGACTATCACTTTTGATGCCAGCTACGGTTTCTGGGGTATGATCATTCTGATGAACTGGCAGAGTATCGGATACATGATGATCATTTATGTGGCAGGTCTTCAGAATATTCCCGGTGAACTGATCGAAGCGGCGCAGATTGACGGAGCCTCCAGATGGGCGACGCTCTTTAAGGTAAAGATACCGATGATGATGTCCTCCATTACCATCTGCACCTTCCTGACACTGACAAATTCCTTTAAGATGTTTGACCAGAACCTGGCGCTTACGGCAGGCGCACCTTCCAATAAGACGCAGATGCTTGCGCTGAATATTTACAAGACGTTTTACGACAGGCCGGGAACAGAAGGCGTCGGTCAGGCGAAAGCGGTTGTTTTCTTTCTGATCGTGGCGGCGATTGCGCTTCTGCAGCTTAAGGCGACCAGGAGTAAGGAGGTGCAGCAGTAGTGGTAAAAAATAAAAAAGGAAATCTATTTTTGACAGTTCTTTTTACTGTGATCTCTCTTCTCTGGATTTTTCCGATCATAGAGGTTGTGCTGAATTCTTTTAAGAGGAAAGCATATATCAGCAGGGAACCCTTTGGCCTTCCCACCGGAAAAATGTTTGAGGGGCTGAAGAATTATATAAATGGAATCGAGAAAACAGACTTTTTCCGGGCGTTCGGGCTGAGCCTTCTGGTTACTGTCCTTTCCGTAGCGGTACTTCTTCTCTGCACTTCCATGTGCGCATGGTATATTGTCAGAGTAAAAAGCGTGATTTCTTCAGTGATGTTTTACGGATTTGTTTTCTCCATGATCGTGCCTTTCCAGATGGTGATGTTTACGCTGTCAAAGATTGCCAATATGCTGAAGCTGACTACGCCGCTGGGACTGGTGCTGGTGTATCTGGGGTTTGGAGCAGGGCTCTGCGTGTTTATGTTTACCGGATTCGTGAAGTCGATTCCGCTGGAGCTTGAAGAATCAGCCATGATCGACGGCTGTAATCCCATCCAGGCATATTTTCAGATCGTTCTTCCTATTATGAAACCAACCTGTATTACCGTGGCAATCCTGGAAGCGATGTGGATCTGGAACGATTACCTTCTTCCGCTCCTGGTACTGGACAGCGACTATCAGACGATTCCCATTGCCATCCAGTATCTGAAGGGCGGACACGGATCGGTGGATATGGGAGCGATGATGGCAACGCTGGTACTGTCCATTATCCCGATTGTTATATTCTATATGATCTGTCAGAAATATATCATTGAAGGCGTCGTGGCAGGCGCTGTAAAAGGCTGAGATCCTGATTATTGCTTTTTTGTCCTGTACTTGGTAAAATAAAATTGAATTGTGTAAACAGTAGTTCATATAATATGGGGCATATAGAGAAGCTGCCGGCGGCGGATCTGCAGGCAGCGTTAAAAAGAGAGACAGGAAAAAAGCAAATGGAATCAGTAACGATCAAGGATATAGCAAAGAGATGCAATGTGGCGGTCAGCACCGTATCCAGGGCGATCAACAATCACCCGGATATTAATCCGGAGACGCGGAAAAAGATCATGAAAGTGATCGAGGAAAATAATTATATTCCCAACAACAGCGCGCAGAACCTGAAAAAGACAGTTTCCAGAAGTATAGGCGTGATCATCAAAGGCGCGGATAATCAGCTGTTTGCAAAAATGCGTCCGGTACTTGTGGAGGGGATCGGCCGTTACGATTACGATTCCTACATGGAATATGTGAGTATTTCCGGAGACGAGATCAGAGAGGCTATGCGCCTCGTAAAGGAAAAAAGGCTGAAAGGCCTGATCTTTCTGGGAGGAAACCATAACAGGAGCGTAGAAGAACTGAAGTCCCTTCCGGTTCCGTTTGTTACGGCGACAGTAGACATGGAGGATTCTGTTCCGAAGAATCTGTACTCGTCTGTATCGGTGGACAGCTATCAGGAAAGCTACCGGATGGTGGATTATCTCTGCTCCAGAGGATACAGGAAGATCGTGATCTTTACCGGGAGCAGAGGCGACGAGAGTGTGGGACGCCTGCGGCTGAACGGATATAGAGACGCGCTGCGGGATAATCATATCGAACCGGACGAAAAACGGATCTGGTACAGCCAGGACTGGGCGGAGGATGTTTTCAGCATGGCTAACGGATACCGTCTGGGAAAAAAACTGATAAGTTCAGGTATTGAGTTTGACTGTGTTTATGCTGTCGCGGATTCTATTGCGATCGGCGCCTGTAAGGCTCTTTTGGAAAGCGGCGTCAGGATTCCGGAGGACTGTGGTATCGCCGGCTTCGATGGCCTTGAAGAAACGCAGTATTACCACCCGTCTCTGACTACAATGCGCCAGCCCGTGGAGAAAATCGCGGAGGAGAGCGTACGGATCCTGTTTGCCATGCTTCATAATGGAGAACCGAATCAGCAGAGGACTTTTCCCTGCGAGCTTATGGAAAGAGAATCGACAAAATAATAAAATACCAGTTAAGAGGAGAAGGCCCCGTTTCCTGAAACGGGGCCTTTATATATGACGATACCGATAGAAAATCTGAAAGAGAAATGGAGGATATTATGGCGAAAGAGACAAATAAAGCGTTGAGAAATCTGGTGATCTATTCTGTTTATGTGAGAAATCATTCAGAGGAAGGTACATTTACGGGAGTAGAGAAAGATCTTGACAGAATTAAAGACCTGGGGACAGATATCATCTGGCTGATGCCGGTCTATCCCATTGGAAAGAAAAACAGGAAGGGATCTCTCGGCTGCCCTTACGCCATTGCCGATTACCGGGGCGTAAATCCGGAATATGGAACAAGAGAGGATCTGGAGCATCTTGCGGAAGAGATCCACAAAAGGGGTATGAAGCTGATGATGGATATTGTCTATAATCACACCTCGCCGGACTCCTGGCTGAGCCGGAATATGCCGGATTTTTTCTATAAAAAGGCGGACGGTTCTTTTGGAAATAAGACCGGGGACTGGGGTGATGTGATCGATCTTGACTACAGGAACAGAGACCTCTGGGAGTATCAGATCGAAACTCTCTGTCAGTGGGCCAAAATCGCCGACGGATACCGCTGTGACGTGGCGCCTCTTGTCCCGGTGGAATTCTGGATCGAGGCAAGGAAAGCGGTAGAAAAGGTAAAACCGGGATTTATCTGGCTGGCGGAAACGGTGGAACCATGTTTTATCAGAGACAACAGGCGGCTTGGTCAGGTGGGACAGTCCGACGGGGAAATGTACCAGGCCTTTGACATGGAATATGACTATGATATCTGGGGATTCCGCGACCAGTATCTGGAAGGGAAGATCAGCCTGGATATGTATGTGCAGATCCTGAATCAGCAGCATATCGCTTTTCCGGATAATTATGTAAAAATGCGCTGCCTGGAAAATCATGATCAGAGAAGGGCGAAAGCGGCGGTTCCTAACGAAAGTGATCTGCTCAACTGGACGGCCTTTATGTTTTTTCAACAGGGTTCGGCACTGATCTACGGTGGTCAGGAAACGGAGAACAATCATACGCCAAGCCTGTTTGATATTGACAAAGTGGACTGGAACACCGGAAAGGATATCAGTCCGCTTCTGAAGAAACTGGCGGAGATCAAGAAAAAAGAAATCATGGCTTACGGTACTTACCAACTGTATGCGGACGATCTTACCGATACAGTAATCGGCACCTATGAAATGGGAGAAGACAGACTGATTGGCGTTTTCGCGCTTAAAAGCCAGGCGGCCAATATAAAAGTAGATCTGGAGGACGGAGAGTACACCAACCTGCTCGACGGAAGCAAAGTGACGGTAAAGTCGGAACGGATGAAGACAGAGGGAAAACCTGTGATTCTGGAAATCTGAAAAACATTCTTGACAGCCACAATAATAAGTGTTATATTACAAATAGAACAGGAAAGGCGGAAAGGGGATGCGGCAGAATCAGCCGGCATCTCCTTTTTGCGGAAGAGTTCAGGTTACAGAAATATTCAGCGGAGGTGGCATTATGGCTAAAAGAGATTATTATGAAGTCCTTGGAGTCGGAAGAAACGCCGACGCGAAGGAGATCAAAAGCGCATACAGAAAGCTTGCGAAGAAATATCATCCGGATATGAACCCCGGGGATAAGCAGGCGGAACAGAAATTCAAGGAAGTTACAGAAGCCTATAACGTGCTTAGTGATACAGAGAAGAAGAAACTTTACGACCAGTTCGGTTTTGCAGCCTTTGAGGAAGGCGCTTCTGCCGGTCAGGGCTATGGACAGAATACGGGAGGCGGTTTCGGCCACGGTTTCGGAGGCTTTGGTTTCGGCGGCGGGGACGGCGGCGGAACCTACCGGGAATATCACTTTAACAGCAGTGACGGAAATATGGATGATATTTTCGGGGACATCTTCGGAGATATGTTCCGTGGTCAGAACGCCGGAGGTTTTGGAGGACAGAGCGGGCATGGCGGCGGATTCCGCAGTCATTACGGCGGCGGTTTTACCGACGGCTTCGGCTCCGGCCGCCAGAGAGGCAGCGATCTTCAGTCAGAGGTTACGGTCAGCTTCGAGGAGGCGGCCTTTGGATGTGAGAAGACCATCAGGATTTCGGATCCGCAGAACGGCGGCAGGGCGCAGACCCTTCAGGTTCATGTGCCGGCCGGGATCGACAACGGCAAAAGTATCCGCCTGAAAGGCAAAGGCGCGCCGGGGTACGGCGGAGCTCCGGCCGGGGATCTGCTTCTTAAAGTAAAGATTGAGCCGAAAGACGGATTTGAACGGAAGGGCATGGATATCTATACCACTGCACAGATACCTTTTACAACGGCTGTATTCGGCGGAGAAGCGAGAGTGGCGACTCTTAAGGGAGACGTAATGTGCAGGATCCCGGAAGGAACCCAGTCCGGAGGAAAGATCCGGCTGAAGGGAAAAGGGATTGTCTCCATGAAAGATCCGGCGGTACACGGCGATCAGTATGTAACCATACAGATCCAGGTGCCAAGGGTCATGAGTCCGGAAGCCCGGATGAAACTGAGAGAATTCCAGCAGGCCATGGGCGAAGGTAAAACCAGAAGAAGGGGAAGCGCCGCGTAAAAGCGCTTCCCCTTTTCCCGTGTCCGGACGCTGTTGCGGCTATACAGATTTTGGGTACTGTAAAAGAAAGAATCCTGTGCTATAATCAGAACGGAATCCTGTTCTATATGGAACAGGGAAATGAACAGATATAAAGAGAGGATAACGGACATGGAATTATATAACGGAAGACCGGAAAACGCAGAGGGCAGACTGGCGAAAGAGATCAGGGTCTATGATTTTCTGGACGCGCTGGGAATAGAATATGAGAGAGTGGACCATGAAGCGGCCATGACCATAGACGCCTGCGAGGAGATCGACAGGACGCTGGAGATATCCATCTGCAAGAATCTTTTTCTCTGCAACCGTCAGGAAACCAGTTTTTATCTCCTGATGATGCCGGGGGATAAGAAATTCAAAACAAAGGATCTTTCCGCCCAGATCAATTCCGCGAGACTTTCTTTCGGAAAACCGGAATATATGGAAGAGTTCCTGGACATAACCCCGGGATCTCTGAGCGTGCTGGGGCTGATGAATGACAGAGAACAGAGAGTGCAGCTTCTTATCGACGAGGATATTCTGAAAGATCCTTATATCGGATGCCATCCCTGTATCAATACTTCCAGCCTGAAAATACGCACGCAGGATATGATGGAAAAAATTATTCCGGAAATGAAGCATTCTCCCATGCTGGTTCGTTTATAAATACAGAAGCGTTTCTATTGTGAAAAACTGTATAAAATAAATATGAAATTTTTGTAAAAACTGCTATTTTCAGCATTTTGAGCATTGAATTAATAATATAATAAGGTATACTATTACCCAAAGAAACAGGAAAATATTTCAGCAGATGGCCGGCGCGGCCGGTATGAAAGGTGATATTTTGAACTGGCTAAAAAAATCAAAACATATATGGATCATTCCGGTATATACGGTATTATACATGCTCTCATTTATGTTTGTGGAACAGAGCGAGGTAGAGACGCATCTTATCCATTCCCTTGTGGATGATAAGATCCCGTTTTGTGAATACTTCATTATTCCGTATGTGATCTGGTACTTTTTCCTTATCGGATCGGTCCTTTACTTTACATTTTTTAACAGCAGCAATAAAGAATACTATCAGTTTCTGGGGACGCTGGGCGTGGGGATGACGATCTTCCTGATCGTATCCTATGTATATCCCAACGGACAGAACCTCCGGCCTGAGCTGACCGGGGACAGTATTTTTATTCAGGCGGTGCAGTTCCTGTACAGGATCGACACGCCTACGAATATCTTTCCCAGTATGCATGTGTTTAACGCCACTGCCGCATGTGTGGCACTGTTCCAGAACAGGCGCTTAAGGAAACACAGAATGCTCTCTGCTGCGACGCTGGCGCTTACGGTATCTATCATACTGTCCACCATGTTTCTGAAGCAGCACAGCGTAGCGGATGTAATGACAGCCCTGATCCTGAATATCATATGCTATCAGGTATTCTACAGGATCATTCCTGCCAATCAGGAGAAGATCGGCCGGATCCTCACCTGGAAGGAGATCGGCACGGTACCCAATCTGATCAGCGCGGCCCGTCTGGTACTGGCGGTCCTGTTTCTGGGATTTTTTGAAAGATACGGGCTTGACGGCCAGAAAATGATGCTGACAGTTTTCCTGATCGCGGCAGCCACGACAGATTTCTTTGACGGCAGGATTGCCAGAACATTTCATCAGATCAGCAGAACCGGAAAGATCCTGGATCCTGTTTCTGACAAGATCATGCAGGGCGCGATCCTGATCTGCCTGAGTACGCAGTACGCACTGGCGGAGCTGGTGCTGATCCTGTTCCTTCTGAAAGAATGTATTATGCTGACGGCAGGATGGAAAGTTTTTACCTGTACAGATGCGGAGTGGGGGAATCAGTGGCATGGAAAACTGAATACAGCGGTATGTTACGCAGTTGCCATGATCCTGCTCATAGGACCGTCGATTCCTTTTTCCACGGCCAATATCCTGATCGGAGCCAGCGCAGTCTGTATGATGATGTCGCTGTTTATGTACATAGACGAATTCAGAGCGCTGATGGGCAGGACGAAGCGGCCTGCGCGCCGGAAGATGCCGGAACGGATACGAAGAGAAGCGTAAACAGTGATAAATATAGGAGAACCGGAGATTTACTTTTCCGGTTCTTTTTTTTCTGCGGAAAATGAGGTATAATAAAGCAATAATATGGAGGTAATTATGGATAATGTTTATATTATGGATCATCCCCTGATCCAGCACAAAATTTCAATTTTACGGGACAAAAGAACGGGCACAAACGAATTCCGCAGGCTTACGGAGGAGATCGCCGTTCTTATGGGATATGAAGCTCTGCGGGATCTTCCGCTGGAGGATGTGGAGGTGGAGACTCCCCTGGAGACCTGCATGACGCCTATGATCGCAGGCAAGAAACTTGCCGTGGTGCCGGTGCTGCGGGCAGGGCTGGGAATGGTAAACGGGATCACCACGTTGGTGCCGTCCGCCAGGATCGGCCATATCGGCCTGTACCGTGATCCGGAGACTCATGAGCCCCATGAATATTACTGCAAACTGCCGGATCCCATTGAGCAGAGGCTGATCGTAGTGACAGACCCCATGCTTGCCACGGGAGGATCCGCGGTGGCGGCTGTGGATTTCATCAAGCAGCACGGCGGCAAAAGTATCAAATGTATGTTTATTATCGCCGCTCCCGAAGGGCTGAAGAGACTCCATGAGGCGCATCCGGACGTACAGATCTATGTGGGCCATGTGGACAGAGAACTGAATGAGGCGGCTTATATCTGCCCCGGACTGGGAGACGCCGGAGACAGGATCTTCGGGACAAAATAAGCCGGAACAGAAGAAAGTTTTCCGGTGGAAAAACAGCAGAAAACAAAAAGAGGAAGTGGAAAAATGTCAGTTGAGAGAGTGAAGGATTTTTTTGAGAAGGAAGGAATCGCGGACAAAATTCAGGAATTTGATGTTTCCAGCGCCACAGTGGAGCTGGCTGCGCAGGCCCTTAACTGCGAAGGCTGCAGGATCGCCAAGACCCTTTCTTTCCATGTGGATGACAGGGTGGTTCTGATCGTGGCGGCGGGCGACGCAAAGATCGACAACCGTAAATATAAGGATAAATTTGGAAAAAAAGCGAAGATGCTGGCTTACGAGGAGGCGGAGCCTCTGATCGGACATGGAGTAGGAGGCGTCTGTCCCTTTGCGGTAAACGAGGGAGTGGAGGTATATCTGGACGAATCCCTGAAACGGTTCGGGACAGTTTTTCCCGCCTGCGGAAGCTCCAACAGCGCCATAGAGTTGACGATTCCGGAGCTTGAAAAATATTCACACTATAAAGAGTGGGTGGACGTGTGCAAAACAGCCCAGTGACAGACATAGCGTTAATGTACAAAGGGACAGCAGCGCCAGTGTACATGGAGACAAAAGAGAAAAGGAATGAAAAAATGACGAAAAAAGAACTTGCTCTGGAAGTTATCCGGAGATTGAAAGAAGAGTATCCGGACGCAGGATGCACCCTGGACTATGATCAGGCGTGGAAGCTTCTTGTCAGCGTACGCCTTGCGGCCCAGTGTACGGATGCGAGAGTGAATGTGGTAGTGGAGGATCTATACGCAAAATATCCGGATGTAGAGTCGCTGGCAAAAGCGGAGCCGGAGGATATCGAGGCTATTGTAAAACCCTGCGGGCTGGGAAAGAGCAAGGCGAGAGATATAAGCGCATGTATGAGAATCCTCCATGAGCAGTACAATGATAATATCCCTACAACTTTTGATGAGCTTTTGAAGCTTCCGGGAGTAGGACGAAAAAGCGCCAATCTGATCATGGGAGACGTATTTGGAAAACCAGCCATCGTAACGGATACACACTGTATCCGGCTTAGCAACCGGATCGGCCTGGTGGACAATATTAAAGAACCGAAGAAAGTGGAGATGGCTCTGTGGAAGATCATTCCCCCGGAAGAAGGAAGCGATTTCTGCCACCGTCTCGTATACCACGGAAGGGATGTATGTACTGCAAGGACGGCGCCGCACTGCGATAAATGCTGTCTGAGCGAAGTCTGCAAAAGGAATATCTGAAGAAGGCGGCCATTTTCGCGCCGCCTTTTGTACACTGAGAAGAGGAGGTCTTCAATGGCAAAGAAACTGGGGATCATATCGGACACACACGGTCTACTCCGTCCGGAAGTTATGGAAATACTGAAGGATTGTGACTGTATTCTTCACGGAGGAGATATCAACAAACCGGAAATTCTGGATCAGCTCCGTCCGCTGGCCTCTATTTATGCGGTCAGGGGAAACAACGACAGAGATTGGGCCAAGGGTCTGGCGAAGACACTCCGTTTTACCATAGAGGGCGTGGAATTTTTCATGACCCATAATAAAAAAGACGTTGCCTGGGAACTGGGCGGCGCGCAGGTGGTGGTGTTCGGCCATACCCATAAATATTTCGAGAAAATGATCGACGGGCGTCTCTGGCTGAATCCGGGCAGCTGCGGAAGACGCAGGTTCGATCAGGAGATCACCATGGCGGTGATGACTGTGGACAACGGAAGATATGAGGTGGAAAAAATCGTCGTATCGGACGAGAAACAGAAATAGGAAAATATGTTCGGCGAACAAATTTTCGAATTAATTTAATTCATCCCGTTTTATCGGACAAATACTATGCTATAATCTGAATAATTCAGAAAAGATGTTCGGAATAAACGTTCGATATAAGGGGAGGAAGAAGATATGACAAACGCACAGAGAGCATACAGAGATGACAAGATTATCGTTCTGGCAGATACTGAGTATTTTGCGGCCCATAACCGTCGCCAGAATAAAGGGAAACAGAAACTCTCCCGTATTATGGCTATGATTCTGGGAGCCGTGGTGACGGTGGAACTTCTGATCATGGGTGCGATGTTTTTGAATGTTGATTTTCAGTCGGCAGACAGACTGGCGCTTCTTCTGGGAGCGGTCGTCCTCTATTTCGGAGTGGTGGCGCTGCTGACGGATAAATAGGATTTTGTATAACGGCCTGGGAGTAGAATTATGCCAAGATCTTTTAACCAGAAACTGAAAATATTATATCTTATGAAATTTCTTCAGGAGAAGACTGACAGGGAACATCCGGTATCGGTGAAGGATATTATTCGGACGATGGAAGCGTACGGGATCAGCGTAGAGCGCAAGACCGTATATGATGATATTGAGACTCTGCGGACTTTCGGAATGAAGATTGGCAGCCGCAGGGGTAAACCGGCGGGATTCTATCTGGAAGAACGTACATTCGAACTTCCTGAGCTTAAATTCCTCATGGATGCGGTGCAGTCCTCGAAGTTTATTACAGAGAAGCAATCAGCTGCTCTTGTGCGTAAACTGGAGGATCTAGCCAGTGTTCATGAAACGAAGAAGCTGAAGAGCCAGGTTTTTCTCATGCCGGGGATCAAGACTTTGAATGAGGAGATTTATACGAATATAGAGACGATCTATGCTGCCATTTCTGCCAACCGGCAGATCAGTTTCCGTTATTATCAGTGGACTCTGTCCAGAGAACTTAAACCGAAACGCGGAGGAGAACGTTACAGGGTAAGCCCCGGCAAGCTGCTTTGGAACAATGATAATTATTATCTGATGGGGCTGGATGAGTCCAGTGGAATTGTCAAACACTATCGTGTGGACAAGATGATGGACGTGGCTGTAGAAGAGGAGAAGCGCAGCGGAGAATCTGTTTTCCGGGATTTCGATATGGGAAGATTCTCAGCAGAGACCTTTGGTATGTTTGACGGCAAAGAAACGATCCTGAAGATTCGTTTCAGCAATGAACTGGTGGGTGTTGTTCTTGACCGTTTCGGGAAAAAGGCGGTGCTCCAGCGTTCCGATGACACTCATTTTTTCCTGCAGACGCACATTCGGGTAAGCGGCCAGTTTTTTGGATGGCTGACCGGACTGGGACCGGGCGCAGAGATCGTATCTCCTGAGAAAGTGCGGAAAGAATATAAATCTTTTTTGACAAAAATCCTGAAAACATATAAATCATAGGATTTGTGCCATTTCTATATAAACAAACGACATTTCTGACGTTCTTTTAAAGATTCCATTAATTATGCCAAATGACAGATAATAATAGGCGTTTTGCACAAAAAACGCCTTGAAAATTGTTGAAAATAGGCAAACGTGATATTGACTTTCTACCCTCCGAAGAGCAAAATAAAGAAATCAAATATGTCGGTCTGACCAATGATCTCAGGCTGAGGAAAGGGGAGGGAGTGAAACGAACAGTTTAACAGAGACACTGAAGGAAGAGCTGAACTGCAGGACTGTTTTTACCATTCCTGTCTTTGACGGGATACCGGTTTTCGAATCCGTGGTGGTTACCTGGGTCATTATGGCTGTACTTCTTGTACTTTCGCTGATTCTGGTAAGGAACCTGAAGGTGGAGAACCCGGGTAAGAAGCAGCTTCTTCTGGAAGCGGGCGTCGATTTTCTCCGCAGATTTTTCCGGGGGATCCTCGGAGAAGACGGAGAACGCTATATTCCATATATGATGACGGTTGTCGTCTATATAGGACTGGCCAATGTTTCCGGAATCTTCGGCGTGAAACCGCCTACGAAGGATCTGAACGTCACGCTTGCCCTTGCAGTGATGAGTATGTTTCTTATTGAATACTCCGGTATTCACAAAAAAGGACTGAAGGGATTTTTCAGAAGTTTTCTTGATCCCATACCGGTGATGCTTCCCATGAATATCATGGAGGTGCTGATCCGTCCGACGGCGCTCTGTTTCCGTCTTTTCGGAAACATCCTGGGCGGCTTTGTGGTAATGGCCCTCGTGGAATTTGTATGTCCGGCGGCGCTTCCGGTTCCGTTCAGTCTGTATTTTGATTTTTTTGACGGGTTCATACAGGCGTATATCTTTGTATTCCTAACGTCTATGTTCATGCGGGAGACCATGGACTGAGGACGGGGAATTCCGTCAGGTATCACGGATCATCAGTTTCATTTATTTTATTATTATATTTTCAGGAGGAAAAAATCATGACAAGTTTAATCGCTATCGGAGCAGGTATTGCAGCATTAACAGGTATCGGAGCAGGTATCGGAATCGGTCTTGCCACATCCAAGGCAGTGGAGGCTATCGCAAGACAGCCTGAAGCGGAGAGCAAGATCAGCAAGAACCTTCTGCTGGGATGCGCCCTTGCCGAAGGTACGGCGATCTTCGGTTTCGTTGTAGGTCTTCTGATCGTGGTAATGCTCGGCTGATCGGAAGTTCCATATTTTTAAGAAAGGCAGGTACAGACGATGGTTCAAATTAATCTGAATCTTGTCTTTACGATCATCAACCTGCTGATCCTTTACCTGTTGATGAAGAAATTTTTATTCGGGCCGATCATAAAGGTAATGGATCAGAGAAAGGCCATGATAGACCAGCAGTTCCAGACTGCGAAAGAGACAGAAGATAAGGCTAACGAACTGAAGCAGCATTATGAGGACGCGCTGAAGTCTGCGAAAGAGGAATCCTGGCAGATCGTGGAACAGGCGAAGCAGGAGGCGAAGGCGAGAGCCGATCAGAGCGTCCGGGAAGCGGAAGCGCGCACGGAGGCCATGCTTGCCGGAGCCCGCGAGGATATCCGCAATGAGCGGGAAAACGCCATGAAGCAGATGCAGTCTGAGATCGGCAGGCTTGCCATGGAAGCCGCGGCAAAAATCATGGAAAGCGAAAGAAGTTCTGATAAAGATCTGGCGCTTTATGATCAGTTTATAAAAAAAGCAGGTGATTCTGATGACGACAACAGCCATTAATTACGCGGAAGTTCTGAATGAGCTGTCTGTTTGTGAATCCTCTGTAAAAGAAACAGAAGAGATCTTTCGGAATACATCTGAATTTCAGGAAATACTGGAGAATCCGCTGGTGGATTTTCACGCCAAGGAGCGCGTGATCGACAGGATTCTTCCCGTTGAGATGAGGAGCTTTGTGAAAACTGTGTGCAGACACAATAAGGCGGAACTTCTGACAGAGATTTTTGACGCCTATCGTGAACTTAAGTGGAAGCAGAAGGGAATCCTGAAAGCTGTTCTTAAGTATGTCACTCCTCCCAGGGAGGAGCAGCTGGAAGGAATCCGTAAATTTCTCTGCAGAGAATTCCACATGCAGAAAGCGGACATTCAGCTCACAGAAGACAAAAGCCTGATCGGCGGTTTTGTCCTGCTTGCGGACGGACAGGAATATGACTGGAGTCTGCGGGGACGTTTCCGCAGGATGGAACAGAGACTGACACGGAGGTGAACATATTGAGTGCAATCAATCCAGATGAGATTATTTCCATTTTAAAAGAAGAAATAGAGAATTATGATGAGATCAGCCGGAACCAGGAGATTGGCACTGTCATCTCTGTGGGAGACGGAATTGCCACTGTTTACGGGATCGATCACGCCATGTACGGAGAAGTTGTCGTCTTTGACAACGGACTGAAGGGTATGGTGCAGGATATCCGCAGCAACAGCATGGGCTGTATCCTTTTCGGAAGTGATTCCGGGATCCGTGAGGGATCGAAGGTTTCCAGGACAGGCAGACAGGCGGGTATTCCCGTTGGCGACGGCTTTATCGGCAGGATCGTCAACGCTCTTGGAGCTCCTGTCGACGGCAAAGGCGAAATCAAAGAAAGCGAATACCGTCCGGTGGAGTATCCCGCACCGGGTATTATTGACAGGAAGTCTGTAAATGTGCCTCTGGAGACAGGTATTCTTTCCATTGACTCCATGTTTCCTATTGGACGGGGACAGAGGGAGCTGATCATCGGCGACAGACAGACAGGTAAGACTTCCCTGGCTCTGGACGCTATCCTGAACCAGAAGGGTAAAGACGTGATCTGTATTTATGTTGCCATAGGACAGAAGGCCTCCACAGTGGCGAAAGTTGTGGCTACACTGGAGAAACACGGCGCGATGGATTACACTACGGTATTTTCATCCACAGCCAGCGACTGCGCGCCGCTTCAGTATATTGCCCCGTATGCGGCGACGGCACTGGCGGAATATTTCATGTACGGCGGGAAGGATGTGCTGATCGTATACGACGATCTTTCTAAACACGCGGTGGCGTACCGTGCTCTTTCCCTTCTTCTGGAACGTTCTCCCGGACGTGAGGCGTATCCCGGAGATGTATTTTATCTCCATTCCAGACTGCTGGAGAGATCCAGCCGTCTCAGCGAGGAGGCGGGAGGCGGTTCCATTACCGCCCTTCCCATTATCGAGACACAGGCGGGAGACGTATCCGCTTATATTCCCACCAACGTGATCTCCATCACAGACGGCCAGATCTTCCTGGAAAGCGACCTTTTCTTTGCAGGTATGCGTCCGGCAGTCAACGTGGGACTTTCCGTATCCCGTGTAGGCGGAGCCGCACAGACCAAAGCCATGAAGAAGGCTTCAGGAAGCATCCGTATCGACCTGGCGCAGTACAGAGAGATGGAAGTTTTCACTCAGTTCAGCTCCGATCTGGACGAGGCCACGAAAGCGCAGCTTGTGTACGGAAGCTGTTTGATGGAACTTCTGAAACAGCCTCTGTGCAATCCGCTGAAGCTTCATGAGCAGGTGATCACTCTGTGGACGGCTACTCATAAGAAAATGGTCCATGTGGATAAGAAACAGATCAAGCAGTATCAGAAAGATATGCTGACCTATTTTGACAATGTATATCCGGAGATCGGCCGGGAGATCGATGAGACGAAGGTTCTCTCCGATGAGCTGGGCGAGAAGATTCTTCAGGCTGCGGATGAATTCAACAGCCGCATGTCGGAGGAGAGTCAGACGTCCTGGTAGAGGGCAGGAGGATTTTATGGCAAGCGCAAGAGAAATACAGAGCAGAATAAGAAGTGTCAAAGACACTATGAAGATCACGAATGCCATGTATATGATCTCCTCGTCCAAGATGAAGAAGGCGAAAAAAGTCCTGGAAGATACGGAGCCTTATTTCTATAACATGCAGGGCGCGATCACCAGGATCCTGCGCCACGTTCCGGATCTTCAGCATCCTTTCTTCAGCGAGCGCCATCGGGTGCCTGTGGAAGAGAGGAAGATCGGAACCATTGTAGTTACCGGCGACAAGGGAATGGCAGGCGCCTACAATCATAATATCACCAAAATGACGGATGAGTTTATGCAGGGCCCCGGACGCCATAAGCTTTATGTGCTGGGTATGGTGGGACGGCAGTATTATACGAGGAAACAGGCGGATATGGACGGCAGTTTCCGCTACACGGTCCAGAAACCGACCATGCACAGGGCGAGACTGATCAGCGATGAGATCGTAAGGGCCTTTCTGGAAAGAGAGCTGGACGAAGTGCACATTATCTTTACACAGATGCAGAACGCGGCCGTGATGGAAGCTGTGAATATGCAGCTTCTGCCTCTTAAGAAGGCCAGTTTCACTCCGGCGCAGATACCGGCGGATATCCTTCAGGAAGAGATCGAGATGTTCCCGTCCGCGGACGCCGTGCTTGACACGATCATTCCCAACTATCTTACGGGCGTGATCTACGGATGTCTGGTAGAAGCCTATGCCAGTGAGAACAACGCCAGGATGACGGCGATGCAGTCTTCCACAGACAGCGCGCAGAAGATGCTGGCGGAGTTGTCCGTCCAGTACAACCGGGCCCGTCAGGCGGCGATCACACAGGAGATCACAGAGGTTATCAGCGGCGCGAAAGCCCAGAGAAGGAAGTGACAAGGATGAATAAAGGTAAGATCGTACAGGTCATGGGACCTGTTGTGGATGTTGTTTTTGAGAACGGGGAGCTTCCGGATATCAAGGAAGCCCTTGAGGTGGAAAACAACGGCAAGAAATGTATCATGGAAGTTTCCCAGCATCTGGGCAACCGTATTGTGCGCTGCATCATGCTCAGCGCCAGCGAGGGCCTGCAGAGAGACAGAGAGGTGACCGCTACAGGAAGCGGGATCAGGGTTCCGGTAGGGAACTGTACCCTTGGAAGACTGTTCAATGTGCTGGGCGAGACGGTAGACGGAGGTGAATCACTGGATCAGGAGGAACACTGGGTGATTCACAGAGATCCTCCCAGCTTTGAAGAGCAGAGTCCGGCAGTGGAGATCCTGGAGACCGGAATCAAGGTTATCGACCTTCTGGCTCCTTACGCCAAGGGCGGTAAGATCGGTCTTTTCGGAGGTGCCGGCGTAGGTAAGACAGTGCTGATCCAGGAGCTGATCCAGAATATCGCCACAGAGCACGGCGGATATTCTATCTTCACTGGAGTAGGAGAACGTTCCCGTGAGGGAAACGATCTCTGGACAGAAATGAAAGAATCCGGCGTTCTCGAAAAAACAGCCCTGGTGTTCGGGCAGATGAACGAGCCGCCGGGATCCCGAATGAGAGTGGCGGAGACGGGCCTTACCATGGCGGAATATTTCCGCGACACAGAACACAGAGACGTACTTCTGTTTATCGACAATATTTTCCGTTTCGTGCAGGCCGGCTCCGAGGTATCCGCTCTTCTGGGAAGAATGCCTTCCGCGGTGGGATACCAGCCAACGCTTGCCACTGAGATGGGAGAGCTTCAGGAGCGTATCGCTTCCACGAAATCCGGCTCTGTAACTTCCGTTCAGGCGGTTTATGTTCCCGCGGACGACCTGACGGACCCGGCTCCGGCGACAACCTTCGCCCATCTGGACGCAACTACCGTGTTGTCCAGGAAGATCGTGGAGCAGGGTATCTATCCCGCTGTGGATCCGCTGGAATCCACCTCACGTATCCTGGAGGCGGACGTAGTGGGCGAAGAGCATTATGAGGTTGCCCGCCGTGTGCAGGAAATCCTTCAGAAATATAAGGAACTTCAGGATATTATCGCTATTCTGGGTATGGAAGAGCTTTCCGAAGAGGACAAGAATACGGTATACCGCGCGAGAAAGATCCAGAGATTCCTCTCCCAGCCCTTCCATGTGGCTGAGAACTTTACAGGAATCCCCGGTAAATATGTGCCTCTGAAAGAGACGATCCGCGGATTTAAAGCCATTATCGACGGCGAGATGGACGACTATCCGGAGAATGCGTTCTTTAACGTGGGAACTATAGATGAAGTGATCGAAAAGGCGAAGACCCTTGAAGAATAAGGAGTGAAGCGTTTATGGACAGTACGTTCGGTCTGGAGATCTATGCAAGCAACAAGCTTTTTTACACCGGCCGCGCCAGATCTCTGGTGATCCCGGTGGAGGACGGCCAGAAGGCTTTTCTCGCCCATCACGTCAATACGATTTCCGCTATCGTTCCGGGAGAAATGCGTTATGAGGACACAGAGGGGAACTGGACCACTGTTGCGGTAAGCTCCGGTTTCATGGAGATGATCAATAACAGGGTCAAGCTGTTCTGTCTCACTGTGGAGCGCCCGGAAGAGATCGACGTGAAAAGAGCTCAGGAAGCCCGGGAGAGGGCGGAAGAGCAGCTCCGCCAGAAGCAGAGCATACAGGAATACCACAGGAATCAGATGGCTCTGGCAAGAGCTATGACGAGACTGCGGGTGACGAGGAATCTGAAGTAGAATACAGCCCCCGGACCACGAACTCACTTCGTTCAGACATATGGTCCGGGGGCTTTGCTATGCTCGCAAAACTGTAAAATCTGCCAGGCACAGGATGGAAATACAACCCCAAAAAACACGATAATTGATTTTTTTGGTTGTATTTCCTTGTATAAGAGATTATATTATAAGAGGAGGTGTTTATATGCTTGTTGAATTCCGTTTTAAAAACTACAGGTCTTTTCGTGATGAAACAATTCTGTCTATGGAAGCTGCCGGAATGGGCAGCCTGAAAGGCTGTCTGATTTTATATAACAGTCAGAAACTTCTTCCCGGCGTAGCTATTTATGGTAAAAACGGCGGCGGTAAAAGTAATGTAATCCGTGCGTTCTGGCTGGCAGTCCAATTCATAAAAAGTGCACAGAAGACACAGCATGAAAAAGCTGTAGTTCCGGTTATCCCATTTGCATTAAATGATTATTCTGCAAAAGAACCTTCTGAGTTTTCTTTCATATATATTCAGGATGGAATAAAGTACTGGTATTCCTTCTCTGCCACAAGGGAAAAGATTTTGTCAGAATCCCTGCATTATGCGCCAAAAGGTCAGAAAGCGCTGGTTTTTCGCCGGGAAGGTCAAAAATATTCTTTTACTGAAGAAAAAGCAAAGCGCAGGTTGATCAGTGAAGCAGTTGCTGAAAATCAACTGTATTTTTCGGTCGCATGTACAATGAATGATTCTGCATGTACCGGCGCTATGCGATGGTTTAGAGAAAATGTATACTTTTCCCGTGATTATTCTGAGATACCGCGCCAACTGCTGGAGTATTCCAGCGACAATAATATGTTGAAAGCAATTTCGGATTATGCGAAGGCGGCGGATCTGGGAATTGAAGATATGAAATTTGAGATTAAAAGGAAAGAAGTTAATGAAGAACTTCCGCTGCCTGAAAATCTTCCGGCAGAAATTCAGACAGCACTCAGACAATTTTTGCATGTGCTTGCGGAAACATCCAATAATTCAGAAGTTCGTCTTAATATGGGGGAGGTTACGGCAAGATCTTTTCATCCGGGTTTAAACAGAGATGGGAGTAGGGGACTTTTTTCCCTGGGCCTTGCAGATGAATCGGATGGAACTAGAAAGCTGATGTCCATAGCGCCGGCAATCGAGTCTGCCCTGGAAGGCGGCGGAATTCTTCTGGTAGACGAGATTGAAAAAGAACTTCATCCCAGGCTGGTGGAGTTTGTGGTGGCGAAATTCCAGAGTAAACGAACAAATCCGAACGGCGCTCAGATTATTTTTACAACACATAATACAGAGCTGCTCAATATGGAACTGCTGAGAAAAGATCAATTGTATTTTGTTGATAAACAACAGGAAAACGGGGTTTCCGAACTGTACAGTATCAGTGAGTTTTCCACCAGAACAACAGAGAATATCCGCAAAGGCTACCTTCTGGGAAAATATGGAGCAACGCCGGATGTTGAGATTGAGGAGGTGTTTTGATGCCCCGCAAAACAAAACATTTAAAGCCTCTTATCTATGTGTTTTGTGAAGGTGAAAGTGAACAGGTTTATACAGAGTATCTGAAAAGAAAATTTAAAGATGTTGCTGTAATAAAATATCCTTCTGCAGTAGGATTGTTTGAAGAAGCAGATGCCAGGTTTAAAAAGGACTCGAAGTTTCGAAACAGTGCAGAGGTGACGGACGAAATCTGGTTCTTTTTTGATATTGAAACAAAGGCTGTTGAAAAGTGGGGTCAGAGGTTAAATATCATAAAACGATTGCGAAAATTACGGAAAAATCCGAATATCCGTGTCCGGCTGCTTATGACGACAGGATGTATAGAATATTGGCTGATGCTGCATTTTAAAATGTTTGCTCCGCCTGTACTGACGGTAGCTGATAAAAACAGGATGCTGTCCGAAGTTATAGCAGCAGAACCAACATATGAGAAAGGAAACTATATGGCAACTGCCCGTATCGCAGAACAATATCCGACGGCAGTGAAAAACGCCCGAAAAACACTCTATAATCTTCTTGCGGAAGGATTGCCGGGACTGGAGGATACAGATGAAAGAAATCACTGGCTGTATACGAACTGTAAAACATTTTCAACGGTGAATGAAGCAATTGAATTTTTAGAACAATTAAAAAAAGAATGAAACTGATGTCTGCCAGGATACGTAAAACACCGGAAGAGGCGATATATCTTTAGATATTGTAAAGATTTTTGCAGTTTTGTGAGCATAGCAAAGCCCCCGGACCATATGTCTGAACAAAGTGAGTTCATGGTCCGGGGGCTTTAACAGGCGGCGGCGGAGCAAAACTGTAAAAGTCTACATATCTGAAGATATACGCTTCTCTCCAGTTTCATGCTGCTCATCCCCGCTCTCTTCCGAAATGGCGTTTGGCGCTGCTGTATCCGCGGGTTCTGCCGGCTGCTGGTAAGGACGGTAAGGCTCCCAGTAATGTTCCTCCTCTGTTTTTGCGGTTTCTTCCTGGTCAGACTGCAGCGTTCTGGTACGGAGCATGTATACCCCTGCGGCGATGATCGCAATGGCGATGACAATTCCCGGAAGGCGGAAGAAGATATTGGACAGGACACTGCTGATAAAGGACGGCAGGATCCAGTACAGGATATCTGTGATATCGTTCCAGAGAACGGCGGCTCCGAACAGGATCAGAAGGACTGCAAGGACGGTGCGATGTTTTTTGAACGCGCTGTCCGTGCTGCCGATGAACTGATCCAGATGGAGGATATAGGAATCCTCCACGGAATAGAAGTCCTCCTCAGAGAGAGACTTCAGATTGTGCACATTGAAGAAACTGTAGAACCAGAGAATGGGAAGGAACAGCATGATCCACCCCATGTTTATGACAGACGTCAGGGCAAAGGTTCCCCAGAAGAGCAGCATGATGCTGATGCCCTGTTTCCGGAATCCCATATACATTTCTCCGGCGCCGGGGATCAGCGACGCGATAAATACTAAAAAACCATGTTTCTGTTTTGTCATTTCGATTCTCCTCCTCTTAATATGTTATTGGGGAAGTCCCCCAGATAGTCTGCAATTTTATCTGAACCCTGTGAAATACCGTTTCCCAGAGCCCGGGAAAACTTTTCCAGCCCGGCCGGCCGGTCCGGCGTATGCTGCTCCACGGCGGATTCAGCCGCCTGTCGTGGAGGAGCGCTGTGTATGGATGAAAAATCCGCCCGGTATACGCAGAAGAGCAGCATAAGGGCGATAACCACGCCTGCGGCAGTCTGCAGCCGGTAATAAAAAAGTCTGGATCTCCGGGAAGCGTCGGAAAGCATTTTTGCCGCCTGTACTTCCGGTGAAGCGGCCCTTCCAAGAACCTCGTCACTGAGCCAGGAAGGGGCGCGGGTTTCCAATCCAGCGTTTTCCTCAAGGATCATCTGTTCCAGGCAGTAATCACAGTGATCCAGATGTTCCAGAAAGCGGATCATATCTCCGGTATCGATGCCGGTTCCCTGATGGAATTTTTCTATATTATTTTTCTGAATATGGTCCATGCCGCCCTCTCCTTTCTCTTGGATTTTCTGAAGTTACCAGAAGTTTTTTCAGCATCGCCTTTGCACGGTAAAGCTGTGTCTGGACTGTTTTGGGATTTTTTCCTGTTTTTTGCGCGATCTCTGCGGCGGTCAGCTGCATACAGAAATGGTCCGTGGCCACTTCTCTATAAGGACTTTTCAGCCGTTGGCAGAGAGCGTACACCTGCCGGTCCGACTCCTGTTTCAGATAAACGGCTTCCGGCGGGGAGGAACGATCCGGCAATCCGGTAAAATAAGCTTCCTCCGTAGGGATACAGCGCCGCCCTGCAGCCTTAAGGTGATCAAGACATTTTCGAACCGCGATCTTACACAGCCAGGCTTTCTCATGAGCGCCGTCGAAACGGGACAGGTTTTTGTAGGCGGAAAGAAAAACCTCCTGGGTCAGATCCTCAGCGTCGAAAGGGTTGCCGACAGATTTCAGGCAGATGGAATAGATCAGATTCTGATACTGTTCCAGCAGATATTTCAGATATTCTTCCTGTGAAATACGATCAGCCCCCTTTCCTGTTTCTGTCCCGTCTGTATATTATAACGCTCCGGGATGCGAAAACACTTCAGGAACAGAAAAATTAAGAAAAATTTTGTAAAACAAAAGGTGCAAAGGCTATGAAAGAAACCGGATGATGTTATTGTAACGAAAACAGGGCAGAGTTTTGATGCAGGATGTTAATTGTCAAGTTTTTTTTGGTGTGCTATAATTTTCACCAGATAATGAAACCGAGATAATTTCAGTGCAGCTTTCTGATTTAACGGAAAAGCTGTTTATAAATGCAACAGAGGAAACAAGAAATATGGCAAGTATCAGAGATGTGGCGCAGCGGGCCGGCGTAGGCGTAGGCACTGTGTCAAGGGTTTTAAACGGCAACGGTTATGTGGCCGAGGATACAAGGAAAAAGATCGAGATGGCGATCAGCGAACTGGAGTATACCCCCAACGAGCTGGCAAGGAATCTGTTCCGGAATAAGACAGGGATCATCGGCGTGCTGGTGCCTGACCTGGATCATCCGTTTTTCTCGGCGTTTGCCCGGGAGACAGAGATCGCGCTTTATAATAACGGATATAAGGCAATGATCTGCAATACCATCGGAAGCAGCAACAGGGAAATGGATTATCTGTACATGCTGGACCGGAATATGGTGGACGGCATTATCACAGGATCTCATACCCTTCATGTGGACGAATATCTGAAGAGAAAGGGAAAGATCGTTTCTCTGGATCAGGAATTCGGACCGGAGATCCCTATGGTGGGTTCGGATCATATTTCCGGAGGAAAGCTGGCGGCGGAGATCATGCTGAAGAACAAGTGCCGTAAGGTACTGCATATCACGGGAGTGGCTCCCAATGTCGCGGCGAATAACCGCCACGCCGTTTTTGAGGCGGAGGTCAGCAGCCATGGAGTGGATGTGGTGGATATGATGATGGAATGGAACATGTTTGACCATCAGTCCTACTGGGACGCGGCGGCAGAAGCCATCCGCAAATGCGACGGTATCGACGGCGTGTTTGCCGCGGATCAGCCGGCGCTGTGTTATATGCATCTCGCCATGGAAGCGGGACGGAGAGTGCCTGAGGATCTGAAAGTGGTGACTTATGACGGTATGGATATCACAAGGCTTTGTTATCCCCGGGTGACCAGCATCTGTCAGGATGTCCGTTTTCTCGCGGAAACCTGCAGTAAGACCATGATCAAGTTGATAGAGGGAAAGGAACCCGTTCCACAAAATCAGATACTTTCTGTGAAATTACAGCAGGGCGGAACTACATATCCGGTGGATCTGGACGGAAAATAAGAAAGAAAACATATGGAACAGCTCTTATGTGTCAGGCATCAGAGCTGTTCTTTTTTTGCCAGGAGTGTTATTAAAATGACAATCGAAAAATGTGCAACATATACAAAAAAAAGAATGTATAATTGTAAAAATGTACAGAATCATGATGAACGGGGCATATTTTGCCCAAATTCTATTGACAAAGGGAGAAGATAGAATTATTATATAACCACAATATGAAACGGGTTCCACATGATAGGCCGGTGAGATCAGACTGAAAGAAAAAACAGGTCTTTTTTTTAAAACCGGTGTGGAACGGGTTCTATATATTTCCCGGCGCGCGAGGGAAATATCCAAAGTAAAGGAGGAAGAAAACATGAAAAAAGCAATCAGCATGGCAATGGCGCTGACAGTTGCCCTTACGACAGCGGCAACCACAGTTCCGGTAATGGCAGACGATCCTGTTGAGCTGACTATCTGGAGTCCTACAGATACCGCAGCCATCGAAGCATGGTGGGAAGAGAAGATCGCTGAGTGGAATGAGGCGAATCCGGATATCCAGGTGAGCCGTGAGGCCATTGACCGTTCCGATTCCTATGCATATGACAATAAGATCGCTACAGCAGTTACATCCAACGATCTTCCGGACATCTTCTATGTAGACGGACCGCAGGTTTCCTACTATGCGGCGAACGGAATCACGGTTCCCCTTGATGATTATTTCACAGAAGAGGATCTTTCTGATTTTGTAGATTCTGCAGTTGCGCAGAATACATATGACGGTTCCCTGTACGCGATCGGCGCGACAGAGTCTTCCGTAGCTTTCTACTACAATAAAGATTATCTCACCGAGTGCGGCGTAGATGTGGCTGATCTGGATTCCCGTACAGTGGACAATCCCATTACCTGGTCCGAGTTCGCTGAGATCGCAGAGAAATGTACCACAGACGATTATGTAGGCGCTCATATCATTATGGACCACGGCGAAGGTCTTCCCTATGCGCTGGAGCCCATGTATCTTTCCGCAGGCGTTGACTATGTCAGCGAAGACGGTACAACTGCAGACGGATATGTAAACAGCGAGGAAGCTGTTACCACAACTGCATATCTTGCAGACATGATCGCAAAAGGATGGGCAAACGTTGAGCCTATCACAGACGAGTTCCTGAACGGCGCATGCGCTACCATGCTGGGCGGTTCCTGGGAGATCGCGACGCTGACAGAAAACGCTGACTTCGAGTGGGGCGTAACCTACTATCCGGTAAACGACGATACAAAAGAAGCAGTTTCTCCCTGCGGCGACTGGGCGGCGGCGATCAGCAAGAACTGCGAGAACGTAGACGCTGCGGGCCAGTTCCTTCAGTGGCTTATGAACACAGAGAACGTTGCCACCTACGCGGCAGCGATCGCAAAACCGGCAACACGTGTATCCGCTTATGACGAGGAAGTTATGGCAGATTATCAGGAAGGCAACCTCGCTCTGATCAAGGAGCAGCTGGAGAACACAGCAGTTCCCCGCCCCAGAACACCTTCCTACGCAGTATTCTCCTCTGCATACGCAGAAGCAATGACCAACATCTTCTCTGACGCAGCCAGCACAGGAGAGGTGGACAACGACTATATCCAGTCCGAACTTGACGTAGTATCTGATACATTTACAGACGATTACGAGACCTACTACGCTGAATAAAACGGAGAGGTCGTAAGATCAGGCCGGACCGCCGGGCGGTGCGGCCTGTCTTTATCAGAAGGGAAAAACTTCCGTCTCTTCGGACGGCAAGTACAAGACCCGCAGAAAAGGGGGAAAGGTTATGGCTAAGACAAAAAAGCTTACAGGCCGGAAGCGTGACGAGCGGATCGCGGCGTACATATTTGTAACACCTGCAGTCGTTCTTCTGATCGCCTTCCTGGTCGTACCTATGATCTATACGGCTTACTTTTCGGTATTCCGGTATCAGATCATGCGTCCTGACGCCATGAAATTTATCGGTATAGAGAACTATATCGAACTGTTCCAGGACAAAGATTTCTGGCAGGCATTAAAAAATACAGTATATTTCACTATTATTGTCGTTCCCTTCCAGTGTGCCCTGGCCCTCGGCCTGGCGCTTCTGGTATCCAAGAAGTTCCGCGGCGTAGCGATTTTCAGAACCATGTACTTCAGCCCGCAGCTTACTTCCATGGTAGTTATCTCAGTTCTGTGGTCCGTTCTTTACAACGCGAACCCCAACACAGGTCTGTTTAACTCCATTCTGACTTCTCTGGGACTTGATCCCATCAGCTTCCTGAATGACGAGAATACGGCCATGAACTCCATTATATTCATGTCCGCATGGCAGGGCGCAGGTTATCAGATGATGATCTTCCTGGCCGGTCTGCAGGGAATCCCAAGGGATCAGTACGAGGCGGCTTCTGTGGACGGCGCTACGAAATTCAAACAGTTCCTTTACATTACCCTCCCCGGTTTGAAAGGAACGATCAAGTATGTTATCATGATCACCATGATCCAGGCGATGAAGCTCTTCACCCAGCCTTACATCATGACACAGGGCGGACCGAAAAACTCCACCAAGACTCTGGTATATTACATTTATTCCGAGGGCTTCCAGAGAGGTAATTTCGGATACGCCTGCTCCATTGCGGCGGTATTCTTTGTCATAGTCGTATGTATGTCCATGGCAATGAAGAAAGTCACGACGTCTACGGAATAAGGGAGGTGGAGAGATTATGACGAAATCAATGCAGTTTTCAGCCAAATTCGGCAAATTCATGTTTTATTTCGGGAATATCATCATCGGAATCATCTTTGTTTCTCCGCTGATCTGGATGATCTCCGCTTCTTTCAAACCGGAGGCAGAGATTTTTGCCAACATGGATTCCCTTACAACCTTCCTGCCGGTGCAGGCGTCTCTGAACAACTATGCTGAGGTGTTCTCCAGACTGAACCTGCCCCAGGTATTTAAAAACACACTCCTGTATATTGCCCTGATCCTTATTTTTGACCTTCTGGTCAACTCCATGTGCGGTTACGCGCTGGCGAAATTCGAGTTCAGAGGCAAGGGAGCGATCCTGAACCTGGTTGTCGCTCTGATGGTACTTCCTATGGAAGCGATCATGCTGCCGCTGTACATCGAGATGTCTCAGCTTGGCTGGGTCAACACACTGGCGGCTCTGGTTGTGCCCTTTATCGCAAAGTGCTTCTCCATCTATATGTTCCGGCAGTTCTTCTATGATATCCCGGACGATCTGATCGAGGCGGCGGCTATCGATGGGTGCAGCCCCATGGGTACCTTTTTCAAGATCGTGGTCCCCATTTCCAAGACCGTATACGCTACGGTATTTATCCTTGACTTTGTGGCACACTGGAATGACTTCATGTGGCCGTTCCTGGTTATGACAGGAGAGGACAAGAGAACCATCCAGCTGGCGGTCCAGTCCTTCTTCGGCACACAGCCGGTTCATTACAGCGCCATTATGGCGGCCCTGGTTGTTTCTGCGATCCCGATGATCATCATGTTCATCTTCATGCAGAAATATTATGTGGAAGGTATTGCTTCTTCCGGAATTAAAGGCTGATACAGAAAGGCAGAATTATTATATGATCAGTAAACTTTTACAGCAGGCTAGAGACTATGAAAAAGAGCATATGAAAGAGGTTGCTCCGGCAGAACGCCCCTGTTACCATGTGACAGGGGCCAGAGGATGGATCAACGATCCCAACGGATTTTCCTTCTATAAGGGAGAATACCATCTGTTTTACCAGTATTATCCCTATGAGAACGAGTGGGGTCCCATGCACTGGGGACATTCTGTCAGCAAAGACCTGATCACGTGGGAATACCGGCCCGCGGTCATGGCTCCGGATCAGCCATACGATAATTTCGGCTGCTTTTCCGGAAGCGCTCTGGAACTGGATGACGGCCGCCATCTGATCATGTATACGGGCGTGGAAAAAGTACCCTACGCGGACGGCAGCATAAAACAGTACCAGGCTCAGTGCATGGCCGTGGGAGACGGCCGGGATTATGTGAAATATGAGGGAAATCCCGTTATCACGGTAAAAGATATCCCTGTGAGCGGAAGCTCGGAGGATTTCCGGGATCCGAAGATCTGGCAGGAGGACGACGGAAAGTTCTACGCTGTGGCGGCAGGCGCCGCCGGGGACGGAACCAGCAATATCCTTCTGTTCGGAAGCGAGGACGCTTTCCACTGGGAATTCCTGAATGTTCTGGATTCCAGCAGCAAAAAGCTGGGAGGAATGTGGGAATGTCCGGATTTCTTTGAACTGGACGGAAAGCATATGCTGATGGTAAGCCCCATGGCGATGATGCCGGAAGGCCTGAAATATCATGTGGGACACGGTACGCTCTGTATTTCCGGAACGTATGATAAAGCAGCGCATACATTCCGCAGGGAATCCGTACAGCCCATTGACAGCGGGATTGACTTTTACGCTCCCCAGACCATGCTCACGCCGGACGGCAGAAGAGTGATGGTGGCCTGGATGCAGGCATGGAGCAATACGAAATTCGTGCCTCACGGAGTGAAATATTTTGGACAGCTTACGGTTCCCAGAGAGCTGAGTTTCCGGGACGGACAGCTGATCCAGCAGCCGGTGCGCGAGCTTGACGCATACAGGACAGATCCGGTGCGCTACGACAGAGTGGAGATCGCAGACGAGACTTCTCTGGAAGGCGTAAACGGAAGAGTTCTGGATATGACGGTAAACCTGCAGGCGGACGGAAACTACGAGGAGTTTATTATGAAAGTTGCCTGCGGAGATGAATACTACACCTCCGTCGCCTATGATCCGAAGAAAGAAGTGCTCTGTATAGACAGAAGCCACAGCGGATACCTGTTTGACATCCTTCACAGAAGAGAGATCCAGGTGCCTCCCTTGAATGGAGCGGTCACTTTAAGATGCGTGATGGACCGCTTCAGTCTGGAGATCTTTATCAATGACGGAAGCCAGACGGCGACGGTAACATATTTTACGCCCCTGGAAGCGGAAGGGATCACCTTCGCGGCGAAGGGGAAAGCAACCATAGGTATTGAGAAATACTCTCTTTCTTTTTCTTAATACAATATTCGGCAGAGAAATGCGGCTCCGGCGGGGCCGCATTTTTCTGCGCGTTTTGTCTGTTTCTGAAGAACCCTGTTCACAGAAAGCGGAGAGTGGTATAATAACCGCAGAGCAGGTACGATACCATGACTGCTATATAAACACAGTAAAAAAGAAAGAAGGCAGCGGAGTATGGCAGATACAAAAAGATTATACTATGAAGACGTTTATATAAAGGAGTTCCGGGGCACAGTGGCGGAATGCCGGAAAACAGATAAGGGCTACCGGATCCTTCTGGATCAGAGCGCCTTTTATCCGGAAGGCGGCGGGCAGCCCTGCGATCTGGGAACCCTGAACGATATCAGAGTCACAGACGTTCAGGAGGAAGAGGGGGAACTGATCCATTATACAGAGGAACCTCTGGAAGCGGGAACAGAAGTGGAAGGAAAGATCGACTGGGAGCGGAGATTCGACCTGATGCAGCAGCATTCCGGCGAGCATATGGTAAGCGGACTGATCCATGAGGCGTACGGGTACAATAACGTGGGCTTTCATATGGGAAGCGACGTGATCACCATTGATTTCAGCGGCGTTCTCACCTGGGAACAGCTTGAGGAGATCGAGGAAAAAGTCAACCGGAAAATCTGGGAAAACGGTCCGGTAAAAATTTTCTATCCTTCTGAGGAGGAATTGAAGACGCTTCCCTACAGAAGCAAAAAGGAACTGGAGGGAAAGATCCGTCTGGTGGAATTCCCGGGGGCGGATCTCTGCGCCTGCTGTGGAACTCATGTGACGCATACGGGAGAGATCGGAGCGGTGAAATTCCTGAGCGTGGAGAATTTCCGGGAGGGCGTCCGCGTCTCCATGATCAGCGGAAAAAGAGTCATGGATTACCTGAAGACGGTAAACGATCAGAACCGTCAGATCTCCGTAAAGCTTTCCGCGAAACAGGAGGAGACCGCCCAGGCTGTGGAAAGGCTGTGGGAGGAGAATTACCGCCTGAAGGGAAGGCTCCTTAACATGGAGCAGGAACTGTGCCGGACTGAGGCGCAGAGATGGGAAGGCGAAGGCAGCGTGCTTCTTTTTCACGAAGGACTGGACGCGGACGGAGTGCGCAGGATGGCAGACGCCGTGATGCAGACCTGCGCCGGCTGCTGCGCTGTCTTTTCCCGCGATGAAGACGGAAGCTATAAATACGCCATAGGCGAGAAGGACGGAGATCTCCGCCAGTTTGTAAAAGAGATGAACGCGGCGCTGAACGGGCGGGGCGGCGGCAGGCCTTTCTTCGCCCAGGGGTCGGTAAAAGCAACCGAAGAGGAAATCAGGAGATTTTTCAGACAGTAAGTCCGCAATAAACAGAGGTGACAGGGAATGTTCGGTGAATGCCACGCCCATGTGATCATGGACGGAATCAATTATAAAAAGGCCGTAAAGCGGCATGAACAGGGGCCGGATGAGAGGATCGTAAGAAAATGCCTGGAAACATATCAGAGGGCAGGCGTTACTTTCGTAAGAGACGGGGGAGACGCCCTGGGAGTTTCTCATCTGGCGAAAAGACTGGCCCCGGAGTACGGGATTGACTATCGCACCCCGGTATTCGCCATACACAAAAACGGGCATTACGGCGGGATCGTGGGACGGGGATTCGACGATCTGAAAGAGTATCATGCCCTTGTAAAAGAGGCGGGACGCCAGGGAGCGGATTTTATCAAGATCATGACCACAGGGCTTCTTGATTTCAACAATCACGGTATGGTGACGGGAACGCCCCTGGAGAAAGAAGAAGTCCGGGAGATGGTCCATATCGCCCATGAGGAGGGCTTCGCCGTGATGAGCCATACCAACGGCGTCTGCGGGGCGCAGGCGGCCATTGAGGCCGGAGTAGACAGTCTGGAGCACGGCAACTACATGGACGATGAAACGATCGCCATGCTGGCGGACAGCCATACGGTGTGGGTTCCCACCCTGGTGACGGTGCGGAATCTCATGGGATGCGGACGATATGACGACGCTGTCCTGCAACCCATCATAGAGAGCGGGGAGACCAGCCTCCGCCGCGCTTTCCGCAAAAAAGTCCGCGTTGCTCTTGGAAGCGACGCGGGGGCTTACCGGGTGATGCACGGAACCGGGATCCAGGACGAATACAAAGCGTTTCTGGAGATCCTGGGAGATACGCCGGAAGTTAAGAAGTGGATGGAGCAGGGGGAAAAAGAGATTCGCACAAGGTTTATCAGAAGATAAAAAGAAAACCCGGTATACAGAGGAATGGAAAAAATTCTTCTGTGTGTCGGGTTTTTGCGGTCTGTATTTTCAGGCGTCTTCGATCTTCAGACTGTTATAGATATTGGAGTCTCTGGAATCCGCCGGATTGTAGGTGATCTTCACAGAGCTTCCTGTAAGAAGGCCTCCGGTGGAGGTGTTGTCCGCCTCGTCTGTATGGAAAGTAAGGCTTACGCCGTCTGTGGTAAGGACGGTGATCGTATTGGAAGTGGAGCCTGTGATCTCTCCGGAAACCGTATAGGAGAGGTTGCGAAGGCTCAGTTCCTCGGGAACATCACCGGTTACTGCCGTGACAGTGATCCCTTCCAGCGTTCTGCCGTTGAATTCGCCCGTATAGCTGACGGACACGCCGGAACCCACTGCAGGGCCTCCGCTGAAATAGCAGGGAATCTTCGAGATGTCCAGATTCAGGACAACATCGGTACCCTCCGGAGACACCTGAAGGGTATTCAGGTTTATATTGCGGATCACAGCCTTAAGCTGCTGTTCTCTGTCTTTCTCCAGCTCCGGTGTGGGAGCGGGTGTAGGCGTTGGAGTAGGGGCGGGAACCACCAGGGGATCTATGTCGGATACGCTGAGCACTTTGAGGTGGGACGCGTTTAAGACGGTGGAATTGCTGCCGTCTGTCTCGCCGAAACTACCTTTATAATGAAGATACACCCAGGCGCCTGACCGGATCCCGTTCTGATAATACTGTTCCGTTCCTGTCACGGGATAAGTGGCGGTTTTTCCTGTGCGAGACTTCAATGTAATGGAATTCGGAGTAAGATTCTGCACCTGTCCGTAGGTGGTCTTTTCTTCCAACTGAACTTTTTTGTGATATTCATCCACAACCTTCAGCGCCTTCACAGTGCTGGTGTCGGTACCTTCCAGCTGCCCTTCGTAAATGACACTGATCTCGTCTCCGGTGATCATGCCGCCTTCACATTCCAGAGCAGCCTGGGAGATGTCAAAGATATAGGTGTTGTCCTCATCGGTCATGGTGAGCTGGCTTCCGCTGAAATCTTTCAGTATTCCATGGACTTCGTCCATATATACTCGCGGGCTGTCCGGCTGCGGTTCCTGTACTTCTGTCTCCCCGAAAGAGCGGAAACGGTCAATAATGTCTCCCGCAGTGCAGCCGGAGAGGGAGAGGGCTGCCGCAGTACAGATGCAGGCAATAAGCAGATTCTTCATTTGATGCCTCCGGTATCCATTGTATTTCTGTTTTCCATAATACATCGACTTTGCCCTGTTGGCAATGCTTTTCACTTTCTTGTAACTATTGTACAAAAAAATATTGTGAATATTATAACAAATAGATATTGCATTATCTGTAAAGTGTGCTATACTTTAAGACAAGTAAATAATAGCGAAGTAGGAATTTATGCGTTAAGTGTTCATTGGCTGGGGAGTCGCCGTGAAACGAAAAGCTGCTGATAAGAAGAAGGCTTACGATATATTTTCCGCACCCGTTGCTACATATGAGAACATCTCATAATGTGGAGGGATTATTATTTATGGTAACTACTCTGACTGTGTGAAAGCATTATGGAGGTGTTTTTATTATGCAGAAAAACAGCTGCAAGACTTACTGGAACGTGAAGACCCTTGTCTTTATGGCTCTTCTCGTTGCCATGCACCTGGTACTTACCAGAGTGTTTGTGGTGGAACTGGGCGCTTACCGGATCTCGGTGGGAAGTGTCTGCACCATTCTGGCCGGTCTCTGGATGGGCCCGGCAGCAGGAGCTGTCTGCGGTTTTACGGCGGACATCCTGGGATGTTTTATGAAAGGATATGCGGTGGATCCCTTTATCACCACTGCCGCAGTCTGCTGGGGACTTCTTCCCGGACTGGCGAAATATTTCTATGCCGGCAGGAGCAGAAAGGGCAAAACCGTGGGTATCGTGCTCTCCATCGTGGTGACGGCGGTGATCAGTTCGCTGGTTCTGACAACATCCGGACTGGTGCTGTTCCAGGGATATAATTTCTTTACGATCATCCCGGGCAGACTGGTTCAGTTTGTGATCCTGATTCCCATTTACTGTGTGCTGACCTGTCTTCTGTATTTCAGCCCGCTGACTTCTCTGGTGATGGATACAGTAAAACCGGCAGTACTGAAAAAAAAGACTGTCTGACAAATTTAAAATAAAATACGATTCCCCAAAACAGGGCGCAGCAAAAAGCTGCGCCCCTTTATGATTTACGGATTATCCGGTCGGACCCGGAACCAGTAGGTATAAAAATGATCAAAGCCAAGAGAAGTATAGAGACGGTGGGCGTTTAAGTTTCCCTGAACAACCTGGAGATAGGCGTTTTGCGCGCCTTTTTTCATCCCTTCCTGGAGAAGTCCGCTGCAGATCTGCCTTGCCAGACCCTGCCTGCGGTACTGTTCCTGCACGTGGATGGCGTAGATGCCGATATAATCCCGGTCAAGGATGCCAAGTCCTGTGGCAATGATTCGCCCGTCCCGTTTCACACAGGCGCAGACCGTTTCTTTGGGGATCGCCCTGTACATGGAAGGCACTACTTTCCGGTGGATGGGATTCGTGGTCCCTTTCAGGTGAAAAAGGCTCTCTATCCAGATATCCGGTATATCCGGAGTGAAAATCACATCTTCGCAGTCTGCTTTCAGTAAGGAAGACGAAAGGGGCAGAGTCATCACGTCCGTGGTATGTTGGATCTCATATCCCCTGTTTTCAAGCGTATAGTCAAAATCAGTGGATACCAGAGGGCTTATTTTGAAGACGGCGGGGGAACCGAGACGACGGTATTCATTCTCGCAGTAGGGGATTTTTTCCCGCCAGGGCAGGGAAGATACGCCGAACTGCTCCACGCTGTTGGTCCTGTGAGTATAAAAATAGGAAAAACGCAGAATCCAGCCATCGTACAGTTCCATTTTGTGGGAGGGCCATGCATTCAATGACATGTCTTCGATTTTTTTGATGTTGGTTTCCATCGCGCCGCCTCCTGACAGAAAAATAATCTTTTCGTATTATACAGAAAAAACGGTCTTCATGCAATCCTGATATTTGCTTTTGTCGATATTGGCTCCCGGATATTCTCTGATCCGGAAGGTATGGATATTGTCAGTATTTGACGAACGAATCTTCTGGACAACAGGGGTTCTCCTGCCCTATAATAAGACTCACCAGAGATCCTCTGGTATTCCTGCTCCGTCTGTTCAGACGGATTATCCCATTCTTACAGTTTCACAATCTTAAAGAAAGGAGTGAGCGCCGGATCGTTACAGGCAGATTGCTGGCACTGACAGCTGCCGGAGTATCCGCTGTCATGGATCTTCATTCCATGCGGATCAGCAATATATGGATAGTCTGCTCGCTGCTGGCAGGGCTCTGGCAGTCCGCGGCGGGAAGCGGCCCGGGTATTCCGGGATATCTGGCAGGCATGATCCTCCCGCTGATCCTGCTGGGCTGGATGTTTCCCTTCCGGCTGATCGGAGCCGGGGATATCAAGCTTTTCTGCGCCCTGGGAGGGATCATGGGCGGAGAGGACATTCTATGGTGTATCGGATATGCTTTTCTTTCGGGAGCGGCCATCTCTCTGGCGCTTCTGGTCTCCTGCGGCGGTTTGGGTGAGAGAATCCGCTGCCTTCTGGAATATTTCAGCGCATATCTGCGGACGGGGATCGTGAAGCCTTATTATAGGAAAGGCGGCGCTCCGGAGAATATTCATTTTTCCATTCCCATTTTTATGAGTGTGATGCTCTATACAGGAGGTATTTATTAAAATGAAGAAACAAATTTTTGCGGTCTGTGACACAGAGGAGGAATATGCCCGGAATTTCATGGATTATATAAGCCGCAGGAAGAATATTCCTTTTGAGATCCGGGCGTTCACTTCTGCGGACAGCCTGATCGCCTTTGCGCGGAAGAACCATATTGAGCTGCTCCTTATCTCTCAGGAGGCCATGTGCCGGGAGATCCGGGACCTGGACATCGGTAAGGTGATTATCCTGACGGAGGGGGTGCAGCCGCCGGAACTCAGTTCCTATGCGGGGGTCTATAAATACCAGTCATCTTCCCAGGTGATCAGAGAGGTGATGGCCTGCTACGGAGAAGAGAAGTCTGTCCTTCCCGTGCAGAATCCGGTAATGAAGAAGACTACGGAGATACTGGGAGTCTATTCGCCCCTGGGCCGCTGCCTGAAGACGTCTTTTGCCCTGACGCTGGGGCAGATCCTGGCAAGAGAGAGGCCGGTATTGTATCTAAATATGGAGGAGTATTCCGGCTTTGAAGAGCTGTTTAAGCGGAACTATCAGGGAACTTTAAGTGACCTTCTGTATTTTGTGCGCCAGAGAGACGGGAATCTTTCCGTGAAGCTGAACGGTATGGTGGAGACGGCGGGGATCCTGGACTATATTCCCCCTGTGCAATCTCCCCTGGATGTCAGAGGTACTCCCTGGCAGGACTGGGCGTGCCTTCTGCAGGAGATCGCAGTCCACAGTTCCTATGAGACTGTGATCCTGGATATCGGGAACGGAATTGATGAAGTATTCCAGCTTCTGGATCTGTGCAGGACAATTTTTGTCCCGGTGCGTTCCGACAGGATATCCATGTGTAAGATCGCTCAGTTTGAGAACCTTCTCCGGGTGCTGGACTATCCCCAGGTGCTTACCAGGACGGTGAAACTTAATCTGCCCTTTTACAGCAGCATCCAGAAGGGTGTTTTTCATCCGGAACAGCTGGTGTGGAGCGAACTGGGGGAATATGTAAGAGAGGTGATCAGGAAGGAAGGGCTATGAGCAGGGAGAATTTTCAGATACTGAGAGGGCTTCTGATGGAGAAACTGGATCTGTCCCGGGAACTGACGGATGAAGAGATCCTGGGAGAGATCGACAGCCTGATCCTGGGGAAGCTCAGGGAATCCTGCCTTTCCCTAAAGGAGAAGGTGGAACTGCGGCAGGAGCTGTTCTGTTCCGTGCGCAAGCTGGACGTCCTTCAGGAGCTGATCGAGGACGAGTCGGTGACCGAGATCATGGTCAACGGGCCGGAATCAATCTTTGTAGAACGTAAGGGCAGGCTGACCAGATGGAACAAAAGCTTTACCTCCCGGGAGAAGCTGGAGGATGTGATCCAGCAGATCGCAGGACGGTGCAACCGGGTGATCAATGAATCCATGCCTATTGTAGACGCGCGGCTGGAGAACGGCGCCAGGGTCAATGCGGTGACTGCCCCTGTGGCGCTTAACGGGCCGATCCTTACGATCCGGCGCTTTCCGGATACGCCCATCACCATGGAGAAGCTGATCAGCCTGGGCAGCGTTACCAGAGAATGCGCGGGGTTCCTGGCCGCTCTGGTGCGAGCCAGATACTCGATCCTGATAGGCGGCGGAACAGGCAGCGGGAAGACCACATTTCTGGGAGCACTGTCGGAATACATTCCTTCAGACGAGCGCGTGATCACGATTGAAGATAACGCGGAGCTGAAGCTTCAGGGAATAGAGAATCTCGTCCGCCTGGAGGCGAAAATGGCGAATTCCGAAGGGGCTGTTTCCGTCAGTATCCGGGAACTGATCCGCACGGCGCTTAGAATGCGCCCGGACAGGATTATTGTGGGAGAAGTCCGGGGCGGAGAAGCGGTGGACATGCTCCAGGCGCTGAATACAGGGCATGAGGGAAGCCTGAGTACGGCCCATGCCAATTCTGCGGGAGATATGCTGAGCCGTCTGGAGACCATGACGCTGATGGGGGTGGACCTTCCCCTGGAAGCCATACGAAGACAGATCGCCTCCGGCGTGGATATCCTCATCCATCTGGGCAGGCTGCGGGATAAATCCAGGAAGGTGCTGGAAGTTACAGAAATATGCGGGTTTGAAGGCCATGAGATCCTTACCCGCACGCTTTACCGCCGGGAGGAAGGCAGAGGGCTTGTGAAGACAGCGGGACTTTCCAGGCGGGAGAAGCTTGAGAGGGCAGGTGTGAAGATCGATGAAGCAGAACTATGACGAATACCATTATACAGTGAAAGAAATACTGAAATACGGCGTACAGGGCATAATGCTCTGGGCTGCGGCGGACTATCTTTTTTACCAGAACTGGCCTCTGATGCTGGCGGCGGTTCCTTTTGCCGCTGTGTTTCTGCGGTGGAAAAAGAAGCAGTTTATCCGGGAACGGAAAAAGAAGCTGAACTATCAGTTCCGGGACGCCCTTAACGGATTGAGCGCGGCGGTGCAGGCGGGATATTCCGCAGAGAACGCGGTGTCGGCCTGTACTAGGGATCTGGAGCGGCTTTATCCCGGAGACGCGGATATCGTCAGGGAGTTCCGCTACATAGAAAGCCGCCGGAAGGTCAGCGTCCCTGTTGAGGAACTTTTTCTCAGTCTGGGAGAGCGCACCCGCATCGAGGATATTGAGAATTTTGCCGCAGTGTTCAGCACGGCGAAACGCACAGGAGGAGATATGGACAAGGTGATCCAGACTTCAGCCAGGATGCTGGGAGACAAGATCGAAGTAAAGAAAGAGATCGAGGCCACTCTGGCGGCGAAGAAGGCGGAGCAGATGATCATGAGTCTGATGCCGGCAGGGATCATCCTTTATCTCCAGCTGACCTCTCCGGGATTTCTGGAGGTCCTGTACGGGAACCTGTTCGGCATATGCGCCATGAGCGTCTGCCTGGGTGTTTACGTCCTGTCCTACTGGATGGGCAGAAGGATCGTGGACATTCAGGTATAGCGGACCGGAACGGAGGGAAGACAATGTGGATACATATCGTGATCTTTATGATCATTCTGGGATTCCTCCTGGCCTGCAGAGCCGGCTGGATACAGGCGGAACCGCTGGGCGGCCGCCGCAGTCTGCGCCTCTTTGTTGCCGTGGCGGCCGGCGGGAATATCCTGGGAATGGCGTTTACCATGACAGGAGGTTCCCCGGCAGTGTATGACGACGGTCTCCGGATAGAGAAGGGAAGCGGCGGGATCCATGAAGAAGAATTCCAGGTGGCGGCGTCCGGAGAGGAAATGGAGACGGTCCGGATCCAGGTGCCTGAAAAAGAAACAGAAGAGAAAGAGGCCCCGGCGGACACAGAAGAAGCAGAAGAGGAAAGCCGGGAGCGCAGGATCCGGGAGATGGTGGAAGAGTACAACAGTCAGAAACAGAATCCTGACTACTATTATCTTCCCGCCCGGTGGGAGGGGGAAACTTTCACATGGCGGCGTCCCGGGGATCCGTCCGGCGCCCTGCTGGCTTCCATGGGCCTGTTTGCCGCTTTTGTGGTACTGATGAAGAAGTCGAGAGAGGCACAGGAACGGGAGATGAAGAGAAGCGAGCAGCTTCTGATGGACTATCCGGCTCTTGTAATGAAGTTTGCGCTTCTGATCCAGGCAGGGATGACTGCCGGGAGGGCTTTCCGGAAAATTGCCGGAGATTACAGGCGGAGGAATCCGGACGGGGGAAGATCTGCCTACGACGCTGTGGCGGCGGCCTGTTACGAGATGGACAGCGGAGTGGCGGAACAGGAGGCGTACCGGAGATTCGGCGAGCGGTGCGGGCAGATGAAGTATAAGACTTTTTCCACCCTGCTGATCCAGAATCTCCAGAAGGGCAGCAGACATATGGCGGATATCCTGGAGCAGGAGGCGCTGGACGCCTGGGATGAGCGTAAGAGAAAAGCGCGTGTTCTGGGAGAAGCCGCAGCGACGAAACTTCTTCTGCCTATGGTGATGATGCTGGCTGTGGTGATGGCGATTATTATGATTCCGGCTTTTCTTTCCTTTTACGGATAGAAGGCGGACAGGGAGGTGAAGGACAATGAGAGACCTGTGGGAAACGGCGAAGGAATTCGCTGCGGAAGAGGACGCGGTGGGCGTTGTGGAGATCATTCTGATTTTGGTGGTTCTGATCGGGCTGGTGATCATTTTTAAAGAACAGCTTACCGCTCTTGTGCAGACGATACTTGCCAAGATCACGAAGCAGAGCAATTCTATCTGATATGTATGGAACAGCCTGCCGCCGCGGATATGCGGCGGCAGGGAAAAAAGCAGAAAGGAGGAGAACGTCATGCGGCGTGGAAGTATTACTGTGTTTTTCGCCCTTACATTAAGTCTTATCCTGTCGCTTGTGTGCGCCGGCCTCCAGTCTGTGCGGACGGCTTCTGCGAGGACCCAGATCCTCAGCAGCATGGATATCGGACTGTATTCCCTGTTCGGCCAGTATGACAGGACGCTTCTGGAGGATTATGATCTTTTTTTCCTGAACGCTTCCGGGAACGGGGAAAGCCCCGATCTGGCTTCCGTATATGACAATCTGGAATCCTATATGAAACCTGTGCTCAGACAAAACGGACAGAAGCTTTCGCTGGTGCAGGGCGGATTTACCGGGTACCGGCTGGCGACAGATGAAGGCGGCGAGGTTTTTTTCCGTCAGGCAGTGAAATATATGAAGGATACCCTTGGAGCAAGGGGAGTCCAGATGCTCATAGACCGGTTCCAGAAGAAACAGGAACAGGTGAGACAGGCGGAAGAGGCAGGGAAAGAAGCCGAGGAAAAGAAAACACTGGAAAATTATGACGCAGAGATGAACGAAGCGTCAAGGAACAGCGAAGAGGCGGCGAAACAGGCTGCGCAGGAACAGCAGAACGCGGCGGAAGGAGGACAGGGCTTCGGCGACGGCGTGCCGGATTCCGGCGCACAGAAGCCTCCTTCCGTCCAGGTTACCAATCCGATCCCTGTTTTGAAAAGAATCCGCCGGATGGGGCTTCTGGATCTGGTGGTTCCTGCGGATAAGGGGATCTCGGAGAACAGGGTGGACAAAAAAACTCTTGTGTCCGGCCGTATCCTTGCCCAGGGGCTGGCCATGCCGGGACGGGTGGCGAAAGATACCTCCGCTTCCTCCGGACTTCTGTTCCAGCAGTATCTTGCAGATAAACTGGGAAGCTATATGAAGCCTGCATCAGGAGCCCTGAAATACCAGATGGAATATCTTCTGTGCGGAAAAGACAGCGACAGAGAGAACCTCAAGGCCACGGCTGCCAGGCTTCTGCTGGTACGGGAAGGCGTCAATGCGGCGTGTCTGATGGCAGACCAGGGGAAAAGAGCCCAGATACAGGCCCTTGCTCTTGCGATTGCCTCCGGATTCCTGATCCCGCCGGCGGCGGTGATCATAGAGGCGGCGCTGGTGCTGTGCTGGTCCTTTGCCGAAAGCATTCTGGATCTGCGGGAGCTTCTCCACGGAGGGAAGGTGCCCCTTATAAAAAACTCCGGGGATTGGCAGCTGTCGCTGGAGAATCTTCCCGAACTTCTGGAGGGGCTGGACACCAGAAGACGGAGCAGCGAGGACGGGATCTCCTATGAGGATTATCTCCAGATCCTGCTCCTGTCTCAGTCCAGGGAAGAAAAACTGATGCGTGGAATGGATATGATCGAACTGTCGGTGAGGAGCCGCACCGGCCAGGACAGTTTCCGGCTGGATTTTTGTATTGAAGCCATAGAAGCGTCCGTGGATGTGCGCGCAGGCGGAAAAAAGACATTTACCGTTACGAAACAGTACAGTTATACATGACACAGGAAAAGGGGTGCGGAAAGATGCTTTTTCAGCGGACAAAAAAGAATTCGGATGGGATTGGAGATATGACTACAGACAGAAAGGAAAGGAAATGCTCTCTGCACAGTCCGGACGGTCTGCCGGCCCCGATGGGCGGACCGCCGGGTTGGTCTGCTGGAAAAGTATCTTTCTGCATCTCTTTGCTCAGAAAGGCCAGTCTTGCAGTAGAGACGGCCCTTGTACTTCCGCTGTTTTTCCTGGGGCTGATCACGCTGATTTCCTTTATGGATATTTACAGACTTCAGACAGAACATCTGCAGGCTCTGTGTGAAAAGACGAAAGAAGCGGGAATGTACGCCTATGTGCTTAACGGACGGGGGCCGGAGAAGATCACTCTTCCGGATGTATACTCCTATACGCCTGTAGGTGGGATCATCGCTCTTCCGAAAGTATGGATGCACAATACAGTGACTGTTCATGCATGGACGGGTTCTGAACAGAAATTTTCCGCCGGGAAGGAAGAACAGAATGAAAAGATGGTGTATGTGACGGAATCGGGCAGTGTATACCATCGGGAAGCCGGCTGCCGCTATCTGAACCTGTCGCTGAATCAGGTGCCCGGTTCCCGTGTGGCGTCCATGCGGAATTCCTATGGAGAGAAATATTCTCCCTGTGAGATCTGCAGCAGAGGGCAGGATCCGGCAGGAAGCGTTTTTGTCACAGAAAGCGGGAACCGTTACCACAATCTGGAGTCCTGCAGTGGGCTGAAGCGAACGGTAAAACTGGTGAAACAGTCGGATGTACACGGAATGAAGCCGTGCAGCAGCTGCGGTTAAGGAGGATGAGGATGGGGATACAACAGTTCTGTACAGCGGTTTTTCTTATGGATGCCGGATGGAGGGACTGGCGGCGGCGGGAGATATCCCTTACCCTGACAGCCCTGTTCGGCGCAGCCGGACTGCTTAACAGCATCATCCAGGGAAGAGATATCAAAGATTTTCTGATCCCGGCAGGAATCGGACTTATGTTTCTGGCCCTCAGTATTCTCTCAGGAGGAGCGATGGGGGCGGGAGACGGTCTTCTTCTGCTGGCGCTGGGCCTTGCTTCGGATACGGGGGAATACCTTGGGACGCTTCTGGGAGGAATATTTCTGGCGGCGGTATGGTCGGGCGTGCTTCTGGTAGTTTTCAGGAAAGGCAGAAAGACAGAGATTCCTTTTGTGCCTTTTCTTCTGTTTGGATATATAGGAGGACTGTTGCTATGATGAAAAATTTAAAATGGAACAGGGGAAGCCTTACTGTTGAGGCGGCCTGTGTGATGTCGCTGATCCTGCTGGCGGTCATGGGGCTTATCTATCTCTTCTTTTTTGTGTACAACCGCGCCTGGCTGACGGCAGCGGCCTTTGAGTCAGCACTGGCAGGAAGCATGGACGGGATCCGGGAGGAGGGGCGCTCCGGCGATACTGCCAGGATGCGCGGCAGGGAACTGGGAAGCACAGGATTTTTCGGCGCGGAGAACCTTGATGTGCAGGTGACGGACGGCAAAGAGATAAAAGTGGTTTACACCGCGGATACGATATCCGGCTTCGGCAGATTTTCCTGGAAAATGAAGGCGGAGGGAAGTTCCAGGGTGATAAAGCCTGTGGAATGGATCCGAAAGATAAAATCCACGGCGGATATCGTGGACGGGGACTGAGGAGTATATTTCAAACAGGAAACAGGAGGAAAACATGCGCGCGGAATATAAAAGAGACGTCAGTCATAATTATCTGATCCTGGAATCCCCAAAAGAGGCCGATACCGCCTCTTATCAGGTCCGTATGCTGGCGGGAAACGTGATTCCTGCGATTTTGCACTGCAGGCTGCAGAATCTTGACGGGAAACAGATGTTTTATTATGAGATCACATCCAGACAGGCGCTTTTCTCTTACTATGAGGAAAAAATGTTTGCCGCGGAGGATCTGAGGATGCTTTTCAGAGGGTTTGCCGGCGCTGTGGAACAGATGGCCGAATATCTTATGAACCCGGAACAGCTTCTCATCAGGCCGGAGTATATCTACCTGGATATAGAGAAAAAAGAAGTGTTCTTCTGCTGTCTTCCCGGGGAAGAAAGGGAGGTGCAGGCGCAGCTGCGGGATCTGATGGAATATCTTCTGCCGAAACTGGATCATGAAGATCAGGAGGCGGTCCTTCTGGGGTACGGCGTTTACCGTAAGATTCTGGAACCCGGATTCCAGCTGGAAGATATCAAGGAAGCAATATATCATGAAGAGCAGAAAGTACATCAGGAGCCGCCTGTGCCGGAAAGAGAAACGGAAAAGCCCGAAGAGGCGGGAGAGCGAAGGGAAATTCTGGAAGATGAGGACTTTATGGAAGAAGAGCCCGGACCCAAAAGGCGGAAAACAGACCGGAAATCAGAAACAGGAACGGCCCTGCTGCCGTGGATGGCCGGCTGCAGCGCTGCCATCCTTCTCATGGGAGCTGTTCTTGCCGCCAGCCTGACGGGATATCTCCCCTGGATCCCGGCAGAGAAGATCATGGGATTCGGGGCGGCGGCTTTCGGCGCAGGTGGGTTCGCCGCATGGGCGGCAGGGAAAAGGAGAAAGAAACAGGATAAAACAGCTCCCTGGAAGGAAAAAGTAAAAAAAGAAGCGGCGCCTTATGAACCGGCTGCACGGGGAGGTGGTGAACTGCCGGAGAGGATACAGAAGATGCCGCAGCCGGAAAAAGAATCCGGCCCCCGGGAAGAGATTTTCGGGGAGACAGTCGCCTTATCCGCGGGATGCGTCAGCGGGCCGGCCAGTCTGGTAAGCCGCGAGCCGGGAGAACTGGCAACGATCTATCTGGACAGGGAGTTCACTGTTGTAGGCAAGATGCCGGGGGCCGCGGACGCGGTGATACCGGTTCCCACGGTCAGCCGTGTACACGCCAGGATCAGAGAAAAAGACGGGGAATATTATCTGGCGGATCTGAATTCCAGGAACGGGACTTCCGTGAATGGAACCATGCTGCAAAACGAAGAGGAATACCGGCTTCAGGATGAAGATGAAGTGGACTTCGCTCAGGCCAGATATGTCTTCGTGAAATGACGGCAGAGAGGACCGGCCCGCCGGAACTTCTGCTGCAGGGCAACAAACATATGACAAACATATCGCGGGAACATACCTTGCCATGACCTGCGCCGTCTGCTACAATAGGTGCATCTGAAAGGCAGTCCGAAAGGCCTGCGGAATGTGCCGAGGTGATATATTGGAAAATACATTGGAAGAATTTCGAAAAGAACCGGTGACGGTTATCCTGATTCTGATCAACGTGCTGGTCTTCCTGGTTTCGGATCTTACCGGATATTCTCAGGATGTGATGCATATGCTGGACCTGGGGGCCGCCTATACGCCCCTGATCACGGAAGGCGGGGAAGTATACCGCCTTTTTACCAGTATGTTCCTGCATTTCGGGATCGCGCACCTTCTGAACAATATGCTGGTGCTTTTTGTGCTGGGAAGCCGTCTGGAGCGTGCGGCCGGGAAGATCCGTTTTCTTGTGATCTATCTTCTGGGAGGAGTTGCGGGTAATGTGATCTCCCTCCTTCTGGAACTGAACAGATGCGATTACTCTGTGTCGGCAGGCGCCTCCGGGGCTGTTTTCGCGGTTATGGGAGCCATGATCTATATCGTGGTACGGAACAGGGGATGGCTGGAAGATCTTTCCTGGCGGCAGATCGTGGTCATGGCTCTGTTTTCCCTGTATTTTGGCTTTGCCAGCAGCGGAGTGGATAACGCCGCTCATGTGGGAGGTCTGATCTCAGGCTGTATCCTTGCGGTCATTCTCTATCATCCCCGGAGAAGGAGCTGAAACACGGTTCCCTTGCCGGGAACGCTGGCGGCGGTCAGTTCGCCTCCGTGGGCTTCTATGATCTGGCGGGTGACAGCCAGGCCAAGGCCTGTGCCCTCCGGTTTATAGGAGACAAAGGGCCGGAAAATATTTTCCAGCTGAAAAGGAGTCATACCGCAGCCGTTATCGGAAACAGTTATTTTTACCCCTTCCGGAAGAGAGACGGCCTGAAGCCGGATAAGGCCGTGGGAGTGCTGTATGGCTTCCCGGGCGTTCCGGAGGAGATTCAGAAGCGCCTGGCGTATTCTGACACGGTCCAGGGGAAGGACAGGAAGAGTATCCGGTATCTCTGTCTGAAGAGAGATGCCGAGATATTCCAGGGAAGGCCTGACAGAATCTGCAGCGCTTCTTAACAGGGCGGCAGGATCTTCGGGCTTTTTTACTACCCGGGCCGCGCTGCTGTACCGGGTGACGTCGTTCAGCAGTTCTTTTATGTATTCCAGATTTTCCATGATATCGTCCCAGCCCTCGAAGGAGGCTGCCTCCGGATGGGAAGCGGCTATTATCTGCAGACTGCTGCTGATCAGAGCGACAGGATTGCGGATCTCGTGGGCGAACTTCGACAGGATGAGCGCAAATTCTTCTTCCTGCTGCCGGGTTTGGATGGTATTCTGCATATTTCTCACCTCATCAGGATAGTAGCATTCATATTTTCATAAATCAATAAAATTCATATTGAAAAAATCTACAAAATACGAGAAAATAATAAAAAACAGAAGATATAAAAGGAGGAGACTGCTTTGGAGAATTGTATTTTTTGTAAGATAGCAAACGGAGAGATCCCGTCCGCAACTCTGTACGAGGACGGAGAATTCCGCGTGATTCTGGATCTGGGACCTGCCAGTAAGGGACACGCGCTGATCCTGCCGAAGAAACATGCGGCGGATATCTATGAACTGCCGGAGGAGACGGCAGGGAAGGCGATGATCCTCGCGAAGCATATGGCAAAGAAGCTGACAGACGCGCTTCACTGCGACGGATTCAATATCGTACAGAACAATGGTGAAGTTGCCGGACAGACCGTATTTCACTTTCATATGCATCTGATCCCCAGGTATAAGGGAGACCAGGTGGGACTGACATGGAAGCCCGGCACACTCAGTGAAGAGGACCGGGATGATATTCTGGCCAGAATGGGAAGGTAACCAGGGCAGAAACAAAAGATGAACAATGAGAATTTTAGAATCATATACGAAAAGTATCGCGAATTCTCAGTAAATGCTGCAAATAAGATCGTGGAAAACAGGACTGTGGCGGAGGACATCTGTCAGGAAGTCTTCTTTCATCTCTATGAGATCAGGGACACCCTGGATTTCTCCAATGATAAAAAGATCCGGTCGCTGATTTTCACTGCCACAGGAAACAAATGTAAGGACTATTTCAAGAAACCATGGAGAAAACGGGAAAATTACGGGACAGACGATAGAGAATACAGATCCGTGGAAGATGAGAAAACTGACCCGGAGAAGATCCTGTTACGCAGAGAGGAAATGGAATACAGGAAGCAGGTGCTGGAAAAGCTGCGCCGGGAACAGCCGCTGAACTATGAGATCCTGATAAAAACAAAGTATTTCGAGATCCCGCCGGATCTCGTCGCGGAGGAGTACGGTATCACAAGAAACAATGTGAATAACAGAGTCCTCCGGACGAGAAAGTGGATCAGTAAAGAAATGGAAGCCTTCAGGAAAGCGAAATTCCGGCTGTTCAGGAGAAAATGATCATTCTGCCTGAACGCAGCCTTCGATCAGAGAAAGAATGTGATGGATGGAATCCATCTGCTTCCCTGCGGACATTGCCTCCTCGTAGGAATGGCGGTCTGCATAAAGCCTTCGGATCGTATCCAGAAGCTTCTCATCAGTGATCTCTTCTTCCTCCAGCACCATGCTGTAGCCCTGGCGTTCGAAGGAACGGGCGTTAAGGATCTGGTCGCCTCTGCTGGCGCTGGCTGACAGAGGGATCAGCAGATTGGGCTTATGCAGCGCGCTGATTTCACAGATGGCGTTAGCTCCTGCACGGGAGATCACGATATCCGAGAGAGCGAAGAGGTCTGCCAGTTCTTTTTTGATATATTCGAACTGGACGTAGCCATCCGTACCGGTAAGACTTTCGTCTGTTTTGCCCTTGCCGCAGAGATGGATGATCTGGAACTCTTTCAGAAGTTCCGGGAGGATACTGCGGATATGGCTGTTGACAGAAGCCGCACCGAGACTTCCGCCGATCACCATGAGCACAGGTTTCTCTGAAGTGAAGCCGCAGAAGCGGCGTCCTGCTTCCGCGTCGCCGTTTAAGAGCTCCTGGCGGATGGGAGTTCCAGTGAGCACAGCCTTGTCTCCGGGGAGACTTTTGACAGTCTCCGGGAAATTACAGCAGACTTTTACTGCGGATGGGATACAGAGTTTATTGGCAAGACCGGGAGTCATGTCAGATTCGTGGATGACGGCAGGTATTTTACATCTTTTTGCTGCGATCACCACGGGAACGGTAACGAAGCCGCCTTTGGAAAAAACGACGTCAGGCTTCAGCTGTTTCAGAAGTTTTCTGGCTTCCCGGAAGCCTTTCAGTACCCGGAAAGGATCGGTAAAATTCTTGAGGTCGAAGTAGCGCCTCAGCTTTCCGGAAGATATTCCGTAATAAGGAATATTCAGTTCCTCGATCAGTTTGCGCTCAATGCCGTCGTAGGAGCCGATATAGGAAATTTCGTATCCGGCTTCCCGGAGCGCGGGAACCAGAGCGATATTCGGTGTAACGTGTCCGGCAGTGCCGCCGCCGGTGAGAACGATATGCTTCATAGGGAATCCTCCTGTAAAACTGTTGTTATCCATTAATATGAACCCAGCGGGAGGAAATGTCAAGAAGGAGAAGGCTATGAGAACAACCTTTGAAGACAGAGAAAAAAAGAATAAAGCTCCGGATCCTGCCGGAAACACCTCCGGAACAGCCGGAAGCTGGGAGGAATATATCCGCAGGGCAGAGGAGGCGGAGAGGGAACTCTTCGGGGACGAGGCGGGCTCTGCCGCTGAACCCGGAGATCCCGAAGAGACGGAAAGAGCCTATGAAGATCTTGTGGCCAGGCTGAAAGAGAGCGGCGTCTACCGTGAGGATCCTCCGGAAGGAAGTGGTATATCCGGGAAGGAAATACCCGGGAGGAAAGTTCCCGCTGCGGATGAACATGGGAGAAAGAAAAGGTCCCTGGGCCATGTCCGTCTGGGAAGAGTGGCCGGTATCGCCCTGCTGTGCGGCGCCTGCGTGTTTGCCGCCAGCATGACAAGCGAGGCGAACAGGACATATTTTGTAAACAGTGTAAGATATCTGGTAGGGGATGATACAAGGATAATAGAGGATAATAGCATTATTAATGATACTGAAAATAATAACGAGTATTTAGCTGTTCAAGAAATAGAAGATAAGCTCAACATAGAAATGCCAGAGTTTTATTATCACCCGCAAGGACTAAGATTTTTAAATTATGAAATCAATGAATCTGTTGCAATAGCCAAAATAGAATATCAATATAACGAAAATGATATTTTGGTTTTTTTAATTGATTGTCAAGATGATGATACAGCAAGTAAAATTAATAGCTCTCATGGAAAGAATATAAAAACTTTGGAAACTATAAGCGACGGAATTAAAGTTAGTATTGAAGAATCTAAAAATGATGGGGATGAAGAATCTAATCTTACAGCGCAATGGAAGAGAGAAAATGTTAGTTATTATCTATCAGGAAAAATCAAATTGGATGAGATGATAAAAATGGTGGAAAAAATGAAATTCTAGAGAGATTTATGAAAAAAATTATCGTATATATATTGTAAGGTTAGTTTACAAAGGGGAAAGAGGTGAGAGCAATCGGTAGATGGAAACGAGCTATAGGGATCGGGTTGGCAGCGGGAATATTATCATCTGTTGTGTTAACTTCTGTTCCAGTGCAGGCATCCAGTATTCTGGATAAATTGACTAGTGAAGAAACAATAGGTGATTACGCTGAAGACACCAGTTATAGTCGTCTTAAAGGAAATAATTTAAATTTTGGGACGGTAAAAGTACAACGGATTTCCAGTAATGAGATTGGTATTTATGGACTGACACAATGCCATCATCTATGTGACACTGTTTACCTTTCGCTTTACTTGGAAAGAAAAGTAAATGGAAATTATGAGACATATAAATACTGGGAATTTACGGCAAATAATGTCACAAGTCTCAGCAAAGAAATCAATGTAATTGTTCCAAGCGGTACATATTACCGTGTCCATGGTTATCATGCGGCCAAGGACGGTTCCAAGGAGTCAACGTCTACATTGACAAGCGGAATTTTAATTAAGTAAAAAAACCAAACATTTTTCTACCGACACACAGGAAAAATAACGATGGTTTTTCAGGCAAATGGATACCGGACGGCGCGTGCTTTTGGCGGATGTATTTTTTAAATTGAGAATGTAAACCACCTTACCTTCCGCAGAAGGAACGCAGCTGTTCTGAAATACTGAAATGACATTTATTCTGCTGCAGTACACAGGTACGGAATGAGAAATTATTCTGTATCGCAGCAAGGAACACAAAAACAATTCTCAAAAAAGCAATTAACGACAAAACAGGAGGGCGGGGCGTTCAGCTTCCGCTCTTCTGCTTTTCATAATTAATTCCCGTCCGGAGGGACAAAATACTGTTAAAAATACGGCCGCTCGTGTATAATAAAGACAGTGAAGTATTATCATCCAAAGGGGGTCGGCAAATGAAGCTAACATTTCTCGGAGCAACACATGAAGTAACAGGCAGCTGTTATTATCTGGAGGCGGCAGGAAAGAAATTCCTGGTGGACTGCGGTATGCAGCAGGGGCCTGATTATTATGAAAATAAAGAGATTCCCGTGAATCCGGGAGAACTGGATTTCGCTCTTCTCACACATGCCCATATGGATCATTCCGGCAATCTGCCGGCAATCTATGCCAAAGGATTCCAGGGACCGATATACGCCACGGAAGCCACCTGTCATCTCTGTGATATCATGCTTCGTGACAGCGCCCATATCCAGATGTTTGAGGCGGAGTGGAGGAACCGCAAAGCCAGAAGGCAGGGCAAGCCGGAATTCGTTCCCGCCTATACCATGGAGGACGCCATGGGCGTGCTGCGCAATTTTGTTCCCTGTCCCTATGAAAAGAAAGTGAAACCGGCGGAGGGGATCGCGGTCCGTTTCGTGGACGCGGGTCATCTTCTGGGATCCGCCAGTATAGAGATCACCATCACAGAGGGGAACGAAGAACGGAAACTGGTATTTTCCGGTGATATCGGCAACAGCAATCAGCCGCTGATCAAGGACCCCACTTATCTTCATGAAGCGGACTATGTGATCATGGAATCCACCTACGGAGACAGAAGTCACGGCGAGAGACCGGATTACGTGGGAACTCTGGCGGAGATCATCCAGAGAACCTTCGACCGGGGCGGCAGCGTGATCATCCCATCATTCGCAGTCGGCCGTACTCAGGAGATGCTGTATTTCATCCGCCAGATCAAGGCCGAGAACAGAGTGAAAGGCCATGAGAATTTCAAGGTTTATGTGGACAGTCCTCTTGCCAACGAGGCGACCACGATCTTTAAAGAGCATATGTACGACTGCTTTGACCAGGAGGCCGTTGGCCTGATCATGGACGGCATCAACCCGTTGAGTTTCCCCGGTCTCCGTACTTCCGTCACCAGCGACGATTCCAAGGCGATCAACTATGACGAGGACTGCAAGGTTATTATTTCCGCCAGCGGCATGTGCGATGCGGGCCGTATCAAACACCACCTGAAGCATAATCTGTGGAATTCCAGCAACACCATCCTTTTTGTGGGATATCAGGCGATCGGCACGCTGGGAAGAGCGCTTATCGAAGGAGCCACAGAGGTGAAGCTTTTTGGCGAGGAAGTCTATGTGGCGGCGGAGATCTGCCAGATGCAGGGCATCAGCGGACACGCGGATGTGAACGGGCTTTTGGACTGGATCGGGGCTTTTAAAGAAAAACCGAAGAAGGTCTTTGTCACTCACGGCGACGATGAAGTGACGGAAATTTTTGCCCGGAGGCTCAGGGAAGAAAAAGGCCTGGACGCCATGGCGCCTTTCAGCGGAACGGAATACGACCTGGCGGCAGACTCCTTCATCTGCGAGGCAAAAGGTGTGAAAACCTCAAAAGCCGCTTCCCATAAAGCCGGCAAGGCTGCCCGCGCCTTTGAGAAACTGGTTGCTATGGGCCAGAGGCTGATGTCGGTGATCCGGAAGAACGAAGGCTGCGCCAATAAGGATCTGGAGAAATTTGCTAGAGAGATCCAATCCCTGTGCGACAAATGGGACCGGAACGATGTTTCAGATGAGAAATAAAAAATGAAAATAAAAGACCGGAAATAAAGAATCGGAAATTCAATATCGGAAACAGAACACCAGAATACAGAAAATCCCCGCCTGCAGACAGGACGGGGATTTTTGTTTTCCGGATATGGAATCTTTAATACAGCCAGCACTGGCCGGGCTCCAGATCAAGAATCATGATCTTCGCCGCGTCGGCGCTGTTTTTGGCCTGATTGAATTTAAAAAGCATCTTTCCGTCGGGAAGCTGGCCGAGAACCTCGATCTTGCCTCTTGGTGTGGACATACAGTAGCGGATGCATTTGCCCTGGCCGCTCTGAAGATTCTTGGCCTCGTCCACAATGCGGACGCCTTTTTCCAGAGGAACCTGGAACTGGTTCTTCACCCCTCTTACGGGACGGCACTGGAAGATATAATAGGGAACGATACCCACACGGGTAAGTTCCTGAAGAAGCTCTCCCAGTACGGCGGGGTCGTCGTTGACGCCTTTGAGAAGGACAGTCTGATTCTTCACCACGAATCCCATTTTGCGGAAGATCCGGATCACCTCGGCCGCCTTGGCAGTGATCTCCCTGGGATGGTTGAACTGGGTGACAATGTAGATCTGCTTTTTGTCGGCAAACTCCCGGAAAATATCCTGAAGTTCGGGATCCTCAAGAACGCGGTCGGGGAAGACCACGGGGATCCTGGTGCCGAAACGGATGAGATCCAGATGATCCATCGCGGTAAGGGTTTCCAGATATTTCCGGATCATGTGGTTGGGCATCATCAGAGAGTCGCCGCCGGATACCAGCACGTTGTTAAGCTCTTTATGCTCTGCAATATACTGCATCATTGAGTCGAACTGTTTGGCGGTTTCCGTGTCGTCCACTCCTACGAGTCTCTTGCGGAAACAGTGTCTGCAGTACATGGCGCAGCAGTTCGTGGAAAGGACCAGGGCAGTCTGCGTATACTTGTGCTGAAGTCCTGCCTGAACAGTGTTGTCGGCTTCGCCGCTGGTGTCGAAATCACCGGAAAGATCAGTTTCTGTAAGGGACGGGATACACATACGGCGGATGGGATCCGCAGGGTCGTTTTTGTCGATCAGGGAGAGATAGTATTCGGGAACAGACATGGGGAACCGTTCCAGAATAACCTCCATTTGTTTCTCCTCCTCATCGGACAGGTTCAGATAATCTTTGATCTCTGAAGCTGTGGTATAGAATTTCTCGTTTTTCCAGCTCATAGAATCAAGCCTCCTTTCGTATTCTGCATATGAAACTCTGACTGGTCTGTCATTCGCAGCCAAAACCGGCGGGAATGATCAGGAAAGCGCTCCTTTAAGGGCGCGGGCAAGCTGGTCGGGGCAGGAAGTGGGTTTCCATCCGCAGCGGATTCCCTCCAGGCGGCTGATGGCCTCCTGAACGTCCATTCCTTCCACCAGACGGGCGACGCCCTGAGTGTTGCCGGAGCACCCTCCTTCAAATGTTACATTGCGTACTTTATTTTCGCCGTCAATTTCAAAATCAATGGATTTTGCACAGACGCCGTTTGTCTTGTATGTCATATGATTTCCTCCTTTGATCTGTAAAATATCAATAAGGACCGCGGACCGCCGGAACGGCATCCCGGTTCCTGTAATTATTAATTATAGCAGAAATGAAAAAAAGTTTCCATATAAACTGAACTTCTGCTATAATGGAGACAGCGATATCCGTGCCGGAGGCAGAATCCGCAGGTATCGCAGTTAAAAAATATCAGGAGACAGATTATTATGAGATGTATCGGAATCATCGGGGCAATGGATGATGAAGTTGCCGGATTGAAAGAATATATGCAGGATGTGAAAGTAACCAGCAGAGCGTCCATGGATTTTTATGAGGGAATTCTTGAGGGCAGGAGAGCGGTGGTTGTCCGCTCCGGGATCGGCAAGGTGAATGCGGCGATATGCGCCCAGATCCTTGTAGACGAGTTTCAGGCGGAAGTGATCATCAATACAGGAATCGCGGGAAGCCTGAACAATGAGATCAATATCGGGGATATTGTGGTATCTACGGACCTGATCCACCATGATATGAACGCGGTTGCCTTCGGCTATCCTGTGGGACAGATCCCCCAGATGGACGTATTCTCTTTCCAGGGAGACGAGGTTCTTCGCAAAGTGGCCGTACAGGCCTGCCGGGAGGTGAACCCGGATATTCAGGTGTTCGAAGGAAGGATCGCCTCCGGCGATCAGTTTGTGGCGGACCAGGGCGTGAAGGACTTTATTGTGAAGGAATTCGGCGCTTACGCGGTGGAGATGGAAGGCGCAGCCATCGCCCAGGCGGCTTATCTGAATCATGTGCCCTTCCTTGTGATCCGCGCCATTTCCGATAAGGCGGACGGAAGTGCCCATGTGGACTATCCGGCTTTTGAACAGCTTGCCATAGAGCACAGTGTAAAACTTACAAGAGAAATTCTCAAAAATATCCAGGGCTGAGCCATGCACTTGTGCCCGTATCCTGCATATTCTAAAACAGATTTCAGGAGAGGACCTGGGGAGACAGCCTATGTTTAAGAATGATTTTGTGCCTTTTTACCGGGCGTACGGAGATCCCGCCGTTTTTGAGGGGGAGATCCTGCAGGAAAAAGAATCCGATCTGCTGAGATCCTGGTATCCGGATACCGCCGGAAGGATCCGGGATATGGTAGAAGAGGAACTGAATGTTTTCGATTATGAGGGCAGCAGGATCTATGACAAATATCCGGACAGACGGATGCTGAAACTCATGAGCGACAGCATAGGAAAGAAGATCGATGAGGTGTTTTCCGCGCAGTCTGTTTCTTCCGGCTTTCCGGGAGAACTGGCGGAGGTTCTTTTTTATCACGGGATTTACCGGAGAAGATGCAGACGGAAAAGATGCAGAGGATATTGAATCAATGATGACAACAGACGAGTTTTTTGACGAACTGATCAATGAAAATATGATCCTGGCGGTTTTAAGCGGCTGCCGCAGGAAGGACGCGCCGTCCAGGGTGAGGATCCGCCCGGTGGAAGTGAAGGGGGAGATCCTTTATCAGGCGTCTGTGCCGGAGGGCGCGAAGATGCTCCACCGGAATTACAGGAGAGAGGAGCTTGTGGATTTCCTGAAGGAAAGCCTGGACGGAACCTATTCACAGCTCCAGGTGCAGGGACGGCAGGCCGACGGCGGCGTCCTTGTGAGCAAAAAGGGGAAACATACCGTCAAAATAAAACCGCATGAGGTGAAGGAGAATGCGAAGATCCTTTCTCATAACAGGGTGAAGCAGTATATCCTTCCGCAGGGAAAGCCGGTGCCCTTCCTTGTGGATCTGGGCGTGATGACCAGAGAAGGCCGCGTTCGGGAAGCAGCCTATGACAAATATCGGCAGATCAACCGTTTCCTTGAATTCATCCAGGACATTCTCCCGAAACTCCCAAAGGACAGGGAGATCACCATTGTAGATTTCGGATGCGGCAAATCCTATCTGACCTTTGCCATGTATTATTTTTTCCGGGAACTTAAGGGGTATCAGGTGAAGATCATCGGTCTGGATCTGAAGGAGGATGTGATCCGCAGATGCAGCCGTTTGGCGGAGGAATACGGTTATGACAACCTGCAGTTCCTGCAGGGGGACATTGCGGGATATGAAGGGCTAGAGAAGGCGGATATGATGGTGACGCTCCACGCGTGTGATACGGCTACCGATTTCGCCCTGGCCAAAGCGGTACAGTGGGATGCAAAAGTAATCCTTTCTGTACCATGCTGTCAGCATGAACTGAACGGAAAGATTCGGAACGACCTTCTTGCCCCTGTGCTGAAGTACGGGATCCTGAAGGAAAGGATGTCGGCGCTTATCACCGACGGCATCCGGGCGAATCTTCTGGAATCCGCGGGATACTCTGTGCAGATCCTGGAATTTATCGATATGGAACATACGCCGAAGAATCTTCTGATCCGCGCGGTGAAAACAGGAAAGAAACAGTCCGCGGAAGCGCTGGGGAGAATGACGGAAGCGCTTCACGGCAGCCTTACTCTGGAAAGACTTCTCTATCCGCAGGGACTGCCGGGAAAGAAGGGAGTACAGGATAAATGAAAAAATTTCTGAGAAAATCTGCCGTGCTTCTGGCGGTGTTTATTCTCGGCACAGCCGGAACGGCATTCCTTCTGAACAGCGAATCCACAGACGACCGTTCCGATATGAACAATCCTACTCTGCCGGAGGTTATGGTGGATTTCGGGGGCACGCCCTCCAATCTGATGCACGGGTACACGCAGCCCATGCAGGCTGATTTTGTGAGGGAGTGCATAACGCCCCTGGATACATCGAAAACACTGACTCTGGTCATCGATCCCCATGAGGCCGAGGTGGAGAGCCTGGCCTGGGAGATCCGGAGTTCTGACGGGACCAAGGTAATGGAAAACCGTAAGATCCGGAATCTGGAAGAAGGGGAGGACTATCTGAGAGCATCGGTGGAAATTTCCTCAGGACTTCTGATGAATCAGGAATATTCCATGCAGCTGACTCTGGAAACAGACGGCGGAGACGCCTATTACTATACAAGAGTAGTCTCGCGGTCTTCTACAAATACAGAGGAATATGTAAAATTCGCCTCGGATTTTGCGCAGAAGTGCATGAACAAGACCTCGGCGGACAGTCTGGCCACCTATCTGGAACCCCAGGCGTCGGGCACCAGGAATTTCGCGGATATTTCCATCACGTCTCCTCTGTCGGATATCAGCTGGGGCAATTTAAGTCCGCAGATGTCCAGAGCCGGCGTCCCGGTCATTAAGGAGATTAATGAGACGACGGCCAGTGTTTCCCTGGAATATGAGATTTCCGCCGTGAATGAGAACGGCGGGGTGGAATTTTATAATGTGACGGATCTCTACAGAATGCGATATACAGAGTCTAGGATCATGCTTCTGGATTTTGAACGTACCACGGAACAGATCTTTAATCCCAATCTGCCGGTGATCGGCGATACCGGTCTGCTTCTGGGAGTCCGGGACAGGAATGTGGCCTGGATGACAGATGAGGAGGGCGGCGTTGTGGCCTTCGTTCAGGCGGGAGAACTGTGGACCTACGCGCCGGAGACCGGCAAATTTGTGAAGGTGTTCAGTTTCCGCAGGGACGACAGCCGGGATTCCAGAGATTCCTCCACAGAACACGGGATTAAGATCCTCAGGGTAGAAGAAGACGGCAATATGGATTTCATGGTATACGGGTACATGAGCCGCGGAACTCATGAAGGCGTCTGCGGAGTGGGGATCTATCATTACAACAGTGACCAGAACATGTTCGAGGAGAACGTATTTATCCCAAGTACGGAATCCGGACAATTTCTGAAGGCGGATCTGGGAACCCTTTCTTATGTGAATGGAGACGGACAGCTGTTTCTTCTGATGTCAGGGGAGCTTTTCCAGATCAATATCGCGGAAAGTACCTATGAGGTTCTGGAAAAAAATATCAGCGCAGATGAATTCGTGGTATCGGAGACAAACGCCCACGGCGCATGGCGCATCACAGAGGGCGAGGAAGCCGGACAGATCCGGCTGATCGATTTTGATTCTCTGCAGACAAGGATGATCGCCCCTCAGGAGGGACAGGAACTCCGTCCCCTGGGCTTTATGAACGAAGATCTGGTTTACGGGATCCTTTACAGCAGAGATATTCTTGCGGATTCCACTGGTCGGGTGACGGAGGGGCTTACTTCTCTGCGCATTGAGGACTTCGACGGAAATCTGAAAAAAGAATACAGCCAGGAGGGACAGTATATCATTAACGTGACAGTGGGAAGGACTCTAATGGAATTCGAACTGGCTGTCAAGGGAGATAACGGATATACTTCTGACGGCAGAGACAATATCATGAATAATAACGATACTTCTGCCGAACTGGCGGAAGTGGAACTGACAAGCACCGACCGCCAGGGAACGCTGGTGCGCCTTGCCTTGGAGGAAAGGCCGGAGACAGAGGAACCTCTCGTCCTGAGGGCAAAGATGCGCAGCGCGCCGGCTCATGTGGTGCAGCTGGAGACAGAACCCCCGGCAGGAGAGGTCTATTATGTATACGGTCTTGGAGGATTGGACAGCACCTGGTCCGATCCTGCGCAGGCAGTCCTGAGAGCGGACGGGCAGATGGGAACTGTGCTGAACAGGGCCCAGCAGTATGTCTGGGAACGCGGAAATATGCGTACAAAGCTCATTCTGAATACTGGGGATGTCCCGGAGATCATACGAAGCGGATCTCTTGATAAGGCCGCGCTTCAGGAAGGCCTGGGAGACAGCGGCACGGTGATCGATCTCACCGGATGCAGCCTGGAGAATGTGCTTTATGAAGTAAGCGCCCAGAGAGCCGTGATCGCCAGGACAGGCGCGGATTCCAGCAGGGTCATCGTGGGATATGACGAATACAACACCTATCTTCTGAATCCGGCTACCGGCGAGGTGGCGCCTTATGGTATGAATGACAGCACAGCTCTGTTCCAGAGGAACGGAAATGTTTTCATCACTTATCTGGAAGCTGTTTCTTATTAAAGAAAAGTAAATAAAATAAGAGTATAAAAGGGAGGAAGCATCATGGAGAAAAAAATGCTTGAAAAGTTCAACGAGGTATATGGAGAGGGCGGCGATATCCGGGAATATTTTGCCCCCGGCCGTGTGAATCTCATCGGAGAACATACAGATTATAATGGAGGCCATGTATTTCCCTGCGCGCTGACGCTTGGGACCTACGGCCTTGCGCGGAAAAGGAAGGACAGAAAGCTTCGTTTTTATTCCATGAACTTTTCAAGGCTGGGGATTCTTGAATCTTCCCTGGACGATCTCGTTCCGTCAGAAAAAGCGGGATGGACCAATTATCCAAAGGGAGTTATGTGGGCTTTCGAAAAAAGAGGATACACATTTGACGCCGGAGTTGATTTCCTGATCTACGGAAATATCCCCAACGGTTCCGGGCTTTCCTCCTCCGCTTCCCTGGAGGTTCTTACCGGACTGATGCTGAAGGATCTGTACGGGGTTGAAGAGCTGACTATGCAGGATCTGGCTCTTATCGGACAGTATTCCGAAAATAATTTCAACGGAATGAACTGCGGCATCATGGATCAGTTCGCCAGCGCCATGGGCAAAAAAGACTGCGCGATCTTTCTGGATACAAGCACCCTGGAATTTGAATACGCTCCGGTGAAGCTGAAAGACGCAAGAATTGTTATTACAAACAGCAAGGTAAAGCACAGTCTGGTAGGTTCCGCTTATAACGACAGGCGCAATGAATGTGAGACGGCTTTGAGAGAGCTTCAGACAGTTGTGGACATCAAGGCTCTGGGAGAGCTGACAGAAGAGGAATTTGAAGCCCATAAAGACGTGATCACAAGCGATATCTGCCGGAAGAGAGCGAAACACGCGGTATATGAGAACCAGAGAACGATCCGCGCGGTGAAAGCGCTGAAGGAAAATAATGTAGAGGAATTCGGACGTCTGATGAACGCCTCCCATGTGTCTCTCCGGGATGATTATGAGGTTTCCTGCGAGGAGATCGATATCCTGGTGGATCTGGCGTGGAAGATACCGGGCGTGATCGGATCCAGGATCACCGGCGGCGGTTTTGGGGGCTGTACGGTCAGCATTGTAAAAAACGACGCGGTGGACACCTTTATCAGTACTGTGGGAGAAAAATATAAAGAAGCAGTAGGCCATGAAGCGGAATTTTATGTGGTGGACATCGGAGACGGCGCCCACAAGATCGCATGAGCAAAGATTTTCAGAAAGAAATCCGGAAACAACGAGGACACATGATTTTATCTACATGGGGGATTCAAAATGTTAAATGAAAGTATAAGAAAACTGGTTCAGTATGGAATAGAAACAGGGCTGACGCCGGAGTGCGAAAAAAATTATACCACCAACCTTCTGCTGGATTTATTTCATGAGGAAGAGTATCAGGAGCCGGAGGGGACGTTTTCAGAAGTGAATCTTGAGGAAACTCTGAGAGAGCTTCTGGACGAGGCGGTGACAAGGGGAATCATCGAGGACAGTATTGTGTACCGGGATCTTTTCGACACCCGTCTGATGAACTGCCTGATGCCCCGTCCTTCTCAGGTGCAGAAGGAGTTCTGGGAGAGATATGAGGAAAGCCCCCAAAAGGCTACGGATTATTTCTATAAATTAAGCCAGGACAGCGACTATATCCGCCGTTACCGCGTGAAAAAAGACCAGAAATGGAAGGTGGAAAGCCCTTACGGCGATATTGATATCACCATTAACCTGTCCAAGCCGGAAAAAGATCCCAAGGCCATAGCGGCGGCGAAGAACGCAAAGGCCAGCAGTTATCCCAAGTGCCTCCTCTGTCCGGAAAACGAGGGATACGCGGGACGGGTGAACCATCCCGCCAGAGAGAACCACAGGATCATTCCCATCACCGTCAACGACAGTCCCTGGGGATTCCAGTATTCTCCTTATGTGTATTACAACGAGCACTGTATTGTGTTTAACTGCAGGCATACGCCCATGAAGATTGAGAGAAACACCTTTATCAAGCTTTTTGATTTCGTGAAGCTGTTTCCTCATTACTTCCTTGGTTCCAACGCGGATCTTCCCATTGTGGGCGGTTCTATTTTAAGCCACGATCATTTCCAGGGCGGCCATTACACCTTTGCCATGGCGAAGGCGGAGATCGAGAAACCGGTAGTCATCCCCGGCTATGAGGATGTGGAGGCCGGGATCGTGAAATGGCCTCTGTCTGTGCTGCGCATCCGTCACAAAGACGAGAAACGCCTGGTGGATCTTGCCGCACATGTATTGGAGGCATGGAGAGGATACACCGACGAGGACGCCTTCATCTACGCGGAGACAGACGGGGAACCCCACAATACCATCACCCCCATCGCCAGAAAGAAGGGCGATGTATTTGAGCTGGATCTGACGCTGAGAAACAATATCACCACAGAGGAGCATCCCCTGGGTGTATATCATCCTCACGCACAGTATCATCACATCAAGAAAGAGAACATCGGACTGATCGAGGTTATGGGACTCGCTGTACTCCCGGCGAGACTGAAAGAAGAAATGGAGCTTCTGGAGGAATACATCCTGGCGGGCAAAGACGTGGCTTCCAATGAAAAGATCGAGAAGCACGCCGCCTGGGTATCGGAATTTCTCCCGAAATACCCGGATATAAACAGGGATAATATCCGGGGAATCCTTGAGAAAGAAATCGGAAATGTGTTCATCCATGTGCTGGAGGACGCGGGCGTCTATAAATGTACTCCGGAAGGCAGAGAGGCGTTTATGAGATTTATCCAGACACTGTAAGATTCCCTTACGCCGCCAGGAGGGGAAGGCAAAATTTGTGACGTGCTGCGTTTTCTGTTCGTCTCGGGCATCTATTATCCACCATCCGCGAAAACTCGCCTTACGGCTCAGACAGTTCGCTCGGTGGCGGAAATCAGCCCGAGTCTCACGACGAAAGCCTCGCAAAGATCGCTTCATTTTTGTCTTTCCTTATGACTGCGTAAGGGAATTTGTAAAAAATGCTAGCGATTACCCGATAGTAACTTACGGTCATTTTGGAGATATACCTTGCAGGAATGAAAGGAATAGGCTATACTAGAAAGCGAAGCGGATGAAGGCATCTGCTTCGCTTTTTACACTGATTTTTTGAGCGGCAGACTGCTCCGCACAGCCCGGAAGTATGCTGACGCTAAATAAAACACAGAGAGGAAATAGATCATGAATCTTACAACTGTAAAAGAAATTTATAAAGACCGAGAGAAGTTCCTGGACAAAGAGGTGTCCGTAGGCGGATGGGTGCGCAGCGTGCGCGGATCCAAAGCTTTTGGATTTATCGTGCTCCACGACGGCTCCTGCTTCGATACACTTCAGATCGTATATCATGACACCATGGAGAACTTTGCCGAGATCAGCAAGCTGAACGTAGGCGCCGCCATTATTGTGACAGGTACTCTCGTCGCCACCCCGGAAGCAAAGCAGCCTTTTGAGATCCAGGCGGACGAGGTGCAGGTAGAGGGAGCTTCCGCTCCGGATTACCCGCTGCAGAAGAAGCGTCATACCATGGAGTATCTCCGTACCATGACTCATTTAAGACCGAGGACCAATACTTTCCAGGCAGTGTTCCGCGTGCGTTCCCTGTGCGCATACGCCATCCATAAATTTTTCCAGGAGAGAGGCTTTGTCTATGTGCATACGCCTCTGATCACCGGAAGCGACTGCGAGGGCGCGGGCGAGATGTTCCGTGTGACCACACTGGATCCCAAGAATCCGCCTCTGGACGAGGAGGGCAATGTAGATTACAGCCAGGATTTCTTCGGCAAGGAGACGAACCTGACGGTAAGCGGACAGCTCAATGGCGAGACATACGCCCAGGCCTTCCGCAACATCTATACCTTCGGGCCTACTTTCCGCGCGGAGAATTCCAATACCACCCGTCACGCGGCGGAGTTCTGGATGATCGAGCCGGAGTGCGCTTTCGCGGATCTGAACGACAACATGGATCTTGCGGAGGCCATGCTGAAATATATCATTCAGTATGTTCTGGAGAATGCTCCCCAGGAGATGAATTTCTTCAACTCCTTCGTGGACAAGGGACTTCTGGACCGTCTGAACCATGTGCTGAATTCCGAATTCGGCCATGTGACCTATACGGAGGCGATCGAGCTTCTGGAAAAGAACAACGACAAGTTCGACTATAAGGTATTCTGGGGCTGCGACCTTCAGACAGAGCATGAGCGTTATCTGACAGAGCAGATCTTCAAGAAACCTGTATTTGTCACAGACTACCCCAAAGAGATCAAGGCGTTCTACATGAAGCAGAATGACGACAACAAGACTGTCGCGGCTATGGACTGCCTGGTTCCGGGAATCGGCGAGATCATCGGAGGCAGCCAGAGAGAGGACGATTACGGCAAGTTGAAAGCCCGTATGGACGAGCTGGGACTGAGAGCCGAGGACTACCAGTTCTATCTGGATCTGCGCAAATATGGTTCCACCCGCCATTCCGGATTTGGCCTCGGATTCGAGCGCTGTGTGATGTATCTCACGGGAATGGGAAATATCCGCGACGTGATCCCCTTCCCCAGAACAGTGAACAACTGTGAATTATAAGGAGTAATAAATGGTTAGATTTATCCATCTTGCAGATGTACATTTAGGGGCGGCCCCTGACCGGGGGTGCCCCTGGAGCCATGCGAGGGAGGAGGAAATCTGGGAAACATTCCGCCGGGTCATTGCGTCCATCAGCAGAGACCCGGTGGATTTGTTATTTATAGCCGGAGATCTTTTTCACCGGCAGCCCCTCCTGAGAGAATTGAAAGAAGTGAATTATCTCTTTTCCACCATACCGGAAACCAGGGTGTTCCTGATGGCGGGGAATCATGATTATATAAAGAAGGATTCTTTTTACCGGGGATTTGCATGGGAGCCTAACGTAACCTTTTTTGAAGACGAGGCGAGGACCTGTGTGCGGATCACGGAACTGGATACCTTTGTCTACGGGATGAGCTATCACCGTCAGATGATCAGGGAGAATCTGTACGACAGATGGACGCCGGAGGAGGAAGACGGATTCCATGTGCTGCTTGCCCATGGAGGAGACGGGGAGCATATTCCCATCGACGCGAGACGGCTTGCGGCGGCAGGATTCAGTTATCTGGCCCTGGGACATATCCATAAGCCTCACGCTCTTCTCAGGGGAAAAGCCGTTTATGCGGGGGCGCTGGAGCCCATCGACCGGAACGATGCGGGAAGGCACGGCTATGTGGAGGGATCCTGGGACAGGGGCAAACTCCGGCTGAAATTTATTCCTTTTGCCAGCCGCAGCTACGAGAACCTGGTGCTTTCCCTGAATGAGGAATCCACGCAGTATTCTCTGGAGGAAATGGCGAAAAACAGTATCCTGAAAAAGGGCGGACAGAATATTTACCGTCTGGTCCTTCAGGGCAGCCGTCCGCCTGAACTGGTGCTTCTTACAGAACGCCTGAAGCGGATCGGGAATATTTCGGAGGTGCTGGACGAATCTGTTCCCGCCTATGATCTGGAGGAACTTGAACGGCGGTTCAGAGGAACGCTGATCGGGGACTACATCGGACATTTCAGCGGAAGAGATCTGTCCCTGGTGGAGGAAAAAGCACTGTACCACGGACTGCAGGCTCTTCTGGAGACAGGCATAATCAATCAGTGAAATCGGTGACAGGTAGAAAATATGATCATTAAACGAATCAGTATAGAGAATTTCGGGAAGATCCGGAATAAAACCATGGAGTTCTCGCCGGGGATGAATATTCTTTACGGAGAGAATGAAAGCGGAAAAACCACCGCCCATACTTTTGTGAAAAGTATGCTGTACGGTATTCAGAGACAGAGGGGCAGAGCGGCCAGAAAAGACGCCTACACTCTGTATCTTCCGTGGGATAATCCTGCAGTGTACGGGGGAACCCTCTGGTTCGAGAGCGGCGGGAAGAATTTCCGTATCCGCAGAAATTTTTATAAAGAGAATCAGAGTGAAGAATTTCTCTGCGAAGACGACAGGGAACTTCTTGATATAGAAGCCGGAGATCTGGAAGCGGTGCTGGGCGGAGTCAGTGAGACTGTGTATGAGAATACGGTTTCCGTAGCCCAGCTGAAAAGTTCCACCGGAACGGAGCTGGTAAGAGAGGTGCAGAATTATATGGCCAGCTACCAGGGAGCCGGAGACAGCTCCGTGGATCTGGGACGCACCATGCAGCGCCTGAAAATGGAGCGGAAGGGATACCAGGTTCAGGCCGACCGGCTGCGCAGGGAAAACGCACAGGAAAAAGAAAAGATCGCTTCCAATATGGAATATATCCGCCGGGAACTGGAGGGACTGAAAGAACAGGATGCGGGGATACGGGAGTCGGAAAAGAAGCTGCATGCGGGAGATGAGGGAAGCGGAGGGCAGATATTTGAGGAACGGATATATCGATTACGCCAGAAGAGAAAAATGTGGTGTCTGACTGGCGTGCTGGCGTGGGCTGCGGCAATAGCAGGGGCAGCGGCTCTCTGGTATCTGTTTCATGGATTTTCCTGGTTCTGTCTGCTGCCTCTGTCAGCCGCTCTGGCGGTTTCTGTAGCCGCTTTTTTGGCGAACAGCCGTTTGAAAGATGAAATAGAACGATGGCAACGTCAAAAAAAGCGCTGGCAGGGAAAACAGGAGAAGCTTCAGTGGAGCAGGGAAAAACTGCGAGAATCAGAAAGAGAAAAGACTACCGCGCTGGCGAATCTTTCGGCGGAATATCAGGAGGCGGAAGATAATGCCTGCCATCCTCTTGCGGAGGAACTGGAGATAGAATCCCTGAACCTGGCAATGAGTACCATCACAAGCCTTTCTGGCAATATCCACCGCCAGGTGGGCGGCAGTCTGAGAAAAAGGACGTCGCAGATCCTCAGTGAGATCACAGGAGGGAAGTATGCGGATGTTCTTATGGACAGTGAACTGCATATGACGGTTAATACGGAGGGAAGAGTTATTCCTCTGGAACAGCTGAGCAGGGGGACGGTGGAGCAGATTTATTTCTCCCTGCGCATGGCTGCGGGAGAACTGCTCTGCGGCGGCGAGAAGTTCCCGGTGATCCTGGATGAAGTTTTCGGGATGTATGATGAGGATCGGCTGGCGGCTGTTCTTGAATGGCTGTCAAAAGAAAAACGGCAGGTGATCATCTGCAGCTGCCGGCGGAGAGAGATGGAGATCATGGAGAAACATGGTATTCCATTTCAGAAAGTTATGATGTGAAAAACGGGACACAGATCTGGTCTGGCCGGATCTGTGTCCCGTCTTTTAATATTCTTTATTCATAACGCTTCATGTAATTATTCACGCAGTTCTTGATCCTGTCTACGGGGTTCAGCAGGTGGCTGACAGACAGGTCATGATTCAGGGTGTCGATGATCAGAGCGATATATTTGCTCATGTCACAGTTGATATAATATTTCTTTTCCAGAAGCTCCGGAGTCTGATACACCAGGTTGGTGGTCAGAAGACCGTCGAACAGTCCCTGTTTGTAGGCGTCGTCAAACTTATCCAGACCGTCGGTGAAAAGTCCGAACGTGGCGCAGATGTAGATCCTGCCGGCGCCGCGTTTCTTGAGAAGGGCGGCGGTCTCGATGATCGTGTTGCCGGAGGAGATCATATCGTCGATAAGGATCATGTCCTTGCCCTCCAGCTTCGGTCCCAGGAATTCGTAGGCGGCAATGGGGTGACGACCGTTTACCACACGGGAATAATCCAGACGTTTGTAATACATACCCATATCAACGCCCAGGATATTGGCGAGATAAATAGCCCGTCCCATGCTGCCCTCGTCGGGGCTGATGATCATGAAATGCTCATTGTCAATGTGCAGGCCGTCTTCGTGGTTGAGAAGAGCCTTGATAAACTGGTAGGAAGGCTGAACTGTCTCGAATCCGTGGAGCGGCGTTGCATTCTGCACCCGGGCGTCGTGGGCGTCGAAGGTAATGATATTCTCCACGCCCATGCCGGTAAGTTCCTGCAGGGCTGTGGCGCAGTCAAGAGACTCACGTCCCACACGTTTGCTCTGCCGGCTCTCGTAGAGATAGGGCATGATCACGTTTACTCTGCGGGCTTTCCCTCCGATAGCGCCGATAACACGCTTCAGATCCTGAAAATGATCGTCCGGGGACATCAGATTGGTAAAGCCGCTGATGCGGTAAGTAAGGCTGTAGTTGCACACATCCACCATCAGATAGATATCATCGCCCCGGACAGATTCTGTGATAACAGATTTACCCTCGCCGGATCCAAAACGCGGCGTCTGTACACCTACGATGTAAGAATCACGCTGATATCCCTCAAAGGCGAAGGAGTCCATTTCCCGGTGCGTCCGTTCCCTGCGCCATTTTACAAGCCAGTCGTTGACTTTGGCTCCCAGAGGCTGGCAGCTCTCCAGGGGGATCAGTCCCAGCCGTCCCACGGGAAGTGTACTCAGATCTTTGGTGCTTAACTGTGCCATTCTTTATCTTCCTCCTAAAAAAATTTTCTGAATGCGTATATCCTGTCCAACAAGCTTCAGCATCTGATAGTTGCTGGCGATTCTGGAAAAAGTTCTCTCAGAATATACCGCCGAGAAATCCTCCAGCTTCAGGTTGGTGGATATGACAGTTGATTTCCGCCGCGCAATGCGTTCGTTGATGCAGAAGAAAAGTTCTGATGATACAAAACTGTTGGTAAGTTCCGTCCCGAGATCGTCTATGATCAGCAGATCACAGTCGTAAATGAAATCCTCTTCTCCCCGGCTGTCCTCATTATGTGAAAAAGTCGTCCGCGCCAGTCTGTCAAAAAGATCGTAGGCGGAGAAGTATAAAACGCAGTGAGCGGTCTTCAGAAGCTCCCGGGCAATGCAGTGAGACAAAAATGTCTTGCCCACACCGGTGCTGCCATAGAGAAACAGATTCTGGAACCGGGAATCAAAATTCCGGACAAAATCCTGCGCGGCGTTATACGCGTGCCTGGCCGTCTCCAGCGCAGACTGCCCCGTTGCTTCGTTCTTAATTGTATCAGAATACCAGTCAAAAGAAAAGTGTTCAAAATTCTCTTTTTCAAGAATTTCACTGAGATTGGACTGGGTATACAGAAGTTCGATCTCGGCTTTTTTGAAGCAGGAGCACTTCCGGCTGCCTATATATCCGGTGTCCTGACACTGCGGACAGATATAATGTGGTTCCAGATAATTGGCCGGATAGCCGTTCTGTTCAAGGAGTGAGATCCTTTCGCGGGAAAGATCCGCGATCTCTTTTTTCAGCTCATCCAGGGAGCCTCCCGATCCGCCCAGGAGAGAACGGGCCCTTGCCGCGCTTAGTGAAGCCACTTCCTCGTCGATCTGCGCCAGTCTGGGAACCTTGAGAAACGCTTCCTGACGGCGTTCTTCCAGTTCTCTGCGGCTTCTGGACTGTCTCCGGCTGTATTCTCTCATGATCGTATCATACTGAAAATTCTGTAAAGCCACAGTGCGCCTCCTTTCAGTGCTTCAGCAGCCGTTTCTCATATTCGTCAAAATCGTATTCCCGCTGCTGGAAATTGTTAAAGCGGTTGGGTGCGGAAGAGATTGGTCTGGAAGATTTTTTTTCTTTCCGTTGTTTCTGGTGCTCCGCATCAAGAGCCTGTATGTCGCTGAGATCATGGACCTTTTTCTTTTTCCAGCCTTCCAGGATCTTGTCCGTGTACTGAAAGCTGGCCTGTCCCGTCTGGAGGACCGTCCTCGTGCAGGCCTCCTGTATGATCTCAAGAGAAAACCCGTATGTTTTCAGCCAGGTATCCATAAGAGTGATTTCGGATTCTACGGGACTGCGGTTGGTGATCCCCATGGCTTTGAGGATTGTATAATAGTCCCTCTTGTAACGTGCGTTGGCCTTCTTGGCATCGGCGACAGAAGAGATACCTTCTTTGGCCCAGGCCATGGCCACGGTTTCGATGTAGCGGATGCTGCGGTGGTTCCGGCTCACACAGTATTCGATAAGGTATTCGATGAGATCGGCGGAAAATCCCAGGCCGTCGTAGAAGAACAGGATCTTCTGGACTTCAGAAGCAGTCAGGGTCTTACCCAGATACTGTTCGGCAATATACAGAAGCTGGACGATCTCCTCGTTCTGCTTCAGTTCGCTGACCCTTGAGGGAGTCAGAGCTGCTGCGGAAGAGCCGTTCCGCTGTCCTTCTGTCCTGCCGGAAGCTGCGGGAGTCTCCCCGCCCGCAGTCTTCGGCCTGGGAAGGAGTACGGTAACGGAAACCAGTTCCCGGCTGTCGGTAAGTTCCAGGGCCAGAAGCCCCTGGCGTGCCCAGTATTTCAGCCCCCGCAGAATGTCCCGCTCGGTACACAGAAGGCAGTCCGCCATTTCCTCCAGGCTGAAAGAAACCGGAGAGCTGGACATGGTACGCAGAAGGTAGATGTATACCTTTACGAACTCGCCATTTGCTTCCGGCATGTAGTCGTCAATAAATATATTCGGTAAAAATGTCGTCTCCTGCGGGGAGGCGTTCTTTAATGTGATCATACCCATGGATCGTCGCCTGCTTTCTGAATCGTATCCTGATCCGGTCAAAATGCTGTACACGTAGTATAGCATAAGATTTTTTAAATGAGAATACCCTTTCTGGCCGGGAATCCCTGTACAGGGCGGAAACGGCTTTGTCCACAGCAGACAGTGGATAATGTGGATAATGTGGATAAAAAAAGAAGCCGGAAATTACGGACAACTGCAAAAGAAGCCGAAAATTGGCATTTTTTCGTAAAGACAGGGTAAAATCGCCGCAGAATTATGTCGAGTTCTGAAGGCAAAAAAATCCACATGCTCTACACGGAAAAAGATGTGTATAAACATGTGGATAATGTGGATAACTATTTGCCGAGAAGCTGTTCTCCAATATTTACAACGTCTCCCGCTCCCATAGTTATCAACAGGTCGCCCTGTGTACAATTTTCCAGAAGAAAATTTTCGATTTCATCGAAGGTCGGGAAATATTCGCAGGGGGTTCCCAGTTCGCGGATCCTGTCCGCCAGATCCTCTGAGGAGATCCCCAGGGTATCTGTCTCCCTTGCGGCGTATATGTCCGCCAGGACCACATGGTCCGCCAGCGTCAGCGCCTGTGCGAATTCGGGAAGCAGCGCTTTGGTACGGGTGTATGTATGAGGCTGGAATACGCACCATACTTTGCAGTGGGGATAATTGGCGGCCGCTTTTAACGTTGCCTCGATTTCGGTGGGATGATGGGCGTAATCGTCAATAATGGTGACGCCGCCTACCGTGCCTTTGTACTGGAAACGGCGGTCCGTGCCGGTGAAGCTTAAAAGCCCGTCCGCGATCACTTCCCAGGGAAGGTTAAGAAGCCGGCCTGCGGCAACGGCTGAAAGCGCGTTTGACACATTGTGGCTGCCGGGAACCATCAGGGAACATCTGCCGAGATCACTGCCCTTATATTTTACGTGAAAAGAAGCGTGTCCAAATTCATCATAGGTAATGTCAGACGCGGTATAGTCTGCATTGTTTTCCAGTCCGTAGGTGATCACCTGACAGGAAAGTCCCTCTGTGATACTCTGGTACTCAGGAGTGTCCGCATTGATGATCAGAGTTCCGTCCGCAGGAAGAAGTTCGGCGAATCTGCGGAAGGAACGGCGGATATCGTCAATATCCTTAAAGAAATCCAGATGGTCGGCATCCATGTTCAGGATGATGCTGATCTTCGGGAAAAAGCTTAAAAAGCTGTTGGTATATTCACAGGCTTCCGTGAGGAAAGTCTCTGACTGTCCCACTCGGATGTTTCCTCCGATAGCGGGAAGAATGCCGCCCACGCTGATGGTGGGATCACAGTCTCCTTTCAGGAGGATGTGGGACAGCATGGAAGTCGTCGTGGTCTTGCCGTGGGTCCCGGCCACTGCGATGGGAGTGTCATAGTTGCGCATGATCTGTCCCAGAAGTTCGGCTCTGGTGAGCATGGGGATCCCCAGTTCCTTTGCCCGGGCAAACTCCGGATTATCCGGATGGATCGCCGCTGTGTATACGACAACGTCGGTAGAGTCGCTGATGTTGGAAGCCCGCTGGCCGTAATATATCCGGGCGCCTTTTTTTTCAAGGGCGTCGGTAAGAGTGCTTTCTTTCGCGTCAGAACCGGAAATATGGAATCCTTCCTCCAGAAGTATCTCGGCAAGTCCGCTCATGCTGATGCCGCCGATGCCGATAAAATGTACGGCAAGAGGTGTGTGAAAGTCTATCTGATACATAACAAAATCTCCTTAATTTAATTTCATTAATATTATACATCCCGGGTACGAAAATGAAAAGCATGACTTTTGAAATGGAAAGTGTGAAAGAAACATAAAATGTGTTGAAAACATGCGTATAAAATATACAGAATATACAGCAAAAACAGAATAATATATTTTTGAGATGATGAAAATATGTGCAATAACGCTATAAAAATTGAAAATTTGTGGAAAATATTATAAAAAATGTTCACTAATCTGGTAGAGTATGTTATAATCAAAAATCATAACATACAAGGGGTGAGTGCGCGATGATCAAGAAAGAAATGATCGCTATGCTTCTGGCAGGCGGTCAGGGCAGCAGACTTGGTGTGTTGACAGAGAAGGTTGCGAAACCTGCTGTCGCTTTTGGCGGGAAATATCGTATCATAGATTTTCCCCTGAGCAACTGCATTAATTCCGGTATCGATACGGTAGGAGTCCTGACACAGTATCAGCCTCTGCGACTGAATACTCATATCGGGATCGGCATTCCGTGGGATCTGGACAGGAACGAGGGAGGAGTTACCGTTCTTCCTCCTTATGAGAAGAGTACGAACAGTGAATGGTATACGGGCACAGCGAACGCAATCTTCCAGAATATCGATTATATGGAACAGTATCATCCGGATTATGTTCTGATCCTTTCCGGAGATCATATCTATAAGATGGATTATGAGGTTATGCTGGATTTTCATAAGGCGAATAAAGCCGATATTACCATAGCGTGTATGCCGGTTCCCATTGAGGAAGCCAGCCGTTTCGGCATCATGGTGGCAGACGAGACCGGGCGGATCACGGAGTTCGAGGAGAAGCCGGCGCATCCCAGCAGTAATCTTGCTTCCATGGGAATCTATATCTTCAGCTGGCCGGTCCTGCGGGAAGCCCTTATTGCACTGAAGAATCAGACCAACTGTGATTTCGGCAAGCACATCCTGCCCTACTGCAAAGAGAAGGGGCAGAGGCTTTTTGCCTATGAGTACAACGGATATTGGAAGGATGTGGGAACTCTGGGCTCCTACTGGGAGGCCAATATGGAACTGATCGATATCATACCGGAATTCAATCTTTATGAGGAATTCTGGAAGATCTACACGAAAGGGGACATTATCCCGCCCCAGTATATATCGGAAGACGCGGTTACAGACCGCTGCCTTATAGGAGAAGGCGCTGAGATTTACGGGGAAGTCCACCATTCCATCATCGGACCTAACGTGGTGATCGGCAGGAACTGTGTGATCAGAGATTCTATTATTATGAGGAATTCTGTGGTGGGCGACGGAACCGTTATGGATAAGGCCATTGTGGCGGAGGACGTTACCATCGGACAGGGTGTGGTCCTGGGGTGCGGCGAGGAGGCCCCCAATGAACTTAAACCTGCGGTATATGCCTTCGGTATTGCTACTGTCGGAGAACATAGTTATATTCCCGATCATGTGAAGATCGGCAAGAACACTGCCATTTCAGGCATAACCGCACCAGAGGACTATCCCGGCGGAGTGCTGGAAAGCGGAAGAGTAATAAAGGCGAAGGACGGTGATAAGGCATGAGAGCGCTGGGGATTATTCTTGCAGGCGGGAACAACAGCCGGATGAGGGAATTGTCAAATAAGCGAGCTATCGCGGCGATGCCGGTGGCGGGTAGCTACAGAGCCATTGACTTCGCTTTGAGCAATATGGCGAATTCCCACATTCAGAAAGTGGCGGTGCTGACTCAGTACAATGCCCGGTCCCTTAACGAGCATCTGAGTTCTTCCAAATGGTGGGACTTCGGAAGGAAGCAGGGCGGCCTTTATGTATTCACGCCGACGATCACCAAGGAGAACAGCCTGTGGTATCAGGGGACGGCCGATGCGATCCATCAGAATATTTCTTTTTTGAAGAACAGTCATGAACCGTATGTGGTGATCGTTTCCGGAGACGGTATTTACCGGATGGACTACAATAAGGTGCTGGAGTTCCACATTGCAAAGAGAGCGGACATTACGGTGGTCTGTACTACCTGCCGCGATCAGGCGGAAGTGGAGCGCTTCGGCGTTCTGCGTATGAATGAAGACTGCAGGATCGAGGAATTCGAGGAAAAACCGATCATCTCTTCCTATAATACCGTATCTACAGGAATCTATGTGATACGGAGAAGACAGCTGATCGAACTGATCGAGAGGGCTGCACAGGAAGGCAGGCATGATTTTGTGAATGATATCCTCATCCGTTATAAGAATCTGAAACGGATCTACGGTTATAAGATCGATTCCTACTGGAGTAATATTTCCACAGTGGAATCTTATTACCGTACGAATATGGATTTCCTGAAACCTGAGATCCGGAATTATTTCTTTAAGCAGGAGCCGTCCATTAAGACGAAAATAGACGATCTGCCGCCGGCGAAATATAATCCCGGCGCAGTGGTAAAGAACAGCTTGGTTGCCAGTGGCTGTATCATCAATGGAATAGTGGAGAATTCCGTACTGTTCAAGGATGTATTTGTAGGCAACGGCTGTGTGATCAGAAACTCAGTGATCCTCAACGACGTATATGTGGGAGATAATACCCGCATTGAGAACTGTATTGTGGAGAGCCGGGATACGATCAGGGCGGATTCTGATTTCCGCGGCGGCGACGAGGTAAAGATCGTCGTAGAAAAAAATGAAAGATATGTGCTTTAGGATCTGTGCGTCCGGCTGACGCGAAAAGCACATACTGAAAATGAAAGGGGCAGAAAAAGATGAATATTACAGATGTACGTGTGAGAAAAGTTGCGAAAGAAGGAAAAATGAAAGCAGTTGTTTCCATTACCATCGACGATGAATTTGTTGTTCATGACATCAAAGTGATCGAAGGTGAAAAAGGACTGTTTATCGCTATGCCGAGCCGCAAGGCCACAGACGGAGAATACCGTGATATCGCGCATCCTATTAATTCTGTGACAAGAGATAGGATACAGACAATGATTCTTGACAAATATCAGGAGGTTATGGCTGAAGAGACGGACGAACAGATTGAGGCAGCGGCAGAATAACACCGGATATCTGTAATAGAATTGCAATGAACGTAATGGAATAGTAACAAGAAGGATTTGAATGCCGGAACATGTAAGTGAAAAGGCGATTCGGGTCCTTCTTTTTTGCGTTTTATTGGTAAATGTTACAAACATATTACAGAAATAAAATAAAAGTATTGATTTTTTGAAAAAGTGTGTTATACTTGACCTACAAAACAAGTAAGAGGTGTTAATATGAAGATAAAGAAAGTTCTGGTACTGTTAATGACCTGTATACTGACGGCAGGGACTCTGGGAAGCACTGTTTACGCATCCACAGAGGATCAGATTGCCGCAGCGCAGGCTCAGAAACAGGAGGCCCAGGCCGGACTTGCCCAGGCGCAGGCGAATATCAGCAGCCTGGAAAGCAAGAAGCAGGAGCTGGAAGCCTATCTGGCGGAACTGGATGCTCAATATAATGAACTGACAAACACGATCTCCCAGCTCAGTGTTGAGGCTGCCGGGAAAGAAGAGGAACTGAAAGTAGTCCAGGCTGAACTTGAGGAAGCCAGAAAGACTGCGGAGAAGCAGTACGAAGCCATGAAGCTCCGTATTGTGTATATGTATGAAAAAGGCGGAAGCACCCTGCTGGAAACCCTTCTCTCTTCAGAGAGTATCGCGGATTTTCTGAATCAGGCGGAGAATATTTCCAAGATCTCCGAGTATGACAGGGACATGCTGAAAAAATATGAAGACACTCAGGCAAGCATTCAGGAGCATGAGCAGAAGGTGGAGGAGGAATCCGCAACCATCAGCGCGCTGCTTACTGAGAAAAGCGCGAAGCAGCAGGAAGTACAGAGTATGGTGGACAGCACCAGCAGCAATATAAGTTCCTATATCAGCCAGATCAGCGCAAGCCAGGAAGAGGCCAACGCGCTTATGGCGCAGGTGAACAGCGCCGACAGCAGTATTTATACCCTGATGCAGCAGGCGGCTGCCGAGGAGGCGGCTGCGCAGGAAGAAGCCGCTGCAGAAGACGCGTCGGACGAGGTATATGAAGAGCCGGAATTTGATCCGGAGACAGATACCATGGATTCCGAGAGCAGCTCTACCAGCAGTGACATTATTGTGGAGGAGGAAGCTCCGGAAAGTTCAGGTGAAGATTCCTATGACGAATCTTATGAGGAATCCTATGAGGATACTTCAGACGACTCTTACACAGAGGATACTTCTTCATCTGAAAGTTCGGATTCCGGACAGGGTACATATCTTGGAAACTTTACGCTGACAGCGTACTGTAACTGTGCGCAGTGCTGCGGAACGGCGGGAAATGCAACGGCCAGCGGCGTGATGCCTACAGCAGGCCATACGGTGGCGATGGCGGGCGTTCCCTTCGGAACACAGCTCCTGATCAATGGAACCGTATACACGGTGGAGGACCTTGGCACTCCCTACGGACATGTGGATATCTATTTCGGAAGCCACGAGGAAGCGCTGAGCTTCGGCCTTCAGTATGCGGATGTATATCAGCTGAATTAAATACAGAATGAAAAGAAGACATGACTATAAAAAGAGCATTGCGGCGTTTTTGCTGCAATGCTCTTTGCACATGGCGCGGAAAATATTTCGTGGGTAAATTAGAGATATGGGGTACCGGGAATGTCCGGATAGCTGCCCATGCCGATGAGAAGGTCAAGTCCTGCCTGCCGGGCTTCCAGCACCGCGTCTTTCACCGCGGCGGCGTCTCCGGAGAGGGCCAGGATCACTTCGTTGGAGTGGCTGGTGCCGATGCTGGGCGTCATGTACCGGATGATCTGAACAGAGGCGGCCTTTACGGCAATATCCGCCATGACGAGTCCGATGGCCGCCGGGGAACCTGCCATGAAACCGAAAGCCTGGCCGGGTACGGCGCCGAAAGCTTTGGTGAGGGCGGCTCCCGCGCTGGCAGAATAAGCGAATTCCAGGTGGCCGGACTGGCTGATATAAAGCTCTCCGGCGTATTTCGCCGTCCGCTCCAGGGCGATTTCGATCGCCTGACGTACGTCGGATACATCGTTGCCGCCAAGGACGATATAGTTTCCGTGACCGCCCCAGCCTTTGGTATCCCGGGGAAGGTCGATGGAGAGCACTTCCGTGCTGGTGGCCTTGACCGCATCATCTACAGCCGTGATCTGTCCCGCAGCGCCTGTACGGGAACTCAGAAGTCCCAGGGCGTGATACCGGGTTCCGATATTCATTTCCTTAAGAAGCTGCGGGTCGATGCCGGAGATCACCAGACCGATGGTGTCCAGTACCGTGGTACCCACAAATTCTGTTCTCGCGCAGTGTGTGCTGATGCTTCGTACGTCCATAAACTTCTCCTTTTTACGGCTTCCCGGACGGGAGAGATGCTCCCGCCGGGTTCTGAATTTACTATAACCTATCCTCCATGGGAATTCAATGAAAAAATGCTGAAAAAATTGAAATTAAGTATTGACAAAGGGGGAGAAAATGAATATAATATCCCTTGCAGTCGCGAATTGCGGCTGACAGAGATCGAAGCGTGGCTCAGTTTGGTAGAGCGCTGCGTTCGGGACGCAGAGGCCGCAGGTTCAAATCCTGTCGCTTCGACTGAGACGAAAGCATCAGATTTACATCTGGTGCTTTTTTGTTTTTGGAAATACTCTGATGAAGAATGCAGAGGCGAAAGAGGATCTGTATTCTCTGTTTTTTTGTATGATACGATACCGCGGTGCAGTACGAAAATAAACAAAATATAAAAAATATAAACAAAAAATAAATTTTTTTGGTTGACTTTATTGTTATTATTTGCTATAGTAAACTCATCAGGATATAAGAACTGGGTTGTTACTGTAAGGCAGGCAAAACCGGATTTTATAAGCGAGGAGATCCGTCTTTGTTTATAAAATCTGGTTTTTTTGTCTTTGGAGAAGGTCATTATGGTTATTCAGAAAGTGATCAATAACAATATTGTATCAGCCTGTGACGATATGGGGCGTGAAGTAGTAGTCATGGGGCGCGGGCTTGGGTTTGGCGTCAAACCCGGGATGGGCGTGGACGAGTCCAAAATTGAGAAGGTTTTCCGTATTGAGAGCGGCGGCGTGGGGGAGAAGTTCCGGGAACTGCTCTCCAATATACCTTCGGAACACGCGGAAATCTCCGACGATATCATATCCTATGCGGAGAGCGCGCTGAAGCTGAAGCTGAACCAGAGTATCTATGTGACGCTTACGGACCATATCAATTTCGCCATAGAGAGATGGCAGAAGGGGATCAACCTGGAGAACGCGCTGCTCTGGGAGATCAGGAGATTTTATCCTCAGGAATACGAGCTGGGGGAATATGCGGTAAAACTGATCGGCGAGCGGCTGGGTATCTTTCTTCCGGAGGATGAAGCCGGATTTATCGCGCTTCATTTTGTGAACGCGGAATACGGCACGGATATTCAGGACGCGGTACGTTTTCCCAACCAGATGCGGGATATCCTGGATATCGTGGAGGAAGATCTGGGGATCGTCCTGGATGAGAAGTCCCTTCATTACGAAAGATTTATCACCCATATGAAATTTCTTCTGCAGCGTATCTACCGGAAGGAGCTGCTTCCCGACGAGGAGGAGGAGCTGGCGCAGATGATGCAGAAGAAGTATCCGAAAGAATATGCCTGCAGCAGAAAGATTGCAGAGTATATAGAGAAAGCGGCAAACTGCAGACTGTCCGGCGAGGAGGTCATGTATCTGGCCATCCATATCCGGCGTGTGACAATGGCAGAGAAGGAGGAGGAATAGCATTGTTCAATTTTTTTAAGAAAAAGGAAAACAAAATTATCCTGGGTTCCCCGGCGAAGGGAAAGGCTGTGGCGCTGAAAGAGGTGAGCGATCCCACATTTGCTGAGGAAATGCTCGGAAAAGGCGTGGCTGTGATCCCTTCCGAGGGAAAAATATACGCTCCTGCAGACGGTGAAGTGGGAATGGTGTTCGACACTCTTCACGCAGTGAGCATCACTACAGATACCGGCGCCGAGGTGCTGATCCATGTGGGTCTGGACACCGTTAAACTGAAAGGCGACGGATTCACCGGCCATGTGAAAGCCGGCGAGCGCGTGAAGAAAGGTGATCTGCTCCTGGAAGTGGATCTTGATAAGGTAAAAGCGGCGGGATATGACATTATCACTCCTGTGCTGGTATGCAATACCGACGATTTCGCGTCTGTGGAGGGACTGTACGGAAAAGACGTGGTTCCCGGAGACGATGTGATCGCCATTGAGAAATGATGATCCGCCGGACGGCGTCCATTGGCGGCAGATTTTGATTTTAACCGGCGAAAGCTCCCGGGAGGCGGGACAGGCGGCCGGTTGAAATAGATAAAGGGATTAGTAAAATAATTGAAGGAGGAAATTTGTATGAAGTTTTTACAGAGACTGGGTAAAGCTTTAATGCTTCCCGTAGCGGTACTTCCTATCTGCGGTATCCTCATGGGTATCGGATACTGGCTCTGTCCCTCAACCATGCAGGGCGGAGATGTAACCGGAATCGCTCAGCAGATCGGTTACTATCTGGTTAAAGCAGGCGGCGCCCTCATCGACAACATGGCGATCCTTTTTGCCATCGGTATCGGTGTGGGTATGTCTGAAGACAACGACGGAACCGGCGGTCTTGCAGCCCTTGCATCCTGGCTGATGATGACAAACCTGCTGGCAACAGCAAACGTTTCCGTTATCAGAACACTTTCCGAGGATGCTACACTGGCATTCGATAAGATCGCGAACCCGTTCATCGGTATCATCGCAGGTATCATCGGATCCATGTGCTACAATAAGTTCAAGAACACAAAGCTTCCGGACTGGCTGTCTTTCTTCAGCGGCAAACGCTGTGTAGCCATCGTGGCAGGCGTTGTTTCCATTATTGTATCCGTTGTTCTTCTGTTCGTATGGCCGATCGTATTCGGCGCGCTGATCGCACTTGGCGAAGGAATCGAGAGCCTTGGCGTTCTTGGAGCAGGTATCTATGCATTCTTTAACAGACTGCTGATCCCGTTCGGTCTGCACCATGCGCTGAACAACGTATTCTGGTTCGATACCATCGGACTTGGCGACCTGACCCACTTCTGGGCAGGCGAGACCTCTGCTGACGTAAGCTGGAGCCTTGGTATGTATATGTCAGGATTCTTCCCCTGCATGATGTTCGGTATCCCCGGCGCGGCTCTCGCTATGGTACATACAGCAAAGAGCAACAAGAAGAAAGTTGCCATCGGTCTTGTGGCTTCCGCAGCTATCGCAGCATTTGTCTGCGGTGTTACAGAGCCCTTCGAATTCGGTTTCATGTTCCTGGCTCCTGCACTGTACGTGATCTACGCTCTTCTGTACGCGATCTTTACAGTGATCACAGTTGCCCTTGGATTCCGTGCGGGCTTCAGTTTCTCCGCCGGAGCAACTGACCTTCTTTTCTCCGCTTCCCTTCCGGCAGCGCAGAAAACATTGCTGATCATCCCTCTGGGAATCGCTGCGTTCCTCGTATTCTATGTAGTGTTCCGTTTCGCGATCACAAAATTTGATCTGAAGACACCGGGACGTGAGGATGACGATCAGGAAGCAGAGAAGAAAGTGGTTCTCGCAAATGACAACTTCACAGAAGTTGCAGCCATTATTCTGGAAGGAATCGGCGGCAAAGAGAACGTTACTTCCATCGACAACTGCATCACAAGACTTCGTCTGGAGATCAAGGATTACACCAAGGTTGACGAAAGCAAGATCAAATCTGCCGGAGTTGCCGGAGTGATCCGTCCGGGCAAGAATTCTGTACAGGTAATCGTAGGAACAAAGGTTCAGTTTGTTGCCGACGAATTCAAGAAAATGTGCAGATAATCTGTAAGCGGCACAGAACCGGAGCTGCTTCGGTTCTGAAGTGAAATTCATACATGTATAATCCCTTTTAAAAAGCGGGGGACAGGAAGTTCAGACTTTCTGTCCCCTGTCTTTACGTTTAAAAAACTGTGCGGTATCTTTTGTCCGGGATCTCATATATATTAATGAAACGGAAATCAGGAGGAACGTTTTGACAGGATATCGGCGTTTTGTTGCGTATGTATATGAGTATCAGAAAGGAAAGAAAGGTAGGAACTGCGGATTTATCCGTGTGGAAGCAAGGGAGAAACGGTGCAGGACAGAGGTGCGTCTGAACTGTCCCGGCCTGCTGCCGGGAGCGCTGTGCGAGATCTTCGGGTTTGTCCGCAGGGAGGGCCTGATGGACGGAAGCCTTCTGGGTACCTGTGTCACCGGGGAGAACCGGGCGGAATGCGTCATCGAGACAGACCGCGACCGCATGGGGGAGGGAGCGATTTCTCTGGAACAGATGGGAGGCATGATCCTCACAACCGCGGACGGCGCTTTTTTTGCGACGGAATGGGATGACCGTCCGGTGCGCCCGGAACACTTCCGGAGGATTGAAAAAAGAGAAGAATCAGCGGAAGAAGCCCCGCCCGTTCAGAAAAAGGAAAGTTCCGATGCGGAGAGAATTTCTGAACCAGCGAAAGAAGACGCCGGAGAGCCGGGGGAAGAAACGGATCCGGAGGAAAAAATAAGCCCCGGAACCGGGGCGGAAATGGAAGCGGAGGAAACCGGCGGCAGGGCGCCGGAGGGGGATTATGATCCGTTTGAAGACGGAGAGTTTACGGAATGCCGGAAAATAACGCCGGAGGATTTCTGCTGCCTGCATCCCGCAGACTGCTCCCTTAGGGGCAACCGTTTCCTCCAGTACGGCTTTCAGGCTTTCGGCCATCTGCTTCTGGGAAAAACAGAGGCGGGCAGGTTCTTCCTGGGAGTGCCGGGGGTATACGACCAGCAGGAAAAATTCATGGCGGGGATGTTCGGTTTTCCCTATTTCAAATACAGCCGCCATATCCGCCCGGGGAAAGGGAAAGGCGGCTACTGGTACCGCCTAATCAATGCCCCGGATCTCCACAAGATCGATGGTTTCTTTTAGGATGCTCCGGAAGCGCAGGAGCTCCTCCGCTGAAAAGCTGCTGAATCCAGGCTGCAGGACTTCTTCGGAATCCCTGTACGCCTGGAGGTAGTAAGCCCGGGCACCCTTAAGCCACCGGCCGATCTTGATGAAATCCTCTTCTGTGTGCAGTTCTTTTACCGCTGTTGTGCGGAACTCATAGTCCAGGGAACCGTGCAGGAGATAGTCCACAGTTTCCATTACAGGGGCCAGATCCGGCCGGGACAGCCCGCAGAGCGCGCCGTAATTCTCCGGACAGGCCTTGATGTCCACGGCGGCTTTCTGGATCAGTCCTTTTTCCGCAAGAGAAATGAGAACCTCCGGATGTGTGCCGTTGGTGTCCAGCTTCACCGGATAACCCAGAGCGCGGATATCTCTGATCAGATCTTCCAGATCGGCACAAAGAGTGGGCTCCCCTCCGGTGATACACACTCCTTCCAGAATCCCCTGTCTTTTTTTGAGAAAGGACAATACCTCTTCCACAGCGATCTCTGGCTGCTGTGAGGGATGCAGCACAAGCCCGCTGTTCTGGCAGAAAGGACAGCGGAAGTTGCATCCGCCCAGAAAGATCGTGGCGGCCACTCTGCCGGGATAGTCCAGAAGGGTTGTCTTGTTCAGTCCGTATATTTTCATAATATTCTTCTCCATTCTGTGCTTCTGACTCTGCTATCATTATATTGCATTCTTGTATTTTGTTCCAGAAAGATTTATCATGTAAGACATCAGACAAAAAAGAACATAAAGAGAGGAGACGTTTTTGTGACGGAACAGGAACGTTTTATGAAGGAAGCCATTAAACAGGCAAAGAAGGCGGGGGCTTTGAAAGAGGTTCCCATCGGCTGTGTGATCGTCTCGGAGGGGAAGATCATCGCAAGAGGTTATAACAGGAGAAATACGGATAAGAACACCCTGTCCCATGCGGAACTGAACGCCATACGCAAGGCCAGCAGGAAACTGGGAGACTGGCGGCTGGAGGGATGCACCATGTATGTGACTCTGGAACCGTGCCAGATGTGTTCCGGCGCCCTGGTGCAGTCCAGGATCGACGAGGTGGTGATCGGCGCCATGAATCCAAAAGCCGGGTGCGCCGGATCAGTGATGAACCTTCTGGAAGCTGAGGGGTTCAACCACAAAGTAAAGATCACGAAAGGGGTTCTGGAGGAAGAGTGTTCCCGGATGCTCTCTGATTTTTTTCGGGAGCTTAGGGAGGAAAAGAAAAAGCGGAAAGAGGAACAGAAAAAAGAATCTTCGGAAAAGGCATGAAAATACCCTGCGGCAGATACCGCAGGGTATTGTACTGTTCTTATTTACGCGCGCCGCACGTCGAAATGCGCCCACAGACGTTACCTTTACAGTTAACTCGGCCCAGGCACCCTCACGGCACACAGAAGTGTCTGCTTAGTGCTGCTGCATTCCTGCCCTGACACGGTTCACAGGTTCCTGTTGCGCGAGACCCGGACGTCAGCGCCACTTATAAAGGGCAGCTCTGCAGAAAGCAGTCCTCGGATTGGCATCACCCCTGCTGTAGCGGATTGCAGGTACAGGGCACCGCTAACTCCCCGGCTGCGCGGAACTTTAGTATAGACGATTTTTCCTGTCTTGTCAAGAGGGGGCAAAGTATTATATAATGTAGAAAAACTATAATGAAGCGGGGTGCGATCGATTATGATTAAGAGAATCGGGTTACTTACAAGCGGCGGCGACTGCCAGGCGCTGAACGCGACAATGCGCGGCGTGGTTAAGGGGCTTTCCAACGCGCTGGACGAGCTGGAAGTCTATGGATTCGACGATGGATACAAGGGTCTGATCTACGGGAAATACCGTATGCTCACCTCCAGGGATTTTTCCGGTATCCTGACACAGGGCGGAACCATCCTCGGAACCTCCCGCCAGCCCTTTAAGCTCATGCGCGTGCCGGATGAGAAGGGTCTGGACAAGGTGGAGGCCATGAAGCAGACATATTATAAACTCTGCCTCGACTGCCTTGTGATCCTGGGAGGAAACGGAACCCAGAAGACAGCCAATCTTCTGAGAGAAGAGGGGTTGAACATCATCCATCTTCCCAAGACCATTGATAATGATATCTACGGTACGGATATGACGTTCGGTTTCCAGAGCGCGGTGGACATCGCGACGAACGCCATTGACTGTATCCATACCACGGCAACTTCCCACGGACGTGTATTTATCGTGGAAATCATGGGGCATAAGGTGGGAAGCCTTACTCTCCATGCGGGACTGGCAGGCGGAGCGGACATCATCCTGATCCCCGAGATCCCCTACGATATCAAGAAGGTGGCTCAGGCCATTGAGAAGAGGAATAAGGCCGGCAAGCGTTTTACCATCCTTGCGGTAGCAGAGGGCGCCATCTCCAAGGAAGACGCGAAGCTCTCCAAGAAGAAATATAAAGAACGCCTGATCGAGAGAGCGAAGAAGTATCCTTCCGTATCTTATGAGATCGCAGACGCTATCAACAAAGAGATCGGCAGCGAGGTCCGCGTGACAGTTCCGGGCCATATCCAGAGAGGCGGGCAGCCCTGTCCTTATGACCGCGTGCTTTCCACAAGGATCGGCGCGGGCGCTGCGGAAGCGATCCTGGATGAGGATTACGGCATTATGGTAGGCATCGTCAACAATAAGATCAAACGTGTGCCTCTGGCAGAATGCGCGGGCAAACTTAAGATGGTTTCCCCGAAAGACCAGACTGTAAAAGCCGCGAAGGCCATCGGTATCAGTTTCGGCGACTGAGAATCAGATATGGGATGCCGCAGAATACAACGGATGCGTTCTGCGGCATCCTTTTCATGTAAGAGAGATTCTGATATCCTAAAGGCTCCGCGGGGAATTATGAATTGATGTTAAGAGAGGAGAATATCCATGAGCTATACTGCCCTGTACCGAAAATTCAGGCCCGATAATTTTGCAGATGTGAAAGGGCAGGACCATATTGTCACTACGCTGACCAATCAGATCAAGGCGAACCGCATCGGCCACGCCTATCTGTTCTGCGGGACAAGGGGAACCGGTAAGACCACGGTGGCCAAAATCCTTGCCAAAGCGGTGAACTGCAGCCATCCGGTGGACGGAAGCCCCTGCAACCAGTGCGAGATGTGCAAAGCCATTCAGGCGGGCACATCCATGAACGTTATCGAGATCGACGCGGCGTCCAATAACGGCGTGGACAATATCCGTGAGATCCGGGAGGAGGTTGCCTACCGCCCCACGGAAGGAAATTATAAAGTCTATATCATAGACGAGGTCCACATGCTTTCCACAGGCGCGTTCAACGCCCTTCTGAAAACACTGGAGGAGCCGCCGGCCTATGTGATCTTCATCCTGGCAACCACAGAGGCTCACAAGATCCCGGTGACCATTCTCTCCCGGTGCCAGAGATACGATTTTCACAGGATCTCCATCGACACCATCGCCGCCCGGCTGACGGAGCTTCTCAAAGCTGAGGGCGTGGAAGCGGAGGAGAAGGCGGTGCGCTATGTGGCGAAAGCGGGAGACGGTTCCATGCGAGACGCGCTGAGCCTTCTGGATCAGTGTATCGCTTTTTATCTGGGGCAGACCCTGACGTACGACAAGGTGCTGGACGTTCTGGGCGCGGTGGATACCGAAGTGTTCAGCCGGCTTCTGCGGAAGGTTCTGGAAGGAGACGTGACGGGATCCATTCACATCCTGGAGGATCTCATCACGGGCGGCCGGGAGCTGGGGCAGTTCGTGGGAGATTTCACCTGGTATATGCGTAACCTGCTTCTGGTGAAAACATCAGAGAATCCGGAGGAGGCGGTGGACGTTTCTTCGGAGAATCTGAAGCTTCTGAAAGAGGAAAGCCAGATGGCGGATGTGGAAACACTGATGCGCTATATCCGGATATTCTCGGACCTGTCCGGTCAGATCCGGTTTGCCACGCAGAAAAGAGTGCTTGTGGAGATCGCGCTGATCAAGCTGTGCAGGCCCGCCATGGAAACGAATCTGGATTCCGTGCTGGACAGGATCCGTGTTCTGGAGCAGAAAATAGAGGAGCGGCCGGTGCAGCAGGTGATCGTGCAGAAGGCTGCCGGACAGGGCGCGGAGGAAGAACCTGCGCAGGAAGAAAAGAAACCGGTGAAAGCAGCTCCGGAGGACCTCAAAAAGATCGTCGCCGGCTGGAAAGTGATCGTGGGGCAGACGACGGCGGCTTTTAAGCAGGCTCTTTTGAAATCTGTTCCCAAATATAACGGGGAGACCGGGGAGCCGGTTCTGTACGTGGAGTTTCAGACGCCTCTGGGACGGAACTACCCCGATGACTCCGAGGCGAAAAGAGAACTGCAGTCCATCATAGAGAGGCAGATCGGAAAAAGTATCGAACTGCATTTGCTGGTGGCGGAGGATCATCACCAGACAAATCTCGCCCGGATCACTGTGGACGAGGCGATCCGGGAAAATATCCATATGGATGTTGTGGTAGAAGAAGAACCGGAGGGCATGAGCCCGGAATAATCATCCGGAATCTTGACAGAAACCGGACGATAAAATATAGTAAAGATGCCGGATTTATCCATGACAGAAATAACGCCGGCATAAAAAATCAGGAGGAATAACAATATGGCAAAAAGAGGCGGATTTCCCGGAATGGGAATGCCCGGAAATATGAATAATCTTATGAAACAGGCGCAGAAGATGCAGCGCCAGATGGAGGAGAACCAGAAGGCTCTGGAGGAAAAGGAATTCACCGCGTCCGCAGGCGGCGGCGCCGTTGAGGTGACGGTTTCCGGAAAAAGAGAAGTGACGAAGGTTTCCCTCTCTGAAGAAGTGGTGGATCCGGACGACATCGAAATGCTTGAGGATCTTATCGTGGCTGCGACGAACGAAGCTCTCCGCAAGGTGGAAGAGGAGTCCGCGGCTGTTATGTCGAAGCTGACAGGCGGACTGGGCGGCCTTGGAGGAGGCCTTCCTTTCTGATGGAATATTACAGCACACATATCAATAAACTGATCGAACAGCTTTCCCATCTTCCGGGGATCGGGGCGAAATCCGCCCAGCGGCTGGCTTTTCATATTATGAACATGCCGAAGGATCAGGTGGAACAGCTTACGGCCTCCATCACCGGAGCAAGGGAAAAAGTAAGGTACTGTAAAGAGTGCTGTACTCTGACGGATCAGGAACTGTGTCCCATCTGCGCCAATTCCAGACGGGATCACCAGACGATCATGGTTGTGGAAAACACGAGAGATCTGGCCGCTTATGAGAAGACGGGAAAGTATGACGGAGTTTATCATGTCCTTCACGGGGCGATCTCTCCCATGCTGGGCATAGGGCCGGACGATATCCGTCTGAAGGAGCTGATGCAGCGTCTCCAGCAGGATGTAAAAGAGGTGATCATTGCCACCAACTCCAGTCTGGAGGGGGAGACAACGGCAATGTATCTCAGCAAACTGATCAAACCTACAGGAATCAAAGTGAGCCGTATCGCCAGCGGCGTGCCGGTGGGCGGAGATCTGGAGTATATCGACGAGGTTACTCTGCTTCGCGCGCTGGAAGGCCGTGTGGAACTGTAGAAGGGGAATGAAGGATGGCGAAAAAGAAAATAACATCTTCCCAGGTGGCGGAAAAGGCGGGAGTATCCCAGGCGACAGTCTCCATGATCCTGAACAGGAGGAGCAATGTTTCTTTTTCCGCCGAGACAGTGGAAAAAGTGGAATGCGCAGCCAGGGAACTGGGCTATGAACTTCCGAAGAGAAGAAACAGAAAAGAAAACAGGAAAGAGAAGCTGATCGTGGTTCTCTGTCCCACCCTTACCAGTCCGTACTACGTCCTTCTGCTTCAGGGGATCGAGGCGGTGGCCAACGAGAAGGGATACGGCGTGTTTATCTGCAATACCCAGAGAGACGCGCATCTGGAGGAGAAGTATCTCCGCATGATACGCACCATACATCCCCAGGGGATCATATATACCTGCAATCCCCATCCGGATTTTCAGAAGAAGGTGGAGGAGATCGCTCTTGAGATCCCTCTGGTTATCATAAGCAACAAAGAAAAGACGACCACAGTTGACGCGATCAACCAGGATAATACCATGGTGGGGCGTCTGATGGCGAGACATCTTCTGGATCTGGGACACAAAGACGTAGCGTTTATCACGCCGCCCCTTACCAGACGGCAGTGGCAGCGCTCCCGGAGGATCGACGGCTTTGTGAAAGAGTTTGAGCGAGAAGGGCTGGGAGGACGTGTTCTTATCAAGGCTGCGGATGAATCCATGGACCGCCAGCTCCCAAGGATGGACTCGGAATACTCCATGGGCTATCAGCTTACCATGGAGCTTCTCAAGGAAGAACGGCATTTTACGGCGATCGCCGGACAGAACGATATGATGGCTTTCGGGGCCATCGACGCTCTGGAAAAATCCAGGATCCATGTGCCCCGGGATGTATCGGTGATCGGCTGCGACAACATTTTTTATTCCGGAATCCGGCGGCTGTCCCTTACCACCATCGATCATTTTGTCGCTCTTAAGGGCCGGGACGCATGCGATATCATTATCAGGAAGATCGGTACGAACGATCAGTTTTTTACGGATCTCCGGCCTACCAGCCTGTATAATATAGAGTATACGCCGAAGCTGATCGCTAGAAAGACGACGGCTTATGCACGGGTGAAAAAAATAAAAAATAAACAGTCAGATAAATAATATTAATAATAATTTTTGAAAGTGCGGAAGCATGGAATGGAAAAATGAAGATTTTCAATATTTTTGTTTTGACAATCCGTGATAATCCGTACTTTTTATTTATAAAAAAATAAATTATTAATATAAATTTTATTAATAATGAAAGGCGGCACTTGACCGGAAAAAACTTTTTGCTATAATAAAATCATCAAGAAAAACAGCAAAAACTACAGGAGGGAAAAACAATGAAATTTTTTATTGACACAGCCAATGTGGAAGACATCCGTAAGGCAAACGACATGGGAATCATCTGCGGAGTAACCACCAATCCGTCTCTGATCGCAAAAGAGGGAAGAGATTTCAACGAGGTTATCAAAGAGATCACATCTATCGTTGACGGACCGATCAGCGGAGAGGTGAAAGCTACCACAACAGACGCTGAGGGTATGATCGCAGAGGGCCGCGAGATCGCCAAGATCCATCCCAACATGGTTGTTAAGATCCCGATGACAGGAGAGGGACTGAAAGCAGTTAAGGTTCTTTCCAAAGAAGGCATCAAGACAAACGTAACCCTGATCTTCACCGCAAACCAGGCTCTTCTGGCTGCAAGAGCAGGCGCTACCTATGTATCCCCGTTCCTTGGCAGACTGGATGACATCTCCACAGACGGACTTCCGCTGATCCGTCAGATCGCCGATATGTTCGCGGTAGCAGGAATCGAGACAGAGATTATCGCCGCAAGCGTTCGTCATCCGATCCATGTAACAGAGTGCGCTCTGGCCGGAGCAGATATCGCAACAGTTCCCTACAAGGTTCTGGAGCAGATGCTTCATCATCCGCTGACTGACGCCGGAATCGAGAAATTCCAGGCAGATTACAGAGCAGTATTCGGAGATTAAGCAGAATTTTCGCGCGCAGGCCTCAGGCAGGCGACACATAACAAGGAGAATTTAAAAATGGACAAATTAGAACTTCAGAAGATTGCCAACGAAGTCCGCAAAGATATCGTAACGGCAGTCCATGCTGCAAAAGCCGGCCATCCGGGCGGATCTCTTTCTGCGGCAGATTTATTTACATACCTGTATTTTGAAGAAATGAACATCGATCCCAAAGATCCGAAGAAGGCGGACCGCGACCGTTTCGTCCTTTCCAAAGGACACACAGCGCCGGGCCTGTATTCTGTTCTGGCAGAGAGAGGATACTTCCCCAAAGAAGATCTGAAGACTCTCCGTCATCTGGGTTCCTATCTTCAGGGACATCCGGATATGAAACATATCCCGGGCGTGGATATGTCCAGCGGATCTCTCGGACAGGGTATCTCCGCGGCAGTGGGAATGGCTCTTTCCGCGAAACTCAGCAACGATTCCTACAGAGTATACACTCTTCTGGGAGACGGTGAGATCCAGGAAGGCCAGGTATGGGAAGCGGCTATGTTCGCCGGCTTCCGTAAGCTTGACAATCTGGTGGTGATCGTGGACAACAATGGTCTTCAGATCGACGGCAGGATTGACGAAGTATGTTCTCCCTACCCCATCGATAAGAAGTTCGAGGCGTTTAATTTCCATGTGATCAATGTTGCGGACGGAAATGACATGGATCAGCTGAAAGCCGCCTTCGACGAAGCAAAAACCGTAAAAGGCATGCCCACAGCCATTATCATGAAAACCGTAAAAGGCAAGGGCGTTTCCTTTATGGAAAATCAGGCCGGATGGCATGGAAAAGCACCCAACGACGAGCAGTACGCTCAGGCAATGGAAGATCTGGAGAAGGCAGGTGAAGCATTATGTCAGAAGTAAAGAAAATCGCTACGAGAGCCAGCTACGGCGCAGCTCTGGTAGAACTCGGAAAAGAACATGAAGATGTCATTGTTCTGGATGCTGACCTTGCTGCAGCTACCCAGACCGGAATGTTTAAGAAAGAATTTCCGGAGCGTCACATTGACTGCGGTATCGCAGAGTGCAACATGGTGGGCATCGGAGCAGGTCTTGCAACTACGGGAAAGGTTCCTTTTGTAAGCACCTTCGCAATGTTTGCCGCAGGCCGCGCTTTTGAGCAGGTGCGCAACTCTGTGGGTTATCCGAAACTGAACGTGAAGATCGGCGCGACTCACGGCGGAATTTCCGTTGGCGAGGACGGCGCGACGCATCAGTGCTGCGAGGACTTCGCTCTTATGAGAAGCATTCCCGGCATGGTGGTTGCTTCCCCCTCCGATGATATCGAGGCGAAAGCTATGGTTCAGGCGGCTTACGAGCATGTAGGACCTGTCTATATGCGATTCGGACGTCTGGCTGTTCCGGTGATCAATGACAGACCGGATTATAAATTCGAACTGGGCAAGGGTATTGTACTCCGCGAGGGCAAGGATCTCACGATCGTAGCCAACGGCCTCTGCGTTGCGGCTTCACTGGAAGCGGCGGAAATGTTCGCGGCGGACGGAATCGACGCGAAAGTGATCAATATCCATACGATCAAACCTCTGGATGAGGATCTGATCGTTGCCGCAGCGAAAGAAACAGGCAAGGTTGTCACAGTGGAAGAGCATTCCATCATCGGCGGACTTGGCGGAGCAGTGTGCGAGTGCCTTTCTGAGAAAGCGCCTGTACCTGTGAAGCGTATCGGCGTCAACGATGTGTTCGGCGAATCCGGTCCGGCGGCTGCTCTTCTGGAGAAATACGGCCTGGACGGCAAGGGCATTTACCAGCAGATCAAAGCTTTTGTATAACATAAGGGCCTGGAGCTGAGGCGGGAATTACCGTCAGGATCCCCTGAGTGATCCTTTCCGCGAGGAAAACCACGGTGGAAAGGCGCGTGGTCTGCAGCGTCAGGTGCTCCAGCGCGCCGGCGGTGTTGACGATTCCCGTAATATGAATATCTCCTACAGGCGGCAGTTCTTTATGGACGGCGGCACCTGGGTGAAGTGATCCATTTCCTATGGTCACATATCCCAGGTGCTTTTTTTGTCCCAGGGAGGCGTCGATGGCGATCACCAGGGCGTCAGGGTGTCTGCGGCGGATCCCGGAGGAGACGGCTTCCAGGTTCAGTGCGTGGACCGGCTGGCTGAGAGTGCCGTAAACAAAGATTCTGTCTGTTGTGTACGCTTTAAGCTGATGTCCGATATAGGGCCCGAGGCAGTCTCCGGTAGTCCTGTCTGTGCCGATACATAAAAAAACCAGCTCAGACCAGTTGCTTTTGTGGTGACGGATACACCGCGTAAGCTGGCCCGCGATCTGCCGGGGGCAGCCGGGGTTTCTGGCGTCGATATAATAAGTCATATGATTATCTCCTGATCATGGTTTGTCCTGTTTCATTGTATCCCCCTGCCGGGCAGATTATGCGCTATGCGGAATCTGTCGCAAAATTTTTGGAACATGCTCTTACATTCCGCTAAAATCCGCGTTTTGGATATGATATTCTGGTACCCGAAGGGGTGATATCATATGATAGAGGTCATCTATAAAGATGAGAAACAAGAGGCGAAGGGCAGTGAAGGGATGTTTTCGGTGCCGAAGAATATACGTCAGATCGGTCAGGCCGGCGAAAATTACAGAATCTATATGGAGGATTATGCTTATACTTTTCTGAAGAAAAAAGCAGGTGCGGTGAACGAAGGACAGGACGGAGGCTGTCTGGCGGTCCTTACAGGGGAGAGCAAATGGATCGGCGGAGTGACCTATATATTTATCAGAGGCGCTCTGGCTGTGGAGAACGCGGAAATTTCCGCGGAACACATTGATTTTACGGAGGAAATGTGGAAGGGTATTCATGAGGAACTTAAGAAATATTTCGAGGGGCAGGAAATTGCCGGATGGTTTTTTGCAGCGCGGTCGCTGTCAATGGAGACTACAGATCTTTTTCAGAGAGTACATCTCAGGCATTTCGGCGGGGGAGAAAAGGTACTTATGCTGATGGATCCTGCGGAGCAGGAGGAAGCCTTTTTCAGATACGAAAATAATTTTCTTGTGCGTCAGACGGGATATTATCTGTACTATGAAAAAAATCCTCAGATGCAGACGTATATGCTGGAGAAGATTCCGGATATTTCCGGAGCGGAACAGGAAACGGTCCAGGATGACGCGGTAAAAGCATTCAGGAGGATCATCGGGAAAAAGAAAACAGAAGAGCCTGCGGAAGCGGAGGAGAAGCCTTCTGTTTTTTCTTATGCCGCAACAGCTTGTCTGGTCATGGCTGTGGCTGCCGTAGGAATAAGGTTTTATCAGAATTACCAGCATGTGCAGGAGCAGAATGTGAAAACAGAAGCGGCGGCGTCCATACTTGACGATACAAAAGAGATTCAGGAAACTGCAGCGGAAACGGAAAAAGCAGCGGTTTCACCTGCTGCGCAGGCCGAGAGGAAATCAGAAAAAGAAACGGCGGACATTACACCGACGCCGAAAATAATGGAAAACAGCGGGGAGCCGGATCAGGACGGAACAGAGACGCTGACAGAGGAAGATAAAGCGATCTACAGAGAAGAATCCGATGTGCGGAAGGCGGAACGCAGGGTTCAGGCGGCGAGAGAGAACAGAGAAAATAAGGAGGCTACAGAAAATACAGAAAATACAGATAATACAGAGGAAAATGAAGAACGGGAAATTTCTTCGGAAACTATTGCTAACGGCGCGGCAGAAAGCGGAATCTCATATATCATCCGGCCGGGAGATACGCTATACCAGATCAGTCTGGAAAAATACGGAACTATGGATAAAATAAATGAGATATGCCGGATGAACGGGATTTCGGAGGATGAACTGATTTATCCCGGACAAATAATTGTATTACCGTAAAAAATTTGCTATAATGAACCACAAACGGCGGCGTTTGCCGTAGATACAGCTGATTTCAGGAAAGAAACAGACAGAATACATAAGGTAAGGAAGCATATGGCAAACATATTTAAAGAATTCAGGAAAAACCACAGACGAAAGAAGCTTCTTGCGCAGCGGGCGCAGGCGGAGCAGGCTCTGGGCGGTGGAACGAGCGGTCAGGAGGATTACCAGGCGAGACTTTCGAAACACAGACATGCGGCCATGCGGAGGACTGTGATCACAGTCTGCGTTATTGCCGCGGCAGTCGCGGGTGTTCTTCTTTTTATCGAAAAAAGAAGTTACCGCAATTACACGGTTCTTCAGACAAGCGAACAGGAGGACATTGTTTCCACCGGATACAGAGAGATGGACGGGAAGATCCTGCGTTACAGTCCGGAGGGCGCTTCTCTGATGAACGGAGAAATGGAACCCCACTGGAGTTATCTCTATGATATGCAGAATCCGGCGGCAGATGTGAACGGAGATAAGGCGGTCATCGCTGATATTGACGGTACGGCGATGGAGATTTTTGACGGAGAAGGGGAGACCGGAAGCGTTACAACTTCCTATACTATTGTAAAAGCCAGAATCTCCAAAAGCGGAATGGTGGCGGCCATCCTTGACGGAGGAGACTCTACCTGGATCAATTATTATGCGGCAGACGGAAGCCTTATCGCCGAGAATCAGACTCATGTCGAGGATCCGGGGTATCCTATGGATGTGGCGGTATCCGATAATGGCGATGTCATGATGGTGACGTATCAGTTCGTAGACGGAAGCAATACTACCAGTTATGTTGCTTTTTATAATTTCGGCGATGTCGGCCAGAATGAGGACGACAGGATTGTAAGCGGTTATACCTATGAAGGCGTGGTGATCCCGCAGATTCAGTATCTGGACGATTCGCATGCCGCGGCTCTGCGCGACGACGGATTTTCTATTTATACCGGGCCGCAGATCCCGAAGGAGACGATGACCGTAGAGGTTGAAAATGAAATTGTCAGTACGTTCCTTTCCGATAATCTGATAGGAATGGTGTTTAAGAATGACGACAAAGATAAACAATATACAATGAACGTATATTCACTGAACGGTAGTCTGAAGTTTTCCAGAGATTTCAATATTCCGTATACTACGATCAAAATGAGCGGCGGGAATATACTGCTGTATAATGACTCCCAGATATATGTAATGAACAGCAGGGGAGTAGAGAAGTATAACGGAACAGTGGACGGAAACATCAACGACTTTTTCAAGATCGGCTGGAACAGATATCTTCTGGTTATGGACAGCGGCGTCAGTGTGATAAAATTCAGTTAAGAGGTGGAGTATGTCTTTAACCTGGCTGGGGATCGTAGTGATCGCATTCCTTGTGCTGGCAGGATACAGAGGATTCCGGAGAGGCTTTGTGAGAGAAGTGGTCTCGTTTTTCTTTGTGTTTCTGGCTATTGCTGCCGCATGGGCGATCAATCCTTATGTAAATGAATTTTTTGTGGAAAATACTCCGATATATGAAAAAATACAGGAGAGCTGCGAGGATTTTATAACTGAGCAGAGTGAAGGACAGGGAGAAAAGACTGCAGAAGCCCGGGAGGAACAGGACGGTTTTATCGAGAACCTGGAACTGCCGGGACTTTTGCAGAAAGGTATGGAAGCGAACAATACGGATGAAACATATCAGTATCTTGCGGTGGACAGTTTTGGAAGCTATGTGTCCGGCTATCTTGCAAGAACGATTGTAAATGGTCTGTCATTTCTGGTTTCTTATCTTCTTGCGTCTGTGATCATCCGGATCGGAATGTTTATTCTGGATCTTATTGCCGGCCTGCCTCTGATCAAAGAGGCAAATAAGCTGACAGGGGCTCTGGTGGGTCTGGCGGAGGGAATACTTTTTGTCTGGATCGCCTTTCTGGTACTGACCGTACTGTGCAGTACCGAAATCGGAAAAAAAGGTTTGGAACTTATTGAAAAAGATGTGTTTTTGAATATCATTTACCAGTATGATATCTTTATAAATTTTTTTATGAAAATCTAAAAAAATCTGTTGACATATCCAGTAAGATATGGTAAATTGATTAAGCTGTCTGAGAGACAGAGAACCTTGATAACTAAACAGTGAGACACATA